>Ga0137307_102882_pt1 | contig 11126 bp, 8 predicted proteins | sample NAcewD2O_March_2_FD_97180 | JGI IMG/M metagenome (GOLD analysis project Ga0137307, IMG submission 97180) | Mouse cecal microbial communities from Vienna, Austria - N-Acetylglucosamine amended D2O_March | ecosystem: Host-associated > Mammals > Digestive system > Large intestine > Cecum | place...
AGACCTGGGGACCAGATGGAAGGAGTCTCCTGCGCCCAGCAGCGCGGCCATGAGCCCGGTTTTTTTCACCAGCGGGCTCTTTCCTTTCATCAGCATGGTAAGCCCCGCGGTCAACGCGAAACCAAGGTACAATACGTCAAAAATAGTTTCTCCAATCGCTTGCGGCATAAAAATTTCTCCTTTCATGAACAAGTTCATTTATATTATATACAGGAATATGAGGCGTGTCAAGGTTATATGAACGTGTTCATAAATAATTTAGGGTTGGAGGTGGGTGCGAAAACATATGCCTTAAAAGCATAATTTATACATAAAAACTAAGTATTTGCTATATCTAATCATCTGGACTATACTGAGGACATAGAAAAGAAAACCGTGAAAAAAGAAGGAGGTTTTTCCTATGTTCTCCAACAAAGATTTGAAAGGACTCATCGTTCCCCTGTTCATGGAGCAGCTTCTTGTCATGCTGGTGGGGGTGGCGGACACCTTTGTGGTCAGCTACGCGGGGGAGGCGGCTGTGTCGGGAGTGTCTCTGGTCAATGCCTTTAACACCATTTTCATCTACCTGTTTACGGCTCTGGCCTCAGGCGGGGCGGTGGTCATCAGCCAGTACATCGGCCGAAAGGAGCAGGACACGGCAGGCCGGGCTTCCAGCCAGCTTCTCATGGTGTCCACAGTGTTTTCCCTGGTGATGGCTATGGCGGTCCTTGTGGGAAATGAGTCTCTTATGAGCCTTATGTTCGGACAGGTGGAAAAGGATGTCATGGAGGCCTGCGTCACCTATCTGAGGATCTCCGCCTACTCCTATCCGGCCATCGCCGTCTACAATTCCGGGGCAGCGGTGTACCGGAGTCTGGGAAAGACTTCCACAACCATGTATCTGTCCGTTGTGTCCAATGTGATCAATGTGGTGGGAAATCTCATCGGCGTCTTCATCCTGAAAGCCGGTGTGGCCGGTGTGGCCTATCCCTCCCTCATCGCCAGGGCCGTGTCGGCTGTGGTGATCACGTATCTCTGTTTTTCCGCCGGAAATCCGGTCAGATACAGCTGGGGCCATATTTTCCGGTGGGATGGAGGGCTTCTGGGGAAAATCCTCAGGATCGCGGTTCCCAACGGCATGGAGAGCGGCGTGTTCCAGCTGGTGAAGGTGGCCCTGAGCAGCGTGGCGGCTCTCTTCGGCACTTACCAGATCGCCGCCAACGGGGTGGCCCAGAGTATCTGGGGAATGGCGGCTCTGGTGGGAGTCACCATGGGTCCCGTGTTTATCACCGTCATCGGCCAGTGTATGGGGGCCGGAGATGTGGAAGGGGCAGAATTTTATTTCAGGAAACTGACGAAGATTTCCGTGGCCGGTGCCGCTCTGTGGAACGGGCTGATCCTGGCTGTGACCCCTGTGCTGATGAAATTTTACGCCCTGGACCCGGAGGTGAAGCGGCTGATCATCCTTCTGGTGGTCATCCACAATGTGTTCAATTCCGTGGCTCACCCATTTTCCGATCCCCTGGGAAAAGGCCTGAGAGCAGCAGGAGATATCGGGTTTTCCACCTTTGTCTCCCTGTTTACCACCCTGGGAGTGCGGCTGGTGTTCTCCCTGATTCTTGGAATCGGTCTGGGAATGGGAGTCGTGGGAATCGCCCTGGCCATGTGCCTGGACTGGATCATTAGGGGATTCATCTTCTGGAGAAGGTTTCAGAAAGGGGCGTGGAAGAGGTTTCGGGTGATTTAGACTGTACAAAGATCAGGGTATTGGCAATATCGATGTCAGACGGAGTCAGATCGGTCCCAGCCTGTTTTTGTCGGAAAAGTGTAAGATTCTATCGGAAAACTCCATGGGCATTTTTGCCCCGATTTCCTAAAATAAACTCAGATTGAAAAATCGGAGAATGGGAAAGGAGAAAAATGATGAATCAGACATGGAAAAAGCGGTTTCTGGCTTCTGCTGTGACTGCTGGCATGGTGGTCTCTTCCCCGGGCTTTGGCGGGCCGGGTGAGGGGATGATCACGGCTATGGCGGCAGAAAGCCCGGACAGAACCACCGGAAAGACTGTCGCGGAGATTGATTTCTCCCGGAAGGCGGATTTGGGCAGCCTGGACGGCTGGACGGTCTCGCCGGGAGGCGGGACGGCAGAGCTTGTGGAAGATGGGGGAGCCAATGCCCTGAAGCTGACAAAGCCTAACGGAGGTACCACGGAGCTTTCCAAAAGCGGGTTGGGGATCGACGAGAACGAGTATCGGTACGTGTCCGTGACTACGGTGATGAAGGCGGGGACGGAGAACCATGACAAGCAGTTCAGCCTTCCCTACCTGTCAGACAGCGGCAACGGGGTTGCCTATACCATGTACGTGGATGACAACTGGAGCCAGTTTAAAACCCACGTCAACGGAAAAAATGTGAAAGTAGCGGGAACCGCCAGGCCGGGACAGTGGCAGACGGTCCGTATGGACATTGACTTAAAGGAAGACACCTTCCGGATTATGGTAGACGGAGAGTATGAGCTGGTCAATGAGGCAGCCAGAAGCAAGGTGACGAACCTGAATACCATCCGGTATTATGCCGACAGCTGGAACCAGGGAACGGTGTACTTCCGTTCCGTGAAGGTGGAAGCTTTCAAAGACCGCTCAGCCAGCACTACCTTTTATGTGAGCAATGACGGCGACGACTCGGCCGCCGGCACCAGCCCGGAGACGGCCTGGAAGACCGTGGCCAGGGTCTTCCAGGCCCACTTCATCCCGGGCGATCAGATTCTGTTTGAGCGGGACGGAGAGTGGAACGAGACCTTATCGCCTCAGGGAAGCGGAACAGCAGGGAACATGATTACCATCTCCAGCTACGGGGAGGGTTCGCTGCCCAAGATCAAGGTAGACGGAGCCAGTTCCGACGCGCTGTACCTGTACAACCAGGAATACTGGGAGATCAGCAATCTGGATATCTCCAACACCGTGCCGGGCTTCCGGATGCTTTCCGGCGACGGGACAGGAGATGGGACAGCGCCCACTGGAAACGTGACAGAGAGAAATAACGAAGATGGTTCGAAACTGGGAGATTACCGCGGAATCCACGTCGCGGGACGGGATGTGCCCACACTGAAAGGATTCTGGCTCCACGACCTTCTGGTCCACGATGTTACCGGTTATGTGTCATGGATCGGAAATACCGGTTTGGAGGATGCGGGAATCAAGAATAATATGGGCCTTGACGGTTCCAAGAGGACCGGCGGAATCCTGTTCGAGTGTCTGAAGCCCACAGGGAGCCAGGCCACTCAGTTCAGCGACATTGTCATTGAGAAGAGCCAGTTTATCAACAACTCCTTCTGCGGAATCACGGTGAAGCAGTGGAATGGCTCAGGTGGTCAGTATGGCAGCAATCCAGGGTGGGCAAACAAGTCAGGCCAGGGGAGCAAACCCAATTATACCAGCAGCCATTGGAAACCTCACAGCAATATCATCATCCAGGACAACTACATCAATCAGGGAGCTTCCGCTTACGCCTGCAACGGGATCTACCTCACCAGCAGCCGGGATTCAGTGATCCAGAGAAATGTGCTGGAGCACATCGGGACCTGCGGAATCGAGCTGTATTTTACGGATAATGTGGCGGTACAGTACAACGAGGTATCCGATGTGGCCCACAAGGGCGGCGGACAGGACAGCAACGCCATCGACCCTGACTGGATGGTGACCAACGCCCTGATCCAGTACAACTATGTACACGACTGCGGCGAAGGCTTCCTCCTGTGCGGCGTCGCCTTCAACAGCGGCGTGATCCGCTACAACCAGGTGCAGGACTGCCGGTTCAGCTATGTCCATTACTCCATGGGCGGCGGGTATTTCCAGATCTACAACAATGTGTTCTATCGAAGCAAGGACGGCAGCGGAACCAGCAACTTCGACCCCTGGGGAGGAGGAAAGGTTTCCTATGTGAACAATATTTTCTATGACGGAAAAGGAACGGGATTTGGTTTCAGCGGAGGTTCCAGTTTTGCCTTTGACAACAACGCCTACTACGGAACGGCGGCTCCGGCCAAGGACAAGAATCCTCTGATCCTCACGGAGGACCCATTTGAGGGAGAGGCCCCAAGTCTTGCCCGCAAGGGAAGCGCAGAGACAGGTCCGCTTCTGGAGGCCAACGGCTTAAGGCCCAAGATGGATTCTCCTGTAATCGGTGCAGGTGTTATGACAGATCCCCTGGGAATCAGTCTTGACAATGGACTGAAGTCCGCGGGCACGGAATTTAATTTCTCGGCCTTAGACAAGGCAGACACCAATTTCTTAGGTGACTGTATCTACATAGGGAGGGCGGATTATCCTACCTTTGAGAACACCGGGGAAGATGCAGTGATCACTTCAGCCATGAGCCAGAAGACGGCCAGCACCACAGCTCCCGCTATGGGAATGTTTGAGGTCAGCCTGCCAAAGGATGCGGTGATCTTGAGAGGAAATGTAAACGATGGAGTTAACAAGGTTTCCGGTGCAGCGGTGGAAGTGACATCAGGCGGAAAAACCATTACGGCCACAACCGACGAAAACGGAAACTACAGCATAAGGGAAGGTCTGGCGGCAGGCGGCGTATCCATCAAAATTTCCTATGGAGAGGACGGGAGCAAGTCCTTTGAGAAGGAAGGAAAGCTGGAGGCGGGAAAGGTCAATATTATCGATCTCCAGGTTCCCATGGATGACATGCCGGAGCCCTATGAGGAGACTCTGATCGACGAGACTTTTGACACTCAGACAGACCCTGCCAACTTTGGATTTAACTGGGGGACCAATATAGCCGGCGGCCAGCTGGTGCTGACCACAGGCATGGGCAACAATTCTGCAGCCGTGAAGATCTTTGACGCGGATATCGCTGCCAGGAAAGGCGCGGATATTACCTTTGACTGGAAGGTGCCGGACGGCAACAAGATGGGATTCGAGTTCCGGGATGACTATGGAAGACTGGTATTTGCCCTCTGTGCGGCTCCAGGTAAGTCGGATTTACGGCCAAGTGTCATCGGAGCGGCGGTTGACGACAGCAGGGCGGCTTCGAAAAGCGAGCCTGTCTGGAATTTGAATGAAAATATCCTGAAGACCAATACAACCTATACTTTCCGGATTCACGCGGATTTCGAAACTCAGACATTGAGCTATCGGATCTGGGAGAAAGAAAGCGGAGAGATTGTAACTCAGAAATTGGATCTGCCTGTCGAAGGAACCAACCTTTCGAGGATGATTGCCTGCAGCTGGTATGATTCCAAACCTCAGTACCTCGATAACTTCGTGCTGACAGCGCCGGTGTCTGACCTTCCTCTGAAGGAAAAGACCGTTTACGCTTTCGGCGACAGTATCGTGGAAGGCCATGAATATAAGAAAGCCGGATTCGCCAGCATCTCGGCGAGACAGGAAGGGATGGAGCTGGCCAACTATGCTAAGAACGGCGCCACCATGCTGGACGCCAACTACATGGGAGGACAGATCCTGGCACAGGTTCAGAACGCTCCCAAGGAGGCTCCGGACTACGTATTGTTTGACGGCGGAACCAACGACGCGGAGTATCTGTTCAAGAACAACAAGGAAATCGGAACCGTGGCAGAAGGAAAGGAGCCGGAAAGCTTTGACACCGACACCTTTGCCGGAGCGTTTGAGAATACGGTTTACGCGATGAAAGAAAAATGGCCAGAGGCCCAGCTGGTCTATGTGGCGGTCCACAAACTGGGAAGCCGGGACTGGGAGACCCAGGAGAAGCTTCACAAGACAGAGATGGAGATCTGTGAGAAGTGGGGTATTGCAGTGGCTGATGTGTACACAGAAGAAAGTCTTGAAAAGCTCAATGAGGCCATCGAGGCTGCGAAAGCGGTAGAGGCCGACGGGGAGGCCGCTCAGGCTGAAGTCGACAGCCAGGTGAAAGCCCTGAAGGAGGCTATGGACAGCCTGGAGAAGAAGGATACTCCCGCAGACCCGGAGAAACCAGCAGACAAGGCGACACTGAGCAACGCCATCAGGAAAGCGGAGGACGAGTCCGAGAAGACCGATGTGTATACAGAGGAGAGCCTTGAGAAGCTCAATGAGGCCATCGAGGCTGCGAAGGCGGTAGAGGCCGACGAGGATGCCACCCAGGCCGAAGTTGACAGCCAGGTGAAAGCCCTGAAGGCAGCCATGGACAGCCTGGAGAAAAAGGATACCCCCATAGGTCCGGAGGAACCGGCGGAGTCGGAGTACCGCACGATCAGGATCAGAGTGACCAGGGCGCCGGATAAGACGGAGTACCAGGTAGGGGACGATCTGGACCCGACGGGACTGGAAGTGGCGGCGGTTCAGAAGGCCACCGCAGGCAATGCTTCCAGAGAGAAAAAGATACCTGTGGATGAGCTGGAGTTTGATCCGGACTCTTTTGAGGAGGAAGGTGAGACCAAAGTAACTGTCTTCTATCGGGAGGCTGATGAGGAAGGCGGGGAAAAAGAATTTACGGCCAGCTTCAACGTGAAAGTAACGGAATATCTGGATGAGGACAACAGTTATGTAGATCGGATCCATATCAAGAGGAAGCCGAAAAAGCTGGTCTATCTGGCAGACGAGGAATTTGATCCGGAAGGGCTGACCGTGGAGGTGATCCGCAGGAGCCTGACCAGCAGCAAGACGGTCAGGGAAGATATTTCCCTTGATGAATTGTCCTATAATTATGACTTCAGCCAGGCAGGAAGCCCTGTGACGGCAGGAACCTGGAATAAGGATGAGAAGGGCTGGAGATTTAAGACCACGACAGGAAACGACGTGATCGGAAAATGGATTCTGGCGGAGTGGAACGGAAGCTTCCAGTGGTATCTGTTTGACAAGGACGGATATATGATGACAGGCTGGACAGAATGGGAAGGAAATCAGTACTACTTACATCCTGTTTCGGACGGAAAGAAAGGACAGATGTATACCGGCTGGCATGAGATCGACGGAACATGGTATTTCTTCCAGGAGATCTCAGACGGAAAGAGAGGCGCGCTTTTGAAAAACACTACCACTCCCGACGGATACCAGGTGGATGAGAAAGGCGCCTGGGTGAAATAACACAGAAGACCAGGGCAGGAGAGGGAGGGAAAAGACGTGAAACATACAGATGATTACAGAGATCAGGAACTGGATCTGATTCTGTTTGCGGGACAGTCCAACATGTCGGGGCGCGGAGAGGCCGCTTCGGCCGTCACCTGCGACGCCGCTGCCGGATATGAATACAAGGCGGTCACAAACCCCGACGGACTGGTACCTGTCAGGGAACCCTTCGGCCTGGGGGAAGACAGAGAAGGGGGGATCTGGGACTACGATTCCGACGGCAGGTCCAAGCGCACCGGAAGTATGGTCAGTGCGGCGGTCCAGGCTTACTACTCCAGGACCGGACGCAGGATAGTGGGGGTGTCGGCCTCTGTGGGCGGCTCCGACACGGTTCAGTGGAAGCAGACCTATGTGGCGGATGCGGTGGAAAGACTGGACCGGGCGAAAGCGTTTCTGACAGAGTCCGGCTGTCGGGTGAAAGAGATCTTTGTCGTGTGGTGCCAGGGCGAGAGCGATGGGGACGCCAGACGGTCTGCAGAGGATTATGCGGCCAACACCCGGGAGATATTCGGACAGTTTAAGGCCCACGGAGCCAGGGTATGCTTCCTGGTGCAGACAGGACATTACAATTATGTGGATTTCCCGGGCATAACAGACGGTCTCACCGGAAGACAGTGGGATATGCACTACGAGACCATCCGCAGCGCTCAGGCCAGGCTGTGCCGGACAGACGACGACTTTGTACTGGCGGGAAGTTTCGAGCCCTGTCTTCACCAGATGAAGGACCGCTACCACTATAATCAGGAAGCCTATAATATGGTTGGTAATAAAGTGGGAACCATTATGGCCGATTATGTGACGGAAAACCTTCCTTCCTGCCGTTGACTGCACTCCTTTTTCTGTCCTGTCCGTTTCGGTATATGATATACTGATTCTATCTATGGAAAGGAATCCCCTGTATGAAAAGACTAAAAACTTTCTTCAATTCCTTAAGCCTGGCCGGAAAGATGGCTGCTATCTACCTGGCTGTATTCGGAATCATCTGTGTCATCACGCTTTTGGCTCTGCAGATAACCCTGGATTTCTACGACGGCAAAATGTATGAGAAATCCCTCCAGGAGCTGGACTATTTTACCAAGCAGGTGGACCGGGAGCTGGAAGAACTGGAGAAATTTTCCTACGACGTGGCTCTGGACTACAATATTCAGAGTCAGCTGTCCCAGATCATGGAGGCCAGCAACCAGAGCGAGTATAATTTCCGCATGTCTCAGATCCGGAGCCGCCTGACTCAGGAGGCCGGATATTCGGATTAGATCGCGGAGATGGTCTATACGGATAAAAAATGGATCAAATACATGATCGGAAATCATTACCTGGAAGTGCCGGAGCCGATTTACAGCCAGATGCTGGAAGAGTTTGCCCAGGCCAGGGGAGCCTATGTGTGCCGATACCCCACAGAAGAATTTCCCTACATGGTCTCCGGCAGGGATATCCGCAAATATCTGGACGCCAGCATGAACTATCTGGGAAGCCTGATGTTTGTGGTGGATGTGAAGAATCTTATCGGAAGGCATGTGGACGAGCTGGCCACCAAAACTTCCACTCTGTATGTTTGGAACGGGGACATGCTGCTGTACGAGGACGGACAGGGGGTACCCAAGAGTCATTTCCGTTTTGATGGGGAAAAGGATTATCAGATCGTGAAGATCGACGGACAGAAATATTTTGTCTGCCGGCTGGCCTCAGCCAAGACCGGCTGGACCTATCTCAATCTGTTTTCCTATGACGAGATCTACGCCATCAACACTTATGTGCGCTACGGGCTGATCCTGGGACTTTTGGTTCTGTTTGCGGGGGCGGCGGCAGTGACCAGGAGGCTGGCTCTGGTGATCACCAGGCCTCTGGAACAGCTGACCGCGGCCATGGAGCTGGTGGAGGACGGACAGTTTGCGGAGGCAGGGGCTCATCTGCCAGATCAGGACCGGAAAGATGAGATCGGGATCCTGACCCAGGAGTTTGGACGTATGATCGATAAGATCACAGAGCTGATCCATGAAAATTATGAGATGCAGCTTCTGATCAAGGACACCCAGTACCGGGCGCTTCAGGCTCAGATCCGGCCTCATTTTCTCTATAATACCATGAATTCCATCAATTGGCTGATCCGGTCGGGCCGGGGAGAGGAGGCCTCTCAGATGACCGTGGCTTTCAGCGATTTTCTCCGGGCTTCCTTTTCCAGCAAACTGGAAGACACGGTGGAAAAAGAGGTGGAACTGGTGGAAAATTACATGAATATCCAGAAGCTCCGATACCAGCGGAGGGCGGAATTTGTGCTGGAGGCGGAAGGAGACCTGGGGCGGTATCTTATGCCCAGGATGATCCTTCAGCCCCTGGTGGAGAACGCCATCAATTACGGGGTGGACAATTCCCTGAAGCTGTGCCGGATCATGGTCCGGATCCGGGAACGGGAGGAGACTCTGGTCCTGGAGGTGGAGGACGACGGCCCGGGCATGAGCGCGGAGGAGCTGGAGGCTGTCAGAACCTTTACCATGAAGCCCAAGGGAAACGGCATAGGACTGAAAAACATTGCCGAGCGGCTGAAGCTGTTCTTTGGCGGCCAGGCGGTGATGGAGATACAGAGCAGTCCCGGGGAGGGGACGAAGATCTATATGGAGATACCAAAAAAGGAGAGAGATGCCCATGTATAAAATGATCGTGATCGATGACGAGGATATTGAGAGGGAATGTCTGGCCTCCCTGATCCCCTGGAAGGACTACGGGATCGAAGTGGCGGACACGGCCTGGAACGGCATCGAGGGCCTGGAGAAGATCCAGAACATCATGGAGCTGCTGCGCAAGGAGCCGCCCGCACAGATCGGGGATTACACGGTGACGGCGGCCAAGGATTACAAGATGGGCATAAACGGCCTGCCCAAGTCCAATGTGCTGTACTATGAGCTGACAGACGATTCCTGGGTATGCGTCCGCCCGTCCGGCACAGAGCCGAAGGTGAAATTTTATTACGGGATCAAAGGCAGCTCCCTGGCCGATGCGGACGAGAAGTCAGCCAGCTTGGGAAAAGCCGTGCTGGCGATGGTCGACGCCATGATGGCGCGGATCTGAATCGGATCTGTGGGATAAAATATGGATATCCGTACAGATGGGATACGGTACAGCCTGGAAGACCTCCGGGGGATCATAGAGACACTGAGGAGCGATACGGGCTGCCCCTGGGACCGGAAACAGACGCATGTAAGCCTGAAAGGGTGTATGATGGAGGAGGCCCGGGAAGTTTTGGAGGGCATCGATCTCTATGAAAAGACCGGGGAGTGGGACAACCTGTGCGAGGAGCTGGGCGATGTGCTTCTGCAGGTGGTGATGCACAGTGCGATCGCCCAGGAAGAAGGGATCTTTACCTTGGATGATGTGATCCAGGGCATAGCAGAAAAAATGGTACGCCGGCATCCCCATGTATTTGGGGACGGGTCGGATGCCGGGTTGAGTTGGGAAGAGATCAAAAGACAGGAGAAGTCAGATCAGAGCAGACCTTAAATATTCTGGAAATTGTCCAGGAAATTCCTTGACAAAGCCGTAAAAACAGTTTATAAGTATATTCTAAGAGCCATATATCCAAAATTTGTGTATCGGTATCAAGAGCATAACGCTGCGCAGTGGAGCGAGGCAGTAGGATTATCATTAGGAGGAAATGTAATGAACAAGACAGAATTGGTGGCTGCAATGGCAAAAGAGGCAGAGCTTCCCAAAAAAGACGTGGAAGCGGCCCTGAAGGCATTCATTGATGTTGTTTCAGAAGAACTAAAGAATGGCGGAAAGATCCAGCTGGTCGGGTTCGGGACTTTTGAAGTGACCGAGAGGGCTGCCCGGGAGGGGCGGAATCCGCAGACTGGCGAGACGATGGTCATAGAGGCTTCCAAGGCGCCGAAGTTCAAAGCCGGAAAAGCATTGAAAGACATTGTAAACAGCTGATCCTCACGGGGGAAGCTGACCGCAGGGACAGCCGGTCAAGATGTTTTTGTTTTGGGCAGGGGGGACATAGGTCTCCCCTGATGATATTTTGGGATCTATATGCATGGGATCTATGTACACGA
>Ga0137307_102884_pt1 | contig 11118 bp, 7 predicted proteins | sample NAcewD2O_March_2_FD_97180 | JGI IMG/M metagenome (GOLD analysis project Ga0137307, IMG submission 97180) | Mouse cecal microbial communities from Vienna, Austria - N-Acetylglucosamine amended D2O_March | ecosystem: Host-associated > Mammals > Digestive system > Large intestine > Cecum | place...
CTAAGCATGATACCGTCGGGATTTTCGGAGAGAATCTCCTCTGCCAAGGTTCCTGCAGGGTAAATCGTCACTTCACAGCCTCTTTTATTTAAAGACTTTGCAATATTATCCTTGGCACCTAAATCAAGGAGAGCCACTTTTTTCCCTTTTCCCGGCAGGACGGATTTCTCTTTGCATGTCACCTTATCCACCACATTGCCAGTGACATATTCCTTTAACTTTGGCAGAATCTCCTCCAGATTGTAATTTTCATCGGTGGTAATCATGCCGTTCATGGTTCCTTTTTCCCGGAGTATTTTTGTTAAGGCACGGGTGTCAATGCCGGAAATTCCTGGGATGTCATATTTTAACAGAAAATCCTGTATGCTCCCTTCACAGCGGAAGTTGCTGGGCATCCTGGAGAGCTCCCTTACGATATATCCGTCGGGCCAGGGCCTCTTTGACTCCATATCCGGGGTTATCCCGTAATTTCCAATCAAGGGATAGGTCATAACCACCGCCTGTCCGGCGTAGGATGGATCTGTCAAAACCTCCAGATATCCTGTCATTGAAGTGTTAAATACGATTTCACTGATAATTTCCTTTGTGGAGCCGATACTCATCCCCTCAAAAACAGTTCCATCTTCCAGTATTAAAAATGCTTTCATCTTTACCCTGCCTTTCCTATTTTTTTTCAAAAAAAAAAGACGTCGCTTTTTTATTTAGTATGCGCAGGCATTCACTTACTAATCTTCCTGCAAGAAATCTTAAATTGTAAAAATTTTAACATAACGGAGCGGTTTTTTCAACTGTTTCCGCAAAAAAGACACGGGAAAAAAATTTTTCCGTGTCCCTGCAATCTGTCCATGGTAAATACAATCTGGGATTTTACCTGAAGGTTCTCATAAGCGCTTATGTAAGTATCAAACCCTATGGCAGTTTCCCTGGTACAATGTTCAAGGTTCAGACTTTCTATATTTCTTAAATGGAAATTTATTTTCTCCTTTTTGTACAGCTTGCTGCTGTGTCCGCAGATATAATAATCGAAGGGAACTTCCATTGTCCTTTTTAATGTCCCGTACAATTCTTCCATGGAAAGGGCACCGTAATTAAAAAGCCACAGCCCTTCCTTTAACCCATCCCCTGCAGCAAGGATGCCCCTTCCTGCACCAATACCCCTATGGAGTCCTTGGTATGGCCTTTTAAAGAGATAATCTCAAAATGAAGATTTCCAAGGGACAGCACATCCCACTCTTCTTTTGCCGCCCGGATTTCCTCAAACCAGTGGTTTCCCCCAATATGGTCCGGATGGCCGTGGCTGTTTATCACCAGATAGGGGTGGAAATGCTTTTCTCCACAAATTCCCGCAGATTGCGGTTTCCGTATCCGGTATCCAAAAGCACTGCCATCTCGCTTCCCCGGACAAGGGTACAGAATACCCGTCATCTTCTGCTATCTGCCAGATATTTTCACGTATTTTTGTATATTCATATAAAGACTGCACGGCTTCCCCTACTCTGTTATCTCATACTGTAAAAGTTCATATTTTAATTTGCTGCCCACGGTAATTTCCGGGGGCAGCAATGCCCTTGCCACTAATTTTACATCATCCACCGTGATATCTGTCCGTTTCAGATTGGCATAATCCCCGTCGATACTCACCACTTCATAATACCATGTTTCCATTTTCCCACCTCACATATCATAAGTTCTTTTTGGCTTTTCACGGTTGCTGCCTGGATCAAGCCATCTTCTCTCACAACCAGTATATACTATAGTATATAGATTGTCAAAGTATTCCATCTTATTTTCAAGGAAAATCAAATGATAATGCAAACCAGCCCTCCGCTGCTGTCATTCACGATTTTCTGCATGGTATCCTGCAGCTTCATCTGGCACTCATCATCCATCATGGCAATTTTGCTGCGGATACCGTCCTCCATAAGCTCTCCTACAGACTTCCCGAAAATATTGGTATCCCACACCCCGTTTGGGGTATTCTGGCCTTCCTTAATATAATCGATTAAATCCTTTGCCTGCTCTTCACTTCCTACAATGGGAGCGATTTCCGTCTCGATATTCGCCCGGATTAAATGGATGGAGGGGGAAGTGGCCTTTAATTTTACCCCGAATTTATTTCCATGGCGGATTAACTCCGGCTCATCCAGGGTGATATCCGTAAGCTGGGGATGAATCACCCCGTACCCTTTCATCTGCACGGCACTCACCGCATCCGCCACTTTTTCGTAGGCATTTTTCCGTCCGGAGAGTTCTTTTACCAGGGAAATCAACTGATATTCTCCCTGAATGGGCACTCCGGTGAGCTCGCTGATATTCTCATAGTAATATTTGTCATCCATCTCCATTTTAATCTTTAAAAGGCCCTTAGCCAAATCAATTTTATCCAGATGGATATCCGATATGTACTCTGTATCCTCCGGCTTTTGAATACCGGCAATGTCCTTGGCCTTTGTCACGGAATTTAAAATATTTCTGGCTGTCTCCACCATACTCTGTTTCATTCTGTTTTCCATGGGAAGCATTTCCGCCCATTTTGGAATATAGAATTCCATTTTTACAATGGGAAATTCGTAGAGAATGCTCTCTAATATTTTTCCGATATCGTCCTTCCTAAGCTGCTGGCAGTTCACAGGAATCACAGGCGTCCCGTACTTTTCTTTCATCTTCTGCACCAGTTTCCCAGACTCCTCGCTGAAAGGCTTTTCAGAATTTAAGACAATCACAAAGGGTTTTCCTATGGATTTCAATTCCTCCACGGTTTTTTCTTCCGCTGGAATATAATTGTCCCTGGAAAGCTCCCCAAAAGAGCCGTCCGCCGTCACTACAATTCCAATGGTGGAATGCTCTTTGATAACTTTCTGGGTTCCGATGGATGCCGCATCCACAAAGGGAATCTCATAGTCAAACCAGGGGGTTTTTACCATGCGCTTGTTATTCCCCTCCATATGTCCGGAGGCTCCCTCCACCATATAGCCCACGCAGTCAATCAGGCGCACTTTTACTTCCGTATCCCCTTCTAACCGAATCTGCGCTGCATCCTTGGGTATAAATTTGGGTTCTGTGGTCATAATGGTTTTTCCCTGGGCCGACTGGGGCAGTTCATCCACAGTCCTGGCCTTCACATTTTCGTCCTCCATAAAGGGAAGCACCATAATGTCCATAAAACGCTTGATAAAAGTAGATTTTCCCGTCCGCACCGGCCCTACCACGCCGATATAAATTTCCCCGTCTGTTCTTTCCTGTATGTCACGGTAAAGATGAAATTCTTTATCCTGATTTACTGCTGACATTTCCATAAAAATACCCCTTTCCTGCAATGTAGTAAACGTACCTTTCTACATTGTATGAAAAGGGATTTTTTTTATTCCATATTTATACTTCCTGTACTTTAATCATATTGGTGGTTCCCGACACGCCGATGGGAACCCCGGAGGTAATCACCGTCATATCCCCTTTGGAAAGGAACCCTTCTTCCTCCGCTTTTTCTATGGCATGGTCAAATAAATCAAAGACATCCCTCTGCTTTTCCAAAATGACAGAGACAGTGCCCCACACCATACTAATCTGCCTTGCAACTTTCTCATCCATTGCCCCGCAGATAATGTCGCAGGCAGGGCAGTATTTTGCTATATTCCTGGCGGAATGTCCGCTTTTCGTCACGGTTACAATAGCCTTGGCGTTTAAGTCAAGGGCAGTGGTACAGGTGGCATGGCAGATAGCGTCCGTCACGTCGGGATTGGCTTTCCTCTCCCTGGAGAAGAAACGTTTCCGGTAATCGATATCCTGCTCCGTCCTGTCTGCAATTTTTATCATGGTGAGAAGGGATTCCACCGGGTAAAGCCCTGCAGCCGTTTCCCCGGAGAGCATAATCGCCCCGGTGCCGTCGTAAATGGCATTTGCCACGTCTGTGGTTTCCGCCCTGGTGGGCCTTGGGTTTTTCATCATAGAGTCTAACATCTGGGTTGCGGTTATAATCTGTTTCCCCAGATTTACCCCTTTTTTAATAATCATTTTTTGAATCACCGGAACTTCCTCGTAGGGAATTTCCACTCCCATATCCCCTCTGGCCACCATAACCCCCTCTGCAGCCTCCAAAATATCGTCAATATTTGTGACGCCTTCCATATTTTCGATTTTTGCAATAATATGGATGTCATAGCCGCCGTGGTCATTTAAATACTTCCGCATCTTATGAATATCATCCGCCCTGCGGACAAAGGAAGCCGCTATAAAATCCACATCCTCCTGTATACCAAAGAGAATGTCCTCCTTATCCTTTTCACTTAAAAAGGGCATGGATAATTTTACATTGGGCACGTTTACCCCTTTGCGGCCGGAAATTTTCCCCCCGTTTTTCACGGTGCAGACAATCGCTTTGTCTTTTATCTCATCCACCTGCATTTCCACCAGGCCGTCATCAATGAGTATCGTGGTACCCTCTGCCACATCCTGGTATAAATCCTGGTATGTGATGGAGACACCCTCCTCGTTTCCAGGGTGCTCTGTGCAGTAAAGTGTAAATTTCTGGTTTTCCTTTAAGATTACTTCTCCCTGCTCAAAGAGGCCCAGCCGGATTTCCGGCCCTTTCGTGTCCAACATAATCGCTGTCTGTGTATTATACTTTTTCCGAAGCTCCTTTACCTTATCCATCCTGGCCTTGTGCTCCTTATAATCCCCATGGGAAAAATTAAGCCTAGCCACATTCATGCCGCTTGCAATGAGCTGCTCTAACACATCCTCTTTATCCGTAGCCGGTCCAAGTGTACACACAATTTTTGTTTTCCGCATTCTCTTGCCTACTCCTTCTACCACTGTATTTTCGTCCAGGCGTCCATAATCGCCTCACAGGATTCCGTGTCAATATCCTGCACTGCACTTTTTAAGTGTTCATACAGTTCTTTGTGATTATCCTTAAGGCTGTATTTTGCCAGTTCCGTAACCACTTCCTCCATCTTGTCACTGTCTAACTCTTCCAAAGCATCGCCCATCTTTTCCGCCTGCTCTTTTAATATCTCCTGGGTAAAGTCCAAACCGCCTTCCACATTTTCTTCCGGCATCTCAAAATAGGGGGCCAGAATGTTTTTGTACCAGCGGTAATAGCTCACCACTTCATCTGTAAACTCATGAATTAATAGGATATCCCCGGCATTTCCTGCAGCTTCCATGCGCTCCGCCTTCTGTGCCAGTTCCATAGCCCCGATCTGCCGGGAGGCGCTCTTTAAAGCGTGGACTTCTATGGTGTATTCCTTTATCTTTTCCTGGGTTTCATATTCCTTAATCAAATTGCTTTTCTTGTCGATGGCCAGATAATAATCCTTTAACACGGCAAAGAAAAGTTTCTTGCTGCCCACAAGGGACAGGGCCGCATTCACATCCAGTCCTTCAATTTCAATATCCGGCTCATCATCGCATTCCTCCTGCTTTGCGGCAATGATATCCCCTTCCTCCCGTCTCTTAATCTTTTCCGGGGGAAGCCACTGTTTTAGCTTGGCACAAATCACCCGCATCTCAATGGGCTTTGGCACAAAATCATTCATGCCCTCCCCCACAAGCATCTCTTTTGTGCCCCCCACGGCGTTTGCAGTGAGGGCGATAATAGGCACATCTTTGTAATCGTCATAAAACCTTCTTATAATATGGGTGGTTTCCACCCCGTCAACTTCCGGCATCATATGATCCATAAATACTAAATCGTAATGCTTTCCGGAAATCAGGGAAATGGCCTCTTTACCGCTTAGGGCAGTGTCAATCTTCATCCGCAAAGGCTCCAAAAGCCCCTCCGCCACCGTAAGGTTGATGGCGTTGTCATCCACAATAAGAATCTGGGCATCCGGCGCTACAAAATTCACATCATCCGCCAAAATGCCTTCCTGAACCTCAAAGATATCCTGACCGCTTAAAATAGCAGAGAGATTTAAGGCATAGATAGGCTTTGCCACCACCCGGATATTATTTAAACTGGGCTGTATCTTGTCATTATATTTCACCAAAAGCACGCCTGTCACTTCCGGATGGCTCTGAAGAAAACTTTCCACTTTATCGGAAAACTGAGGTTTTTCCATAAACAGGAAGTGTATGCTGCTCTCCTCAAGCTGGTCCGGGGTAAGCTCCCAGTAACCGGCGCCGAATTTCTCGCAGTCTCTTTTTAACTGCTGGCGTATATAGGTATTTGCCACTAAATTCCCCACCGTCATCGTCTCTTCCACCTGGGGTATGGAAGGCCTGTGGGTAACGATTTTGGATGGAAGTTCAAACCGGAAAGTGCTGCCCTTCTCATATACGCTCTCCACGCTGATATTTCCCCCCATCAGCGTGAGAAGCTGTTTGGAAATCGCAAGGCCAAGCCCTGTCCCCTCCACATTTCTGTTCCGCTTGCTGTCCACCTGCTGGAAAGACTGGAATAGTTTGCCCAAATCCGCTTTCTTTATTCCCTGGCCTGTATCGGAAACAGCCATCTTTAACAGAACTGTCTCCTCGTCAATGGGCTCGCACTCCACACTTAAATGGACTTCTCCCCCCGCCGTAAATTTCACCGCATTGTTCATGAGATTTACAATAATCTGTTTGATTCTGTTGCTGTCCCCGTACAGTTCATAGGGAAGCTCCAGGGGAATATCCAGGGTGAGTTCCAGATTTTTATTGCCGATACGGTTTAGAATCATACTGATGACATCATTGATAATGGAGAGAGGTTCATACTCCTCCTCCACAATACTTAATTTTCCAGACTCTATCTTGGAAAAATCCAAAATATCATTTACGATGGTTAAAAGAGTCTGGCCGGAAGACTTAATCTGGGAAATATATTCCCTTGCCGCAGAGGGAAGGTCCTCCCTTAAAGCCATCTCCGCCATACCGATCACCGCATTCATGGGAGTTCTGATTTCATGGCTCATATTTGCAAGAAAGTCCGATTTCATCTTAATAGCCCGCTCCACCTCGGAGTTGCCCACCATTAACTGATGTTTTGTATAAGCCATATCGGAGAGAATCGATGCCAGCACAGAAAGAAAATTTGCCGCCTTTTCAATCTTTCCCTTCTCCAGTACCGGAAGCTTTTTTGCCGCTGAAACATAGGCATCCGGGTCAATTTTTAACTCGGCAGCCAGTTTCCGCACCCTGGCCTCATCCATCTCATGGAGAAGCACCTGCCCGCCGATAAAACTTCCCACCAGCTGTCCGTTTGCAATAATGGGGGCGGCATAATCCACAAGCCCTGCATGGCAGATATATGTACTGAAATTTCCTTTTTCCATGGCAATCTCTGCGCCCCGCTTATTGCAGTACTCGCACCTGCGGCAGCCAAGCTCCGACCGCCTAGTATATTTCAGACAAAAATCCGAAAAATGAGATCGCTCCGTTACGGAAATCCCGTTTTTGTCCGTAGTATTTGCCGCCATCCCTGTCATATCGGAAAAAGCATCCTGAATACGCTGTAATACGTCCCGGTCAATCAAATCCGTGAGATATAGTTCATTGTCCATATGCCTACCTCAATTTCTTACTCCAGCAGCCCCACAATTGTATCTGAAAGCCTCTCCACATTAATGGGCTTCAAGAGATACCCCTGAATGTTGTTGCTGAGTACCTGTTCAATTTTTCCCCTGTCCGTCACACCTGTCAAAAAGATAACAGGAAGGTCTTTCAATTCCGGATTATTGCGGATTTCCGAGAGCACATCCGCGCCGTTTTCCCCCGGCATCTCGTAATCTAAAAGCACCAAATCCGTGTGCTTTGTCTCTAAAAACTTTAAGGCTACCTTTCCGCTGATAGCGGTTGCCACCTGGTAATCTTCGCTTAAATAATTTTTCATCATGCGCAGCATACTGGCATCGTCATCCACAATCAGAATATGTTTTGGCTCTTCCGGCTCCTTTGGCTCTTCCGGCATCATTGTGGCAGGGAGCGCCATCTGGGGAATATCAAAGACGAATTCACCCATTGCATCTTCTGCCAGCTTTTTCGCCCGCTCTTCCTCCGCCGCCCGCACGGCATCCTCCATAATCTTCTTCTGTCTGTCCCTCTTGTCTAAAAAACTTACCAGCCTGCTCTCAATATCTTTAATGGGAATGGGACGGTAGATTTCTTCCTGGGACATTCCCGGTGCTGTCCGCTTAAAATCTGCGCAGTCCTGTTTATCCCCAATAAGCACCACAGGAATATCTTTATCTGAAAGTACAAATTTCAGCCTGGCTGCATTGTTCAAAGAACTCTTTGTCTCTTTCCACAGGCAGAAAACCATTAAATCCGGCTGAAAATACTTGACATGACACTGGGCATCATCCCAACGCTCTGAAGTAATCATGCACTCAAAGGTAAATTCCATCTGAGTAAAAAAATCATTCATGAGCGTCCGGTTGCTCCCACTTAATAGTATCTTTCGTTTCATACTATATTCTTACCTCCCAATCATCCCATTTTCTCTAATTCATAAACATATATAATAAATATTATACTCGATTTTATAGGATAATTCAATATAGGAATCTAAAAAACGTAATGCTGCCATAAACTCCACTTAAGCCTTTATCACAGAGCCGCAATACTCACAGGCCTCTGTCTTACCTGCCTGAATATGGTTAATTCCGCTGCAGTGCGGACAGGTGCAGGTAATCACCTTTCCCTGCCCATATCCGTCTGATTCCTATTAGAGTCCTGTCCCTGGGTCCCTTGATTTACAGTAGAAAAGCTCTTCTGTCTCATATCTTCCATTACAGTGGTAACTGCTGCCATTTCTTCAAATACTTTTGAGGCATTTACATTCATTTTCCGTTGAGCTTCCCACTTCTCCTGCTTTTCCCTCTCCAGACGTTTCTTTTTCTTTGCTTAGATCTAAAAATAAGCCATAGTCCATGTAACTCCAAAAAACATTTCAAAATCTTCTATTATTCTGCCAACTGCCGTAGATAATTTTTTCTTATTCATTTTTCTCTTCTGTATGTATTATATTCTTGCTTTTATCATAAAATTTCATTATTCTATTGTCAATAATCTAAAATCCTGTAACGTCAAAAATTCCGAAATCCCATATGGAATTTCGGAATTTTCTCCCTATATCCTAATTTTCTGTCTCCCCGGCGCTTTTATTTTCCACATCCAAAGCATCCTTTAACTTTTTCTTCTCATCCACACGCTCTCTGCCGTAGGTCTTCATATATTTCCGCACCTTCCCTGCAAGCTGGGGGGTAATGGCATCGGGCTTTGCCCGCCATTTCCAGTTGCATCCCAAAGTGGACGGGGTATTCATTCTGGCTTTGCTGCCCAGTCCCAAAAGATCCTGCATAGGCACAACCGCAAGGTCGCTGACACTTGCCCATGCCCCCCGCATCATGCCCCAGTTATAGCCTTCCTCCTGAGTCAAGTTAAAATAGCGTTTTGCAAAGTTCACGCTCTCCCTGGGAGCCGTTTTCATCCATCCAAGAATCGTGTCATTGTCGTGGGTTCCCGTGTAGACCACGCTGTGGCTCTGGTAATTGTGGGGAAGGTAATCACTCTCCTCCCTGGTGTCAAAGGCAAACTGAACCAGCTTCATCCCAGGGAATCCGGAGTCCTTCACCAATTTCAACACGGAGGGGGTCAAAAAGCCCAAATCCTCCACAATGATATTTAATTTCCCCAGTTTTTTCTCCAAAACTTCAAAGAGCTCCATGCCGGGACCCTCTTTCCACTTTCCGTTTCTTGCGGTGTCGTCCTGTGCCGGAATGGCATAGTAGGAATCAAATCCACGGAAATGGTCGATGCGCACTATGTCGTAAAGCTCCGACATGGCCTTAATTCGGTTCGTCCACCAGGCATATCCGTCCTCTCTCATCACATCCCAGCGGAACAGCGGATTTCCCCACAGCTGGCCGTCTGCGGAAAATGCATCCGGCGGACATCCTGCCACCTCAATGGGATTTAAATCCGAATCCAGATAAAACTGTCCGGGGTTTGCCCACACATCCGCACTGTCCCCTGCCACATAGATGGGCACGTCTCCGATAATTTTGATACCCTTCTTGTTGGCATACTCTTTTAAGCTGCGCCACTGTTTGAAAAACAGGTACTGAAGCATTCTGTAAAACTGCATCTCCTGGGCATAAGTCTCCCTGGCATCCTTTATGGCTGCCTCTTCCCTGACACGGTACGCCTTATCCCACTCCGACCAGGCTGCGCCGTCGTTGGCATCCTTTAAAGCCATAAACAGCACATAGTCCTCCAGCCAGTGTTTTTCCTGTTCACAAAATGCGTCAAAATCTCTGGGAACTCTCTTCATGAAACGCTCAAAAGCTTTTTTCAGAAGGTCATAGCGGTTTTCATACATAATACCGTAATCCACTTCTGTCCTCTTACTCCCCCATTTGTAAGATTTACACTCTTTTTCCGTGAGCAGTTTCTCCCTGCAGAGAATTTCCAAATCAATAAAATATGGATTTCCCGCAAGGCTGGAAAAAGACTGATAGGGGGAATCTCCGTAGCTGGTGGGACAGATAGGCAGTATCTGCCAGTAAGTCTGCCCCGCCTTCACAAGAAAATCCACAAACTTCCTGGCTTCTTTCCCCATCGTTCCGATTCCATATTCGGAGGGAAGGGAGGAAATATGCATCAATATTCCACTTGTTCTCATACGCTCTATTCTCCTAATCTAAATCAATGATACTCACGAGGGATAATAATTGCCATATTGTTCAAAATAAAGACGCTCGTGAGTCAACGTTATTGGCAAACTTTCCTGTTTGTCCGTCTAAATAGTTCTCACACTCTCACCTGTAACAAGTTCAAAGGGTATCACCTCATGAATGGGATCATCTGCAAAATCCACCATGTGAAACAGCATTTCCACGCTGCGCCTGGCCAAAAGCTTATACTGCTGTCTGATGGTGGCCAGCTTTGGATTATAGTAATCCGCCAATGTGATTCCGTCAAATCCAATCACGGAAATATCCTCCGGAACTCTTTTCCCCATATCCTTTAATGCCCGGGCCGCTCCGATGGCCATCACATCGCTCATGGCAAACACCGCCGTAAGATCCGGCTTTTTTTCCATTAAGTTTACCATCGCCTGATATGCGCCTTCAAAACTGAATCTGGCATCAGAATAGTTATGTAACTCATCAAAAACCATCTTGTGTTTCTCAA
>Ga0137307_102327_pt1 | contig 11106 bp, 8 predicted proteins | sample NAcewD2O_March_2_FD_97180 | JGI IMG/M metagenome (GOLD analysis project Ga0137307, IMG submission 97180) | Mouse cecal microbial communities from Vienna, Austria - N-Acetylglucosamine amended D2O_March | ecosystem: Host-associated > Mammals > Digestive system > Large intestine > Cecum | place...
CAACCTTGCTCTTAATGGCCAAACCCTTAAGCATTCGGTTGACGTGAGAAAATCTTTCTTCTTCGAACTTGTAAGCGTTGTAAATCTTAACCAGTCTCTCGGCCTGATAAATTTCCGTCAGAAGAGAAATCATGACGCCAAAAGTCTGTTGGTTCGTCGTCTGCAGTTTTTTCATTCTCGTGCTGACGGCTTTAAGAATAAGAATAAGGAAGGGTCCGACCACCAAAGTTACAGCCGTCAGCTGCCAGTTGTGCCAAAGAAGCAGGAACAGCAAGCCGATAACCTGCAGGGAGTCGCGAATCATTACTGTCAGAACTTCAGAGGCGCTGCTCAGGGCCTGGCTCGCTTCATTAACGTATCTCGAAATGACTCGGCCTGAAGATTCTTTCTGAACAGTCTCATCGGGCCAATGAATCATTTTCTCAAACATCTCCGTACGAACTTGCAGAAGAACGGACTGAGAAACTTTTTGCAGAAGATAGTTGCTGCCGAACTGACCTGCCCCGTGAAGAATAGAAATGCCAATCAGCGCTAAAGGAGCCCAAATGGCTACCAAACCGTTCTTTTCGTAGAAGCCCAAGTCTGTCAGTTTTCCTAAAAGCATCGCCATCAAAGGAGAGGTCGAGGCCGATACAATCATGGAAATCAATGCCGCTCCAATAAGCCACTTATATGGAGGCAGATAGGAAAACAGTCGCCGTAAAGGCTCTTTCTGGAATTTTGTCGTGTCCAAGGCTTCCTCTGAAAGACAAATTAAAAGTATTATTCTAAATTGATTACACTAAGCAGATTACACAGCTATAGAAACAAAAGTATGTCCAAATTATTCGTTCGCCTTCCCAATCATATTGGCGATGCCTGTATGTCTATGCCCGCTTTGGACCTTCTGGAAGCCTCAGGTTTCGATCTCTGTCTCGTTGGAAAGCCCTTCGTAGGAGAATTATTCGAAGGAACATTACGCCGTTTTGATCCGATTGAAGGCAACCTCCTTGAAGATATCCGCCGAATTAAGGAACTGGCCGCTTCCGTTAAAAATCCGAAAGGACTCCTGTTGCCTAACTCCTTGGGTTCTGCTCTCCTCTTTACCGCGGCTGGTATTAAATGTACAGGCTACGCCACCGACGGACGTTCGATTCTTCTTGAACATGCTATTCCCAAACCTTCGAGAATGCATGAAGTAGAAAGATTCTGGAATGTGGCCTATAAAGCCTTGGAGGCTTGGGGCGTAAAACCGGCTTACGACAAACTGCCGAAGAGATTAAATATGAAACTGGCCCAGAGAAATGAGGCAGGAGCCAGAAACTTAATCTCTAAAATCAGCTTACCTGAAAAATTTGCCATCCTGGCTCCTATCGCAAAGGGCCGCCATGAAGGTAAAGAAAAATATTGGAAGCACTTCAATGAATTGGTCGCTCCCTTAAAAGAAAGAGGATTAACCCCGGTCGTTTTCCCGGCAAAGGACGAAATTGATGCCGTTAAGCTCGCCGCTCCCGATGCCATTATTTATGAACCAACCTCTTTGGGCAATTTTGCAGCTTTATGCTCCCGCGCTTCTATCGTCATTGCAAACGACTCCGGCGTCAGCCACATTGCTTCTGCCGTTCATGCGCCGCAAATTACCATTGTCGGCGTAACTGACACTGACAGAACAAGTCCGTGGAGCGATTTGAATATGATTGTCGGCAAAAAAGGTCAGTGGCCTGAAGTTAATGAAGTCATTTCTGCCATTGATCAAGTATTGTCCAAGACCAAATCTTAATCAGAAACCTCTTTCCAAATACTGAGCAAAGCCTCTTATGCTGATTCAGTCGTTCTGGGCATTAGCAGCCGCCGCGTCATTCTCGACTATGGCGGCTTTCGTTAAATTCTGCAATGCAACCTTCGGGCCGTTGGAGCTGGTTTTTTACCGCTCTCTATTTACCCTTGTCTCCATTTATGCAGTTGTCCTCTGGAACGGCTATTCACTCAAAACTACTAAGATTAAAGGTCATCTTATTCGAGACTCTCTTGGCTTTGCTTCAGTTGCCATTTGGTTCTTTACTCTTGGAAAACTTCCTCTCGGAACCAACATTACGCTGACATATACAACTTCTTTATTTCTGTCAGCCAACTTCATCATCCTCTCTCTTATCCGTAAGCTGCCGATTCCTTGGGGTGCCATTTGGTCCATTGTTTTAGGCTTTACGGGAGTCGTAACAATTCTGCAGCCATCTTTCCGCGACGGAGACCTAATTCCGGCCCTCCTCTGCTTATGTGTAGCCTGTCTTGATTTAGCTATTTATTGGCAAGTAAGAAAACTAGGCAGAGAAGGAGAACCGTCCTGGCGTATTGTTTTCTACTTTGCGTTGTTCTGCACGTTGGCAACGTTTTTCGGCGTATTCCTCTTCGAAGACGGCTTCCATGTTCCCGATACTCAGTCCTTCTTATGTCTGATGGCGATGGGAGGATTTGCCACCTTAGGACTTATTTCGGCAACCCGAGCTTGGGTTGGCGGCAATATGCTTTTAGTCTCCTGCCTCGGCTTTTCTGCTATTCCATTCTCAGAACTGATTAGCATCGTTGTGTTCAACAATATCCCGGGCTTTTACACCATTGTAGGAATGGTATTGATTCTTATAGCGGGGATTGCTGCAACCATTGTCACTAAGCGACAAGAACAAAAGATTTAAGCGCCTTTGTAAGGAATAACCCGAAAAAAACTTTAGAGACCTGCCAATTTAAGGTTTTTTGTGTGATAAGTTCTACAATGTATTACAAATTATTACACATCCTACGGGAGATTCTATGCAGACAATTTCTCTTTGGCTAGCTGTAGCCATCGTATTTCTTACTGGATGGGCCATCATCAAAAAATATCAGGTAAACATGGTCTTGTTTTTGGCCGGTTTCCTTTTGAATGTTTTGGCTCTCTTTAACGGTACTTCTGATTTTCTTCCTAAGAACGCCACGCCAACCGGCCTCTTAGGTTTTGATTTATTTGAACTGTTCCGTGCCATTAGCCGTACACAAATCGCCGGTGTAGGCTTCATCATCTTGGTTTCAGGCGGCTTCGCTTCTTACATGCAGGTTACCGGTGCTTCTGACCGCTTCGTTACGGTTTGTGCAAAACCGATTTCCTTACTTAAGAATCCGTACTTAATTTTAGCTTTCGTCTTCATTCTCGGCCACTGCTTAGGCTTAGTTATCACCTCTGCCGCCGGCTTGGCAATGCTCTTAATCGTTACAGTCTATCCATTGATTATCAGTGTTGGATGCTCTCCGCTAGCGGCTGCCGCTGTCGTTGCGAGCGTACTGTGCGTGGGCTATGCTCCGGCTTCCGGTGTTGCCGTGATGGCTGCCGAATTGGTTCACCTTGACCCGGTTCAATACTTAGTCTCCTATCAGCTCACAATGGCCGCTCCTGTTGTACTCGTAATGGCCCTCACTCATGTTATCGTTCAGCGTTATTACGATAAGAAAGACGGTGACAAAGGCGTTGTAGCAGATCTTGCTGAATTGGAAGCCAAGAGAAAAGAAATCGAAAAGACTCCTCTTATTTACGCTTTCATGCCGATTCTCCCGCTTGTTCTTCTTTTGATCTTCAACAAGATGGTCTACAAGACAATCACAATGAACGTTGCCACAGCTATGTTCTTGTCTTGGTTCGTCTGCTTCTTGATTGACCTTGTTTACAGAAGAGACGCTAAGAAGTCTTTCGACCTCTCCTTTGCAATGTTCAAAGGAATGGGCTCTATCCTGACAAGTACTGTCGGTCTTATCTTCGTTGCAGCCTTCTTCGCTAAAGGCTTACAGAATGTCGGTTTGATTACATACCTCATCGACGTTGCTAAGAACTGCGGTTTAGGCGTAACAGGTACAGGTGTGGTTCTTTCTGCCATCATCGGTTTAGTTACTGTCTTGACAGGCTCGGGCGTTGCCGCTTTCACAAGCTTAGCACACGTTATTCCGAGCGTTGCAGAACACCTCAACTCCGACGGTATCGCCATCATGCTCATGATGCACACAGCTTCCGAAATGCTCCGTGCTATTTCTCCGGTTGCCGGCGTCATCATTATCGTGGCAGGTTTCGCACAAGTAAATCCGCTCCAAGTTGTAAGACGTACGTGGATTCCTTGCGTAGTCGGTTATATCACTATGCTGATTGTCGTCAGCCTGCTGTTCGGTTAATCTAGCTTTCCTATAAGCTGCAGCCGCTGAATTCTTTCATAGAGTTCAGCGGCTGTTTTCTTTTCCTTTGCACACACTCACTTCGAAGAAGGAAATCCTTTAAGTAATATTCTTTGAAAGAATCAAAGTCGCAGTCAATAAAAGTACCGCCTTTGTATTTGGTAACATTTCTGCTGTCAATCTTACTTCGTTCCTGTAATTGCAAGTTTTAATGGTCAGACTCTTCCGCTTCCATTCTTCTGTAAGAGAAATACTGGGATAGTCAGTATCCAACCAGAATCAGCCATATTATCAACAAGCAAAACTGGCGGCCTATGATTCAAAAGTTATACATATACGAAAGATATCCGACAAACCTAAGATTTTTACCATAACGAGTGTTGTCTTGTCTCCAAAGAAAAACCAACCTCCTCGAGTTTTCACAAAGGAGGTTCGTGCTTAATGCCTAATTTGCTGTTAAGCAGTTCAAATTCGAAATTAGTATTTCAATACTTCATCAATAAAATTTTTGATTGCGGCTCGTGCAACAGGCAAAATAAAAAGCGTATGTGGCGCTGTCGGCAACAAAAGGATCCTTGCATTAGGATTGTTCTCTAAAGCTTTTCCTGCGTGTCCTTGAGCGCTAGGATTGTTCAAATAAGAGTTCTTTTGACTGAAGAACTTATCTGCTGCGCTCATGATGTTCAAAACCGGCATATAGTCAGGAATATTTGTGCCGTGTGCTTTAACGTGATAATTGTCTTCGCATGACCAAGAGAAAATCATTCTGGCGTCTTCAGGATATTCTTCGCGTGTTTCATAACGCGCAACGCAGACGCCGCCTTCGCTTGTACCAGCAATAAATACGCGACCGTCGTTAAACGACAGATCAAAAATATGAGCCATAGCATATTCAAGCTCTTGGAGTCTCATGGCATGGATATCTTCATAGTCTTCCGGAGGAATGGGAGAAGAATAAGTAATGCGGTCTGCGAGCTGCATCGAGTCAGGCACAACCATTGCAACGCCTAGAGAGTCAGCAAGCCAGTTGCCTAAGAGTCTTGTTTGTTCATTTACGCCGGAGCTGCCGTGCATGAAGAGAACGACAGGATACAAGCCTTCGATAGGAGGAAGTGTGGATAATTCGCTGACAATCGGTGCACCGCCTGGATTAGGAATAACACAGTAAGCATGATCGAATGTAGCTTTGAGAGAGTCATCAGTGTGCTTACGGACGGAGCCTTTGATAGAACCGGTATATTCAATAGTCATAACAAGCCTCGGGAATAAAATTACAAGAGGATTGTAGACCGAATCCGATACAAAGAAGAATGATTATTTAAGATTACTGGCGACGCTACGGGGATTCGAACCCCGGTACCGACCGTGAAAGGGTCGTGTCCTAGGCCTCTAGACGATAGCGTCAAGGACTTTCATTGGTGGAGGTAAGCGGGATCGAACCGCTGACCTCTTGCATGCCATGCAAGCGCTCTCCCAGCTGAGCTATACCCCCAAACAACGAGGAGCGAATTTTATGGGAAATTTTCCTCCTCGTCAAGGCAATTGCTAAAAAATCAGCAATTAAAATGTAACAAAATTATTTTGTGTGGTTGATCCAGTTGGTCAAACCTTCTTCTAATTTACCTCTAACTCGTTCTTTTCCAAAGAGTTCTAAGGTCGCATCAATAGACGGAGTATGTTTTTCTCCCGTTACTAAAACTCTCAGAGGAATTGCTATGTGAGGCATCTTAATTTTTAATTCTTTCATGATTGAACGAATTAAAGTATTGATGTCTTCTCTCTTCCATTCCATATCTTTGCTGCGTTCTAAGAACAACCGGCAAGCTTCCTGGCTGGTCGCTGCATCTTTAATGCATTCGTCAAGAACGGCTAAATCAATTGGATTATCTCGGTAGAAGAGCATGGCGCCTTCAGCCAGTTCGACTAAAGTGGCTTCACGTTCCTTGAGCAATGCAACAATGCCAACTAAATCCAGGTTTCTGCTTAAATCAGCACCCTTAGCTTTTAAACGAGGTTCGATAAGCTTTGCTAAACGTTCGTCATCGGCTTCTTTGATGTATTCATGGTTGAGCCAGCGCAGCTTATCCATGTTGAACTGAGCGGCGGAGCGACTGCAGTCTTCAAGCTTGAACCATTCTGCAAGCTGCTCACGGCTGAATTTTTCAGCATCTCCGTGGGCCCAGCCCAAACGTGCCAAGTAATTAAAAATAGCTTCCGGTAAGAAACCCAATTCTTCATAAGCCAACACACTTACCGTACCGTGACGCTTAGAAAGCTTCTGGCCGTCTTCTCCGTGAATTAAAGGCAAGTGAGCAAATGTCGGAATCTCTCCGCCGATAGCCTTGTAAAGGTTAATCTGACGAGGAGTATTATTAATGTGGTCAGCACCGCGGATAACATGGCTGATTTCCATATCCATATCGTCAACAACGACTGCGAAGTTGTAGGTTGGGATGCCGTCGCCGCGCATAATAACGAGGTCGTCCAACTCGGAGTTATTGATAGCGATTGGACCGTACACGCCGTCATTCCATGTGACGGTGCCGTCATCCGGATTTCTAAAGCGGATGACGGGAGTTACGCCCTCAGGAATTGGCTTGCCGGCACAGTTTTCAGGACGCCAGCGACCGTCATAGCGAGGCTTCTCACCTCTGGCCTTTTGGTCTTCTCTCATCTGTTCCAGTTCTTCTTTTGTGGCATAGCATTTGTATGCCAACCCTTTTTCCATGAGCTGATCGACAACTTCTTTATAACGGCTAAGACGGTTCATCTGATAAGTCACATGGCCGGCGTTGTCATAATTCAGATTGAGCCATTTCATCGCATCAAGAATGACCTGTGTAGCCTCCGGAGTGGAACGCTCTTGGTCAGTATCCTCGATTCTTAAAAGGAATTCACCGCCGAAATGGCGGGCAACGGCCCAACAATAAATGGCTGTACGTGCTGTACCCAAGTGCATCATCCCGGTAGGGCTCGGTGCAATTCTTGTACGAACTTTTTTAAACATAATTTTCCCAAGTTATTTTTATGTAAAAGAAAGGGCTTAGCCTTTCGGTCAAGCCCATTATTTTAGATCCTAAAACTTTGATTGTCAGACATACTGCCAGAGGATGAGGAGAACGAACTGGCCTGACAAAATTCTGAGGAACATCGCCAAAGGATAAACAGTGGAATACGCGATGACGGAACTGTTTTTCTCAGACAAAGTTCCTGCATAGGCCAGAGTGGGTGGATCAGTTGTCGCCCCGGCCATCATACCGATCATGGCGTGGTAGTTCATCTTATACTTCTTACGAGCAATGGTACCGACGATTAGCAGCGGAATAATAGTGATAAACAAGCCCAGGAATGCATATAGGACGCCTTCCCCGTTACCCAACGCTTCGACGAAAGGTTTGCCGGCATTTAATCCAACACTAGCAAGGAATAATGCAATACCCAGCTCTCTAAGCATAAGATTTGCAGACTCGGTCGTATACGTAATCAGACGCAGGTTCGGCCCATAATAAGCTAGCAAAATAGCAATAATAAGAGGGCCTCCTGCCAAACCTAGCTTTAATGGCACAGGCAAGCCAGGAATAGCTATAGGAAGACTTCCGAAAATGATCCCCACAACAATACCTAAGAAAATGGACACGAGATTCGGGTGATAAAGTTTCTTTTCTTGATTGCCCAGAGTTTCAGCCAAGCGTGCCACTGCTCTTTCTGGACCGACGCAGTAGACGCGGTCTCCGAGCTGCAAATGCAAATTGTTGTAAGGGAAAAGAGTTAAACCGGCACGGAAAATTCTTGTGATATTGACGCCGTCATACTTGCTCAAATGCAAATCGTGAACGGTTAACCCGTTTACTTTCGGTTTTGTGATGCGGATGGTTCTCGAAGTAATCGGAGAAGATTCCAATACCAAATCGATTTCCTTATCTTCCTTACCGCAAAAAGCTACTACCGGCTCTTTATTTTCTTCGGCACTGACAATTCTTAAGACGTCTCCCGTGTGCAGTACGGTCTCGGCTGAAGGAGAGGTGATAACACCGTTATGAAGGACACGGGAACAGATAAATGGTCGGCCTACGAAGTCTCTGACTTGATGAATCGTACGTCCCTCTAAGGCCGGATTGGTAATCCTGGCATGGAAGAAGATTGGTGCTTCGTTATTGGCCTTCTGGGCTTCTTCCCATTGTCTGTCTTCTTCCTTCAGGTCGATCCTAAATACAATTCTTAATACGATAGCAGTGGCAATAATGGCTACAACGGCAAGCGGGTAGGCACAGGCATACGCAACCGCAATATCTTCTCCCGTGTATTCCATCATCTTCAGTGCCTCTTGAGTAGCACCAAGACCAGGAGTATTTGTTACGGCTCCGAAATAGACGCCGAGCATAGTCGCCAACGAGACCTTTGCTTTGAACATAAAGAAAAGGACGATGGTGACCACCAAGCTGAGAATAACCGTAAGCAAAGTCAGTAAATTTAATCGCAGTCCTCCGCTTTTAAACGATGAGAAAAAGGACGGTCCGACCTGCAGCCCAATAAAAAACACAAATAAAATAAGCCCGAAATCTCGGACGAATGACAATACCGTCGGATTGACAGTAAAGCCTACATATCCGCAAGCCAGTCCTACAAAGAGAATAAAGGTCACGCCCAGCGAGATACCGAAAATTTTAATTTGTCCTAACAACATCCCAACGCTGATCACCAAGGCATATACCATGAGGATGTGAGCAATTGAGTTAGTGTCAGTCCAAAGATTGACAAGCCAGTCCATTGTTTTAAGAAAGTCTAAAGATTTGAGGTATGAAATATTTTCTAACAGTTAATTCCACATTGTGAACCGAACTTCCATAAAAAGAAAGAACTCAAAGACTCGCAAGAAATCATTGATCCCACTATAACTAGTTGGTTTATTTGAAGAAATAAAATTCTAAAAAAGAAATATTAAGTAAAAGTATCGATAGTAATTAACCTGACAAGCATTACAGAAAATTGCTTGCCAGGATGTTTTTAGTTGCCCGCGACCCACCCTCGCACAAAGGTCCTTGTCAAAACATGGTAGTAATGTATAAGCGGTGATTTATAACTTAACACCCGTACAGAGAGAAAAGTTGTGAAAAATGGTTCCCTTCCTCTGAGGTCCCCCGAGCCGTTTGGACTCGGAGGTACGTGAAATTTGTTTTCGCCCAAGTGACTTTTGCACTACACACAAACCAGATATTAAATTAATTCTGTATTCCAGTTGGTATATTGGATTTTTGCATCCAGCATCCGTGCTTCATAAGAAAGCTTATCAACGATCTTTTGATAAGGTTTCACATCCACAGTAGCGGTTATCATGATCTCATTACGAGAGTATCGCTCAATCTTGTTGGAAGCTTTTTGCAGAAACTCACGCATGATAGAGATTCTCTTAACCATGAAATCACGTTTTGTGATCATCTCTGACAATGTTTTCCCGTCAACAATAACCACTCCGTTGGTTTTGTTGATGCGATCAACCAAAGTCGTCAGTTCATCGATTGTAGTCTCGACATCTTTGATCAAAACCTTAGGATCTTCTGAAGGAACGTCACCTTCCTGCACTAGAGCATTGGCCTGCAAACGTTGATTGAGTCTGCTCAGCCGGCTTTGTAATTCTTTTCTTTCTATCAATGCTTCTGCTAGTTTCATTTTTTTATCCCATTTGATAGGCCAGTTTTTTGGCATACGCAAAGTTTACAGCAGTTAGGAAAAAGAGGTTAAGTTCGAAAACTTACCGTTTCAACGGCTATATTGTGAGCAACGACCTATCTCGATGTAACCAAAGGTTACAAGTTATTGCAATTCTTGAGAAACGTATCATCCATGAAACATAAGTGACAACAATTAAGCAGTAATACTTATAATAGGTACTTCAGTTGGCTTAGGCCTTCTTTTTTTGTTTCAAAAAGGTATATGTATGACACCAACCGCATGGATTGCCATTGCTGTAATCTTGGTCACGGTTTATTGCTTAATTAAGCGTTATGAAACGCGCTTAGTGCTTTTTACCGCCGGCCTCTTCCTCTGCTGTATCGCCATGAGTCCAATGGCTGCACTTGACCAGTTTGCTAAGAGCATGGCCAACGCATCCTTAATTATGGCGATTTGTTCGTCTATGGGCTTTGCTTATGTTGTGACGACTACCGGATGCGACAAGAACCTCGTTAAGTTCCTCGCAGCTCCACTTCACAAGCTCGGTATTCTCCTTATTCCGACAACTACCATCATCACCGCCTTCATTAATGTAGCTATTCCTTCTGCTTCCGGATGTGCTGCCGCTGTAGGTGCAACTTTCATTCCTGTCATGATTCGTGCAGGCATTCGTCCGTCGGCTGCCGGCGCCGCCGTCCTTATGGGCACTTTCGGTTCCAACATTTCTCCGGGAACCAGCCATAACAGTGTTGTTGCCAAAATTGCCAATATGGACATGATGGATCTCATCAGCCTTCACACTCCTTACTCTATCGGCATGGTACTTATCGGTGCAGTTGGTTTAACCATTGTCTGCTTGATCCTCCGCGACAATAAACCCTCTCAAAAAGAATTGGACGACTACTACACTACTGCCGATAAATCTCAGGAACTTCAGCATATCAATCCGCTTAAAGCGATTGCTCCGCTAGTTCCGTTAGTTATTCTTCTTCTCGGCAATTCCTATGTCCCGTTCATCAAAATGGGCGTAGCACAGGCCATGGTCATCGGTGCAATCTTTGCCCTGATTGTCTCATGGGTCAACCCGCAGCAGTTCACTAAAGACTTTTTTAAAGGAATGGGTGAAGGCTACGGTTCCGTCATGGGCATCATCATTACCGCCGGAGTCTTCGCCGCCGGTCTTAAAGCTACAGGCTTGATTGATGCTTTCGTCGAAGTGTTGAAGAGCTCAAACGAAATCGCTCGCTGGGGCGGTTCTTTCGGGCCTTT
>Ga0137307_102887_pt1 | contig 11106 bp, 7 predicted proteins | sample NAcewD2O_March_2_FD_97180 | JGI IMG/M metagenome (GOLD analysis project Ga0137307, IMG submission 97180) | Mouse cecal microbial communities from Vienna, Austria - N-Acetylglucosamine amended D2O_March | ecosystem: Host-associated > Mammals > Digestive system > Large intestine > Cecum | place...
TTCCGGAGCGGACCCCGCACCAGTCTGTGGCACGGGCAAGCTTCTCTGTCGTAAGATTCACGGCAAATTCTCCGCTCTCCTTAAGCATGTGATAAGAATACCTCTCGGGCCTTACCGAGATATAGAGCATGGCAGGGTTCGTACACACGGTTCCTGTCCATGCAACCGTAATGATATTGTCATTTCCCGTAAGGTCTGCTGTACTTACCATGACTGCCGGCAGTGGATAAAGCATATTACCCGGTTTCCATAACTGTTTTCCCATAGGATCTCCTTTCCTGTCTTTGTGTTTATCCTCTATTGCTGCAGTGTCGCCACAAGGGCAGGAATCAGCTGCTTCTTCCTTGACACAACACCCTTTAACACTATCTTCTCTGCATTTTCAGGGATGTCAAAGGCATCTGCAATGTGTGCCCTCGCCCCGGTTCCGCAGCAGAGAAGCTCTGTGGATTCATCTAGAATATCGGTCAGCATAAAATAAATCATATGAAGCTTGTTCTCTGTCAGAACCTTCGGAAGATGCTCTGAAAGCGTTTCTTTAATCTCCTCCAGCTCCTCCTTATTCATGGAATTAATCTGTCCAACCCCGAATACTGTATCATTTACTGTAAACTGCTTGAAATCCTGGAAACAGATCTCCTCTGCGCTCTTTCCCTTCAGGCTGCTTCCTGCATTAAACATCTCCTTTGCCATTTCCTCCAGGTCGATCTCTGCCATCTTCGCAAGCTTTCTGGCTGTCTTTTCATCAAGCGGCGTGCATGTAGGGGAACGGAACAGAAGGGTATCTGAAATGATCGCTGCACAGAGAAGCCCGGCAATCTTCTTCGGGATCTTCACATCCGCCTCCTCATACATCTGAAAGACAATGGTAGCCGTACAGCCCACTGGCTGGTTTCTGAAAAAGACCGGTCCCATGGTCTCAATATTGCCCAGTCTGTGGTGATCAATAATCTCTACGATCTCTGCCTCCTCGATTCCATCCACTGCCTGGGACTTCTCATTATGGTCCACCAGAATGACCTTCTTCTTACTGGAATTCATGAAACGGCGCCTGGAGATAAATCCTTTAAACCGCCCGTGACGGTCCAGTATGGGGAAGTCCCGGTATTTTTTCTTGGTCATGACCTCCTTAATATCGTCCACGTAGTCATTCATCTGGAATGTAGTAAGAGGGCCCTTTGTCATAAAATATTTTACAGGAATACTCTGATTAATCAGTCGGACTGCCGTAAACGTATCATAGGGCGTCTGAATCACAACTATGCTCTGCTCCTCCGCCCTCTTTAAAAGCTCATCCGGAACCTCGGCACCATGGCATACAACAAGACATCCTGCATCAATATCCACAGCACATGCCTGGGCATCATACCGGTTTCCCACAATCACCAGGTCATCCTTATGAATAAACTCCTCCATAACGTCTGAGCTGGATGCCCCGATCGTAACCTTCCCCTTAGAGAATTGTCCATGCTCATTTCCTACAAGCATAGTTCCATTTAGCGTCTTTAAGATGTTCCTGTACTGAGTCTTTGCCTCGGACAGGATATGATTATCATGAACGTCCATGTAAGACATGGCAATATCTCCTGTGGTAATCACACCCAGAAGCTCTCCGTCTTTTACTACCGGGATGGTCTTTACCTGGTGCTCCCCCATCTTGCCCCACACTTCCTTAATTGAAACATTCGGATCCACTCCTTCAATCTTATGTATGTCAATATCCTTAACCTGTAGTTTTACATTGGACAAAAGGGACGGGGGATCCGTCTTAAACCGCTTCAGTACGTAAGAGGTCTCCTCATTGATCTGGCCGGCTCTTCTCGCCTCATATACATTTCCTGTTATCTTATGCTTCAGTGCAGCATATGCAATGGCGGAACAGATGGAATCCGTATCCGGATTCTTATGTCCCACAACATACACCTTGCCGGACGCAAGCTGCCCCACCGGAGGGGTCTGAACGGTGTTCTGTGCTTTTTCTGCTTTTTTTCCCATAATCTCTCACCTCAAAATTCAGTTCCTGTGTCCGCCGGAAAGCTTCCGCGGACCATTCTTTAAATTTAGATTGCCATCTTTTTATTCTTTCGTCAACCTTAATTTTAAAAAACTCTATATTTTTCTTGGAATAGGAGGTACTTTTATGATATACTAGCTTACGTGGACGGAAGGCTCAAACATTCAGCTGACTCCGTATACCAATCAGTTTAAGATTAGGAAGGGATTTACTATGAGTGAAGAATTATTACGAGAAGAGACACAGGCGGAGGCTTCTGCCGAAGAGGTGACAATGGCAGATTTGGAAGAGCATTTTGACGATGCGAATCCATGGAATGTTGTTCAGTCCTATTTGGAGAAGAAAACGGTTCTTCCTGTTAAGGTGGAAGGAATCGTGAACGGCGGGGCGATCGCCATGGTAGAGGGGCTTAGGGGATTTATCCCGGCTTCAAAGCTGTCCCTGTCTTACATTGAGGATCTGGAGACATATCTCCTCAAAGACATTGAAGTGCAGGTGATTGACGTTGACCAGGCAAATGGCCGTCTCGTCCTGTCTGCACGCGAGATTCTGAAAGAAAAAGAGAGAAAGGCACTTGCGGAAAAGATCGCAAACGTTCAGATTGGAAGTGTGACAACTGGTAAGGTTGAGTCACTTCAGAATTATGGTGCATTTATCCGTCTGGAGGACGGACTTTCCGGCCTAGTTCATGTGTCACAGATCAGCCAGAAGCGTGTAAAGGCTCCTAAGGATGTGCTTAAGATCGGGGACGAGGTATCGGTTAAGATTATTGGCGTGAAGGACGGGAAGATCAGTCTGAGCATGAAGGCGCTTGAAGAGGTGCCGGAAGAGCCGGTGGAGAAGATTGAGTATCCGAAGTCTGAGCGCGTGGGAACCAGTCTTGGGGAACTCTTTAAGAATATTAAGCTGTAGCGGCTGTGTGTAAATGTGAAATGAGGACGCAGGGATGGACGCCCCTGTATTCCATTCAAACGGGGCAAAGCTATGGTGAACTAACTGTTAACTGCAACTAAGGCGTTCGGGAATGCCCTCACGCCTAAGTTTCCGTAAACAGTGGATTTCACCTCCGCAAAGGATGCCCCTGATTGTTTTCATTGGAATACAGGGGCGTCCATCCCTGCTGTTTTTTGGCTGCACTGCTCTCACTGCCGCTACGGGGTGAAAATGAGGAAGTATCAGTCAACTTGAAGGTTTTACATTAGTGTGGATTGTACTAGCTGTTAAGGGATGAGATGTTCGGTTTCTTTTATCCACAGGGTCATGGCGGCGTCGCTTGGCATGCGCCAGTCTCCTCTTGGGGAGAGGGCTACGGTTCCTACCTTGGGGCCGTCGGGGAGGCAGGAGCGTTTGAATTGCTGGGTGAAGAACCTCCTGTAGAAGGTGTGAAGCCAGCGGGCGATGGTGGTATCGTCGTATTCCCCGGCGAAGGCGAGACGGGCGATCCGGTAGATTTTTTCCGGGGGATAGCCGAAACGCAGCATATAGTACAGGTAGAAATCGTGGAGCTCGTAGGGGCCTACCAGATCTTCTGTCTTTTGTGCGATCTTGCCGTCTTTTGGGGGAAGGAGTTCCGGGCTTACGGGGGTGTCCAGTACGTCATAGAGGGTGTCCCGCAGGCTCTTGTCTTCGCAGGTATCTGCGTAGTAGTGCACCAGATGTCTGACCAGGGTCTTGGGGACAGATGCATTTACACCGTACATGGACATGTGGTCTCCATTATAGGTTGCCCAGCCCAGCGCCAGTTCGGACATGTCGCCGGTTCCGATTACCAGGCCGCCGGTCTGGTTGGCGATGTCCATCAGTACCTGGGTGCGCTCCCTGGCCTGGGCGTTTTCGTATGTCACGCTGTGGTTTTCCGGGTCATGCCCGATGTCTTTAAAGTGCTGCAGTACAGCATCACCGATGGGCACCTCTCTTAAGTCTGCACCGAGTTTTTCTGACATCCTGCAGGCGTTCTGATAGGTGCGGTCCGTGGTTCCGAAGCAGGGCATTGTGACTGCAGTGATCTGATTTCTCTGGAGTCCCAGAAGATCAAAGGCCTTTGCCGTTACAAGGAGAGCGAGGGTGGAGTCAAGGCCTCCGGATATGCCGACTACTGCGCTTTTTGATCCTGTGTGGGACAGACGCTTTTTCAGACCCATGGCCTGGACCATGAGGATTTCCTCACAGCGTTTTTTCCGCTCTGTGTCCTCTGCGGGCACGAAGGGCCTGGAGGGGAAGGTTCTTGTGAGGGCTGTCTCTTCATTTTTTATGGTGAAGGGGATTCTGATCAGCTTCCGCTCTTTTGCTGCCTGGAAGGTGGTGTTTTTCCGGCGTTCGCTATTCATTCTCTGTATGTCAATCTCGGAGTAGATCACTCCGTTCTCGAATCTTTTTCCCTCTGCCAGTATGGTTCCGTTCTCGGCGATCAGGTTGTGACCTCCGAAGACAAGGTCTGTAGTGGACTCTCCCTCTCCGGCATTCGCGTAAACATAACCGCAGATGAGCCTTGCGGACTGTCCGGAGATCAGGCTGTTCCTGTAGGCCGCCTTTCCGATGGTCTCGTCGCTTGCGGAGCAGTTCACGATGATTACCGCCCCCTCTCTCGCTGCCTGGATGCTGGGGGGAACCGGGGACCACACGTCCTCGCAGATCTCGGCGGATACGATGAGGGAGGCAGGCTCCCTGGCTTCGAAGAGAAGCTTCGGGCCAAAAGGAATTCTTTCCCCGTCAAAGAGGATTTCCCCCGCCTCATCAGGCCCTGGCCTGAACTGGCGCATCTCATAGAATTCTCCATAATTGGGGAGAAAGCTTTTTGTTGTAAGGCCGAGGATCCGTCCGCCGCTGCATGCAGCGGCAACATTGTAGAGTTCCCCTCCGACTGCCAGGGGGACTCCTACAAAGACCAGCCCGTCCTTCCCTGCTGTATGCTCTGCCACTGTGTGGAGCGCTTTTCTCGCCTGGGTGAGAAGAAGCTCCTGTGTAAAAAGGTCTCCGCATGTGTATCCCGTGATGCACAGCTCGGGGAAGACTATGATCTTCGCCCCGTTTTCGGTTGTCTCATCTATTTTTTTTAGGATCTGTTCTGTGTTGAATTCCACGTCTGCCACCCGGATATCCGGCGTTACTGCCGCAGCCTTAATAAATCCATGTTTCATAATCCCATATCCTCCGTGTTCTCAATAATAATATCCAACATCTGTCTTGGCGTTACCACATAAGACTTTGCAGGAAAATGTTTAATATTTGCTGTGTCTGATAATGCGCTTCAGGTCTTCTATCGTATACTGGTATGCTGTATTGCAGAAATGGCATTTGACTTCAATATCTTTTCCGTCGTCAATCATTTCCTGAATATCTTTTCTTCCGATACTTACAACTGCCTGCTCTACCCGTTCCTTGGAGCAGTTGCAGTAAAATCTGGTGTCTATCGTGTCCGTGATCTCAAGTCCGAGATTTCCCAAAAGCTCCTCTAAAAGCTGTTCGGGCATATAGCCTTTATCCAGAAGGGCGGTGACGGATGTGACATTTTTCAGGTTTTCTTCAAGCTGCCGGATCATTTTCTCCTGCGCAAAGGGCATCAGCTGGATAATAAATCCCCCGGCGCATTTTACCGTGTTGTCCTTTTCCATCAGCACTCCGAGCCCTACCGTTGAGGGCACCTGTTCCGAATTAGCGAAATAATAAGTCAGATCTTCTGCAATCTCGCTGCTTACCAGTACTGTCTGTCCCGAATAGGGCTCTTTCAGCCCCATGTCCTTGATTACCTGCAGAAGGCCGACTCCTACTGCACCGCCTACGTCAAGCTTGCCGTTCTTCGGCGGAAGCATCACATCCGGATTCAGCACATATCCCTTCACATTCGCATGGCTGTCTGCCGTAACCGTGATCCCTCCGAGAGGTCCGCCGGAACGGATCTGGAGTGTCAGCATATCCGTATCATTCTTCATCATACTTCCCATCATGGCTCCTGCACTAAGAAGACGGCCTAGCGCAGCCGTCGCGACCGGACTGGTGCCATGCCGCCTCCTCGCCTCTTCCACAAGCCCTCCTGTCGTAGCCGCAAAGGCCCTGGCCTGGCCGTCCGCTGCTGTTGCTCTTACAATATAGTCTTTCATCCTGATCATCATTCCTTTCCCTGTTCTCTCGCCACAACACAGATTCTCTCACTTCTTTCCCCTGGAGGCTGTCTTGTATACGCATCATAGGCAGTCACATACAAAAGGCCCGATTCCTCAATATACTGCCGCATCTCCTCCAGCGTATATGCTCTCTGGAAATGGGTCTCTTGATATTTCCGGTACAGCTCCGATTCCTCCTCACGGATAAAGAGGGTCAGTTCATATTCATTGATCCGCTCTGCGTCATCATAATAATTATCCCAGATAAAGCTGCAGTCCTCCCGGTCCTCTGCAATCACCTGCACGCCTAAGACTTCCTGGTACTTATACTCCGTATTGAAATCAAACAGAAAGATCCCACCTGGATCCAGGTAATTATTCACAAGACGGAACACCTCCGTAAGCCCGCCATCCTCCAGGATGTAATTCACGGAATCACAGACACTGATCACTGCCCGCACTGTCCCATACAATTCAAATTCCCTCATATCCTGGTTCAGATATAAGATGTCATGTCCGCTCTTCTCCTTCTTCTTCCATGCCAGCTCCAGCATTTCAATAGAATAATCCACCCCGATCATGTCATAGCCATATCCTGCCATACACTCCGTCATACTGCCGGTGCCGCATCCAAGTTCCAGGAGCAGACCGTCCTCAATTCCATATTTCCTAAGAATCTCCCACAGATAGCCGGCCCATTCCTCATAGGGAACATTATCCATAAAAATATCATATACCCCGGCAAAGCCAGTATACGCCTCCATGCCTGTCCTCCTTGTCTTTGGGGACGGGGTATTTTTAAAAATACCCCGTCCCCAATTTGCTTCTTTTCAAAATACAACCATCAGAAGCATCTTGAATCTCTCCTGTCCGTAAACAGCATGGGGCTTCTTCGCAGGCATAATAATTGTCTGCCCTGCCTCAAGAAAGTATTCTGTCCCGTCAATCGTGAATTTACCTGTTCCCTCAAGCACTGTCACCATGGCATCACCGCCTGATTCATGGGTGCTGATTTCCTCATCCTTCTCAAAAGCAAACAACGTCACACTGACCGCCTGGTTCTGGACAAGCGTCTTACTTACAACCTGTCCCTCCTGGTAGGCAACCTGCTCCTTTAATTCTAAGATTTCCTCTTTTCCAATATTTTTATATCCTGCCATTTCCATGACTCCTTTCTTTTGCTCTCTCTATCTTACCACATCTTGAACGAATTGGGGACGGGGTATTTTTAAAAATACCCCGTCCCCGACTACAATTATTCTTCAATTCCTTTTGTCTCAATGATAAATTTTGTACTTCCTGCCGTCCCGTCTTTCATCCCGGCGAAGGAGCTGTACTTCTTTCCTAATTTTTTCATGGCATTGATTCTGTTGGTTACATTTTTAATGTCTCCGTTGAATACTTTTGTAAGCTCGTCGATTCCGGTTGTTTTGAATTCCTTCATTCCGTCTGCCAGGGTGGTGCTTCCTCCTGCAAGTTCGCTGACACCTGCCGCGAACTGGGAGCCGCCGTCTTTTAGCTTCTGGGTTCCGGTCTGAAGGACGCTTCCTGCATCATTCAGCTTTGCGGCTCCCTGCTGGAGGGCGTATGCACCGTTGTAGAGGTCGCTGGTTCCCTGGACGAGTGCGCCGCTTCCGTCATTTAATTGGCCAAGGCCTCCCTGAAGCTTTACGGTCCCGTCCTTTAACTGTCCTATGCCTGCAGCCAGGCTGTCCGCGCCGCCTGCCAGAGCATCCACGTTCTGCTTGATTACGCCCATTTTCCCTTCGATTTCTCCCTGCACCTGGGCTGCGGTCTGTTCAAGGGCTCCGTTAAGCTGAGGTCCCAGACCGGAGAGACCTTCGGTCAGAATACCGGCGTAGGTCTGGGTAAGGCCTGCCACGTAAGCATCCCTTGTTGTTCCGAGCTGCTCAAATACTTCGTCCGGGATATTCGCTACAGCTCCCGCCGCCATCTGGGATGCCATCTGGGACGCCATAGGCGCAATCGCACCATTTAACTGGGCGCCTACATCCGGAAGGGCGATATTCATCTGACTCTGGCTAAGTGCAGAGCTTAGTTCCTTTAATCCTCCGCTTAACTGTGCTGCGCCGTTTACTGCTGCGTCGTAGTTTCCTACCAGGGCGTCCGCTCCTTCCTTTGCGGAGGCGATGCCTGCCTGTGCTGCTTTAGTTCCCTGCTTTAAGGCATCGGCTCCCTGGGTGAGCTGTTCGCTTCCTGCTGCCAGCTCCCTGACGCCTCCCACGTAGGAATTCACGCCCTCAGCCACCTGGTTTACGCCGTCATTTAGCTCTCCGGCTTTGCTGTCCAGTGTCTTTGCCCCGTCTGCCAGCTCATTTGAGCCGTCGGATAGCTTTTCTGCCGCATCGTCAAGGTCATTAATGGAGGATTCGAAGCTGTCAAAATCATTTACTTTATCGAAGCCCAGCTTGTCGATCATATCTGCCGTCGCTACCGTTACGGTGGAGCCCACGCTGGCATTTTTCACATCCGCAGTGATGGTTACGCTCTCTGGAATATCCACATCCAGCTTCTCCAGCTTAAGATTCTCCCTAAGTCCCGGGAAGGCAAGCCCTACCACAATATCTTTATCTGCATCAGAGACAATCTTTCCATTGTCAATGGTCACATTTTTATACTCTTCTGTAGGAAGCATCAGCGCTGTCACAACCGTAAATGGCGTATACATCTTTACCTTTTTCTTCTTTATGGAAACCGTCTTTCTGGAGTTGTTGGTGTAGTCAATGCGGATCTCCACCTTTCCGCTCTTTCCTTTCAGTTCCTCCGCCGAAATGCTTCTGCCGTCCAGCTTGTAGGACACCTTCACATCCACCGGGAGAGCCTTGCTGGTCGTGCCCTGGTAGTAGATGTCCTCTCCCTCAGAGTTCCATACGATCTCCCCGTCATTTCCTCTTGAAAATGTCTCGTCGCCTTTGATATTCTCAATATCCTGAAGCTCTGATGAGTCTTTTGTCTCCCCGATGCCCGGATTCTTCAGCCACTCAGTGACTACCGTCTCCTCCACATTGCCGGAGGCATCCGCCTTCACATATACGGACTCATCCTTGAAAAATTCGCCTTCATCCCTGGACGTGCTGTCGCCTAAGACCTCCTCTGCCGCTTCCTTTAACTGCTCTGCCTCGTCTTCTGCACGCACCGCTGTCATCTCCGGGTGGCTGTAATCATAGACTCCTATTGCCCCTGCTCCTATTACAATCGCCATAGAACCTGCCAGTAATTTTTTTACGATCTGATTTTTCATAGATATTCTTCCTTTCTTTTTTAATTTTTCCACCTGGACAGCCAGAGCATCAAAAGATGCTAAAGCCTCCTTCTTAATTTGCAACAATCTCTGCTGTCATATCTATACAGCAGATTTTCTATAGTGACGCTTCATCTTTTCCGCCTTTTCCTTCTTCGGCAGGAAATCCCTGCTCGTCTTTACGATCACCTTGTCAAATACCATGAACATGGACGGAAGGATAAATACTACTACAAACATACTGATGATCGCGCCTCTCGCCATCAGGATACATAAGGAACTAATCATATCAATATTGGAATACAGCCCTACTCCGATGGTCGCGGCAAAGAAACTCAGCGCACTTACAATAACTGACTGTGCCGACACCTTATGGGCCGTGGTGATGGCTTCATATTTTCCTGCTCCCATGCTCCGCTCCCGCTTGTACCGGGTCGTCATCAGGATCGCATAGTCCACCGTAGCCCCAAGCTGGATCGTCCCGATTACAATGGATGCCACAAAGGGCAGCTTCGTGCCCGTATAATAGGGTATTCCCATGTTCACAAATATAGCAAACTCAATAATTCCCACCAGGATGACCGGCAGTGTGACGGACTTGAACAGAATCAGTATGATGACAAATATAATCCCTATGGAAACAACACTGACTGTCTTAAAATCCGTATCCGTAATGTCGATCAGATCCTTCGTAAGAGGTGCCTCTCCTACAAGCATGGCCTCCGGGTCATACTGCTGGATAATACCATGGATCTGTGCGATCTGATCATTTACCTCATCGGTCGCCACCTCGTATTCTGAATTAATCATCAGCATCTGATAGTTGTCATTTTTCAGCATCCCGGCTGCGGAATCTGGAAGCATCCCTGCCGGAATCCCGGGACCCACTACCGAATTCAGCCCCAGAGCCCATTTCACACCGTCTACCTTTTCCACTTTTTTAATCATCCGGCTTACATTCGAGGCGGAAACGTCACTCTTAAGCAGGAGGACATGGGTGGTGTTCATATTATAGTCCCTGTTAAGCTTTCCGTTTGCCTGGATACTGGGCAGGTCTTCCGGGAGGGAATCGTCCAGCTTGTAGTAAACCCCTGTATGGTTGTTTCCGAATATAGCCGGCCCCAGAAGCACCAGGAAGATCACCACATACACTACATAATGCTTTGTCACCTTGTCGGAAATCCTCCCGATATCCGGAAGCAGCGGCTTATGCCTGGTCTTCTCAATCACCTTATCACAGCAGAGAATCATGGACGGCAGGATGGTCACACATGCAATCACACCGAAGATCACACCCTTTGCCATTACGATTCCAATGTCAAGCCCCAGGGTGAAGCTCATGAAGCACAGGGCGATAAATCCTGCCACCGTTGTAATGGAACTTCCGATTACCGAGGAAAATGTCTGGGATATGGCGTGTGCCATGGCCCGCTTCTTGTCACCCTGGTACCGCTCCTGCTGCTCCTCATAGCTGTGCATCAGGAAGATGGAGTAATCCATGGTAACACCAAGCTGCAGTACTGCCGCGAGGGCCTTCGTAATATAGGAGATCTCTCCCATGAAAATATTGCTTCCCAGATTATATATAATTGCCATCCCGATGCTTAAAAGAAACAGTACCGGAATAAAGAAGGAATCCATCGTAAGCCCCAGCACAAGCGTGGAGAGTGCCACCGCGATCAGAACATAGATCGGCGTCTCATGCTCTGACAGTTCCTTCGTATCCAGCA
>Ga0137307_102892_pt1 | contig 11093 bp, 9 predicted proteins | sample NAcewD2O_March_2_FD_97180 | JGI IMG/M metagenome (GOLD analysis project Ga0137307, IMG submission 97180) | Mouse cecal microbial communities from Vienna, Austria - N-Acetylglucosamine amended D2O_March | ecosystem: Host-associated > Mammals > Digestive system > Large intestine > Cecum | place...
CAGCAAGACGCTCCATCTTGCAGAAGAGCTCCATAAACGGGTGATTGGACAGGACGAAGGGGTGGAACTCGTGACAGAGGCGATTATCCGTTCCAGGGCGGGAATCAAGGATCCGACCAAACCGATTGGCTCATTCCTGTTTCTCGGCCCTACCGGGGTAGGTAAGACAGAGCTGGCCAAGACACTTGCCGAGAGCCTTTTTGATGATGAGAGCAATATGGTGCGGATCGATATGAGTGAGTACATGGAGAAGCATTCCGTATCCCGTCTGATCGGAGCGCCTCCGGGATATGTAGGCTATGATGAGGGAGGACAGCTTACAGAGGCGGTTAGGAGGAAGCCTTATTCTGTTGTTCTGTTTGACGAGATTGAAAAGGCACAGCCGGATGTGTTCAATGTACTGCTCCAGGTACTGGATGACGGACGGATCACAGACTCCCAGGGGCGTACCGTGGATTTTAAGAATACCATTCTTATCATGACTTCCAATATCGGTTCCGCCCTGCTCCTGGAGGGAATTGATGAGAAGGGGGCGATTGACGCAAGTTGTGAACAGGCAGTCCTGGAAGAACTTAAGCTGCACTTCAGGCCGGAATTTTTAAACCGGCTGGATGAAACAATTTTATTTAAACCATTGACGAAAGCAGATATTTATGACATTATTGATTTACTGGTGGCAGATATGAACAGGCGTCTTATGGATAAGGAGATCTCTATAGAGCTTACGGAGGCTGCAAAGCAGCTTGTACTTGACGGAGGCTATGATCCGGCATATGGGGCAAGACCGCTGAAGCGTTATCTTCAGAAACATGTAGAGACTCTGGCTGCAAGGCTGATGCTGAAGGGGGACATCGGAGCAGGCGGGACGATTGTGATTGATGCGGAACAGGGGAGACTGACTGCACAAAGAAAAGGCAGCCTTAAACAATGAAGAGATACGGCATTCGCACCGGGAAACCGGCTGTGAATGCCTTTCGCAAGTGTAGGGAGCAGTCGCCAGGTAATGTATTTGGGAGGTGTTATAAGTATGAATTATTTAAAGTGGAAGGAAGTGGCAGTGGATCTTCTGGTAGATATCATTGCCAGCATGGCAATCGCTGTCGGAGTATATAATTTTGCATTAAATGCAAATTTTCCGGTCGCCGGGTTTTCCGGGATTGCCATTATTATCTATCATCTGACAGGGATTCCGGTAGGTGTGGGGACACTGATCCTGAATATTCCGGTCGCCATATTCTGCTACAAGTTCCTGGGGAGGACATTTTTTCTGAAATCCTTAAAGACGATCATTATCTCTTCTGTTTTTATGGACTACATTGCGCCCATGCTTCCGGTATATGAGGGCAGCAGATTCCTTGCGGCTCTTTGCATGGGAGTGTTGTGCGGGTTCGGGTATGCGGTTATTTTTATGCGTGGCTCATCCACAGGGGGCCAGGACTTTATCAGTATGGCAGTCAAGAAGGTAAAGCCGCATATATCGCTGGGTGTAATTACAGCTGTTCAGGACTTTTCCACGATTCTGCTGGGGAGTATTCTGGTCTTTAAGGATGTGGACGGTTTTATCTATGGAATCATTGTGACATATATTATGACGCTGATTATGGATAAGATACTGTATGGCATGGACGAGGGAAAGATGACCCTGATTGTCACAGAGCGTGGGGAGGAGCTGGCGGTGCAGATCGATGAGTATACGGGGAGAGGTTCTACCATTCTCAGGGGAATGGGAAGCTATTCAAAAAGGAAAAAGGATGTGATTATGTGTGCATGTAATAATAAACAGATGTACACCATCAAAAAAATGGTGCATGCTTTGGATCCGGAGGCATTTACAATTATTGTGGAATCCAACGAAGTAGTGGGCGAAGGATTTAAAGTGGAGATTTAGACATTCTTTAGAAAGGCTATTCAGATAAATAAAAGAATTGACAACGTTATGTATCATGACGTAAAATTAAAATGTTAGGTTTGTTATAAACACAGTAGGAGGTACAGGATGACTATAGAAGAATTTTATGCAACATTTGACCCGTCGGGAAATGAATATGCAAATGTTATGGGAAGGCTGGCAACTGAGAGACTTGTGAACAAGTATCTGAACAAGATGCTGGATGATAAAAGCTATGGAAATCTGAAGCAGGCAGTTGCTGACGGAGATTACAAGTCAGCCTTTATGGCTTCCCATACAATCAAGGGGATCTGCATGAACCTGAATCTGAAGCCACTTGCAGATTCCAGCGATGCTTTGACAGAGGAGCTTAGAAACGACCCGGACGCCGGTAAAGTGGAAGAGCTTTTGAAACAGGTGGAGAAGGATTATGAATTTGTTGCGGATGGAATTAGAAATATTGGTTAGAGTGAGTGAAGGTTTATGAGTGAAGGTTTAAGAAAGAAAAAGATATTAGTGGTAGATGATTCCGAGATGAATCGTTCTATTCTTGCCGACATGCTGGGAGATGATTATGAGATTTTAGAGGCCACGAATGGCGTGGAGGCGATTGCCGCGATCAAGGAGAGGGAGAGTGAGATTACCCTGATGCTTCTTGATATTGTGATGCCTCAGATGGACGGGTTTGAGGTGTTGTCTATTATGAACAAGGGCGGATGGATCGGGAATATTCCCGTTATTATGATATCTGCCGAAACTTCATCAAATCTTGTGAACCAGGCATATGATATGGGCGTCACCGACTATATCAGCCGGCCTTTTGACGGGAAGATTGTCAGACGGAGAGTGAATAATACAATCATGCTGTATACGAAGCAGAAGATGCTTCAGGGGATGATCGCAGAGCAGATTCTGGAAAAAGAAAAAAGCAGCTCACTCATGGTAGACATTCTCAGTAATATTGTAGAGTTCCGTAACGGTGAAAGCGGGCTTCATGTGCTGCATGTCCGTACAATTACGGAGACGCTGCTGAAACATCTGGCGGAAAAGACAGACCAGTATGATTTGAATCATACAAAGATTGCCATGATCAGTCTGGCCTCGGCGCTTCATGATATTGGAAAGATTTCTATTGACGAGAAGATTCTGAACAAACCGGGAAGGCTTACGGATGAAGAATTTGTAATTATGAAGACACATTCGGCAATTGGCGGAGATATGCTGATGAATGTGGCGCACAGACGTGATGAGGAGCTTGTGAAGGTTGCATATGAGATCTGCAGATGGCATCATGAAAGATATAATGGCAGGGGTTATCCAGACGGACTGAAGGGAGAGGAAATCCCGATTTCCGCCCAGGTGGTCGCTATGGCGGATGTGTATGATGCACTAACGAGTAAACGTGTATATAAGCCTGCATTTTCCCATGAGAAGGCAGTAGAGATGATTATGAACGGGGAGTGCGGTGTATTTAATCCCCTTCTTTTGGAATGCCTTCAGGATGTAAAGGAATATCTAAAGGAAGAACTTGAAAATAAGACTCTCAAGAGTGTGGCTGAAGATGAAGTGCAGTCTATGACGGAGGAGCTGATTGCAAAGGGTGACACCATTGCCTCTGACAGAACGCTGAGGCTTCTGGAGCAGGAGAGAATTAAATATCAGTTTTTTGCCTCCATGTCCAAGGAGATTCAGTTTGAATACAATGTGGATACCGATATGGTGACCTTGTCCGAATGGGGGGCAAAATACCTTGGGGTGGATGAACTTGTCATGCATCCATTTGAAGATGAAAAGATGGCGGAGATCCTGAATGTCGAAAAGATGCATGAGATCCGCCGTAAAGTCCGCGCTACAAATTATACGAATCCAGTCGTAGGCGGAGTGTACCGTCTTCATGTAAATGGAGAGGACAGATGGCACAGGATGACTGTGCGTGCCATGTGGGAGGGTACTGAGGAAAAGATGCATTATACTGGCGCCATCGGCAAATTTGCCAATGTGGATGAGGATTATAAGCGGATGGACAGCCTGGAAAAGGAGGCGTCTCATGACACCCTTACAGGTCTCTTTAACCATATGAATGCACGGAAGCTGATTGAGGCTGTACTTGCAGAAAGGCGGGATCATACCTATAGCCTGATCTTGTTTGACCTGGATCATTTTAAGGATGCGAATGACCAGTATGGACATCTTTTCGGCGATAATGTACTGAAGCATGTGGCACAGAAGCTGACGGATAATTTAAGAAGAGAAGATATTGTAGCCAGAGTCGGCGGAGATGAATTCATGATATTCCTGGAACACGGAGGGAATTTTGAAGCCCAGGTAAAGAGAATCTTCCAGGTTGTTGACGGGGAATACGAGAATTTCCAGATAAGCGTCAGTATGGGAGTCTCCCTTGCCCCTAAGGACGGGGAGGATTACGAGACCCTGTTTCATGCGGCAGACCAGGCGCTTTATGTTTCGAAAAGGGGAGGAAGGAATCAGTACCGGTTTTACGATAATTCGATGAAAGGAACTTTATCCGTTCTCTCACCGATGGATGGAGAAGAATAGGCGTTACTATTCACGGCCCGTAATGCGCAGCCTACGCGCATTCCTGAGCCGTTCATAGTGACGAATAGACGACGTACGAAAGGATGGAAGGCGAGATGTCAGAACCAAAGAAAGTAATTATGCTCGGCAATGAAGCAATTGCCAGAGGCGCCTATGAGGCCGGAGTGAAGGTATCGGCAGCATATCCGGGCACCCCCAGTACAGAGATCAGTGAATATCTGGTACAGTACAAGGAAGATTTATATTGTGAATGGTCGCCCAATGAAAAGGTAGCGACAGAGGTGGCCATCGGTGCGTCAGTGGCAGGTGTGCGTGCCATGTCCTGTATGAAGCATGTGGGATTTAATGTGGCGGCAGACCCTGCTTATACAGTTTCCTACATGGGAGTAAACGGCGGACTGGTGATTGTTGTGGCAGATGATCCGGGGCTTTACAGCTCCCAGAATGAGCAGGATACGAGGATGGTAGCCAGGGCAGCGGCTCTTCCGGTTTTAGAGCCTTCTGACAGCCAGGAAGCAAAGGACTATATGAAGATGGCGTTTGAGCTGAGCGAACGTTTTGACCGCCCGTTTATTCTCCGGACCACAACAAGGCTTGCCCATTCCCAGGGGCTTGTAGAGCTTATGGACCGCACAGAGCCAGAGGATAAGCCTTATATAAAAGACATAAGAAAAACAGTGATGATGCCGGGCAATGCAAAGCCCCGCCATGTGGAGATAGAGAAGAGGAACCTGGAGCTTGCGAAAGCCGCGGATACGCTTCCTGTAAACCGTGTGGAGATGAAAAACACAGAGATCGGCGTGATTACCAGCGGAATTCCGTATCAGTATGTAAAAGAAGCGCTCCCAGAGGCTTCGGTGTTAAAGCTTGGTATGGTCAACCCCCTTCCGAGAAAGATGATCGAAGAGTTTGCTTCAAAGGTGGACACATTATATGTTGTGGAAGAGCTGGAGCCAGTGATTGAGGAACAGGTAAAGTCATGGGGGATCGCGGCTGTCGGCAAAGAGATCTTTACGATTCAGGGAGAATACAGCGCGAATATGCTTCGCAGGGCGATTCTGGGAGAGGAACCTTCTGCTGCAGAGCCGGCCACGGTTCCGGGAAGGCCTCCGGTTTTATGTCCGGGATGCCCCCACAGAAGTGTCTACTATGTGTTAAATAAAATAAAACTTCACGCGGCAGGAGATATCGGCTGCTATACCCTGGGGGCGGTAGCTCCCCTTAGTGTTGTGGACACTACGATCTGTATGGGAGCAAGTATTTCGAGCCTTCACGGCATGGAGAAGGCAAAGGGAAAGGATTATATTAAGAACTGGGTGGCAGTGATCGGAGATTCCACATTTTTACATACAGGCGTGAACTCTCTGATGAACATGATGTATAACAGGGCCACCGGGACAGTTATTATCCTTGATAACTCCACCACTGGAATGACCGGGCACCAGGATCATGCCGCAACGGGAAAGACTCTGCAGGGAGACCCTACCTATGCCATTGATATTCCGGCACTCTGCCGCGCCATCGGCGTGAGGCATGTGACAGAGGTGAATGCTTTTGATCTGGAGACGCTGGAAAGGACGGTAAAGGAAGAGACTGCGAGGGACGAGGTATCTGTAATCATCACAAAGACGCCCTGCGTGCTCTTAAGTAAAGCAAAGAAGCCATTATACACTGCCCATGAAGACAGATGCAGGAAATGCGGCATGTGCATGAAGCCTGGATGTCCTGCAATGACAAAGAATGCAGACGGAACCGTTTATATTGATGATACTATGTGCACGGGCTGTGGCCTGTGCGAGAGCCTGTGTAAATTCGGTGCAATCGAGCTGGTAAAGGAGGAAAACAGATAATGGCTGTAAAGAATATTATGATTGTGGGCGTAGGCGGCCAGGGGACGCTCCTTACCAGCAGGATCTTAGGAGGTCTTGCAATCGCAGGGGGATATGATGTGAAGCTCTCAGAGGTGCACGGCATGGCCCAGAGAGGGGGAAGCGTTGTCACATTCGTACGCTACGGAGAGAAAGTGGCAGAGCCGGTCGTGGAGGAAGGACAGGCAGACGTGATTATCGCCTTCGAGCAGCTGGAGGCATTAAGATATGCCCATTTCCTGAAAAAAGACGGCGCTCTCATCATCAATGACTGGAAGATCGACCCCATGCCGGTGGTGACTGGCGCGGCCCAGTACCCTGAGCATATTATAGAGAATTTGAAAGAAAAATATAAGGTCTATACCGTAAATGCGACTGAGGAGGCAAAAAAATTAGGAAATTCCCGGGTCTTCAATCTGATTGTGCTGGGAATTGCCGCACAGCATATGGACTTCTCAAAGGAGCAGTGGTATAGCGTAATTGAACATACAGTGCCGCAAAAGACGATTGAGATCAATAAGAAGGCGTTTGACGTGGGATTTGAACTGTAAGGAGGTGGCTCACAATGCACAGGCAGTATGAAGCATTTGATATGGGTTTTACGTTTATGAACCTTCGTCTCGTTAGAGGTTAGCCAGCCAGAGGCGAAGGGCATCGTAAAGACGAAGTGTTGGCAGTTAAAAATGCGAGTAGAATAGGAGTAGAGAAAAATGGCAGGAATAGCATTGGAAAACTGGAAAGAAACAATACGTGACCCGAAGATTGAATGTATGAGCAGGGATGAGATGAGCGCCCTTCAAAGCGAACGTCTTGTAAAACAGGTGAAGAATGTATATGACAATGTTGCATTCTACCGGAAGAAAATGGATGAGCTTGGTGTAGAGCCTGGTGATATTAAAGGAATAGAAGATATTCATAAGCTTCCGTTTACAACAAAAGAGGACTTAAGAGATAATTACCCATTCGGGCTTCTGGCAGTGCCGCAGGAGAAGATTGCCAGAGTGCAGGGAACCTCCGGCACTACAGGGAAACTTACCCTTGCCTCCTATACGCAGAAGGATGTGGATGTGTGGGGAGAATGTGTGGCGAGAGGTCTTGTAATGGCAGGACTTACCTTCGCCGACCGGATCCATGTATGCTAGGGCTACGGGCTGTTCACAGGCGGCATGGGACTGGATCTAGGAGCAAAGGCCCTTGGGGCAATGGCAATTCCTATGTCCGCAGGAAATACAAAGCGCCAGCTTATGTGTATGGAGGACTTTGGGGCAACGGCATTCGGCTGCACTCCGTCCTATGCACTTTATCTTGCAGAGGCGGCACAGGAGGCGGGAATCGTTGACCGTCTTCAGATTAAGGCAAGCATTAACGGTGCAGAGCCCTGGACGAATGAGATGCGCAAAAAGATAGAGAGTATCTTACATATCAACAGCTTTGACATCTATGGCCTGTGTGAGATTACCGGACCAGGAGTTGCTATGGACTGCATCCATCATAAAGGGCTTCACGTATATGAGGATTACTTCTATCCAGAGATCCTGAATCCGGCGGACCAGTCCGCATGCGGTGACGGAGAGACGGGTGAGCTGGTATTTACTACCCTTGCAAAGGAAGGCATGCCCCTTCTCCGTTACAGAACAAAAGACCTCACAAGCATGGAGAGAGGAACCTGCGAGTGCAAAAGAACACTTCCAAGAATTCAGAAGTTCACCGGACGTACAGATGATATGAAGGTAATCCGCGGCGTCAATGTATTCCCGACACAGGTTGAGACAGCCCTTCTTTCCATGGGCGGCGGCGTGGCTCCTCATTATATGCTGATTGTTGACCGTGAGAACAACCTGGATATCCTTACCGTAATGGTAGAAGTAGATGAGAAGTATTTCTCTGATGAGATCCGTAAGCTGGATGAGCTGAAGGCAAGGGTCGGCGCTGTTCTGAAACAGGCCCTTGGCGTATCAGTAAGAGTGAAGCTTGTAGAGCCGAAGACCATTCAGAGAAGCGAAGGAAAAGCAAAGCGCGTCATTGACAACAGAGGACTTTAAAAGGAGGGAAGGTCATGGGTTTTAGTAATACAATTCAGCAGTTATCGGTATTTCTGGAGAACAGGGAAGGACGGCTTGATGAGGTTCTGGAGGTTCTCGCGAAGAATGATGTGAATATCGTGGCGCTCAGCCTGGCAGACACATCAGATTACGGGATGCTCCGCATGATTGTGTCAGAGCCAGAGAAAGGAAAGGCAGCTCTTAAGGAAGAGGGAATTATCTCCATGCTTACAGACGTAGTGGCGCTCCGTGTGCCTCACGCAGCAGGATCCCTTAGCAAGGCGATGCACCAGATCGTGGAAGGGAAAGTGAATGTAGAATATATGTATGCATTCGCAAACGGAAGCGATGCAGCGGCAGTGCTTAAGAGCGACGACCCGGAAAAGGTTGTGGAGATTCTGAAAGGCAGCGGGTTTGACGTATATAGCGCCGATGAAGCATATAGGGCGAATCAGTAGTTAAATTGGGGACGGGGCATTTTTAAAAATGCCCCGTCCCCAATTTAGGAGTAAAATACTACGAACTGCGCATACTATCTGTGAGGTGATGGTATGAACAGTATATGGACGGATACGGCAGTTTTACAGAAGAGGAATTCTCTAAAGGGGGATCTGGACGCAGAGGTTGTGATTATCGGGGCAGGGCTTGCGGGCATTCTGACGGGATACATGTTGAAGAAGAAGGGTATTGACGCGGTAATCCTGGAGGGAAACCGTATCGGGAGCGGACAGACCGGCAGGACGACAGCAAAGATTACGTCCCAGCATGGCGCAGTCTGCGGGAAGCTGATTCAGATATATGGAAGAGAGAAGGCGAAGCATTATGTGGGATTTCAGGAATGGGCAATCGGGGAGTATGAGAGGATTGTGAAGGAGCATAAGATTTCCTGTGATTTTATGAGATGCAACGGGAATCTCTATTCTACTACAGAGGAAGAGACGCTTAAGAGGGAAGCAGAGGCTGCGACCGGGCTGGGAATCCAGGCGGTGTACAGAAAGGAATGTGAACTTCCCTTTCCGGTGAAGAGTGTGCTGACTTATGAGAACCAGGCAAGGTTTCACCCGCTTAAGTTTATAAAGGGAATATCAGAGAAACTTCGGATATTTGAAGAGACACGAGTGAGAAAGGTTCTGTATGACGGGCAGGGAAAAAGCCGTGTGATGTCGGACAGCGGGACAGTGACAGCCGGAAAGGTCGTTTTCGCCTGTCATTTTCCTTTTGTGAATGTTCCGGGATATTACTTTGCAAGGATGTATCAGTCCAGAAGCTATGTGCTGGCTTTAAAGGGGGCGCAGAGTTTTGACGGATATTATCTCGGAATAGACAGTGACGGCTATTCTTTCCGGAGCGCCGGGGATGTTCTCCTTTTTGGCGGCTGCGGCCACAGGACCGGAGAGGCGGGGGAGGTTGATAATAGCTCCCTTACAGCGGACAAAAAGGAGATCATGACAGGGTATGAGAGGCTTTCGGATAAGGCACAGGAATTATGGCCGGATGCTAAGGAGGCGTCGCGCTGGTCGGCCCAGGATTGTATGACGCTGGACGGCATCCCTTATATCGGAGAGTTCAGCCCTCACAGAAGAAAGGGCTGGTATGTTATGACAGGTTTTGGAAAGTGGGGCATGACCCAGTCCATGGTCAGTGCAAGGATTATTTCCTGTATGATAGAGGGGATGAGAATACCGGAGGCGGATGTGTTTTCCCCGCAGAGAAATATCCATATGTCCGGCGTAAAGGAATTTTCCGTAAATCAGAAGACGGCGGTGAAAAACCTTGCAAGCCCGAAACATACGAAACGCTGTACGCATATGGGCTGTAAGCTGGCCTGGAACCCCCAGGAGGGAACCTGGGACTGTCCGTGCCATGGATCACGGTTTGACAGAGAGGGCAGGCTTCTTGACGGCCCGGCCATCAGAGATGAAGTAAAGGATGATGCAAACGGCCTCTTGACCATCTGAAAAAATGTGGTATACTAGAGCGTGTTTGACGTGTTTGAAAGTTCAGTCCATCTTGCAGAAAGCAATTTTCAAACACGCTTTGGGATACAGACATATGCAGATATAGATGGGAGAAGAGTATGTTACTTTTACAACAGATGATCGTTTTGTTTATTTACATTGTAATCGGATATGCAGCCGCAAAGAAGGGGGTTATGAATGAGGAAACCAGTAAAAAGCTGTCCTGGATTGTCGTAGAGGTGGCGAATCCTGCCCTTACGGTTTCCGCAGTTGTGAACGGCGACGGGACAATACAGGGAAGAGATCTGCTGCTGACTGCATTGATGGCGGTTGTAATTCTGGGAGGAATGGTGCTTCTTTCCCTTATCCTTCCCATTATGTTCAGAGTGGAAAAGAAACAGAGGAATGTTTACCGTCTGTTTTCGGCTTTTAATAATATCGGATTTATGGGCTTCCCTGTCATTGCAGCGGTGTATGGACAGGAAGCGCTGTTATATGCTGCAGTTTTCTCCATGCTGTTCAATGTTCTGATGTATACTTATGGCATTCAGACAGCCCGTGGGGAGAGAATGGGAGGGGGCCAGTGGAAAAAGATCTTAAATATCGGTGTAGTCAGCAGTATCCTTGCAATTGGGATTTACCTGCTAAAAATACCTACTCCACAGTTCTTCCGTACAACTATGAGCGGCTTAAGCGGCCTTACCGCGCCCCTCAGCATGATGGTTATAGGCATATCACTTGCAGGAATGAAACTTGGGGAGCTATTCAAAGATATCAAGAT
>Ga0137307_102894_pt1 | contig 11090 bp, 6 predicted proteins | sample NAcewD2O_March_2_FD_97180 | JGI IMG/M metagenome (GOLD analysis project Ga0137307, IMG submission 97180) | Mouse cecal microbial communities from Vienna, Austria - N-Acetylglucosamine amended D2O_March | ecosystem: Host-associated > Mammals > Digestive system > Large intestine > Cecum | place...
CCATTGTCCTGCTGGATTCACAGAATTCTGTGCGCAGCGTCCTGACAGGCTATCAATCGTCCAATGATTTATTCCGGGAAATGAATCAGTTTGCAAGTACAAGTATCAGTGGAAGTGAAACTGATGATGAGGAGGATGCAGAGCGTAATCTGGTTATCAACGGTAAGGAAGATTATGACGATGCATATCAGGTTCTTGATATAGTGAACCAAACACGCGCAGAAGTAGGGCAGCCTGCACTGAAAATGGATGCAGAACTGCTTGAGACAGCAATGATAAGAGCTGCGGAAATATCTGTTTTTTATTCTCATACAAGACCTTGCGGGAAAGACTGTTTTTCGATTTTCAGAAGCAGCGGCTCTATGGGGGAAAATATTGCGTTGGGACAGACGTCACCGGAAGATGTCATGGAAAGTTGGAACAATTCTCCGGGGCATTATGCCAATATCATAAGTGCAGCTTATACAAGCATTGGCATTGGCTGTTTTGTTGACAGCGATGGAAGGCGTTATTGGGTACAGTGTTTTGATAATGCGGGCGCTATAGATTCGGCAAAATCAGGGACGGTAGAGACGACACGAACCATTCCTGTCCTCCAGTCACTGATTCATTTAGAAACTGCAGAATCCTATGAAGTCGGATGCAGCAGTGACAAAACAGCAGTAAAAATGAAAGTGAGAAATAGAAATGCTGAATGGGCATATGGACGTGTGGAAGCAGATTCCTCTAATTTTAATTATATCAGCAGCAATCCGTCAATCGCTGATGTGGATGAAAATGGGATCATTACCGTAAAAGCAATTGGAACATCCGTCATTACGGCTGCATTTAAAGAGAATCCGTCTATGAAAGTGAGCATGGAAGTTACAAAAAAGGATCATACTTACGGTTCCACTGTGATTGCGCCGACTTTATCCAGTCAGGGATATACAGAGCATGTATGCAGATATTGCGGTGATACTTATACAGATACTTTTGTGCCGGACTTGTCGTCTGGGGATGGGACGCCAGAGGAAGATCCTTATGATTTTAGTATAGATGCATTTAAAAATCTGGATTATACGTTCGGGACAATAGATGGAGATACTATTTCTTCGAAAGCGCTTCCATCCAAAGATGTGACGGTTCTTGTATTTGGAATGACAACTTGCGCAAGCACATGGCTTACAATAAAAAGCATTGCGGAGAGCAGTTGGATTCATGATACGAATGTGTCCGTCATTTATGTGGACATTAATGGTGCAGACGCAGATGTAATCCGGGAACGTATTGAATATTATTCGCAATTCAGTGAAGATGCAGGCTCATATCGCCTTGGCTGTGAGAAAATCATATTCTGTCATGATGCTGATGGTAAAAATGAAGAGGTGCAGGAAATGTACCAGATGTTTTCCGGAAAGTGGGGAACGATTAGTCTCCCGATGACCGTGATGGTTGATAAAAATGATGTTGTCCGGGAAATCCTTACCAATTACAAGGCGGCAGATGAAATCTTTCCAGTAATAAATCAAGTAATTGCCAAAGGAAATGCGGCAGAGATAGAGGATGATAAGAACAACGATACAGAGAAAGACAATATAGGGAAGGATGATGCTGTAAAAGACGATACAGGAAAGAATGATACCGTAAAAGACGATATGGCGAAAAAGCCAACTGTTGTCAGACCGGAAAATGTATGCTTAGCCAAAACAAGCATAACTTGGACAGGAAAGGCGCAGAAGCCATCTATCATAGCGAAGGACAGTCAGGGCAATAACATAAGTAATGCAGATTATACTGCAACATACAGTAATAACAAAAATGTCGGGCAGGCAACGGTAACCGTCACGTTCAAAAATAATTATGCAGGAACAGTAGTAAAGACTTTTACTATTTTGCCCAAGGGAAGTTCGATTACAAAGGTTACTTCAAAGAAGAAGGGCTTTACTGTGCGGTGGAAAAAACAGGCTTCGCAGACTACAGGTTATGAGATTCAGTATTCCGCAAACAGTAAGTTCAAAAGTGCTAAGACGTTAAAAGGTATCAAAGCGAAAACAACTTCAAAGAATGTAACGAAATTAAAGGCAAAGAAGAAATATTATGTGAGGATTCGCACGTATAAGACAGTCAAGATAAATGGAAAATCGGCAAAGCTGTATTCGGGCTGGTCGAAGGTAAAAAAAGCGACTACGAAGCGGTAGAGAGTATTTGTTTAGTTTTCGAAAGTGAAAGTGGGTCTGTTTGTAGAGGAAACTATTTAAAGGAAAGCCTGAAAAATCAATAATTTAGGGCTTGTCATTATAGGAAGGGTGAAATGATTATGAGAAAACGAATTTTTGGATTCTTAGTGTTGATTTGTATGCTTTGGGCGCCGAAAATGGTACATGCTGAAACGCTAGCATCGACAATTGTTTCGGATGCGGAATCCTACGTAGGAAAACTGCCATATGTATATGGCGGAAGCAGCCTAGCGACAGGGGCGGATTGCTCAGGTTTTATATGTGCGGTTTATCAGAAATATGGATATAACCTGTGGGGGTCAAGAACTTGCCTTAGAAATCTGCCGTCCTCTATTGCGACAAATATTGGAACTAACATTAATTCTGCGTTGCCGGGGGATATTATTACATTGAATAGCAGCAGTGGAAATAAACATGTAGGAATATATGCAGGAAATGGCTATCTAATCAATGCGGCGAATGCCAAAGAGGGGGTAGTTAAGAAAAAGTATTCTGTTTATGGTTCTGTTTATGCAATTACAAGAGTTAACGGTGTAGTACAGACAGTGTCTGATACGATACAACCTGTAATAAGCAATGTGAGCGTTTATGATGTAAGTGCAGAAGGATATACAGTAGGCTGTTATGTGACAGATGCCGGGGGAATTGACCGCGTACAGTTTCCGAGCTGGACAACAGCAAACGGGCAGGACGATTTAGATCCGAATTGGTGGTCAGGCGGCTATTCCCGTGGGACACAAAGCGGAAGCTATTATAGCTTTCGGGTTAATACTAGTCAGCATAATCATGAAGGCGGTGAATATATTACACATATTTATGCATTTGATAAAGCAGGAAATTATTCATCTGTCGGAACATCAGTGTGGATTGACCGGACTCCACCGGTGATAAGTGATGTGCGCATCTATGATGTGAGTTCGGAAGGATATACGGTAAGCTGCTATGCGGAAGATGGTACATCGGGAATAGACCGTGTACAGTTCCCGAGCTGGACAACGGCAAACGGAGGAGATGACCTGGATCCGAATTGGGGAGTGGGAGGATACTCTACCGGAACACTGATTGGTAACCGTTTCGTTTTTCGAGTGAATGTTAATCAGCACAATTGGGAGAGTGGGGAATACATTACCCATATATATGCATTTGACAAAGCGGGAAATTACGCATCTGTCGCAACATCAGTGTGGATTGACCGGACTCCGCCAGTCATTTCGGATGTAAAAATCTTGGATATGGATGCAACAGGCTATACGGTGCAATGTACGGCAACAGATGAATCCGGTATCTGGAAGGTGCATTTTCCGACATGGACAGAAAAAAATAGTCAGGACGATTTGGCGGCAAACTGGAATGAAAATCCTGCCTGTGCAGGGACGGTATCAGGTTCTGTATATACTTTTCGTGTAAATGATAGTGAACATAATTGGGAGAGGGGAATTTATCATACGCACATCTATGCATGGGATAATTATGGCAATAGTATGTGTTATAAATTGAATAATATTGACTTCCAAAATACATATCAGGCGGTAAATACAGCGTTCTATAACGGAAATACTTATCGCCTGTATAATGACTGCCTGACATGGGAGGAAGCAAAGAAAAAATGCGAGGAGTTGGGAGGACATCTCGTTACAATAACTTCATCAAAGGAACAGGAAGTAGTGGCACAGCTTGTTTCGTCTCAGGTGAGACGCGGATACTGGCTGGGAGGACGGAAAATCGGAAGCAGCACATGGGTTACAGGGGAAAGTTTTTCCTATACGAACTGGGATCCCGGTGAGCCGAATGAGGAGAACGGAGAAGACTGTTATGGAATCTATTCGGCAACGGGGACATGGAATGACTGGTCAAATACTGACTATTTTTTGGGATTTATTTGCGAATGGGAAAAGCCGGCAGCTTCGGATAATCATCAAACATCTGTAAATTCTGGGACGGGAAATGTGCATCCGTCCATACAGACTTATACAGTGACTTATCATGCGAACGGTGGAAATGAATTAAAGTCTGTAGATAAATTGGTTGTTAACGGAGACAATTATGGTTTCCTTCCAAATCCGACCAGAGAGAATTATATTTTCAAAGGCTGGTATACGCAAAAAGATGGCGGAATTAGAATTACTGCAGAGAGCACCGTTAATTTAAAGAGAAATACCACATTATACGCTCATTGGAGCAAGGTTACAGTGAAAACTTCAACCATAAGAAATTTAAAAAATGTTAAGGGCAAAAAGGCGGTTGTTAAATATAAGAAGGTAAACGGAGCAGATGGGTATGAAATACTGTATTCTACGGACAGGAAGTTTAAGAAGAATAAAAAGACCATAACTGCTTTTACCACTAGTAAAACACTAACCAAGATGTCCAAAGGCAAAACTTATTATGTGAAGGTGCGCGCCTATAAGAGAGATTCAACGGGAAAGAAGGTATACGGAAAATATTCATCTGTGAGAAGGATAAAGATAAAACAATAGAATCTGCGGACAGGAAAGGAAATTAAGATGAAGGTTTATTTAAAACGGTTAGCAATGGTGTTTCTGGCATTTGTGATGCTATTCCCCGCTATTTTTGCGAGTAGCAGCATAAATGTACAGGCATCAACTGCAAAATGGAAGAATGCATGTAAAGCCTATGGCGCATACCTTGCAAAAAATAAATCCAGATTTAAGGCTGGTATGGGCGAATTTGAAAAAACTAATAAAGAAAGCTACAAAAAAGCGGATTCATTCCTTATTGTGGATTTAGATAAGAATGGAATTCCGGAACTGGTAGTGAATCATCCTTATTCCTATAAAAGTGATCATATTTATGTATATACCTATAGAGCGGGAAAAATTGTTCAGATTAAGGATACTAATGGAGAGAAGGGGGAATTGGCAGGCATTAATATTAGTTGCCAAGCGAATGGATGGTATTCTGTATATAAATGCAAAAAAAATCATCTCCACGTAAATTGGTCTGGCGGGATGTTTGGATATGAGAACAGCATTTATACGGTAAACAAAGGAAAATTAAAACTATATGCCAAAGAGACGGAGGATAATATCCGTGATTTTAAATCTTATGAGATAAATGGCAGGAGAGTGAGCAGCAAGAAATACAATGCTCTTGTGAAGAAATGTGGGAATACGGAGAATGGCTTGAAATCGAATACAAAAACCAACAGAAAGAAATATCTAAGATAAACATATATTAAGAATATATGCGGATTGTCTCCGAACAGTAACGAAAGAATACAAAATAGAAAATTTAGTTTCATATACTACTTGTAGCACAGACCCTGTCTGTGCTACAATCATATCAAAGCAAAGATTTCTAAATATCTAAGATTCTGATTTTCTAATTGCGTAAGCAATATCTAAACGATTTAATCGTGGGAATTCCTTGCTTAAGAACAATTCAATAGGGCAGGGAAGGCATGGAATCTTTGTTGGGAAGTCTTGTTTCTATAAATGTAGATGTTATGGGACTTATAAAGAAATTTTCCGGCGTCAAGTGTTCTTCCTGCACACATAGGAGGGAAGACGTTTTTATGGAAGAAAGAAAACAAAAGAAGGCAGAAATGCCAGAGAAAATTACACAGCGTTTTTGGGAAGAGCATCCGGTAAATTTGAGTGACTTTGCCCTGTTTTTATCGGTAATGAAGAACAGAACAGCATACCGGAATACGCTAAGCATCATCATGAATGAACCGGATATTGTGCTTGCCGAAGTGAAAGTCGAGCAGGTCATATTGAATCAGTCCGGTAAGCGTGCGATTCGTCTGGATGCATGGGCACAGGATACGAAGCAGCGTCAGTTCAATATGGAAATGCAGAACGACACTTCGCATGACGATATACCCAGACGTTCCAGATTTTATCAGGGAATGCTGGATACGCCAATATTGAAATCCGGCAGGGAAACCCGATATCGGGATTTGCCATCAACGGTGATCATTTTTATCACACAGGAGGATATCTTTGGAGAAAATTTGGCGGAATATACATTTGTAGAGCGTTGTGAAGAGGTGGAGCGGCTGTATCTGAAGGACGGAACCAAGAAGGTGTTTCTAAATATGGCGAGCAAGAATGGCAGACCGGAGCTTGTTAGCCTGTTACAGTATATGAAAGATACCCGCATGGACAATCCGGAGATACGAATCATGGATGAGCGAATCGTGGAACTGGATGATATCGTGCAGGAGGTAAAATCATCGGAAGAATGGGAGGAAGTGCGCATGAATCTGATTGAAATAGGAGAAGCGAGGGGAGAGGCAAAGGGAGAAGCAAAGGGAGAAGCAAGAGGAAGCGCAGTATTAATTGGTTTGATTCGTAAAAAAGTGCAAAGAGGATTAAATGCATCTGACATTGCCGAATTGTTTGAGATGGATGAAACGTATGTACGTGAAATTACTTCTTTGTTTGAACAGTATCCGGAAGCGGATGATTTAGAAATAGCCGGATATGAAATCTATCAAAGTGACAAGGCAGTTTTGTAAATGTGAATATGATAGGAAGGTTATGCAAAAACCGCATAGTTTGCAGAAATGAGGTTTGGGGAAAACATGGCATATGCAAAGAAAAATACAACAAAACATAATATACTGAATTATATGCTCAATCACGGAGACACTTCAAAGGTAGAACTGGCAAAAGAATTAAATATAAGTATGCCCACCGTGCTGTCCAATGTCAATGAACTGATGGAAAAAGGGCTGGTCACAGAGAAGGGAGAGCTGGAATCCACTGGCGGGCGTAAGGCAGTTCTGATAGGTCTGCAGAAAAATTACAGGTATGCGCTGGGAATTGATATTACTGCGAACCATCTTGGAATGGTTCTTGTCAATTTGGGCGGAGAGGTTCTTAAACAAGAGCGAATCCGTATGAAATTTGAGGCGGATATGTCCTATTATAGTATGCTGGCGGACAGTCTGAAAGAATTTTATGAACGGGAAAACGGGAACGGTAAAATATTGGGAGTAGGAGTTTCATTGCCGGGGATTATCAATCAAAATGAGAAGGTTCTTGTAAAATCCCATGCACTGCAGTTAGAGAATTATAGTTTGAAAATGATTGAGCAAATGCTGGCAATGCCGGTGTATTTTGAGAATGATGCCAATGCAGCTATGCTGGCGGAAGCGCCGCAGAGATTAGAGCATTCCGTCTATCTGTCACTGAATAATACGCTTGGCGGAGCTGTCTGTATGGATGGCAGGCTGTTTCGGGGACAGAGCCGCAAGGCGGGTGAATTTGGCCATATGATTTTATTTCCGGGTGGCAAGAAGTGTTATTGCGGCAAGTCTGGCTGTGCGGACGCTTATTGTGCGGCAAGTGTTTTGACGCAGGGAGGAAAAATAAAGTTAGAAGATTTTATGAAAAGCATTCCTGAAAATCAGGAAGCAAAAGCAATCTGGCAGGAATATCTGGAAAATCTCGCAATACTCATCTCTAATTTGCGGATGTCCTTTGATACAGACATTATTCTGGGCGGTGACGTCGGCGGATATTTGTCGGATTATATGGTTGAATTGGGGCGTAAAATTTTTCAATACAATTTGTTTGACGGGGATTTAAGCTATTTGAAAAACTGCTCCTATCAAAAAGAAGCATCAGCGGTGGGAGTGGCAAAACATTTTTTTGCAGAATTTATAGAAGCTATCTAACGGAAGTAATCAGATAAGGAACTGCGGCGGAAGAATTAGAAAGTAAACCGCAGCAGACAGAAAATCCAGCAAAGCTGGATTTTTTTGTGTGCAAAACTTATAAAATGGGACGTAGATATTTGTGTAAAAATGCGAAATTGAAAAATAGCATTGACACTAACAATGAAAGATGTAATAATTTAATTACTTTAATAAAATATTTAATAAAAGAGTTGAAAATGGAGGGCGATTACTATGTTACAACAAATTATGACGAAACCGGGAGAAATCATTTTTAAGGAAGTTCCGCTTCCTCAGTTGAAAGAAGATCAGGTTATGGTGAAAATCATGAACATCGGTATATGCGGTTCGGATATCCATGTGTACCACGGAAAACATCCATTTACTTCGTATCCTGTGACGCAGGGGCATGAGGTTTCAGGGGAAATTACAGAATTGGGAGAGAAAGTAGAAGGATTCCATATCGGGCAAAAGGTTACAATTGAACCACAGGTGTATTGCGGTAAATGTTATCCATGCCGTCATGGAAAATATAACCTGTGTGAGGAACTAAAGGTCATGGGATTTCAGACAACCGGTACAGCATCTGAATTTTTTGCGGTAGATGCGTCTAAGGTCACGCCAATCCCGGAGGAGATGTCTTTTGAGGAAGGCGCAATGATTGAACCTCTTGCCGTTGCTGTTCATGGAGTGAAACAAGTTGGCGATGTTACAGGAATGAATATTGTTGTCATCGGAGCAGGTCCAATTGGAAATCTGGTTGCACAGACCGCAAAGGGAATGGGCGCGGCGAAGGTCATGGTTACGGATGTCAGCGATTTCAGGCTGGAGAAGGCGAAGGAATGCGGAGTTGATATATGTGTGAATACGATGGAAAAGGACTTCGGAGAAGCAATGCTTGAAGCGTTCGGACCTGACAAAGCGGATATAATTTACGATTGTGCAGGAAATAATATCACAATGGGTCAGGCAATCAAACATGCCAGAAAAGGAAGTATAATTGTATTGGTTGCCGTGTTTGCAGGAATGGCAGAGGTGGATCTTGCCGTTGCAAATGACCACGAACTGGATATTAAAAGTACAATGATGTATCGGCATGATGATTATCTTGACGGTATCCGTTTGGTAAAGGAAGGGCTTGTACATCTGCGGCCTCTGATTTCAAAGACATTTGCATTTCAGGATTACTTAAAGGCATATCAGTACATTGACGATAATCGTGAAACTACCATGAAAGTAATTATGAACATTCAAGAATAAAATATGGCAGAAATAATTTATGTTATGGGTCATCAATAGATTTTACACAAGTAATGGGAGGAATATATGGAGAGCAAAAACAGCAGTGACAGAGTACCGTTGCTAAGCAAAATAGCATATGGATTCGGGGATGTAGGATGTAATTTCAGTTGGATGTTTGTAAGTAATTTTTTGATGATATTCTATACAGATGTATTCGGAATCAGCATGGCGGCAGTTTCAGGATTGATGCTCTTTTCCAGATTCTGGGATGCAATCAATGATCCGATTATTGGCGGGCTTACGGATAAGACCAAGACCAGATGGGGACGTTACCGGCCATGGCTGCTGTTTGCAGCGCCCATTACTGCGGTTGTACTTGCTCTGACCTTCTGGGCACATCCGGACTGGCCGGATACGGCAAAAATTATTTATATGATTGTTACCTATTGCCTGTTGGTTTTTGGCTATACTTGTGTTAATATTCCATATGGAACGCTTTGCGGCGCGATGACGCAGAGCATTGATGAGAGAGCAAAAATCAATACATCCCGCTCTGTGGCAGCAATGATCGCAATCGGTATTATTAACATAATTACGGTTCCGCTTGTGGCAGCATTTGGAAAGAATAGTGCGCGGACAGGATATCTTACGGTAGCGATAATTTACGGCTGTATTTTTGCAGCGTGCCATTTCTTTTGCTTTGCTAAGACAAAAGAAGTGGTGCAGATGCCGGAGAAGGAAAAAATTTCAATTAAGGTTCAGTTAAAGGCAGTAATGCAAAATAAGCCGTATCTTCTGGCTTTGGCGGGTCAGGTACTTTTTGGTTTCACATTGTATGGCAGAAATGCAGATGTTCTTTATTATTTTACATATGTTGAGGGGAGCGCCTCCTATTATACGACATATTCCATGTGCATTATCATCCCTTCCATAATAGGGGCTGCCTGCTTTCAGCCGGTATTTAAAAGAACAAATAATAAAGGACGCGCAGCTTCCATTTTTGCCTTGCTGACAGGCTTTGCAATGCTTTTGTCATATTTGTTCAGCGTGAAAGATAATCCTGTGGCATTTTATATGCTTTCCGGACTGACACAGTTCTTTTTCTCCGGTTTTAATACTGCGATTTATGCAATCATTCCTGACTGCGCAGAATATGGGCAGTGGAAGACGGGATTGCGCAACGATGGTTTTCAGTATGCATTTATCTCTCTGGGAAATAAAGTCGGAATGGCGCTGGGCACTGCTTTGTTGGCGGGGATGCTGGGAAAATTTGGTTATGCTGCGAACCAGCAGCAGAATGACGTTGTGCTTGCCATAATGAAGCATGCATTCACAACGGTTCCGGGAATACTTTGGATTGTGACGTCAATCGTACTGTTTTTTTACCGCCTGAATAAGAGGCGTTATAATGAAATTGTGGAGGAATTAAAGCATGGAAAAAAAGTTTGATGTAATTGCGTTGGGCGAGCTGTTGATCGATTTTACAGAATCCGGTAAAAGCGGGAATGGAATGAGGTTATTTGAGCAAAATCCGGGCGGTGCGCCCGCAAACCTGTTGACAGCAGTCAGCCATATGGGATATCGGACGGCTATGATAGGAAAAATCGGCACAGATATGCATGGAGCGTTTTTGAAAAGTACATTAGAGCAGGAAGGGATATGTACAGATTATATCGTAGAGGATGAGACGGTATTCACAACGCTGGCGTTTGTAGAGATTGATGAGAAAGGGGAGCGGCATTTTTCGTTTGCAAGAAAACCAGGGGCGGACACTTGCCTGTCGGCAGCGGAATTGGATGAACAGATCCTAAAAACGTGTCGGATTTTTCACTTTGGTTCCCTGTCTATGACAGACGAACCGGCAAAATCTGCTACAACGGAAGCCTTGAGGATGGCTAAGGAAGCGGGAGCAATCATTTCGTTCGATCCCAATTATCGGGATGCGTTGTGGGGAAAGAAGTCAGATGCAGTGGAGGCAATCC
>Ga0137307_102895_pt1 | contig 11077 bp, 9 predicted proteins | sample NAcewD2O_March_2_FD_97180 | JGI IMG/M metagenome (GOLD analysis project Ga0137307, IMG submission 97180) | Mouse cecal microbial communities from Vienna, Austria - N-Acetylglucosamine amended D2O_March | ecosystem: Host-associated > Mammals > Digestive system > Large intestine > Cecum | place...
GTTTCTGCGTTTGGAGGATGGGACAGTGGACTGGTAACGTTAATATTATTTATGGCAATTGATTACATAATGGGGCTGATTGTGGCTGGAATTTTTCGGAACAGCCCCAAAACACAGTCAGGCGCATTAGAGTCAAGAGTCGGGTGGAAAGGGCTCTGCCGTAAATGCGTAACCCTTCTGTTTGTCCTTGTTGCTTATCGGTTAGACATAATCATAGGAGTAAATTACATTCGCAATGCAGTTATAATAGGTTTTGTGGCAAATGAGCTGATATCAATCGTGGAGAATGCCGGATTGATGGGAATTCCCTTGCCGCCTGTACTGAACAGTGCAATTGATATCCTTACGAAGAAAACGGAGGAGAAAGCAGAGAATGGGAAAAACAACGGAAATTGAAGAACTTGTATTGGATTTATCCGGATGGAACGAAGCAGAGTCTTATGCGGCAGTAAAGGCATCCGGTGTCAATTATGTAGTTTTGAAGGCGGTTAACAAGAGGCTGAAAGCCGACAAGAAGTTTGAACAGCATCTAAAAGGCTGCAACGAAGCAGGAATGAAAGTAATCGCAACGTATCATTATAGTTATGCGACGACACCGGAAGCAGCCCGACAGGCAGCCAGTGCATGGATAAGGATAGTCAACGTAAGATGCAATCTGTTTATCCTTGACTGGGAAGATACAAGCCTGCCCAAGGACAGTAAAGCGTTAGAAGTCATCAATGCTTATGCTGATGAAATATACAAGGCAGGGTATCAGTTTGCTGTATACACAGGGCTTAGCTGGTACAACAGCTATTTAAAAAAGTATGCGGACAAACTGCCTTACGAGTTTTGGATCGCCCGATACTACGCAGGCTATAAAGGATTTACGATAGATGATTCTGTAAATGCAAAATATATGCCCGTGATAGGACATAATCTAATTGGGTGGCAGTATACATCAAGCGGAAATATACCTGGCATAAAAGGAAACGTAGATTTGAGCAGATGGTACAATCTTCTATTAACGAACAATGTCAATACATCGAAGATTCCGGCAGACTGTAACCCATACGCAGAACCAACAGTCCTTGTCAGGTTTGGAACTCGTGGAGAAGGGACAAAATGGGTTCAGTGGTATTTGTGGCGATTTGGACTTATGGATGAGTCTGGCATAGACGGCATATTTGGTATAAAAACAAACGCAGCAGTGAAAGAATCCCAAAAGAGACTTGGGATTGCTGCAGATGGAATTGTTGGTAAAATTACCCGCTCACTGTACAGGAAAATATGTTAATGATTGTCTAAGGCATAAATTTAGGCAGGGGAATGCCCTGCCTAAAGTTTAAAACAAATTGTGTACTAACTCTTACGCACCTAATGGTGCAAAATATACGGCAGATGCATTGGACACGATGATAACAACCCTGAAAGAAGCCGGTTATCAGTTTGTTCCGTTATCCGAGCTGATTTACAGGGACAAATACCATATGGATCATGAAGGGAGACAGATTCCTGACAAATAAAAAATAAATCGAGTGGTCAGTCTTTTCGACCATATAAAAATCCCGCTGAAACTCAGCGGGATTTTTGAATCCGGATATGGATTAGTTAGCTGCTTCTGTGGTAGTTGTCTCAGTTGTAGCTTCTTCTGTAGTAGCATCAGTAGCTGCTTCTTCTGTCGTGGCAGCGTCTGTAGCTTCCTCTGTGGTAGCCGCATCAGTAGCCTCCTCTGTAGTTGCTGCGTCAGTAGTAGCTGTCTCATCAGTAGCTGTCTCTGTAGCAGCAGCGTCTGTGTTCTCATCAACAACAGTTGTCTCTACGATAGAGGACTCCTCAACAACGGAAGATGCCTCAACCGGCTCAACTGTAGTAACGTCATCCTTTGAACCGCAAGCTGTAAGCATTGCAGAACCTAATGTAAGTGCCATAACTGTAGCTAAAATTCTTTTCTTCATAATTCTTCTCCTCCATTTGCGCATCCGCGCTGCACTATGTAGTGCAAAACTAAATTTCAGGAATGATAATTTTGCTTTGTCGTTCCTGTTGTGCCTTACAAGTTCATTATTATACATAAAATTTTGCAAAGGTCAATAGAAAATTCAAAAATTTATTCATTTTATATTTACTTTATATTTACGATGGATTCACAATTTGTTCACAAATAACGTCAAATCTAATAAGATGTGATTTGGTTTTATGTACAAAATGCCTTTTGTTTAGCTGCGAATGCACGATTTTTGAACATTGGACAAATGGCGACAGACATTATTGTAAATCCGGGTGCAGTAAATATTTGTGAGGTTGTATCAGGCAGGGAAGACGTGTTATAATAGCTAGAGCGTGTTTGAAAAATCATTCCTGTCATCTGCACGCCCCACTTTGCGTGATATTTGCGTCAAATTCAGTCGACGTAGCCCGCTACACCTCCTTCATTTGCCGCAAATCTCCCACATATTGTGACGCACATCTGACAGAAAGCATTTTTCAAACACGCTCTAGGAAATACTTTCCCAAAAGGAAGAAAAAAGAAAGGAACAGGGCACGATGAGGATTGGAAACGGGATAAGATATCTGGCAGGAATGCTGCTGATTATGGCATTGGTGACTGCGTGTGGTGGTAAGGAGAAACAAAATTCGGATGCCGTAAACAATCTGCCCCCGGCGGAAGCGGAAGATTTTATTTCCTATGATGGCATGATATCGGATCCTGCTGTCCGCGAAAAGAAAAATACGTTTGACACATTAAATGTAGCGACATATATCACAAAAATAGGCGATATTTATTTTATTGCAGACTGTTATCACGACCAGATTATATATCATGACAGCCTCACAGACCCGCTGACTGAGTGGAGCGTGCTGACAGACGAAGTCCACTATGCGCACACAATCGCCTCGGATGGAACGATGATTGTTGTTGATGACACCGAAAACAACCGCCTGATGGTATTTCAGAAAACGGATGACGGGTATGTGCATACACAGAAGCTGGATAATATAGGAATGCGTCCTCATTATGTACAGTATGATGAAGTAAACCATGTGTTCATGGCGTGGAGCTCCATCACAGGGGAGATGTACCTGATAAAGAGGGCGCAGCAGGCGGATGCCAATGGCATTTATCCGCTCTATGTGGACAAGGTTTTACAGCTTGACGAACTGTTTGGGGTCTATGTAAGGTCATTTACGGTGATGGAAGATGGCATTTATTTTGTGTCCGGCCATAACAACCAGAAGGTGATAAAGGCAGTGATAAACGATGCGGGAGACGGATTTGACATCCTGCAGGAATATCCTGTTGCAGACAGGATAGCAGGGATGGTGCAGCTCACCAAAATAGAGGATTTCTATTACATAACGGTCTCGACGGACAATCAGGAGAACCAGGATTACGCCACGATAATCAGGACGGACAGTCTCGAAAAGCTTTCCGACGGTGGATATGAGGACATTTATGTCCGGTTTGGCCTGTCGAAGGGCACGCCATACTATATAACAGAAATCGAAGGCAGATATTACATGGCACATCACAGATCCAGCGAGAATATCATAGCCTTCGATGTCAATGATAATTTCATAGAAAACGTGGAGGTTATCTATTAAGCCTGTCCGCATGCAAAAAGGGTGACAGGACAAGCAGCGGCAGGGCATAGAATGCGGCATATGCATACCGGAATTCCGTGGCGACAGGCGTGGCGATGCACAATGTGGCGATTAGCAGGATAAAGGGCAGGCAGACCAGCGCGTTTGCGGGTCTGCCCATGCGCAGGCAGAGCGCCGCGGCAAGCAGTACCAGCCAGAAAATAAATCCCATGCTCCACAGCAGTCCATACAGGGGAATCATCTCAGGAAGCTTGAAGATGATTTCCTTTATTTTGGCAATGGCGTTTCCTCGGATAAGCGGCTGCCATGTCAGCCCGAACTCGTTGGGATAGATGCCGTCGGCAAGCCCGACCGAATAGCTTACATCGGGATACCAGTAACCGTTTGTCTGGTCGACATACGCATCAAAATAGGCCTTTGGGTGCCGGATGCCGATGGAAAACCACTGCTTCATAAATTCACCCTTGTTGGCTTCAAGGTATTCGTTTCCGGTCTTTCTTATCAGGTTCTTGATATTGTCCGAGACATCCGGCTGGTATGAGGACGAAACCTGCTCCAAATCCATAATCTGCCCGACAAAAGCAGCTTCCTTCTCTGAAAGGGATTCGCCATTTACGATGACGCGTGCAATCTGCTGCACGGGGATGGAGAGCGACTCGACAAAGTCTGCCTGTGGGATTTCATATACATGCATGACAGGGTACCTGACAAAAAGCACCAGCAGTATGATGACCAGGTGCACCGGAAGCATGACCTTGAACCATTTTCGGTATGCTGCCACGATAAAGGGGACGGACACGGCAAACGCGTACCATCCGTTTGTGCGGAACAGGCACAGGAGTGTGCCGGACAGCACATATGGAATAATCAGCGTGAAATATTCGCTGACCCTTAATTTCGGAATGCTGTCAGAGGAGGCGGCAAAGCTTCCGCGCAGCAGAAAGCGCATCAGCGCGGCAGCAAACAGCGTCATGCATCCGGCAAACGGAATGTCCTTCCAGATGGTGACTGCATAAGCCCCATTGTAGGGAACCAGTGCATAAAAACAGATTGTGACAATTAATACCGGCATGGCGGCATCCGCCTTTTGCAGGGTGCGGACGACATATCCGGCGGTAAGCGCCATGAAAAGCATCTGCGCGGCGGTATACAGTGCAAGTCCTGTGTATGCGCTGCCCGAAATGGCGATGCCGATGCTGTAAAATATGCCAATCAGCGCAGTGTGGATGACAGAATGATGGTTGCTGAGCTCATAGGCTCCGATGACCTGTGCATACTGGTTGATACTGTCAGGCGTCATGACACCCGGGTATTCATACAAAAAATAAGGCAGCCAGCATATCAGGCAAATCAGCGTAGCCAGCCATGGAATCCATGCATACGAGTAGCCGTTTCCGGTAACCTTCAGCAAAGATGCACTCTGTAGAAACCATATGATTAAATAATAGTACGTAATGAGAAGTCCGACCCCTGTAAGCAGGAGGATGCCTGCGCAAAAAAGCGTGCTGGTCATGCCGCCAAGGATAACGGGATAGCGCGCCGACAGGGTGAAAATCATAAACAGGACGCTTAATATTGTGGCAAGTGTCATGTCACCGGGGGCGACATGGCCTTCCACCTTGTCACTGTGAAGCTGTACAAAGATATACAGGATAATCAAGAAAACAATGATTGAAACCGGGTTTTTTGTCGACATGCCGGCAAGGCGCATTATGGCAAAAAGCGACAAAAAACTTTCCATAAAAATTTTGAGATGATACATATTGAACCTCCACTCTAGTATAAGCATTTCATTCTGATGGAAAAATATACTATATTTTAATAGTAGAATGAAATTCTTTTGGAGTCAACAGACATTGCATAAACTTCCAAATTTTGTTATGATGGTAAGGAATTATAGGAAAATAAGAAAATCTGAAAAAGGAGTATACTATGAACTGGGAAGACAATGTGCGAAAAGTGGTGCCCTATGTGGCGGGGGAACAGCCCAAGGATCAGAATGTGACAAAGCTGAATACAAATGAGTGCCCATATCCTCCGGCGCCGGGCGTTGCGGCAGCGATTCATGGTTTTGACTGCGGCGTCCTGCGCAAATACCCGGATCCGGATGTGTCCCTGCTTGTACACGCACTTGCAAGGCGTCACGGCCTTTCGGACAGGCAGGTGTTTGTCGGCGTAGGGTCGGATGATGTGCTTGCAATGTCTTTCCTGACATTTTTTTATTCGGATAAACCGGTTCTGTTTCCTGACATTACGTATTCATTTTATGATGTGTGGGCGGATTTGTACAGAATCCCATACCAGTGCCAGCCGCTCGATGACAATTTCTGCATCCGGAAGGAAGACTATTTTCGGGAAAATGGCGGGATTGTCATAGCCAATCCCAATGCGCCGACAGGAGTGGCTATGCCACAGTCCGTGCTGGAAGAGATTATCCGTGCCAATCCGGATTCGGTGGTGATTATTGATGAGGCGTATGTGGATTTTGGCGGCGAGAGCTGCGTGCCATTGATAGAGAAATATGACAATCTTCTTGTCGTGCAGACATTCTCCAAGTCGCGTTCCATGGCAGGCATGCGCATCGGCTATGCGATGGGGAATGAGAAGATGATAGGATACCTGAATGATGTAAAAAATTCGTTCAACTCTTACACCATGAGCGCCGTGTCCATCGCGGCGGGCGCAGCTTCGGTCGCGGATGAGACGTATTTTCAGGATACGGTGGCAAAAGTCGTGGCGACAAGGGAACGTGTCAGGGGAGAACTGGAAAGACTCGGATTTGTCTGCACGGATGCAAGGACAAACTTTCTGTTTGCCTCACACAGGACAATTCCGGCGCGGGAAATCTTTGAGGCGCTCAGGGCAGAAAAGATTTATGTCAGGTTCTGGGACAAACCGCGGATATCCGACTATATGCGCATCTCCATCGGAACGGACGAGGAGATGGACAGGGTGCTTGCGTTCCTTGCGGATTATACCGGCGGCCGAAAAGACTGACCGAATAATATACGCCTGCTAAGGCAGGCAGATGGGAGTTTGAGTATGAAAGAGGCAGTATTGAACATTTTAAGGGGCATGGTTGTCGGCATTGCGAACGTGATTCCGGGCGTGAGCGGGGGAACCATGATGGTTTCCATGGGCATTTATGACAAGCTGATTCTGGTGCTGACACATTTTGTCAGGCGCATGAAGGAAGCGGTTGCGCTGCTGGTGCCGATAGCAATTGGGATGCTTTTGTCCATTGCGATTTTTGCAAAGATTTTTTCGGAGGTTTTATTCCCGAAGTTTCCGCTGCAGACGAACTTGTTTTTTATCGGGCTGATTCTTGGCGGGATTCCTGTCATTTATGGGAAAGTGAAGGGGAACAGCATCCGGCTTCCGCAGATTATCGCGTTTCTCCTGCTTTTTGTGACCGTGGTGGGATTTGCGTTTGTCGGGGAAGGCGGCGGAGCGAGTGCGGACATTTCATTTAGCGTGGTCAATGTGATAAAGCTGTTCGGTGTCGGCATCATTGCGGCGGCGACGATGGTAATTCCGGGCGTGAGCGGCTCCATGATTATGATGATACTGGGATACTACAATACGATAATTGACACGATTAATGCATTCATCAATGCACTGAAGGACTTTGACATTCCGGCAATGCTTGATACCTTTGTGGTGCTTGTGCCATTTGGCATTGGCGTGGTTGTCGGCATCGTGGCAGTGGCAAAGCTTATTGAGTTCATGCTAAAGAAGTTTCCGCTGGTGACATACTGGGCGATTATCGGGCTGATTGTGGCGTCACCGATTGCGATACTGATTATGATGGAAATCGGGACAGTGGGTGTCATCGAAATTGTAACAGGAGTTGTGCTGCTTGTCGCAGGGTTCTTTATTTCGTTAAAGCTTGGGGCATAATGCATATCATATCTTAGTGGAGGTTCTGATGGAGGCGTATACTGGTTTTGCGGGGGTGTATGACCAGCTTATGGATGAGACACCCTATGGGCAGTGGAGTGAAAATGTCACGAGGGAAATGGAAAATTTTGGCATCCATGACGGGATTGTCCTGGAACTTGGATGCGGCACGGGGAGCCTGACAGAGCTTCTTGCGGCGAAGGGCTATGACATGATTGGCGTGGACTGTTCGGACGAGATGCTCAATATTGCCTGCACAAAGAAGGAGCAGTCGGGGCGGGATATCCTTTACCTGAACCAGGATATGCGCAGCTTTGAGCTTTACGGCACCGTGCGGGCTGTCGTGAGTGTGTGTGACAGCCTGAATTATCTTCTGGAGGATGCCGACCTGGATGCATGTTTCCGGCTTGTCAATAACTACCTTGATCCCGGGGGAATTTTTATCTTTGATTTTAATACCAGATACAAATATGAGACGGTTATCGGGGATGATGTCATAGCGGAGAACAGGGAAGACTGTAGTTTTATCTGGGAAAACTTTTTTGACGCGGAGAGCGGGCTGAATGAATATGACCTGACAGTGTATGTGCGCGATTTGGAGGCATCTGCCGCCGGAAGGGAGTTATACGCCCGGTTTGAGGAGGTTCATATCCAGAGGGGATATACACTGGAAGAAATGATGCGCCTGATAGAGGGCGCAGGACTTAAATTCTGCAAGGCATATGATGCGGACACACTGGGCAGTGTGACGGCGCAGAGCGAACGCATTTACTGTGTGGCGCAGGAAATAGCGAAACGGATTGAGGAATAATGGGGGGCATATGGAAGATTATATTGTAAGAGGGACAGCGGCAAATGCGCAGATACGCGCCTTTGCAGTGACATCGAGGGCACTTGTGGAGCGGGCGAGGGCGATACATGATTTGAGTCCAGTGATTACAGCGGCTCTGGGAAGGCTGCTCACAGCGGGGGCAATGATGGGAAGTATGCTGAAAGGAGAGAAGGATGTCCTTACATTACAGATACACTGTGATGGACCGGTACGCGGTCTTGCGGTGACGGCAGACGCAAAGGCAAATGTAAGGGGGACGGCGCTGGAACCACAGGTAATGCTGCCGCCAAATGCGATTGGAAAGCTTGATGTCGGCGGGGCTGTCGGAACTGGAATACTGAGTGTGATAAAGGATATGGGGTTAAAAGAACCCTATGTCGGACAGACGCAGCTGCAGACCGGTGAAATTGCGGAGGATCTCACGTACTATTTTGCGACATCCGAGCAGGTACCATCGGCTGTAGGGCTTGGCGTACTGATGGAAAAGGATAACACGGTAAAAAGGGCAGGCGGCTTTATCATTCAGCTGATGCCGTTTGCCGATGACGAGACGATTGGTGCCCTGGAAGAAAAGCTCAAGACGATGGACAGTGTCACAAAAATACTGGATGACGGAAATTCCCCGGAGCAGCTCCTTGCGATTTTGCTGGGGGATCTCGGACTTGAAATCAACGATACGATTCCCGCACAGTATTACTGTGACTGCAGCCGCGAGCGTGTCGAGCGCGCAATCATCAGCATCGGGAAAAAGGACATACAGGAAATGATTGCGGAAGCCAGGCCGGTCGAGGTAAAGTGCCAGTTCTGCGATAAGGTGTACAATTTCGAGATGGAGGATCTGCGCAGGATGCTTGTGTGCAGTACGAGGTAAAAAACGAGTAGGGAATGGCTTTCTTCCCTACTCGCCGCGCGCCCCGGACTGCTTTTGGGCGTTTAGTATATGATGCCTGATTCCGGTTTGTCTTCGTTCTCGGACACAACCGCTTTGTCTAATGTCTGGGTGATTGCCTGCATCAGGAGCATAGAGGTATAGCGGTTTTCGTCATTGTAGCTGATGTTGTCGATGCTCTGCTCGGCAAGGATGACAGCGGACAATTCGGACAGTGTCGGACGCATTAACGGATACAGGGTAGTAATGGATTCGTCAATATTTGTCATGTTTATGGAATTGATGTGGTTCTTGTCAACGGTAATCTGCAATTCCACAGTGGAGCTTCCGAGCTGCAGCGTGCTTGAGTAGATACCGGGAACATAGGTGTCTGTTGTGTATATCGCGCCGGCGCCGGCATTTACATCAACAGGGGTTTCCGATGAGACACCCTGGGAGGCTTCCGATGACACTTCCGAAGATACTTCCGGTGAGGGCTGTGCGGACTTTTCATCCGTGCTGTCCTTCGAAGGGATGAAAAGTGAAACTGCTACCATTATTATAAGTACACTCACAACCAGAAGCACAAGTGCATAGACTAATTCCTTTGAGCGAAGTACAACGATTTTGGTGTTAGAGCTCATGTAACCGACTCCATTTTTATTCTTTTTATAAAGGTATGAGGAACATGCCGGGATTATGCGTCCGGCTTGCAAAAAGAAATGTAATCAGGAAATTTTGAGGGAAAGGAACGGTGCTGATTATGGCAAAATATACAAAGCAGGACATCATTGGGATGGTGGAGGATGAGGATGTGGAATTTATCCGCATGCAGTTTACCGATATCGAGGGGAATTTTAAAAATGTGGCAATTACGTCGAGCCAGCTTGAAAAGGCGCTCAATAACGACTGCATGTTTGACTGCTCCCTTGTCAAGGGAATGCTTCCGACAGACAACGCGGATATGTTTTTGTACCCGGATATGGACACGTTTACGATTTTTCCGTGGAGACCGCAGCAGGGGAAGGTGGCGCGCTTCATCTGTGATGTGTACCGCGCCGACCGCACGCCGTTTGAGAGTGACTGCCGGTATATTCTCAAGAAAGCCCTGCGGGAGGCGGCAGACATGGGATATACCTTTGAGGTGGGACCAGAGTGTGAGTTTTTCCTGTTCAATGCAGATGAGAACGGACAGCCGACGACGAATACCAATGAGCAGGCGGGATTTTTTGACATGGGTCCGCTCGACAACGGCGAGAATGCAAGGCGCGATATCGTGCTGACGCTTGAGGACATGGGTTTTGAAGTGGAGGCATCCCACCATGAGAAAGCGCCGTCACAGCACGAGGTTGATTTCCGGTACGATGAGGCGCTCACGACGGCAGACAATATCATGACATTCAAGCTTGCCGTCAAAACCATCGCAAAACACCATGGACTGCATGGAACCTTTATGCCGAAGCCGCGGATGGAATTTTGCGGTTCCGGCATGCACATCAATATGTCATTGCGCAAGGATGGAAAAAATATTTTTGACGACCCGTCTGATAAGAACGGTTTAAGCAGGGAAGCCTATTATTTTATGGGAGGGCTTATGAAACATGTAAGGGGAATCTGTGCGGTCACCAATCCGCTGGTGAACTCCTACAAAAGGCTCCGCCCCGGATTTGAGGCGCCTGTTTACATCGCGTGGAGCACGCTGGGGGCAAACACGCTGATTCGCGTCCCGAATATCCGCGGCGAGCACACGCGGATTGAACTGCGCAGTCCCGACCCGTCCGCGAATCCGTACCTTGCGATTGCTGCGTGCCTGATGGCGGGGCTTGACGGCATCAGAAACCAGATAGAGCCGGAGGCGGAGGTGCGGGACAACATCAATGCCATGGCAGAGG
>Ga0137307_102897_pt1 | contig 11057 bp, 16 predicted proteins | sample NAcewD2O_March_2_FD_97180 | JGI IMG/M metagenome (GOLD analysis project Ga0137307, IMG submission 97180) | Mouse cecal microbial communities from Vienna, Austria - N-Acetylglucosamine amended D2O_March | ecosystem: Host-associated > Mammals > Digestive system > Large intestine > Cecum | place...
TCAACTCGACGACCGTTGTGACATATCCGGCGCCATCGTTGTCGACGGTGACATGCACGTGGACAGGATCGACGGGGGCTCTCGGACTATCGTAGTCATGAAAGGACTTTAAGAAAAAGAATAATATGGGACACTTGAACGGACATATTACAGCTCCTGTCGGCATCGAAGACCTACGGCAGACGTTAGGTACTTCATCGGCTGATATTGGGATGATTTGCGACGAAGCGAACATCAATCCTGCCTCGAAGCGAAAGCCTATCCGTCATGCCAATAAGGGCTACGTGTCGGATGCCGAGATGAAAGAGGCAAATTATGGCCTTAGGTTCAACACTGCGTTTAATGTCAGTGACCTTGAACAGGGATATACGTATGTTCGGACGACCGGGAACGATCCTAGGCGGTATACAGATTTCGAAGGCTACCACCACGCATCGCGGTTTCCCATGCGCGGCTATGGCGACATCGAGCTGCGGTCGATCGGCGGAGGCAGCCACACGTTTTGGTTCATGGGGCGCATCCCTTCGATATACGACTTGCAACTGGAAGATTTTCCTGCTCTGGAGAATTTCTATCCGTGCCTGGCCATATTCAATACCAAAGGGTCCGTGCTGTGGAAGACCGGCTCCGTGAAATTCGGCGAGCAGGGTGACAAGAGTATAGAGATCACCTACAATGAGTTGAATAAATTCGTTGACAAGGGACCTTGGACCTATAAACTTTGTGGCTTTTCCGCTAAGCAGACGAGTTTCGGGTCCTGGCAATTCGGGCAATTCACATCCTTGCCATCGGACGAAGACCTGACGGGTAGGATCGCCATTTCGAATAGGGTTAATATCGATGTCGAATTTGTATACATCAAAGACAGCATCCAACTTGGCGAGAATACCTTTGAAGACATCGACAAATATGCGGGGCTGCTTTCGATCGATGGATCCAAAAACTGGAGATATGGTGTTGGGTACAACGGTAATATTGCCCTCGTAGCTCGCATAACAAACAACGAGTATGCTATATCTCTAAGGAAAAATGCGATGGTATTCAATGTTTTTCCGACACTCGTAGAGTCTGAAAATGAAGTTAATACTGTGGCGGCGCAAACCTTTTTGATGACCATGAACGGATTGACTGGCCAGGCTGAGGCGATAAACGACAATATGTACTTATCGTTCAAACAAGGCGAAACTAAATATATCGGATGGAACCTCCCGAATATCGCCGCGACGATGGCCAATGGGCATACAACTCCTCCATATCCCGATTCGAAAGCAGATATGGTCGTAGCATTACAATACGATACGGGAACAGGAAAAATAACGCTCGGAAGTGTTGCAGGACCGCTTCGCGTGAAGGCGGGAGATACGGACACTGACGATTCGACAATCGGGCCAATCCTGCCCAGCCTTTAAAGACTTTATTAACCTTTAAACCATAAAAGCGATGAAACTCATCAAGAAAAGCGAACAATTCGAGCGCACGTTAGATGCGCAGCGTAACGTCGTCGAGCGGATCGTCTCGGCCAACTTCACCATCACCGACGACAACGGCGCCGAGATCGGCTCCGCGAGCTTCTCGACGGGAGGCTTTGTCCTCACTTTCAAACGACGCGCCGAATCGCTCGACGAGAGTGTCGCCCTCGTGGAGAAGATGTTCGACAACATCAATCAGTAAATCGATTCACAACTTTAAAAATCAAACATCATGAAAATCATCAAGAAAACCGAAGACACGCAGCGCATCTACGACAATGCGGGCAACACCACGCAGCGCACGATCGGCGCAACCTACGACATCAAGCTCAACGACGGCCGATACCTGGGCAGTGCTACCGTGCGCGACGGCGGCTCGGCCAACATCCAGTTCAGCGGCAGCGAGGGCAGCACCGAGGCCATGATGACCCTCATCGAAAACCTTATCGGCAACTTCAACGAGCAGCAGTAGTCATGAAGTACATCGAAGCAATCAGCCGCAACTGGATCCTCTCGCTCATCCCCGCCGAGGGGCTGGACGACAACGCCCGCACCACCATCGTACTCAACCAGGTAGCCTACGACAGCGCCATCGCCGCCTTTGAAGAGGAGCAGGCCGAGGTCGTCAAGAAGCTCAAGCCCGAGGGATTCGACGAGAAGATGCAGCGCTTCGCCCTCGCCCTGGGCGTCCGCGAGGCGACCACCGACGAGGAGCGCAAAAAGGCCGAGGAGCTCAAGGAAGACCCCGAGTTCCCGGCCTTCAAGGAGCGTTACGACGAGGTCGACCGCCGGGCCGTCGAGGCGCGCCGCAAGGCGCTCGACACACGCGAGCTGGAGGTCTGCGAGTACCCGCTGCGCGACGCTCTGCCGGCCATCTCGCGCGTGCTACCCGTAGGTGTCAAGCGCACCATGCGACGATTGGACGGAGCCCAGTTCGAAGCCGACAACCAGGAGATTTTCACCTGGGTCGCCGCAATCGCATTGAAGCAGAAGTAGATCAACTGGTGGCCGGCTGCGCGCCTCTCCGAATATGAACTTTTTACACAAAATATTGAACTTGGGCGTGATGTTTTTCGTCAAGTTGCACGCCATCTTCCAGACCGTATACGGGTGGATGTGCGCAGCCGTGCTATTCTTTTTCAACATCTTCGAGGGTTACGAGGTGGCAATCACCACGGTCGTTGTCTGTGTGGCGCTCGACACTGCGTGGGGGATCGCCGCGCAGATCAAACAGGGACGCTTTGCCCTCTCCACCCTCGGCCGCGAGGGGATGATCTCCAAATGGGCGCTCTATGCCTCTGTGGTCATTGCCTTCATACATATCGAGCGTCTCACCGACACGCAGTCGCATATCTCTGTGATTGTCGTATGCTCGTTCATTTCGCTGGTCGAGGTGTGGTCCATGTCCGGGTCGGCACTTATTATCAATCCTCGGATGCCCTTTCTGCGGCTCTTCCGCCGTGTGCTTCGAGGTGAGATAGCACACAAGATGGGGATCGAGGAGCGGGATGTCGAAAAGGTATTGGATATGAAATCGAAATCACAAACTGAAAAATGAAACATTTCACAATGGCGGAGCTCACGCGCTCCGCAACGGCCCAGAAGATGGGATTGAAAAACGTCCCGACGAGTGAACACCGGGCGAACCTCGAAATGACCGTGGCGATGCTTGCCGACCCGATGCGCGAAGCATGGGCCATACGCTGCGCGCATGAGAGATGGGGATCGCCTGCGCTCAACGTCACGTCGGGGTATCGGGGCTTCCGGCTCAATAAAGCCGTGGGTGGTGCGGCGACGTCGGCGCACTGCGTAGGCTTTGCGCTGGATCTCGTACCGGCGAACGGACGGCTGGCCGAGTTCAAGGAGTTCTGCCGCGAATATCTCAAGGGACGGGCGTTCGACCAGCTGATCTCCGAAGACGAGGACGAGCGGGGCACGCCGCGCTGGATACACGTCGGCTACAAAAACGTCCAGGGCGGTCAGCGACGGCAGATGCTCTCCAAGAAGGCCGGACAGAAGGGATACACAGAAATGACGAAATGAACCGGGACATGATGAAATTAGCAACCTTTCTCATTGCGGCGGCGGTAGCCGGGGCACTGCTCCCCGGCTGCTGCCCCTGCCACCACCTTGCCACCTCGTCGCGCGACAGCGTGCGCGTGGAGGTGCGCGAGCGCATCGTACACCTCCGCGACACGGTGACGGTCGAGGTGCCGGTCGAAAGCGTGCGGCAGACCGTGCGCGACACCATGAGCCTCCTGGAAACCTCCTACGCCTTCTCCGAGGCACGGATCAACCCCGACGGATCGCTCACCCACTCGCTGGAGAACAAGGACGGGGAGCACCCCGTGGAGGTTGATGCCAAGATCGTCTACCGAGACAGCATCGTATGGCGCGATCGAACCAACTGGGAAATAGTAGAGGTCGAGCGGGAGCTTACCGCTTGGCAGCAGTTCCGCCTGTGGGCGTTCTGGATATTGCTCGCCGCCCTGCTCATCGTCTGGCGCAAGCCGATCGTCGGGTGGGTAAGACGCCTTGCAGGACCTTAATCAGCGAATTATAATGAATCGCATTATCAACTGGCTGGGCTGGCTCTTCGCCGAGCGTAACGACTATCGCAGCCGCTACGTATCTCCCCAATGTCTCAACTTAAAGCAACGACATGAAAGACGTCGATGAGTTGATCTTCTGCTACTAGGACTGGTAGCTGGAGATGCCTTCGGGGGCGGGCATGAAAAAGCCCCCATCTTTATACGTAGCTCTCTCAACTTCTACGTATAACAAAGGTGCAGACACACCAAGACGGAGGCTATATGGCCTTTGGGGTGTGTCTGCACCTATTTTGTTGAGAGATTGCAAAATTAAGTAAAATTTTAAATATGTGCAAATCGGATATATTCAATCAGATTTGTCAACTGGTAGCTCGCGAGACGGAAGTGGATAGTAGTGAAATCATCGGAGCAAACCGAACAATGGAGGTAGTAGATGCTCGATGTTTATTCTTTCAACTACTCAGAGAGAAGGGGTTTGTTCCCACCCAAATTGCCAACAAAACCCAACGTACAGCTGCTGCCGTGCGTTATCTGCTCTCAAAATACGATGAGCGGGTAGCCCAGAACAAAATGGTAGAGTTGTATGCGCAAAAAGTTCGCAAACAACTCGAAAATAACTAATTGTCAGGCAAATCTGGATAAGGCAATTTTGCAGTGCGGTTAATGTTGACCGTGTTTTAAAATTTCAATTATGGCTGACACCAAAATTTTTTCATTCCCCGATGCCGGTGCGGGCGCAAACGGCATTGCGGCAATGCTCCCCGCACTGCTTCAGAATCGGGGCGTTGACCCCGCCTACCTGATGGGCATGCTCAACAACGGCAACGGGGGCTTCTTCGGCAACAACGGGGGCTTCCAGGACATCATCGCTCTGATCGTCATCGCTGCCATCTTCGGCAACGGCAACGGTGGGCTGTTCGGCGGCGGCAACAACGGCTCGCGCGAGGGCCAAGAGATGATCATGCAGACGCTCAACCGCAACGGCGTGGACATCTCGCAGCTCGCAACCGCGGTCGGCTGCTCGAAAGACCAGATCCTCGCCGGTATCAACTCCGTGTCGGGCGCCATCTGCGGCCTGGGCAACCAGATGGGGCAGAACACCAACCAGATCATCACCGCGCTCATGCAGGGCAACAACGCTCTGGCAAGCCAGATCGCGCAGTGCTGCTGCGACAACAAGCTCGCGATCTGCCAGCAGACCAACACCTTGCAGGGTGCTATCAACGGCGTGGCGATCGGTCAGGAGCGCGGCTTCTCGTCGCTGGCCTTCGAGAGCGAGCGCCAGACCTGCGCACTCAAGGGCGCCATTCACGACAGCACCGAGGCCATCCTGGCCGGTCAGCGCGCCGCGGAGATGCGCGAGATGCAGAACAAGCTCGACGCCCTGCGCGAGGAGAACAGCACGTTCAAGGCGTCGGCCATGACCTCGCAGATCGTCGGGCAGGCCACCGCACCCCTCGGCGCGGCGCTCGGCGATCTCTCGGCTCGCCTTGCCAAGATCGAGTGCAACCAGCCCGAGGTGGCCAAGGTGCCCTACTCGCCCGTAGTAGGGGTTCCCACGTGCGTAGCTGCGCAGTACGGGCTCGGCATCGGCTTCAACGGGTTTCCCGGCACGGGCTTCTGGGGTTAACAGGAAAGGAGGCAGCATTATGGCAACCAATCCTTTCACCTGGGTAAACCGCCGGGGCTCGGCTGCGGTGCAGTCCACGGGCGTGACCGTGACGGCCGACAACGTGGTGTTCGCGTTCCCCAACCACGCGTTCGCTACCGGCTGGTATCGCGGCACCGTCTTCGTCAACCTGGCGCAGGACGTGCCCACAGGAACTACCGGGACGCTCCCCGTGGTGTTCGAGACCAACGGCGTACGGCAGGCTGTCACCAAGTACGGAGGCACGCCGCTGACGATCGCCGACCTGCCCGGAGTAGGCGTGTACGAGATGTGGTTCGATCGCCCGACCAACGTCCTGCAAATCATGACCGGGGCAGTATAGCCGATCATCGTGAGGGGTGAAATGCCCCTCACGTTTTAACCGAATTTTTAACCAATACGAGAATCGACGAATATGTTTAACGGATTGAGGCAAGGTAGCCTATTCTTTATTTTGCACAAGAGCGGCGACCGGCCGCATCTGAAGATCGGACAGGTAGTGTCGGTGAGCAATCCGCGGCCCAAGAAGGGCGCGATCGCACCCTACGGCATGCCCACGGAGACGGTAATCGACGTGTCGGTCAAGGTTGAAGAGGAAACCTACAACTTCGATGCGCTCGACAGCAACGCATCCGTCAAGCTCTACCCCGATCAGGGAGTATTCATTGCGGACAGCCGCGAGCAGATGCTCGCCGAGGTCGAGGCCATGCACCGCAACAGCGCGCAGATCATCGAGAGCGTGCCCTATCATCAGAACGTGCTCGAGGCGTGCGATGCGATGAAGTGCTCACTCAACCCCCAGCTGGCCAAGGAGAAGGAGCAGGAGGAGAAAATCGGGGCACTCGAAAGCAAGATCTCGGGCGTAGAATCGACCTTGTGCACGATACAGGATATGCTCGCCAAAGCGTTGAGCACATCCGGCGGTTCTCGTAAACAAAACGAAAAATAACAATGGGTTACATGATTCAGATCGAAGAGGAATCTGCAATGGAGATGAAGGAGCATGCCAAGAAGGCCTTGAAGCACATGGGCAAGCTCATGGAGTGCGTCGAGGAGCTTTGCGAGGAAGGCGGCTCGATGGGTGAGCGTGGCGGCGGCAGCTACGGGAATCGTGGCGGCGGCTCTTACGGCGGCCGGTACGGAAATCGCGGCGGCAACGGCGGCAACGGTGGCGGCAGCTACGGCAACCGCACGGGCTACCGCGAAGACGAAGACGATGAAGACTGGGACGACGACAACGACCGCATGGGCGAGCGTCGCGGCAGATCTTCGAGAACCGGGCGTTTCGTACGCCGCTAAAATCAGTGACGACTTGAACGCAACTCGAACGGATGCGTTCAAGTCGCATTTTAACCAAATAGGAATAATATGGCGACACCTTTAGATATATTCGCGATCGACATGCCTCCTGGGATGCGATCGTACATCCGGGCGTATGGTTACAATTTCAACCGTAAGGCTTGCGACTTCGCGGTAGGCCGCATGAAACGCATCAACCCGGCAACAGGCAAGAGAGAGGCGATAGATCCGCTAACCAAGGAGGCAGTGGAGGAATTGCTCAAAAAGCAGGGGGTGAAACTCGAAAACAACGAAGGGCACAACTTCGTATACGTGGCCAACATGATCCGAGCAGACTACTGGAAGTCTTCCATCGAGGACGAGTTGCATATGGCGAAGATGGTCAAAGACATCATCGACGACCCCGATTGCCCTGGAGGAGCCGTTTTCCGCAAGTGGCTCGCTGTCTGTGACGAAAAGGGGACGCTTATCGATTGGGACGAGATCTTATGATAAGACAGGACATCCGCCTCGAACGTGCGAACGGCTGGCGAGTGACTTGTTTTTATGCCGTGACGCACTACGAGGTGGACGAGATCATGCAGCGCCTCGTCGAGGCCGGAGCACAAAGACGAAGCCTCGACCGCGCATACGAAAATCTATCTTCGGCAAATCTCAATACCGGGTTGTGCTTTTCGGGCAGCGGGCAGAGCGTACTGGTCATCGGCGTGGCCTCCAGCGGGCCGCAGTTCGCCAACTCGGCGTTTCACGAAGTACATCACCTCGCCAGTCAGATCGCCAAAGACCTCGGCTGGGATTTGATGGGCGAGGAGGTATGCTACCTCGCCGGGGAGATCGGTCAGCAAATACATCCGATAATCGCGCACTATCTCTGTGAAGAGTGTCGATACGGAGATTGTAGATAAGCGACGAGCGCACCGACTATTCGACGGTGCGCTCTTGCATTTGCAACGAAAGAGTAGTGTGCAAAATCTAAACAACTTTTCTATTTAGCTATTACTCCTGACGAAATACGATTTTTGTATTTGTAAATCGCGATTTTTGTATTTTCGAGATATAATACCTCATTGAAGAGGTACGAGGGCAGATGCTTGACATTATAGCGACGATACAACAATCCTAAATATTAGGAATTAAACTAACCGCATGACGCTTTTTGTCGTCAACTATCTTCGCGTATATTTGTGTTGTTTGGATATTTGTATGTCCAAGCAATTTGGAAACAGTATATATATCCGCGCCAAATGTCAATAGTAAAGTAGCGTGTGTATGCCGGGAAACATGATAGGTAACATGTTTATCTATTCCTGCGGATTTGGCCCATTTATTCAATATATCTTCTACTTTCCATGTGGTTGGCATATGGAAAACCTTGCCATCATCCAATTTAGCGGGAAGCTGCGATACGGCATTTTGTGATAATGGAAGATAAATAGGCTCTCCTGTTTTCTTTTGGACCAATTTCAACTGACCGGTCCCATCATCTAAATTCTCAATATTGCTCCATTCTAAAGCCTTGATGTCGGAAAGACGTAATCCACAAAAGCAACTAAACAAAAAGGATCGTTTGACAATATCCGATTCACAAGGAGTTGCAATTAGTTTCTTCAACTCTTCATAAGTTAAAAACTCCCGGGATTTCTTATCCGAAATTGGACGATCCTCTCTCATTATAAGATGAGCCGGATTTTTGTCTATTATCTCTTCCTTTACAGCTCTGTTCAGCGCTGTTACCACAGCTTGGAAATAAGTTGATTTAGAAGATGACGCAAGATATTTTCCACCTCTTCCTTTAGCTGTATTAAGATATTGTATATATCCAAGCAGAAATGATTTATTTACTTGCTTAAATGCAATCTTATCTCCGGCATAGGCAACTAAAAAGTGAGTAGTGTTAAGGACGCTTTGAGCATACATTATAGATCCTTTTGAACGGTACCGCTCAACTTCAGACTTCATGTATTCGATAAAATTCAGCCGCTCGCATTTTTTCGTATCAATGAATCCATGTGCGTTAGACTGAATTTCAACTATCCTCTGTGCCTTTATAGCATTAGCCAAAGATAATGTTTCCTTATTACGCTCTTTGTCTTTACTGGTCTTTTCAGGAATGAGGTATAGTTTAAGAAAATCATACTTACGTCGGCCTTCATAGTATATATCGAGATATAAAGATATATTGCCGTTTGATAGCATTTTTTGCCGGAGTCTTACGGGTTCTTTTGTTTGGGCCTTCATACTCATTGCTTCTTCGATGCAAATATATGCTTTATTTTCGAGTAACAAACAAGCAACAAAACAAACATCAAGAAAACAATATAGATATATAAATTATATTCGTTACACGCCCCAACAAAACAACAAATAAGGCCCCGATTTTCAGAGCCTTATTTGCGTTTGGCACTACTTTAGTAGTGGTTTGTTAAGATGCGGCCATCACGACCCGAAGTTGTCGTAGAGGATATTCTCGGGCGGTACGCCCAGCGAATCGAGCATCTTGACCACCGAAGCGATCATCATCGGAGGTCCGCACATGAGGTAGATGCAGTCCTCGGGGGCCTGATGATTCTTCAGGTAGTTCTCGTAGAGCACGTTGTGGACGAAGCCCGCCGTGTACTTCTCGCCTGCGGCGTCGGCCTCGGGATCGGGACGGTCCAGCGCCAGGTTGAAGCTGAAGTTGGGGAAATCCTTCTCGATCTGGTGGTACTCGTCCAGATAGGGAGCCTCCTTCATGGCGCGGGCACCATACCAGAACGACACGGGACGCGAGGTCTTCTCGGTCTTGAACAGGTGCATGATGTGGCTGCGCATGGGAGCCATACCGGCACCGCCGCCGATGAAGATGAGCTCCTGCGTGTCGGGCAGGTTGTCGGGCAGGAAGAACTCGCCGTAGGGGCCCGAGATGGTCACCTTGTCGCCCGGCTTGCGCGAAAAGACATAGGAGGAGCAGATACCCGGGTTGACCTTCATGAAGCCGCCGTTGACGCGGTCGAACGGAGGCGTGGCGATACGGATGTTGAGCATGATGATGTTGCCCTCGGCCGGGTGGTTGGCCATCGAGTAGGCGCGGAACGTCGGCTCGGGGTTGACCGTGACGAGGTCCCACATCTTGAACTTGTCCCAGTCGGCACGGAACTGCTCGTCGATGTCCATGTCGGAGAACTTGATCTGGTCGTACTTCGGGATGTCGACCTGGATGTAGCCGCCGCTGCGGAACTTGAGGTTCTCGCCCTCGGGCAGCTTCACCACGAACTCCTTGAGGAAGGTCGAGATGCTGCGGTTGGAAACCACCGTACACTCCCACTTCTTGACGCCCAGCACGGCCTCGGGAACCTTGATCTTGAGGTCGTTCTTGACCTTGACCTGGCAGCCCAGACGCCAGTGGTCCTTGGCCATCTTGCGCGAGATGAAGCCCGTCTCGGTGGGCAGGATGTCGCCGCCGCCCTCCAGCACCTGGCACTTGCACATGCCGCACGAGCCGCCGCCGCCGCAGGCCGACGGGAGGAATACCTTGTTGTTGGCGAGCGTCGAGAGAAGCGTCGAACCGCTCTCGGTGGTGATCACCTTCTCGCCGTTGTTGATGTCGATCGTCACTTCGCCCGACGAGGTCAGTTTGGCCTTGGCAAAGAGAAGCAGAGCGACCAGTACGAGCGTGATGACCAGAAAGGCTACGATCGCAATTAAGATTGTCGTTGTCATTTTCCGAATGCTCTTTTAAAGGTTAGAACTGAATGCCCGAGAAGATCATGAAGGCGATACCCATCAGACCCGTGATGATGAAGGCGATACCGGGGCCCTTCAGCGCTGCGGGGATGTGCGAGTAGGTGGTCTTCTCGCGGATGGCCGCCATCATGACGATGGCCAGCCACCAGCCCAGACCCGAGCCCAGACCGTAGACGACCGTCTGCCAGAGCGACGTGAGCTCCATCGCGTCGACCTTCTGCTGCATGAAGAGCGAGCCGCCCATGATGGCGCAGTTGACGGCGATCAGCGGCAGGAAGATACCCAGCTGGCTGTAGAGCGTCGGCGAGAACTTCTCGACGATCATCTCCACGAGCTGCACGAAGGCGGCGATCGTGGCGATGAAGA
>Ga0137307_102735_pt2 | contig 11049 bp, 6 predicted proteins | sample NAcewD2O_March_2_FD_97180 | JGI IMG/M metagenome (GOLD analysis project Ga0137307, IMG submission 97180) | Mouse cecal microbial communities from Vienna, Austria - N-Acetylglucosamine amended D2O_March | ecosystem: Host-associated > Mammals > Digestive system > Large intestine > Cecum | place...
AGGGAAGCGATCAGCTGGTCCGGACGTCCGTCATACATTTTTTCAATCAGCTCATCGGTCTCATATCTCTGTATTTCTTCTTTTGATACCAGGGCGCAACAAATAAAATTAGGTTCCTTTCGTTTTATCACCTCTTTATTTATGCATTTTTTTATAACCGTATAGGTGGTCGTTTTGCTCCACCCAATTTGCTGATAAAGCTCCTCAGCGATTTCCTTTGCCGTAACCTCTCCTCGTTTCCAAAGGACTTCCATAACCTTTAATTCACTGTCATATAGTTTTCTTTCCATCTTAACGTCACCTCTGTTCTACTTCAATAGAATAACTATGTCCTCATTCTATCACAATAGAATGCGCTTGTCAACAAATATTTGATTGTGCTTTACCTGTGTTTCAAAATCGGCTTTATCCTGTTTGCCCGGTTTTATTACTTTCCAATCGCCAAATCCGCAAAAATGCTGTATACTGATCTTATATACATAAAACAAACCGGCCAATAACAACCCAGGAGGCTCCCATGCATCCTTCAGATGAAAAATTCCTGCAAAGCAAGCTTCCCCAGCGAAAGCTGGAAATCGCTTTAGAACGGCTTTTCCCAAAAAACCCGGCAGACCTTTTATCCCCCAAATGGCAAAAAACCTATTCCGACTACGTCCGCACCAGGATTTATCCGGCCCTGTTACTCTTGGCAGGCCAGAAAAACTATGAACGGATGCAAAAGCTTTTGGCAGCCGGATGGGCGGACGGGCGGATACGGCTCAGGCTGCTCCAGGAAGGTGAGGTCAAGGACGTGCAGATCCGCGCCATGCTGCTGATGCCAGAGCAGACGTCGGCTGAAAGCATCCGCACACATGCCAATAAGGCGGCCGTACACCCGCTTTGGCATTCTTCACAAAATCAGCGTCCCCTGCATAACGGCAGTACAGCCCCCTCCGGCCCCCGGCTGCTCACGCTCTGGGGACGCAGGCTGGGTTTAGGGCATCCGGCTTTGCGGAACGTTCTTTCTTCAATGGAATTTAAAGAAGTGGCCGACAGGCAGCTTCCGGGAACAGACGGGGAAACCATTTTCTACCACGCGGCGCAGCTGGAGGAGCTGGCGGCGTCAGGGCTGGGATACCCCGCCTACCTGCATATGATTGTCCACTGCCTGTTCTTTCATATTCTTCCGCCAAAGGAATCGGAGAGGCAGCTTTGGGATCTGGCCTGCGACATCTCCGCGGCTGTCCTTACGGAACAGATATTCCCAGGGGAGTTTTCCGGCAATCTGGCTGCCGGCCAGGCATTTTTCAGCAAATCGCCTGCGGAGAGAAAAAAAGAGCTGCGGGGCTTACTTGGCACGGATGAACAGTTTCCGCTGGCCAGCGCCGCCGCCGTCTACCGTTTGCTGGAACGCCGTCCGGAACAGGCCGAAAGCCTGATCGGACGGTTTGCCCTGGACGACCATGGTAAATGGGGAAAAGCACAAAAGCATACCGGCAGCGCTGCCTGCCAGACCCCCTGTAATCAAAACCATGCGTCGGCAGAGCCATTATCCTTACAGTCACAGCCCTGCCGCCAGCACATGCTGCGGCAGTGGGCACAGGCGGCAGGCGGCATCAAAGGCAGCGCCAAAACCGCCGCGCCCCGTTTCGGCCTGATGCCCGGCAGCCGCCGGGACAGGATGGAGAAAAAAGAAGAGGGGCAATATAATTTCGGCCGGTATCTGAAACGTTTTTCCGTTACCGGGGAGGAAATGCAGTTAGACACCGACAGCTTTGACTATATCCCCTACCACTATGGAATGGAGCATTACGGCAACCTGCCTTTTCTGGAGCCGCTGGAATACACGGAAACCAGTAAAGCAGAGGAATTGGTGATCGCCATCGACACCTCCGGCTCCTGTTCTTTACAGCTGGTCCGCCGCTTTTTAGGGGAAACCCGGAAAATGCTGACGGAAAAGGAACACTTTTTCTCCCGGATGCGCGTTCATATTTTCCAGTGTGATTCCATACTCCAGGATTACAGGCTGATCTGTTCCAGGGAGGAATGGAGCCGGTATGAAGACTGCCTGTCCATCGCCGGCCGGGGCGGCACCAATTTCACGCCGGTGTTCGAGAGGGTTGAAAAGCTGCTGGAAGCCGGAAGCATTAAAAAGCTGAAGGGACTGCTATACTTTTCGGACGGAGACGGCGTTTATCCGCGGGAAAAGCCGCCTTATGAAACGGCCTTTATCTTCCCCGATTTTCGATTTTTAGAACTGAACATCCCGGAATGGGTAGTGAAAATTTGTTTAAAAAAATAAAAAAGCCCTTATGGCAGAAAAGAAAGAAAGCAGGAATTTTCCACCATGAACATACAAGAAGCCAAAACCGAAATCATCCGCACCTTCCGCGCCTACACGAAACGGAAAGCGGACGGCACATACCGCATCCCTGTTGAGAAGCAGCGCCCCCTTTTGCTGATCGGGCCGCCCGGCATCGGCAAAACCGCCGTGATGGAGCAGATCGCGAAAGAGGAACAGATCGGTCTGGTCTCCTATACCATGACCCACCACACCCGGCAGAGCGCCGTGGGGCTGCCGCTGATCCGGGAAAAGGAATACGGCGGCCAGGTTTATTCCGCCACCGAATATACGATGAGCGAGATCATCGCCTCCATCTATGGCTGCATGGCCAAAACCGGCAGGAAACAGGGGATTTTGTTCCTGGATGAGATTAACTGCGTCTCCGAGACATTGTCCCCGGTTATGCTGCAGCTATTACAGAATAAAATGTTCGGAACCTATGCCATTCCCGACGGGTGGGTCATTGCCGCTGCCGGAAACCCGCCGGAATACAATAAGTCCGTCCGCGAGCTGGACATGGCTACCCTTGACCGGGTAAAGCATATGGAGATTGAAGCCGACCTGTCCGTATGGATGGACTATGCGTTTGCCCATGGCATCCACCCTAGCGTCACCGCCTATCTCACAGCGCACACGGAGCATTTTTACCAGATTCAGGATACCCCTAAAGGGCAGCTTTTCGTGACGGCCAGAGGATGGGAGGACTTGTCCTGCATGATGCAGGCTTATGAGGAGAATGGGGTTCCTGTCCAGGAATCGCTGATGATCCAGTATTTGCAGCATGATGAGATCGCGCGCAGCTTCTATCTGTTTTATGATTTGTTCCGGTATTTTGGAAATGCTATGGCAGAACAGCGGACATCCACTGATCAAACCAGGCCGAACAGAAAAGCTATGACTGCAACAGGAAGCACGGAAACAACAATAAATACAAAGACTGCAGTGAACAGTTCCGGCAACCCATCCGGATTATGGCATATGAATCTGGCTCACGCCGACATTACCCAGGGACTGGCCGCCGCCTCCCATCTGATGGCCTGCGTCCGGCATGGGGCCCTTCATTGGAAGGAACAGGCCATACTGGCAAAAGAATTAAAAGAAGCGCTGACCTCCCGAAGCGATTCCGAGAACTCCCTTACGCTGTTATCCCAGACGATCGAAAGCCGCCGTACCGCTCTGAAAATCAAAAAAGAAAAACAATTGATTGAAAAAGAGGATTTCCACAAAGAACAGCGCCTGATCCGGATGCTGGAGGACCTGCTGCAGCGCCTGAAAAAAGACGGGACGAACGCTTTGGAAAAAGCCGTTCTCCAACACACGCGAATCGTGGATGCTCTCTTGCGGGACGCCGAACGGAAAAGCGCCGAGGCGCAGAACCGCCTGCTGGAAACCATCAGCCGTTCCTACCGGCTATTGGAAACTTTCCCCGGCGACGAGCCCCTTCTATATTTCACCGCAGACCTGACCGGAGAGCCGGACTGCGCGGAACCTTTAGCCACAGGCGGCTGTCCGGAATATGCATATCACGCACAGCGGCTTTTACTGGCCAGACAGGAACAGGAACTGCTTCAGTCCCTCCGAACAGGAGAAGAAATGACCCAGGACAGGCAATAGAAGAAGTGTCTCAGAAGAGAGCGGACGCTTTTCAGCGATCCTCTCTGTTCTGAGACACTTTGTACATTGCCTGTCATTTTCACGCTCTTGCTTCTTGCCTGCATCACTCTGTCAAAGACATAAAAATCAACAATTTCCTTAATCCTCTGCCCCCGCTTACTTCGCCTCCGGCACGATCTCCCCTGCCTTAGTCAGAGCAATCTTGGTCAGTGTCGGCCCGATCAGCTCATAGACCAGCACGCCAAAAAGCACAATATTTCGTATAATCATCCCTTCCGGCCCCAGACTCTCGGCCATTATGGACATGCCCAGCGCCACGCCGGCCTGGGGCAGCAGCGTAATACCCAGATATTTCACAATTGTGGGTGCGCACTTTGTCGCCTTTGCGCTGAACTTTGCGCCGAAATATTTTCCGGCCGAACGGCTGACAATATAGACCAGGCCGATCCCGATAATCGCCACGTCCAGAATCACGCTGAAATCCAGCTCGGCGCCGCTTAAAACAAAGAACAGGATACTTAAGGGGTCCGTCCAGTTCTCCGTCCGCTCCATCAGATCCTCCGACACGTCGCACACATTACAGAAAACAGTTCCAAGCATCATACAGGTAAGCAGGGAAGAAAAACTGATATGGACGCCGCCCACATCAAATTCCAGCATAGTAATAGCCGCTACCATCAGCACATAAGTAATGGAGATTTCCAGCCGGTTCGTACTTGACTGAAACAGTCGTTCCGTAAAGCTGAACAAAAGGCCCATGACAAAGCCCAGCGCCAGGGACAGCACCACCTCCAAAAGGGGCTCCGCCACAACGGAAATCACGTCGATCTGACCGTTTTGGAGCGCCTGGGCGACACCGAAGGAAACGGCAAAGATCACCAGGCCGACAGCGTCGTCCAGCGCTACAATCGGCAGCAGAATATCCGTCAGCGGCCCCTTGGCCTTATACTGTCTCACCACCATCAAAGTCGCCGCCGGCGCGGTAGCCGCCGCGATGGCGCCCAGGGTGATCGCCGCCGACAAAGACATCCGGTCCGGCATCAGAAAATGCAGCCCAATCAGCACCGCGTCCACCAGAAGGGCAGCCACCAGCGCCTGAAATGTGCCTACAACCGTAGCCTGCACCCCATTCTTTTTTAAATCGGACAGACGAAATTCATTGCCGATGGCAAAGGCGATAAAGCCCATGGCCGCGTCGGACAAAATCCCCATAGACCGCACCTGCTCTAAGGAATTGAATCCCAGTCCGGGAATCTGAAGCCGCCCCAGACAGAAGGGCCCGATCAAAATTCCTGCGATCAAATAGGCTGTCACCGCCGGCAGGTTCACCGCCTTCGCCACCCGGGACATAAACAGCCCCGCCAGCAGGGCAATCGAAATAACCAGTAATGTTTCCATACTCTTTTTATCCTCCTTATTTGTTCAGCCGCAGTCCTCATATCACTTCCGCCAGCTCATCTGTCAAGCCGTTCAGGACTTACGTGAACTTTCTACGTCAGGGCTCTGGTCCCTGACACCTTCCGCCGAGCCCTTACGCCATCGGCGTAAACTTTCTTCCTTTCAGCATATGATCTCTTTTCGGCACCGCCGCCTTTGCCATCCGGCAGAAGGTCTCCTGGGAATTGACAGGCGTTTTTCCCTCTCGGCTCACCTTCTCGTAGCTTCCGTCGGGCATCAGCACATGGGCCTTCACGTTATCTTCCAGTTCAAGGTCCAGAATCTTTGTCACCCGCTCCCGCAGCCTTTCGTCGTCCACAGGGAACAGAATCTCCACCCGCCGGTCCAGGTTTCTCGGCATCCAGTCGGCGCTGGCCAGATATACCTCCGGATGGCCGTCATTATCAAAGCAATAGATCCGGCTGTGTTCCAGAAAATTGCCCACGATGGAATGAACCGTGATATTCTCGCTGACGCCGGGAATCCCCACCTTCAGACAGCAGATTCCCCTGACCACCAGTTCGATTTTCACACCGGCTGCGCTGGCCTCGTAGAGGGCGGCGATAATCTCCGGATCGCTTAAGGAGTTCATCTTTGCCTTAATACCGGCCTCCCTGCCCGCCCGGGCATGCTCCTGCTCCCGGCGGATCAGCTTCAAAAACTTGCCCTTTAACCAGAGCGGCGCCAAAGACAGCCGGTTCCAGGACAAAGGCTCCGAGTAGCCGGACAGCATATTAAACACCGCCGTGGCATCCTCGCCCACCGACCGGCGGCAGGTGAACATCCCCAGGTCCGTATACAGCTTCGCCGTGGAATCGTTATAATTTCCCGTGCCCAAGTGGACATAGCGGCAGATGCCCTCCTCCTCCCGCCGCACGATCAACGTGATCTTACAGTGGGTCTTTAAGCCCAGCAGGCCATAAATCACATGGCAGCCGGCTTTTTCCAGCATCTTCGCCCAGTTGATATTATTCTCCTCGTCAAACCTGGCTTTCAGCTCCACCAGCACCGTCACCTGCTTGCCGTTCTCCGCCGCCTGGGCCAGCGAGGCGATAATCGGGGAATTGCCGCTGACCCGATACAGGGTCTGTTTGATGGCCAGCACATCCGGGTCCCGGGCCGCTTTCCGGATAAAATCCACCACCGGCTCAAAGGTCTCGTAGGGGTGGTGCATCAGAATATCGCCCTTTTTGATATTGTCGAAAATGCTGTCCTCGTTGTCAAAGGCGGGCACAGGCTTCGGCGTACACTTTTCACTGCGCAGATGATCATATCCCTCAAGCCCGCTGATCTTCATCGTAAAGGTAAGGTCAAGAGGGCCGTCCACCAGAAAGATATCCTCATCCTTAATGGAAAAGTCTTTCTTCAATATTTTCAGAAGCCTCTTGTCCATTCCATCCTCTACCTCCAGCTTGATCACCTCGCCCCACTGGCGCTTTTTCAGCTGCTTTTCAATGGTTTCCAGCAGATCCTCCGCCTCATCCTCGTCGATGGACAGATCGGCGTTTCGCATGACCCGGTAGGGATGGGCGCAGACCACGTTATAGTTCAGGAACAGCTTGCCCATATGCCGCTCGATAATCTCTTCCAGAAGAATCAGCCTGACCGCCTCGCCGTCCCGCTTCACCTCATAGACTCTCGGCAGCACGGAGGGCACCTGCACCGTGGCAAATTCCAGCTCCTGGTCGCCCTTTTTCTTCTGCAGCAAAGCCGCAATGTTCAGCGATTTATTGCGGATCAGCGGAAAAGGCCGGGAAGGGTCCACCGCCATCGGCGTCAGCACCGGGTACACCGATTCCATAAAGTACCGGTCCACGCTGGCCGCTTCCTCCTCCGTCAGATCCTCATACCGGGTAATCACATGGATTCCGTTCTTTTTCAGCGCCGGAAGCAGGGAAACATTGTAGGTATGATACTGGGTATCCATCAGCTCATGCACCGCTTTTCCGATCAGCTCCAGCTGCTTCGCCGGCTTCATCCCCGCAATGTCCGTCTTATGATATCCGGCGTGGACCATATCCTTTAAGGACGCCACCCGAACCATCACAAATTCATCCAGGTTCGATGCGGTGATCCCCAAAAATTTCATTCGCTCCAAAAGGGGAATATCCGGGTCCATCGCCTCCCCCAATACCCGGTAATTAAAGGCAATCCAGCTTAATTCCCGGTTCTGATAATATTTCGGACTGATAAAATCCATCTTTTCCTCAGCCATCGCTTCACACACCTCTCTTCCGCTTTAACACCGGCTTGATCCCATAGACCTCCTCAAAAAAGCGGGCCCGGTTCTCAAACGTATTCTGCTCCAGGGAAATGTCCTCCGACGTCTCCGTGACGATCACCAGCTTCTGCTCCTTTAAGGACATTTTCACATGGTCAAATTTTTGCTTATGGCTCTTATCAAGGGCATTGCCCACCCGCATAATGGCCACCAACTTGGCGATGATATTGGTGGTTTCGGGGTTGCGCACCTCGTTCATAATCTTTTCATACTCATATTTGGTGGTATTATACTTGACAATATAGGCCACAATCTCCCGCTCTCTGTGGGAAATACCGATAATCTCCGTAGCCATAATAATATGGTAGGAGCTCTCCGCCGGCTCCCGCATACTGATATATTTTCCGCAGTCGTGGAGGATCACTGACAGCTGCAAAAGAAGCCGTTCCCGCTGCCCCAGCCCGTGGTATTTTTTCATGCTGTCAAAAATATCCAGCGCCAGCTTTTCCAGGCTCTGGTTATGCTTTTTATTTCCCTGGTACCGCTTGGAAATATTTCTGGCGGCTACCAGGATATCCTCGGTAAAGTCATGGGTAAAGCTGATCAGCCGTTTTTCCTCTCCGTACTCCGCCACGATGCCGTCGCACAGATTTACCCCGGGAATCCATAAAAGCTCCGCCCCGGTAATCTCAATCATCTTGCGGAAAATCATGACTGAAGGGGGCATCAGGTAGGCGTGTTCGATGGGAATATCCATCTCCAGTGACAGCTTCTCCGGGCTCATCCGCTCCATCCAGCTGTAAAAGTCCATAAATTCCTGGACGGTCATCTTGTCCGCCCGCCTGTCTCCGCCGCCTTTCCGGTTCAGGTACAGAGCACACAGTCCTGTGGCGATAATATTTTTGATATCCCGGTCCTTTAAGAACATTTTCCGGAACGTATCGATATCATTGTCCACCAACTCCTGGATCAGCATCCGATAATTCACCCGGTCATAGTCCAGATGCCCTAAGGTCTCCTTAATCCGCAGTGCCCCCAGCTTCAGATACTGGGTCGTGACCAGGGCGTCCTTATCGAACAGGGAGAGCTGGGTACTGCCGGAGCCCACGTCCACGATCGCCGTTCCTTTTTTGATAATGGACTGAAACTCATTTTCTTTGACAGCGATGGCTTTGTAGCAGAGGAATCTCTGTTCCGAATTGCTCAGCACCTTTACCCGGATGCCGGTCCGCACCCGAATCTGGTCCAGCACGATCTGTCTGTTGCCCGCCTCCCTTAAGGCGCTGGTGGCATAAGCCCGGCAGTCCTTTACCTGGTATTCCTCCATCACCTGGCAGAAGCCTTTTAAAATCGTACACATGGAATCGATCAGATGGGTACTGATCTTCCCGTCCGCATAAGTATCCGCTCCCACGCCCACGGTTTTCCGCATATGATCCAGACACCGGATTCCGTTTTTCTGTGAAATCTCATAAATTGCCAGCTGCAGGTCAAAAGAGCCTACGTCGATGGCTGCAAATGTAGTTATGGCCATATATATCTTCACCTCTATTATAGTACCGCAACTCCCCTTCCTCGCTATGAGCACTTAGAAGAATTTCCAGCCGCTAAAGCGTCTGTAAATCCTTCCGGGGCTCGTACGATCCGTTGCTGTTCCGGTTCCGAAACTCCATCCCCCGTTATTTATATTCCTACCGACCGGAGATGGGTCACGAACTGTTCCGCCGTCCTTCCTGACAGACCGCCGTGGTTCAGCTCCCACACGTTTGCCTCTGCCAGCAGCTTTTCCTCAGGCATATCGATCCGATGACGTTTTGCCAGCTGCCTGACGATCTCCTGAAATTCTTTTTTATCCGGCTTTCCATAATAAATCTGAATGCCAAACCGGGATACCAATGACAGTTTTTCCTGCACCGTATCGTTCACGTGAAGGTCATCCTGAAGCTCTCGCTTATCGCTGTATTTTTCCCGGATCAGATGGCGGCGGTTGGAGGTGGCATAGATCAGTACATTGTCCGGCCGCTTCTCCAGGCCGCCCTCGATAATCGCCTTCAGATATTTATATTCAATCTCAAAGTCCTCAAAGGACAAATCATCCATCAGCAGGATAAACTTATAGTTCCGGTCCTTAATCTGGGCAATGATAAAGGGCAGCTCCTCCAACTGATGCTTATATACCTCAATCATCCGCAGTCCCCGGTCATAATACTCATTCATCAACGCCTTGATACTGGAGGATTTTCCGGTGCCGCTGTCGCCGTAAAGCAGGCAGTTATTGGCGCTGCGCCCCTCCACAAAGGCTTCCGTATTGGCCGTCAGCTTCGCCTTCTGCCGCTCGTAGCCCACCAGGTCCTTCAGATAAATATGGGCGATATTGGGGATGGGCCCGATCCGGGCCCCAGCCCCCTTCCCCTCGATGCGAAACGCCTTGTGAAGCCCCAGCCTGCCCACACCGCAGTCCTTATAAAAACCGGTCACAATATCCAGATATTCCTGCGGGCTTCCCGCTGCGGCCAGATGGACGCTCAGCGCCTCGATCCGGTCCCGGATACGGCTGTTAAAGATTTTGCTGTTTTCTCCGGAGCCGTCATAATCGGCCACGATCCTCATCAGATCCGTATGAAATGCCTCATCAATCCGTTCCGGCGGATAGTCAAACATTTGCTTAAAAATCCCAAAATCATGGCAGGCAAAGGCATTGATGCTGCCCGGCACCTTTCCTCTGACCTCACAGGCCATGCTGAATGCGTTTTCATGGCTGGCCAGCTCATAGGCCAGATAGCTGTGCCAGATATTCCCGCTAAAACCATGGGAGCCTGCCAGCTCCACCAGACCGTTTACCACGCCATACAGGAATTCCCGGTCTCCTTCATCCGGATTCCCCCGCTCTGCCGCCGCCATCACCCGAACCATGCCGTCATAAATATCCTGCCGTTCCAGGACACGGTAAAGGGTTCTTCTATTTCCGTCCGTCATTTTTTCCTCTTTCCTGACACAAGTTACTGCATCATCCTACACTCCCCTATTTTCATGTACCTTCGGAATCGCTCAGCGTCTGCTTCTGTAAAACTTTGAGCGTACATTTTCGAATAACGAGTGTTTCCGCATCATGAAAACCTTCTTTTTTATTGTCCTTTATAATCATCGATACTGATACTATTTACGCCGTAATAGCTGGCCATCCCGGCGTTTGTCCAATTGGTGCTGTCCGGTATCAGGTCACTGGTATCGGCGCACCCGGTATATTTGGTCCGGGATTGTATCGCATAGGTGGTAATATCCAGATTCCCCATTGCTTTCTGCTCATAAATATAATTCTGTCTCTGCATAAACAGCACATGAATATTCATAATATCCATCACCCCGAAGGTGAACCATATACAGAAATAAAATGTGATAATCCCTCCGGCAGCCATCAGCGCCGGTTTCCACTGGGTCTGAAACAGTCCGCCGG
>Ga0137307_102902_pt1 | contig 11048 bp, 6 predicted proteins | sample NAcewD2O_March_2_FD_97180 | JGI IMG/M metagenome (GOLD analysis project Ga0137307, IMG submission 97180) | Mouse cecal microbial communities from Vienna, Austria - N-Acetylglucosamine amended D2O_March | ecosystem: Host-associated > Mammals > Digestive system > Large intestine > Cecum | place...
AAAAAGTCAGTTCCGCCAATAGTGACATAAGGCGTGGGAGTAGTGACTGCCGTTCTAAATTCATCATAAGGAACAGTCACGCCACCGCTCAGAACCTCAAGGAGCGCCTTTCTGGCTTCTTCCAGTTTTTCACAGCTCAGCCTGTCAATATCCCTGTACTCATCCACTTCAACCTTGGCATATTGCTGATTTGTTACGGAGGCCCAATCAGGATTCTTACCGTCTTTGATTTCGCCAAATTCCGTCAATATACTCAACAAGGGATTTCGATAAGCATTCCCTTTCGTGCTGCCGGGACGATTCAACATCACCAATGCACTCGTCCTCATCTCGGCACCCTTCGTATCGGCTTCCGCATAGATGACTCGCGCCATTGGAGAGTCATAACATCGTCTCCGTCGATGAGGAAATAATGCCGTTCTGCTTTTTCTACTCTAATGTATCCTTTCCAGGTGTCAGTACGATCTTCTACATTCTGCTTGATAGGAATCAGCACGGGGTCGGCCACTCAGCTAACAAACAAATTTTTACAAAATTTGATATGTAAAATTCTTTTATGGCCTGCCCGCGGAAGTCATGCCGTCCCACACGGGAAAGTAATAATGCAGGGTAGGTTCAGGTTCATTCAACAGGCGATAGTGCCACCATTCCGGAGCATAATTGGCAAAACCCTGTTTTTCAAAAGCCGTTTTCAGAATCATCCTGTTTCTGCGTTGGGAAGGAGTCACTAATGTGGAGTCTGTGGTGGAACTGGGATCCAGCAGGTCATGATGGCCGCCCATATCCACCGGCTTTCCGGTCTTGGCGTACAGCAGGGAAACATCCACAGCCACGCCCCGGGAATGTTCCGAAAAATCGCGCACATAGTGGTCTCCGAACACCTTGGCCTTGTCAATATGGGGATAATACCGGGACTTCATCTTTTGGTCCCCGTCGTCAGCTCCCCATTTGCAAATGTCCAGCACGGCGGTATGGGGACGGTAGGCGTCATAAATTTCCAGCAGGTAACCCTGACGATACAAATCTTCCGAGACTTTTTTCAACGCCTGCGCCGCCTGGGTGCGCAGGATGGCGCGCCGACCGTGGTAACCGTCCAGCGGACGCCCTACAAAATTGTCATACCCGGCATATTTCAAATTAGTCTTCACCAGCGGAGCCACCTGGTCCACATACACAAAGCCCGGCTGCATCACGGGCTGAAGGGGCTGATTGAACGCCGGTTTGAATTCCCTGCTGCCGGAACAGGAAACCAGTAACATGAACATGCCGCATACCGCAGCTACGCAAGTCTTCATGACCACGAAGCGTAGCACGGCATGCGGCGCAAATCCGGTCAGGATTCCGTCATTTCCAGGAATCCTTTGATCTTGCTGATGCGCGTGGGATGGCGCAGCTTGCGGAGGGCTTTGGCTTCAATCTGGCGAATGCGTTCGCGGGTGACGCTGAACTGGCGGCCCACCTCCTCCAGAGTGCGGGGACTGCCGTCCCGGAGGCCGAAGCGCTGTTCAATAACTTCTCGTTCACGATCCGTGAGGGTGTCCAGAACATCCTTGATTTTTTCTTTCAGGAAAGAGAAGGAGGCTTCCTCCATGGGATTTTCCGCCGCCTTGTCTTCAATAAAGTCACCAAAGGAAGTATCGTCGGAATCCCCCACGGGGGCTTGCAGGGAAATAGGCTGCTGGGCCATTTTCAAAACGGAACGCACGCGTTCCACAGGCAGATGGATTTCTTCCGCGATTTCTTCCGGAGTGGGTTCCCTACCATACTCCTGCACCAGCTGCTTTTGCACGCGCATCAATTTATTGATGGTTTCAATCATGTGCACGGGAATGCGGATGGTGCGGGCCTGGTCTGCAATGGAGCGGGTGATGGCCTGGCGAATCCACCAGGTGGCATAGGTGGAGAATTTGTAGCCGCGGCGGTATTCAAATTTTTCCACCGCTTTCATCAGGCCCATGTTGCCTTCCTGAATCAGATCCAGGAAGGAGAGGCCGCGGTTGGTATATTTTTTGGCAATGGAAATGACCAGGCGCAGATTGGCCTCCACCATTTCATCCTTGGCCCTGCGGGCTTCGCGAAGCCATTTGCGGAGTTCCTGGTAGGCTTCTCCCATCTCATCCGCAGTCATCCACATGCGAAGCTCCAGCTCTGCCAGATGTTCCTTGAGTTCCTTGTTGTCCGGTTCCAGGGCAACCTTCTTCTGCATGCGGAGCACGCGGTCGCGGGCCTCGTCAATCATGGAACAGAAATCCTCAATCACCTTGTGCTTGAAATACAGGCGACCGAAGAACTTCACCAAAACGCCGGCAACTTTGTCGAATTCGGCCTGGCGGGCCTTGACGGACTTGGCCGCCTCCTTGCTGCGGTACAGCTTGCGGAAGGAACCGGATGCGTCCTGATGGGTCTGCTGTATCTGGGCGCAGAGCTGGGCCAGCCCTTTCATATAGCGCTCACGGGAGTCTATCTTTTTGTCAAGGATAACGCGGTCAAAGCGTTCCTCATTGTCGAGCAGGCGATAGGCTACGTCCAGATAGGCATTCGCGATGAAACCGAAGCGGTGCACACAGCGCTGGACGTTCTGTTCCGCGTCCTCAATTCTCTTGGAAATGGCCACTTCCTCTTCACGGGTAAGCAGGGAAACCTGGCCCATTTGTTTCAGGTACATGCGGACGGGATCATCCAGAATGTCCATCTTGGCTTCGAGCTTTTCCTCTTCGTCCTCTTCTTCCGTGCTGATGCGGGTGCGGTCCGTGTAGCTGTCCACATCAGACGCGTCAATGATGTCAAACGCCATGCTGCGCAGGCGGTCCATGATGGCCTCGTAATCCTGCTGATCGACAATGTCGTTGGGAAGGGAGTCATTAATATCGTCAAAAGTCAGATACCCCTGTTCCTTGGCGAGCTTGATAAGTTCACGGATTTTTTCCTGAATTTCCGGAGCGTCAATCGGATTCGTGATCTTGCGGCTGGCAGCCCTCTTGCGTTCCTCTTCCAGTATTTCGCTTAATTTTTTGGGCGTTTCCTCCTTCGCGGCAGGTTTGGCGGCCTTCTTCTCAGCCGGCTTCTTCTCCGCAGCCTTGGCTGGAGCTTTCTTGGCAGGGACAGCTTCAGGCGCCTTTGCCGGAGTCTTTTTGGCGGACGGCGCCGCCTTCTTGGAGGCAGAAGCCGGAGACGCTTTTTTTGCCGGGGTCTTTTTTTCTGCAACGGGCTTGGCGGCGGCCTTTTCCGCAGCCGGAGCGGCAGCCTTGGCAGAGTTTTTTTTGACAGGAGCCGCCTTCGGAGCGGTTTTGGAATTTTTTGCGGCGGGCCGGGCCGCTATTTTTTCCTTGGATTCAGAAGCTTTTTTGTTGGCGGAAGTCTTCTTGGGAGAAGAGGGGGATGGGTCACCGGATTTGGACATATCTTGAAAAGAAGAGGGCACAATTCACCATTATATCAATACCCGGAGGTATCGAGGCACTACATTGTACCCAGCAAACGCTTCAAGTCAACACTAAGTTTGGACAATTCCAGCCTTCTGGCAGCATCCGTGGAGGGATCCGCCAGTTCCGCCATCAGGGAGGCGATGTGCCTCTCCAAAGCGGCCTTCGCAATGCCGGAGCAGGCTTCCTGTACGCTCCTGTCCACATCGGGAATAGGTATGGGCTCCAGATTCAGCATGCCCAGGGCATCCCGTTCCGGCTGAGGCAGAGACACCAGAAAAGCCTGAACGGCCGCGGGGCTGTCCGGAGAAGGCAGCCTGGCCAGAATTTTTTTTAAGATGCCTCCGCCCTGCAGCAGCCGCATCGGCTCCAGCAATTCTTCAATGCGGTCCACGATAAGCCCCTGGGCACGGGAATTCTGGAGGGCCAGTTCACAGAGCACGGCCACGGCGCGATCCATTTTCACAGGAGGATGCTGCGAAACCTCCTCAGCCGTCTTACGCTCTGCGGACTGGGCCTGTTCCTGCCCCTTCCGGCGTCCGGCCATTCTGACGGCGCCGCGCAAATTATCCGCAGCCATGCGCATGCGCGTGGCTACGTCAGCCGTAGCCAGGTCCCGGGCCACCGGGTCGCTCATGCAGGCCAGCAGGGCCGTCATCTCACGGGCAAAAGCGGCGCTGGAAGCGGCGTCATCCAACAAACCGCTCTCCCTGGCCCGTTCAATGCGAACCTCAAAGAAGGAACGGGCCCGCTCCACCATCCCAGAAAAAGCCTCTTTCCCCTCCCTCTTCATGAAAGAATCCGGATCGTCCCCGGCAGGAAGGTTCACCAGGTAAATATCCTTGCCAAAAGGGGCCAGTTCACGGAAAGCCCGGTCCGCCGCAGCCATGCCCGCCTTATCCGCGTCAAAACACAACACTATCCGTGAAGCATAGCGTGAAAGAATCCGGGCATGCTCCGGAGTAAACGCCGTCCCCAAAGGGGCTACGGCAAAAGAAATACCCGCCTCGTGGCAGGCAATGACGTCTATCTGCCCCTCGCACAACAGGGCTTTGCCGCTTTTTCCCATAGGGCCGCGCGCCTTGTCCAGGGCAAACACCACGTCCCCCTTTTTGAAAATGGCCGTCTCCGGGGAATTAACGTACTTGCCTACGTTTTCCTGAGGCCGCAGAATGCGGCCGGAAAACGCCACACATTCTCCGTACACATTGTTGATGGGGAACATCAGCCTGTCCCGGAAGCGGGCGTACAAATCTCCCCGTTCTCCGCGGTTGGCGAGACCGGAATCTATCAGCACCTGGTCCGGAATCCCCTCCCTGCGGGCCCAGGCCAGAAACTCCCGCGAGGAGTCAGGAGCCCACCCTACCTGCCAGCGTTTCGCCATGTCTGCCCCGTATCCGCGGGAATTCAGGTAAGCCCTGGCCTCCGCCGCCTTCGGGGAACAAAGCAGGAGCCTGTGGAAAAACCCAGCCGCCTTCTTGTGGGCCACCAGCAAAGCCGTGCGTGCCTTGCGCCGCCTTTCCTCCGCTGCGTCATAGACCTCCTCCACAATGGAGATTCCGGCTTTTTCCGCCAGCCTTCGCACGGTATCCGCAAACCCCAGGTTCTCCATCTTCATCACAAAAGTGATGGCAGACCCTCCTTCCCCGCAGCCAAAGCATTTAAAATTCTGCCGACTCTGGTCCACAATAAAGGAAGGCGTCTTTTCATTGTGGAACGGGCAGCATGCCTTCCACCGGGAACCGGCCCTTTTCAGGGGAAGATAGGATCCCACCACATCTACAATGTCAGTGGCCTCCAGAACGCGCCGGATACTGTCTTCATCAATCCTTCCCATAAGGCGGAACCAGTCTATCACAAGGGGTACGGGTACACAAGAATACAGAATCGGAACGCCATGCGAGGAAACAAGGCCTCCACAGGCTGGGAAAAGACGGCGCAGCACCGGCGCCTTCCCGCCCCGGAGGAACACATTTCCCCATTGAGCGCGGGAGCGGAACATGCTAGCCTGTCCGTATGAAGTGCATTCACCTTCTGTTGCTGGCTTTGCTGGCCCTGTTTGCCGGCGCCCCCTTCCGGGCGGCCGCGGAGGAAACCTTCCGCGACAGGGTAGTCGTCATCCCCGTAGGGGAGGACTCCCTGACCAGCAAACAAAGCTTCGGCTTCATGAACCGCATCCTGAAAAGAGCGCAGGAGGAGCAGGCGCGCGCGGTAATATTTGATTTGAACACGCCCGGCGGCCTGGCCTGGGAGACCAGCGAGATGATGATGAAAAGCATCCAACCGCTCACCATTCCCACCTACGCCTACGTAAACCCCAGGGCCATGTCCGCCGGGGCGCTCATCTCCGCGGCGTGCGACAAAATCTACATGGCTCCCGTCTCCTCCATCGGCGCAGCGGGCATCATCACCTCATCCGGAGAGGAAATGGATCCCGTCATGCGCAAGAAAGCGGAAAGCGCCTTCTGGGCCTTTACCCGCTCCGTCGTGACGGAAAAGGGTTACCGCCCGGAAGTGGTGAAAGCCATGATGATCCCGTCCGACCAGGAACAGCAGTTCGGCCCCGTCAAACTGGAAAAAGGCGCGCTCCTGACCCTGACGGGCAAGGAAGCCGCCGCGCGTCTGGAAGACGGCAGGCCCCTGCTGGCCCAGGGCACAGCCTCCTCCGTCACGGATCTGCTGGCCCAGGAGAAAGTAAATGCCCCCGTGGTCACGGCGGAACCTACGGCCTTTGAGCGCATCGGCCTCTGGATTGCATGGGCTTCCCCCATCCTGATCCTGCTGGGCATCGGCGGCATTTACATGGAATTTAAAACGCCGGGATTCGGTATCGGCGGCATTGTGGCCATTGCCGCGTTTGCTCTGTTCTTCTTCGGCAACAACATTGCCGGGAATCTGGCCGGCTATGAGACGGCGGCCCTGCTCGTTCTGGGCATAGCCCTTCTTTGCGTGGAATTCTTCGTTATCCCGGGCACATTCATTGCGGCCATTGCGGGCGGCGTCTGCATCTTTCTGGCCCTGTTCGGCGGCATGGTCAGCTCCTGGGAATGGGACCATATCATCCGGGACGGACAGTGGGATGACGTCAACACGCTGGCGGCAGTCCTGGGCATCCCCCTCCTGAAACTGGCCCTGGGCCTGACAGGAGGCTCCCTTCTGATTGCCCTGCTGATGAAATACCTCCCGGATTCCATCCTGATGCGCCGCGTTACCAACGCCACGGTCAGCGGAGGTTCCGCCGGGGAAGCGGTCAATATCGCGCGCGTTCAGGTAGGAGACCGCGGGAACGCCGCCACGGAGCTGAAACCCAATGGAAAAGCCATGATTCATGGCGAAATATGCGAGGTTTTCTCTCGACAAGGCATACTGATTAAGGGTACCCCTGTGCGCGTCGTGGACATCCGGCCATTCGACCTCGTCGTCGTCAAGGACGACTCCCCCTCCGGGGATTGACGCCATCACGCTTCTTATCTACTGCCATGCCTCTCACCGTTGGACTCATTTCCCTGGGCTGCCCCAAGAATCTGGTTGACTCTGAAATCATGATCGGCCACCTGCAAAAAGCCGGCATGACCATGACTCCGGAACCGGAACTCGCGGACGTAATGGTGGTCAATACCTGCGCTTTCATTGACCAGGCCAAGCAGGAAGCCATCGATGCCATTCTGGACATCGTGCGTGCCCGGGAAAACGGGGCTTATCCGGAAAACCAGAAACTCATCGTGGCGGGCTGCCTGTCCCAGCGCTTCCGGAAGGAACTGCCCGCCCTGCTTCCGGAGGTGGACGCCTTTATCGGTCCGGACCAAATCACCAAACTGCCGGAAATTATCACTCAAGTGATGGACCGGACCATACAGAACCGGAACTTCATTGAAGGAAAATGCAGGTACGTTCCTGACTGGAACACACCGCGCTACCGCCTTACCCCGCCGCACACGGCCTACATCAAGATAGCGGAAGGCTGCAACCACGGCTGCGCCTACTGCATCATTCCCATGATCCGCGGACGCCACCGCAGCCGTTCCCAGCAGGACGTAGTGCGTGAAGCGGGAACCCTTATCCGGTCCGGCGTGAAGGAAATCTGCCTCATCGCGCAGGACATCACCTATTACGGCATGGATAAATGGACGGATGCGCGCCCAAACCGCCGCAGCGCGGTGGATTCCTCCCGCGGGGAGTCCCTGGCTTCCCTGCTCCGCGCTCTGAACGCCATTGAGGGAGAATTCTGGATCAGACTGCTCTACACCCACCCCGCCCACTGGAGCGACGAACTGACCGCAGCCATCGCGGAATGCCCCAAAGTGGCCCGCTATGTAGACATTCCCCTCCAGCATATTTCCGATAATATGCTGGACGCCATGCAGCGCGTAACGGACGGAGACTATATCCGCACGTTGCTCCGGAATATCCGGAAAGCCGTTCCGGGCATCGCCATCCGTACCACTTTCATCACCGGATTCCCCGGAGAAACGGAAGACGACCATCAGGAACTGATGGAGTTTATCGAGGAATTCCGTTTTGAACGCGCCGGCATTTTCACCTTCTCACGGGAGGAAGGGACAAAAGCCTACAAGATGCCCAAACAGGTGCACCACCGCACCAAGGCTCGCCGCTACAATGAAGCCACCCTGTTGCTGGCGCGTCTCGCTTCGGAAACGGGCCAGGAGCAAATCGGCAGGCAAATACGCGTGCTGGTGGATGCTCCCGGAGTCGCCAGAACGGAATGGGATGCTCCGGACATTGACGGAACCGTTTCCGTTCCTCTGACGCTGCCCGTCGGGCAATTCGCTACTGTCACCGTAACGGATGCCGTTGCGTATGAATTGACGGCGGAATAAAATTGCTTCCGTGCCTGTCGGAAAGAACCCGGGAACAAAAATACAGGCGAAGCGCAGACCGACGTATATTGCCTCCTGTTTTCCGCCCGGCTTTCCGGATTTTCTGCAAAGGCCCTACTGCTTCACGCTGGATTCAGGCAGGGGAACGTTTTCCGGAGGAGCTTCCTGAGGCGCAGCTCCCGACGGAGAAACGGAATTCGGAACAGGAACAAGAGAGGTATTCATCCGGGATATATCCAGCTCACGGGAAGCGGCGGCGGCTTCCGGGCTGACGGCGCCCATGTTTGAGGACAAAGGAAGCAAAGTTCCGTCCGGACCAATTAAATCGGAAGCGGAAACAGGATAAAAACCCATCATTTCCTGCGGATTAACAATCTCCGAGAGGCTGACGTAGCCCTGGCTGCCGTCTTCAAACTCGACTTTGGCGAACAAATCCCCGCAGACCAGCACCTTCCCGGTTTTCACCCCACCCCTGACGGTTCCGCTTGTGGAAAAATTACTTTCCGGATTCTGTTCAAACACCATCATTCTGTCCTTCTTGAACGTAACGGCTTCCCCAGGTTTGTAAAATGCCTGCTCCGCCTTGTTTTTAGCCGCCATTTTCTTGGAAGTGATTCCCACGGGATCCAACGCAGAACTCTGACGGTCCCAGGCATTCACATGCTTGTTCGGACCGCAGGAGGCCAGCAGCACCAGCAAAGCGGAAGGGAGAAAAAGCAATTTCATTTGCAGATTATCTTAATTGCCGGGGATTACGGATGGAAGCAGAATTTGCGCCTGTTTCCGCCAGAGACTGTTTCTAAAAGAAAAATTCCGCCTTTCCCTCCGGTTCATGCTGTTTCCCGCAGAGAAAACCATGCCGCTTCCGAACTGCATCCCGGACAAATAATCGGATTCCCGGTGAGGCGTTTATTTCTGCGGCGGAAAATAAACAGCCTGTCTTACCGTCCCCCCTGCTCCAGTTCCCAGGAAAAACCGCAAAGCATGGCGCGGAGACAACGTATTAAGCTTGCCGCCTTCCTGCCGGAAATGCTATTCTGGCGCTTACTGTTCCAACGGCTGACGCAGGTCCATCCGGGGGAACCGCTCAAGTAATGCGTTCTGATATGGATGAGAAAAGATTAGCCGGCGTAGTTCTGCCATTGTTCTCCCTGCGCCGTAACAATGACCACGGAATCGGGGACCTGACGGCCTTGCGCCAATGGATTGACTGGGCGGCGGATGCCCATGTGGGGTTCCTCCAGCTGCTCCCCGTCAATGCCCTGGGCAGGGACGAATGCCCCTCTCCCTATTCCGCCATCAGCTCCGTAGCTTTGGAACCCCTGTACCTTTCCCTGGAACCCTGGACCATACCCGGCCTGGAAGAACGCGTATTCAATGAAACGGGGGACACGTTACCGTGGGAACAGCCCTCCGGCCCGGATCTGGTGGACTACCCCAAGGTCAGATTCTGGAAAATGTGGATTCTGCGGGGAGCCTGGAACAATTTCAAAACCAAGCCGGAATATGAGTGCATTATGCCCAAATTCAGGGAATGGGTGAAAGAACAGGGGAGCTGGCTGGAAGACTTTGTCTGTTTCCAGATTCTCTGCGACCTGTTCGGCACGGAAATCTGGTGGCACTGGCCGGAACAGGATCCGGCGCGGGCCAAGGCCATTGCCGCCGATTACGAGGAAGAAAAGGATTTTGCCCGCTGGCTCCAGTGGCTCTGTGAAAAACAGTGGGAATTCATCCGTATTTATGCGGACGAACGCAATGTGAAGCTGATGGGGGATATCCCCATTGGCGTTTCCCTTTCCAGCGCCGACGTCTTTTTTGAACGCCACCTGTTTGACACGGAATGGTGCGGAGGAGCCCCGGCGGAAGGCAGCTATGCGGAAGACCCATTCACGGCCAAATGGGGGCAAAACTGGGGCATTCCGCTGTATAGATGGGATGTCATGGCGCAGGACAACTTCGCCTGGTGGCGCCGCCGGGTAAAATACTGCACCAAGATTTTCAGCATGTACAGGATCGACCACATCCTGGGCTTTTACCGCATTTACTCCTTCCCGTGGAAACCCACGGAAAACGGGGTCTTCCTGCCGCTTTCCCCCGATCAGGCTGCCCAGAGAACGGGCGGAAGGCTGCCCGGCTTCAAGCCGCGCGGGGATGACAATGCAGCGGACCGCAACATGAACCTGGCGGACGGGGACCTGTACCTGCGCCTTCTGCTTTCCGCCGCCCCCGGCGTCAGCGTGGTGGGGGAAGACCTGGGCTGCGTTCCGGACTACGTGCGCCCGAACATGCGCCAACTGGATATCCCCGGTTTCAAAATTCCCCACTGGGAAATCAAGGCGGACGGAACCATTACGTCTGGAAAAGAATATCACGAATGCTCCTTTGCGGCGTTCGGAACGCATGATTTCGAAACCATCATGCAGACATGGAATGACAGCTACGCGAAAATCGAACGCGCCCGCAAGCTGGGCCTGTGGGAGAACGGCTCCCCAAAAACGCCGTCCAGCCCGGAACAGGAAAACATCGTGCGCCAGGCGGAGGACGGAGCGCGCCTGCTGAAATGGTTTGCGGATTTCTCCGGCATGCAGCCTGAAACCTGGCTTTCCTACTGGAACCAGGAAATCAAGACGGCCATGTACAACGCTCTGTTCCGTTCCCGTTCCCGTTATGCGGCCATTCTCTGGCCTGCTCTCTTCGGCATCAACAAACGGCTCAATATTCCCGGCACTACGGGAGGGACCAACTGGAGGGAACGCATGCCCTTCAAGGCCGTGGAAGCATGCGGCAT
>Ga0137307_102903_pt1 | contig 11043 bp, 7 predicted proteins | sample NAcewD2O_March_2_FD_97180 | JGI IMG/M metagenome (GOLD analysis project Ga0137307, IMG submission 97180) | Mouse cecal microbial communities from Vienna, Austria - N-Acetylglucosamine amended D2O_March | ecosystem: Host-associated > Mammals > Digestive system > Large intestine > Cecum | place...
TGATATGGATCCACAGGGTAATACGTCCAGTGGTCTCGGTATTGATAAAGATGAGCTGGAGACAACGGTTTATCAGCTGATGATCGGTGATAATACTTTTGATGAATGTGTGCAAAAAGATATTTTTGAAAATCTGGATGTACTGGCAGCAAATGTCAATCTTGCCGGTATTGAAATTGAAACAATGGATATGGAAGACCGAAATTATATTCTCAGTAAAATTATTGATAAGATCAAAGAGCAGTATGATTTTATTATTATTGATTGTCCTCCTTCTCTTAATTCTTTGACGATTAATGCAATGACGACAGCCGACTCTGTGCTGGTCCCCATCCAGTGTGAATACTATGCGCTGGAAGGTCTGAGTCAGTTGATTTATACGATCAATCTTGTCAAAGATCGTCTCAATCCAAGATTATGTATTAATGGCGTCGTTTTTACGATGTATGATGGCAGAACAAATCTGTCCATGCAGGTCATTGAAAATGTAAGAAATAATCTGAATCAGACAATCTATAATACGATCATTCCCCGGGGCGTCCGTCTGGCAGAGGCGCCGAGCCATGGGTTACCGATTACTCAGTATGACAGCAGATCAACAGGGGCAAAAGCATATCTTGCTCTGGCAGATGAAGTAATTGAAAGGAGCAGTCACTAATGGCAGCGAAAAAGATGGGACTTGGCAAAGGACTGGATTCTATGATTCCACCGAAGATGAATCAGGCGGAAACATCAGTAAAAGAGGGAAATGTATTACAAACAGGAGAAACTGTTTTAAAAATCAATGATGTTGAGCCGAATAAAGATCAGCCCCGTAAGAATTTTAATGAAGAGGCGCTGAAGGAATTAAGTGATTCCATAAAGCTTCATGGAATTATCCAGCCTCTTGTAGTAAGCAAGCAGGATGACTATTATGAAATCATTGCCGGTGAGAGAAGATGGCGTGCGGCAAAGATGGCGGGACTGAAGGAAGTCCCTGTTGTGATCAAAGATTATTCTCCCCAGGAGATTATGGAGGTTGCACTGATTGAAAATATTCAGCGCGAGGATCTGAATCCTGTGGAGGAGGCGAAAGCTTATCAGAGACTGATCAGGGAATATAATCTGAAGCAGGAGGAGGTAGCTGAGAAGGTATCACGCAGCCGGACAGCGATTACAAATTCTCTTCGTCTGTTAAAACTGGGGGATCAGATACTGGATATGCTGGTAGAGGAGACGATAACCAGCGGCCATGCGAGAGCCCTTTTGGGAATTGCGGATCCAGACCGGCAATACGAAGCAGCGCAGCAGATCGTCAGGGATAATCTCAGTGTGCGTGATACCGAAAAGCTTGTGAAAAACATCAACAATCCGCCAGTTAAGAAAGAATCTAAAAAGGAATTGAAAAATGATTTTATTTACCGGGATCTGGAGGAAAAATTAAAACAGACGATTGGCACTAAGGTTAGTATCAATCGAAAATCAGAGAATCAGGGTAAATTGGAAATCGAATATTATTCACAGGAAGAATTGGAAAAAATCGTAGCTTACTTTAAATAAAATAAGAACAAATGTTCATAAGGAGGGTTTTATATGTTCCATTTTTCGGATATTGGGTTGGAAACTGATTTGATCGTATTAATCGCACTGGCAATGATCATTATTTTATTGATCTTATGTATTGTATTATTGGCTAAGAACAGTGGTCTGAGACGGCGGTATGAAGGATTTATGGCAGATTCAGATGGAAGAAGTCTTGAGAAAGCATTTCAGAAAAAATTTGATAATATGGATTTTATCAATGAAAAATTAAATGAGATGGAAAAACGTTTAAGACATATTGATGCCAATCTCCTCAGGACATATCAGAAGGTAGGTATAGTAAAATACGATGCGTTTAAGGAAGTGGGAGGAACACTAAGTTTTGTATTATGCCTGCTGACGAAGGATCATGACGGATTTATCATGAATACGATGCACAGTAACAGTGAAGGGTGTTATACTTATATTAAAGAGGTAAAAGCAGGTGAAGTGTTTGTCACTTTATCGGATGAGGAATACCAGGCACTGGAGCAGGCAAAGAGTTCTGGAAGGGTTCAGTAAAAAAGGGAAATATAGTCAAAAAATTCAGTTTTGTGTATCTTTCTGCAGTGTGGGGACTTTTTTCGAAAATAAAAAAAGCCCTCACCCAGCAGTTGCAGGTCTGCCAAACAAGGACTCGGGATACGCCATTGGGGGCTCGAACCCCAGACACCCTGATTAAGAGTCAGGTGCTCTACCAACTGAGCTAATGGCGCTTACGTTTTTCAAACAAAAACTATTATATAATAGTTCCTGGAAAATTGCAAGTGCTTATTTATAAAAAAATGATAAAAAATAGTGGAGGGAATTATGGACAAAAAAAACAGGATTTTAGAAAGTTTAAAGACACTTGTATCTAATGTATGGTATATCGTGGCTCTGGTGGCAATCTGTACAGCGGTCATCGTGATCATATTGAATTGGGGAAGGACGTTATTAGTAATCGGAAATTTTATTAAGGTTCTCGCTCCCTTTATCATAGGCTTTTTCCTCGCTTATCTGATCAAACCTCTTGTGGCAATTTTTAAAAATCTTTTTAATCTTGCACAGAGAGGCAGGTACATGAAAGTAAAAAAGGCAGTGGCTGTTATATTATCTTATGTGATCATCGTAGGATTGATCGCCATTATTATTGTCTATATTGCCCCACAGATCAGTGAGAGTGTCAAGGGAATTGGTAAATCAATCACAAGAGGATATAATTATGTTTCAACACATAAGGAAGAAATGAATAATATGATACCGTTTATCAATCTGGGTGATCTGATGGAATATATCAAAGATAATATGGGAAACAGGATTCTGGACCAGGGTGAGATCATCGTTCCTTATGTTTATGAAATGTCTTCTTCGATCGCAGCTGTCCTGTATAATATATTAATGGGTCTGGTTATTTCGATATATATGATCCTGGATGGAAGAACTCTGATCAATCATTTGAAAAGAGGTGTATATGCTATCGTACCAAAGGATAAGTCAGATGGCGTGTGGGCTACGATGAGGGAATGCAATCATATATTTAATGGATTCCTCTTTGGCAAGGCGATTGATTCACTGATCATCGGTATCATATGTCTGATTGCCATGTCGATCCTCCGTCTTCCCTTTGCTCTGTTTATGAGCCTGATTGTATGTATTACAAATATGATTCCGTATTTTGGGCCGATCATCGGTGCTATACCAGGTGTTATTATTTATCTGTTTATTAATCCGAAATTATCATTGATTTTTGCGATCATGATTCTTGTACTGCAGCAGTTTGACGGGTTGTATCTGGGACCGAAAATTCTTGGTGACCTGACCGGGATCAAACCACTCTGGGTCATTTTTGGTATTACGGTGGGAGGCGCTTACTTTGGATTTGTCGGTATGTTTTTAGGAGTTCCTACCGTTGCTGTGATCATGTATCTGCTCAATGTCTTTGTGGAAAAGAAGCTGCATAAAAAGGGAATCCAGTTATTTGATTCCAAGTAACTTTTCGACTTCAATAAGTGAACAGATGATACGGTTCAGAATACAGGAAAACCGGCAGCAGTTTAATTTCTGTGAAAGCTTTCTTTTCAGGGAACGTGACATGGAAAAACCTCTTTTTTTTTAGTATATGTAAAAGAACGCTGTGAGGTTCACGGCGTTCTTGATATTACAAACCGGCAGATTGGTTTTCCTTCTGATACAAAACGGGTTTCATATTCTGTCATGATATTGCCTTCGAGATATTCGCTATGATGCAGATCATACGTGAGTTCATCAATATGCCATTTTGAATGTTTCACGGATTCTACCGAATAATCAAAGAGAGCTCTGTTATCTGTCTTGAACTGGATTGAACCGGTGGCAGACAGGATCTTATCATACAGTGAAAGAAAATGCGGGCTGGTAAGCCGGCGTTTGGCATGCCGGTCTTTGGGCCAGGGATCGGAAAAATTCAGATAAATCTGTTCCACCTCGGATATATCGAATAGATCTGTCAGATTTTTTGCATCAAAGCGGATGAAAAACAGATTGTCCAGTTCTGTCTCAGCGCGCCGTTCCAGGGCACGGTAGAGTACACTGGAATACATCTCAATCCCGATATAACTGATATTGGGATTTTGTTCAGCGAGGGTATGGATAAATTGTCCTTTTCCCATGCCGATTTCCAGATGAACAGGATTGTTATTATGAAACAGATTATGCCAGCAGCCCTTATAATCTTCTGGATGATGTACGACGAAAGGACTCTGTTCAATAAATTCCTTTGAACCTTTTATGTTTCGTAGACGCATGATATTCTCCTTATTTTCAATACTATATGGGAAAGAGTCATAATTCTGACTTTTAAGAATTGTATCATAATTGCAAATAAAAAGAAATAGGTTATTGGAAAATTAGTCAAAATCGTGTATGATAGAAACAGTATTATGTGCGAATGGAGGAAAATTATGAAAAGAACGACAGGAATGAAAATAGCACTATCTGCAGTGATCGGGATTTTTTTGCTGTTACATGCAGATCCGGCAGAGGCTAAGATGAAACTTTCAGCGGATTCTGCTGTTGTCATGGATGTTGAGTCAGGGACGATTTTATATGAAAAAAATATGGATAAGAGAGAATATCCGGCAAGCATCACAAAGGTTATGACGGCTTTGCTTGCCATTGAAAATTCTTCGATGGATGAGACCGTTACGTATTCCAAATCAGCAGTATTGAATCTTGAATCAGGTGCATCGAATATGGAGCTGAAGCCTGGGGAAAAGCTGTCGATGGAGGACAGTCTTTATGGGGTTCTTCTCCGATCGGCAAATGAAGCGTGCAACGGGGTTGCTGAGCATATCGCAGGAAGTGTTGATAATTATGTAGCGATGATGAATAAGCGTGCAAAGGAGCTGGGATGTACCGGGACGCATTTTGCCAACGCCAATGGTCTCTGGATGAAAAACCATTATACGACTTCCCATGATATGGCGCTGATCGCCAGGGAGGCATATAAAAATCCGTCCTTTGCCAAAATAACAGGAACAAAACGTTATAGTATAAAGAAGACAAATAAAACAAAAACAGGGCGTCTGCTCGTTAATCATCATGGTATGCTGGTAGCTGGTCAGTATCCCCAGTATCTGTATGAGTATTGTGTCGGTGGAAAGACAGGTTTTACATCAAAATGCCGGTATACTCTTGTGACTTACGCAAAGAAAAATAATATGACGCTGGTATCTGTTGTGATGCGGGCAGATGCACCGTGGGATAACGATAATGAATATACGGATACTTTGAAGTTATTAAATTATGGATTTGAAAATTATGCCCGCCATACGATTAAGAATGACAGTATGAAGGATATCAGTAACAACTATTTATTTACGAGATTCAGTCCTTTTTATAATTCTGCTACGACTTCCCTGACGGTGGATGAGGATGCCGGAGTGATCCTCCCCAAGAAGGTAAAATTAAACCAGACGAAGAAAAAGGTCGAATATTACCAGTCACCAAAAACAGATAAAAAAGGAAGAAAGATAATCGGGAAGATTTCGTATACCTATAATAATAAGGAAGTGGGGGGGACCAGTATTTATTATGCGGATACGAAACCTCCTACCCTCAATGACAGCATCGATATGTCGAAATGGTTTGATGATGCGGTGGAAAAAGTAAACCGTCCGCCATTTCCATGGAAAAAAGTTGCTTTGATCAGTATTCTGGTGCTGGTGATTCTTTTCTCCGGATTTTTCATCTTCCGTCAGATCCGGGCAGAGAGGGAGAATCGTATCAGAAGAAACCGTTATAGAAAAACAAATCGCAGATATCGGAGGGCAGACCGCAGAAATCGTTTGTAATTTAGCTCAATGGTGCCAATTTGCAGAACAAAAAAATACCGCTTTCACGTTGGATTTGTGAAAGCGGTATTTTTTATATGATTATCCGTTTATCCGGATCTTGCGGAAGTTTTTCTTTCCTCTCTTCAGGACGATACCGTCTCCGGAGAAGAGATCCATTCCATAAGTCGATTTAATATCAGTAACTTTTTCACCATCGATACTGACGCCGCCCTGTTGTACAGCACGTCTTGCTTCTGAATTTGATGGCACAAGACCGGATCTGCTCAGTAGATTTAATATACCGATCGTCCCATTTTCAAAGTCTGCCTCTGTCAGTTCTACCGTTGGCATATTGGCAGCATTTCCGCTGGTAAAGAGAGCTTTTGCTGCCTCTTCTGCCTTTTTGGCTTCTTCTTCTCCATGTACAAGAGTTGTAAGTTCACAGGCGAGGATTTCCTTCGCTTTATTCAGCTCGCTGCCCTGCCAGTTTTCCATCGCCTCAATGTCGCTGAGTGGAAGGAAGGTCAGCATTTTCAGGCATTTAATGACATCGTCGTCACTGACGTTTCTCCAGTATTGATAAAATTCAAAAGGTGTTGTTTTTTCAGGATCCAGCCAGACAGCTCCCTTCTGGGTCTTGCCCATTTTTTTACCTTCAGAGTTGAGGAGAAGGTTAATGGTCATGGCATAGGCATCCTTGCCAAGCTTGCGGCGGATCAGTTCGGTACCTCCCAGCATATTGCTCCACTGGTCGTCGCCCCCGAACTGGAGATTACATCCGTATTTTTCATACAGTGCCATAAAGTCATAGCTCTGCATGATCATGTAGTTGAACTCCAGGAAGCTGAGTCCCTTTTCCATGCGTTGTTTGTAGCATTCAGCAGTGAGCATACGGTTTACACTGAAATGTGATCCCACATCGCGGAGCAGTTCAATGTAATTCAGACCCAGAAGCCAGTCTGCGTTATTTACTACCAGTGCTTTGTCTTCTGAGAAATCGATAAAACGGCTCATTTGTTTCTTAAAACAATCACAGTTGTGCTGGATCGTTTCCTTAGTCATCATCTGACGCATATCTGTGCGCCCGGATGGATCACCGATCATGGCAGTGCCGCCGCCGATCAGTGCGATCGGTCTGTTGCCTGCCATCTGCAGTCTCTTCATCAGACAGAGCGCCATAAAGTGTCCGATATGAAGGCTGTCAGCAGTGGGGTCAAAGCCGATGTAAAAGGTGGCTTTCCCGGTGTTGATCAGTTCCTTTATCTCTTCTTCATCGGTTACCTGGGCGATCAGCCCCCGGGCAACCAGTTCTTCGTAAACTTTCATTGTTATTTAAAACTCCTTTCAATATCCGACGCGGGTACCATTTTTTGTCATGTAACCGCTGATTCTTTTTGCTTTGTAGTCCGCTTTTTTGCGGGAGGTGGGTACGGCAGGATCGGTAGGATCGTAGCTTACACCCTTTGTCTTGATTACAGCATTTTTACCCATAGGACCTGGTTTGGATGCTTTTCCCTTAATGATCTTGACTGTAGATCCAGTAGATGCGTAGTCATAGATCCATTTTGCATCGGCAACAGTCATGCGGATGCAGCCTGCAGAGGCGGGAGATCCAAGGCGGTTATAGGTCGAGGAACTAAGAGCATAGTGCGACTGTGAACCTACAGCGATCGCATGGAAATAAACATTCCCCACAATATGGGTGGCCCATCTGGCATATACGGTGCTGCCATCCGGCTCTACCATTGGCTTCAGGGTGTATTTCACGGATTGTCCATTCGTGCAGATCGAATAAGTGCCAAGCGGTGTGTAGGAAGAGTGAAGCGTCAGACCGCCGGTCCCGGCAACGGTAGAGACATCACGTCCGACCGACACGGTACAGGTCTTGACCGGAAGGTCGTATTTACCGGTATCTTTATTTTTCATGAAAATAGTGACTGTACAGGCAGCGCGGTTTACTTCAATATAAAAATTATTGGTATTTGATGAACTGCTTTTCTTAAGTTTCAGAAGTTTAGTTACATCGGTCTGTACTACATTATTGACGTAATAGAGCTTATACTTCTTGCCATTGTACTTCTCATAATACCAGCCGTTTTTGCCCATGTCTTTTTTCCTGAGCCTGTAATTCACTTCATTGAGCAGTACACGTTTGTTCCATGCCGTATAGCCGTATGCCCGGACAAGATAACTTCCTGTTTTATTATTATTGACTGTTGTCGTTATTTTTTTCTTGCCGGCAGTAGATTTCACCGTATATGTCCCCTGTTTCTTTTTACTTTTCCCTTTTACTTTATATAAAACAAAGTTTACTTTTTTGATGTTGCCGGGCAGATAAGCGTTGCTGAGTTTGTACACGCAGCTGGCTTTCTTCTGTTTTTTCGTGACAGACAGGGTGCCGGATTTTGCACGCTGATCAGCAGAAACAGATTTGCTTATCGTTTTTGTCTTACCATTGTTGTCTGTCAAAACTGCCTTGATCGTATATTTATCCAGTTTATATTTTAGTTTTTTCATCGTGACAGAAGCAGAAAACTGGCTCCCGCTTGTGTTTTTTCGTTTACCGGCAATCGTGGCAACCTTCTTTCCCTTGCTGTTATAGACCCGGAATGACAGGCTGCGGACACCATAGACATTTTTTAAACTGTATATGTACAGGGAAAAGGATTTTTTCTTTTCCAGTGATTTTGTCTTACTGACTACGAAAGAGGAAATAGTAGGAGTAATGGAGTAGGATGCCTCTGCCAGTTTAATGTTGACGGAAGTGTTGTTTGTATTTGTGAGGACGAGTCTGGCATACCAGGTCCCGTATGCAGTACCTGCCTTACTGATATTTGCTGTCCAGACAAGTCCGTTGTTTTTGTTCAGGTTTGTTTTGGCACCGACCAGTTTTGCCGTAGTTTCGCTGGCTGATTTTGGCCATGCCATAATGGAAACCTGATTTCCTTCACCTGGAACGAGCACTTCTCCGGCTGCTTCTTTGGAGACCAGTGTCATAGTTCGGGAAGAAGCACTTTTTGTACCCTGGATTGTCAGGCTGATCTTATCCTTATGAATGGAAAGATCGGTACTTCCTACCGGAATGGTATTTTCGTCGATCACGACAGATACTGTGTAGCTGCCATAAGCATAGTTCAGGTCACTGAGTGAAAATGTCCCCGTATAGGTACCTTCCATGCAATTTTCTGCTGTGAGGGATACCGGCTGTTCCAGAACGGCAGCTTTTGTCGCCGGATCGGTTACCTGTAATGTTAAAGTTTTTGTCTGTTCAGGATCAATGCCGCTGATGGAATATTTAACTTGTCCGGCAGCACGGTCCGTAGCGATCGTTGTCTGATAATCCGTAGCATCCGCTTTTGTGATAGATGGAATTCCCAGTGCCGTCATGATGATGGCAAAAAGAACCATAACATGTTTTGCGATAAGTTTCTTTTCCTTCATCTTATTTACCTCCCAATTATATTTAATTACCTTAAGTGTTTTATGCGAAAATCACCTCTAGTATACCACCTCTTGCCAAAAGAATAAAGAGTTATGTTAAATTTCTTACTTTTCTCATTTTCAAAAAGCAGGATTTTTTGTTATAATAATTGACAATACTACCTAACACGGAAGGAGAACAACGGTATATGAAAAAGATTTTCACAAAACGTCTGTTTCTTTATATGCTGGCAGCATTTCTTGTTACTGTTACAGCAATCTTTATCCTGCAGACAGTTATTATCAGGAGCAATAATCAGTCAGCCAGTCAGAGTAAGCTGGATGATGTGAAGCAGAAGCTGATCGGCAATGAAGAAAATGTGAAGAGACTCACAGATAATCTGAGTGCGGACAATCTTGCCAAATCACGGGCTTTTGCAGATATGCTGGAGACAGATCCCTCGATTGCCAGTAATAAGAAAAAGCTGGATGAAATTAAAGACCGGCTGAAGGTAAATGAATTACATATTATTGATGAGGAGGGAATCATTACCAGCAGCACCATTGATGACTATGTGGGTTTTGATATGAAGAGTGGTGAACAGTCCAATGCCTTTATGGTGATCGTGGATGATCCTTCCATCGAGATCGCACAGGAGCCGCAGGTAAATGTGGCAGAGGGTGTGGTGATGCAGTATATCGGCGTAGCCAGAAAGGATGCAAAGGGACTTGTTCAGGTAGGAGTGAGACCAGAGGTTCTGGAGAACATGCTTGCCAGTACAGACTTAAATGTCGTTCTGGGAGATATTGATTTTGGCGAAAATGGATATGTTTATGCGATCGATCCCAAGGAGGGAAAGGTTCTGGCCCATCCGGAAAAATCCCTGGTCGGTACTTCGGCAGCTGACGCAGGATTTTCTGATTCATTAGAGGGAAGCGGAAAAGTAACAGTCAATGGTGTGAAAGGATATTATAATGCGATTACATATGAAGATAAAGTGATTGGAACATTTATGCCGTCCAATGAATACTACGGGGAACGGACAAATCAGATGGTTGTAGTGTCACTGAGCATGATTATTATCTTCGGCGTGCTGCTCCTGATGATCAACCGGATGGTTGACCGGAAGATCGTCCGGGGAATCAATGGCATAACCGGCGCCATGAAACAAATTTCAGATGGTAATTTTGAAGTCACAGTAAATGTAAAAGATAATCCAGAATTTACACTGCTTTCTAACAGTATCAATAAAATGGTGGAGAGCATTGCCCGGAATATGGAGGAAAACCAGACTCTTCTGGACCATCAGAAAGAGGATGTGGAAAATAACCGTGTACTGATCCAGAAGATCAAAAACGTGTGTCAGGATCTGAACCAGGTATCCGGGGAGACACAGGAGAGTGCAGATAATATTTATCATGGAACGGGAGAACAGGAAAAAGCAGTTGCTGAGTTAAAACAGATTATGGGACAGCTGACCGACGAGCTGAATAACAGTGTGGATGTCTCTGTCAATGTCACCACAACGACGGAGAGCACGGTGGATGAAATATTGCATACACGTTCCCAGATGAACCTTCTGAAAGACTCCATGCAAAGGATCAGTGAAATGTCCATGGATATTGAAAAGATAATCGGTGAGATCAATTCGATCGCTGAACAGACAAATCTGCTTTCCCTGAATGCTTCGATCGAGGCAGCCAGGGCGGGAGAGCAGGGCCGCGGCTTTGCTGTCGTTGCGGGACAGATTCAGAAGCTGGCGGAGGA
>Ga0137307_102904_pt1 | contig 11043 bp, 8 predicted proteins | sample NAcewD2O_March_2_FD_97180 | JGI IMG/M metagenome (GOLD analysis project Ga0137307, IMG submission 97180) | Mouse cecal microbial communities from Vienna, Austria - N-Acetylglucosamine amended D2O_March | ecosystem: Host-associated > Mammals > Digestive system > Large intestine > Cecum | place...
AAGGAGACCATTGCGGTCTCGCATTTGTCAGCGTTGCCGCCATCGCTGCCGTGGCTATTGTCTTTATTGCCTGGTTGGTATGGTTCTTATATGTCATATGGACCAAACGTCACCTTGTTCCGATGCACCCGAAAGGATATAAGATTCTCGACTCCATTGATTTTTGGCTTTTCGTGTACTGGATTGTCGCTTCGGTTTTCAAAGTCGCAACCGGTGCATGGATAGTTCCGATAGTCGCTTTGATATGGGTGGCATCCATATATATAGCCTTTAAGTACGACAAGACAGAAAAGGCATAAATAAACCAATACCATCAAAAAGCATGACACACAAGGAGATAAGAGAGCAATCGCAAAGACTTTTGTTGCTGACAGGAATTAAACTGTTCGGCACAAAAGGCTATGACGCTACTTCTATTGTTGATATTGAGACCGAACTTAATCTGACACGCGGTGCCATAACCTATCATTACAAGTCAAAACTTGGAATGTTTGAGACCACGGTCAACAAGTATTATCTCGGACGTGTCATGCCGTCCTCTGTTCCGGAAGATTTCAGAGGCAACTTCAAGGATTTCTATCTCAAATATGTCTCTATGCTGGAGGAGGAATGTCTGGCTCTTATGAATGCCGGAGTCCGCAATGTGGCGGGAACTTTCCTCAATCTTGAAATTGACGCACTTAGAAACAGTCCCGATTTCAGAGATAAATGCACCGAACTGAACGAGAGACAAATATCGGTTCTTGAACTTGTTATAGGACGGTCGATACAGAACGGAGAGATTAAGTCCGGAGTCACCCCGTCCCTGATAGCAGAGATGTTTATGAACGTGGTCATTGGTCAGACCCGCCGCTCCAATGTCGAGGGTTCCATGTATTATACCGATGGAATGCTTCGCCAGTTCAACAGCATCTACCGGTTGATTTCAATGTGATAAGGCAAGGTCTTTATGAAACCTAAAAACAATAGAATCTTTTGCATAGGTTGTCACCACAGCAAAATGCTATTTGCTACGCAAGCCAAAGCTGATAACTTTATAAAGTTCAACAGCGAGGATATTGCGGCGCATTCCAGCAAGGTGCCGTCACGGAGTTACTATTGTTCCTTTTGCTGTGGTTGGCACGTCACAAGCATCGACGATGACGATCTCGCCAGACAAAGAGACGAGCGGGATGCAAAGGTATGGGAGGCTATAAAGACAAAAGTAAAGAAACAGGCTGATATGTCTGTGGTACAGGTGGAAATACTCCCCAAACGCAAGAAACTTCCGGCAACCACAGAGGGATACCATATAAAACGAATGATTCTCGACATTGACAATCTGAGCTTAAAGATTATCAATGCCATGCTTCGCACTGACTATAAGGATGCAGAGAACCTTATCAGTGATGCTAGAACACTCTATGAAGAGACCTTAGCCAAAAGTGCGGAATATGGAATCGACTGCACTATTATAGATAAACGAGGAGAAAAGGTAAACAGATTGGAAGAAGACCTATGTTTTGTCAAGAGCCTCGTTGGCAACCCGGATGCGAGACAGGAATATCTTGACAACGCTGAAAGGGGCAAGAATAAAAACCGTCTTCCCTCTTTTGTTGAATGTCTTCACAGCATGGAACTGATAGAATCCTTGTTTATCGTTGCTAAAGAAGCGGCAGAGAGAAAGGATAAGGAGAAAGTGACTGAATTATGCAATGAAATTGAGCATCATTTGAAGCATGGTGTCAAGGCTATCGGAGTGCATAGACGCGGATTGTTCCGCCAGCGCATAAATGAGCTGTTAAAACTGTGTGGCCAGTCATCTGAAGAACTGGCAGACAGCTTATATAGAGACCTCGTTGTTACAGCCATAGAACATATAGAAGAGGCTTATGGCGCGTTGCAGGCATCCGACTTCGCAAGTCTTGAAAACCATTTGTCAAATGCTGAAGATATTTTGCCCGAAGCTGACGATGAAAACATAAGACTGCTTACCAATCAGATTTCCAAGTTACGTTCCGAGGCAGAGCGCAAAAAGATGGAGGCTCAACCGCAGTACCGGATACTATTCCTTCACGGTTTTACATCGAGCGGAGAATGTGAGATAGCCACTACGCTGGGGTCTGAACTTGAATATTTAGCGGAAATAGTGTCCCCTGATTTGCCGCTTAATCCTCATGCCGCAATGGAAATGCTTCTTGAATTATGTGATTCCGAAGCATTTGATATTATAGTCGGGTCAAGTTGTGGAGCATTCTATGCACAACAGCTTGTACGGTTGACAGGAGTTCCTGCAATCCTCATAAATCCATTTTTCATGATGTCGGAATTTCTGAAACCACGAATTGGCATACACGATTATAAATCTCCGAGAAAAGACGGTGTCCAAAAGTTTGAAATAACACCTGAACTCATATCCTCATTCGAGGAAATGGAACGTCATCAGTTCGATTGTTATGATGAATTCAACCGCACAAGAGTCTGGGGTATGTTCGGCAGTATGGATAAAATTGCCCGGTTCCGTCCGTTGTTTGAAAAGTATTTTCAATTATCGTATGATTTCGACGGGCCTCACACCATGACCGCTGACAACGTCAGAAACGATCTTGCGCCGGTCGTAAGACAGATGCTGAAAGATGTCCGCCCGTCACGCGACAGATATTTCCGTCATTTCAAAGGCAACGAATACAGGCTTTACCAGAAGGCCAAAGATTCAGAAACCGGGTCTCGAATGGTAGTGTATCAGGCTCTATATGGCAACCACGGATTCTAGGTGCGACCTGAAAAGATGTTTTTTGAGCGAATCATCCGCAACGGACACGAATTTCTCCGCTTCGCGGAGATTGACAAGACAGACTCACAGTAACCTATTATCCTTGGGTATTTGCCTTTATATACTCTACCTGAGTCGGTATAAAATTAGTCTGCCATTATTATCTCATCGGTATTCTCTGCCAGGGCTGAACCACATTCAGGACATTTACCCTCAACGGGATTCCACGAATATAAGACTTCACAACAATCATCGCACCGAAGATTATAACGTCTTTGCGCAATCTCATCAGTTGACAGATATTTTATCTCTTTGCAATGTGGACAGCGGAACAACAAGTAATGGCCAGACATGAGAGCATAATGACCATAGGGTTCAGTGTTGATACTGAATTTGCATTTAGGGTTAGTGCATTCATAATGATGAAGGGTTGCCATATTGGATTTTATTAAATTGTTATATTTCAAGAAGAATTGGGCTATTGGTAGTCTCTATGACATCTGTGAGAATCTCGGAGTGCTTTATATCGAGCATCATTTCTTTGCTAACCATAAAGTAGTCTATACGGAAGCCTTGATTATTTAACCGATATTCCGGCTTATTCTGGTAGAAGTATGAGAAATCAGAGTCATCCGGGTGAAGGATACGATATGAGTCCACAAGTCCGGCAGCATTCATCATTCCATCAAAATTTTTGTGTTCCCATGGAAAATAGCACCCGGCATTCTTTACAGACACTCCATCCCAAGCGTCTTTGTCTGTAGCGATAATATTCATGTCTCCACAGACTATTAAAGGCTTTTCTTTTGACAGTTTCTCCAGATAATCGTGTAACTCATAATCCCATTGTCTCCTAATCTGGAGCCACTTCTCATCGCTCGTATTAGAATACGGGAAATATGTATTGACAAGGATGTACCGGTCAAACCTCAACACATTGATACAGCCAGTTTCCAACAACCATTCGGGTATATCATTCCGTTGGTCTTCTATATCAAAGTGAAGACCATGCCGAATATATGTGCTCACTCCTCCGAATAGGCCGTCCTCCATAATTCCGAGCCAGCCCATGTAACCGGGAATCTGCGTAAGAAAGGCTCCTTTCTTCCGTACCTTCTGAAAACACATCAATTCCGGTTGATATTTTTCTACCAGTTGGTTAATTGCATCTAACCGGGACTGAATCCCGTTGACATTCCAACTAATTATCTTCATAGCGAGTTAATGTTTAGTCTCCCTTTTAGCAGGAAATATTATTTCTAAATCCTCAAGAGTCACTTCGATTAGCGGCTGATTCTTTTGAGAATCGATAAGTTCCTTTAGTTTTTGATATTGACTCTTCTGAGGCTTCCCATTTTTATATTTCACATCGGAAATAGTATGAACAAGGCCGTTCCTTTCAATTAGGTATATGAATAATTGTGATATATGAGGATAACTATTCCAAACTAAATTTGATATTTGTTTCAAATTTTGTAAATCCTTATAGCCAAATGGTTTCCCGATTTGAGCTGAAATAAGACACCAAATTTCCCTTGTATTATCAGCGAAGAAATTAGCAATTCGCTCCGGAATGTGTCGGTTTGCTCGATAGTATCTGTTGAGTATGATAAGCGGTGCATAATACTCAAAGTATTTATCTGAAACTGAAATGGAACTTAACCAATCGGAGGTTTCATCATCAATTGGTCTCATAAGCAATTTCAGTGCGCGGCTATAGTCACTTATACCCATTACTGAGAAAAAATCTTTGAGTGACAGATGCAGAATTTTGTTTCCGCTTTCTTCAAATTTATAAATGACCTCATTCCACAGGTACTTTGCAGTTTGTACGCCTTCACCTCTTTGTTTTACGATTTCGCACACAACTTTCAGCCATTTATTTATTGCATCAGTCTCAAAGTATTTGATATTAGCCTCTATGCTTGAAAGCAATATCATGATTCCCTCCTTGTCAATTTGACCAAGGTACTCTAAAGTCAACCGGAACATTTCTGATGGGAAATTATATTCCGGAATATTATATATGAAGTTGATTACATCTTCCTTTTCTTGATGAATCCTTTGCCGTTCTTCTTCGATACGCTGTTCCTCAATCAAACGCTTACGCTCTTCTTCCTTTTTACGTTCGATTTCAAGCTGTGCAAGTCGCTCTGCCTCCTCAATCTCTTTCTTACACTCAGAAATGATACATTCTATACGCTCTATACATTCTTGTTTTTCAGAATTTGAATCATGTAGATATACCATTCTTTGATCAGCATCAAAAGTTAGGTCTGAGAATTGAACAGTCTCAGTTTGCCATTTTCCGCATAATCTTGAATTAAGTCCATCCTCAATAATATTAAAAACGTAATACTTGACGGTTAGGTGTAATCTTCCGGATTTTTCAGTAGCAGCTTTAGCTTCATCATCAAATCCAAAAAGATTATAATTGTTATTTACCCAAGCGTCAAGCTCACGCATTATCGGGTGGTCTTCATTTACGTCATCAAATATCCAGCAGATATACCATCCATTATCACGATAAGCATCGTTCCTTTCGAGAATCACATATTGGAATATCGGAGAAAGTTGAACTTCCAAAACGACTGTTTTATCATCAAAATCAGCTCTTATGTCTGGCTTTCTCCATGTCTTGCCGACTTTCTTGGCTACTTTCTCAACGGCAACCTGTCTAATATTGGGCTCATTTTCAAGCGCTAATGATATTGCAGCTTTTGTTTGCCGATGTTCAAGGCTCTCAGTACGCCCATTGAAAATCATGGCTTTAATTTCTTCTTTGGTGTACTTAACCTTATCGTAGTAGTCACATTCTCCTTCCGGAAGAATGTCTATATGCTTGAAGTGAAAACAGTTTTTCCCATTTATATCCCCGACTATCTTAAGTGGACGCTTGCAACACCCGCAGAGAAATGTCCTACCGGATTTAATTGCCTCCTCGTTTTTAGCCTCAGTCCGAAGACTCATAAGATATGCCTGTCTTACATCCCGGAACTCCGGTTCATACACGCAATCGAAGAGGTCTGAAGAAAGAATAGGAATCATTTCTCCATTCCGATTGTCAAATGCCGTATATACAGTAGGTTTATGGTTCATGGGTGCAAAGGTAGCAAACGCATGGGCAGTATTTAGGCACGCCTGTGTTATAGAAACCTAAAAGATAAAGTTTATATCCCATCGTAGAAATAACGGATAATATATATATCAAAGTCAGAAAGAACCGGCATAAGACGTTCAATTAAATTATCACATCCTAATTGCTTGAAAGAATTAATGATTTGAGTAATTGGTATAGTTTCATCCTCAAGATCTATTAAATGCTTTTGACAAATTTTCTTGCTAATCATCCGTGGCAAGCCATATTCTTCCAACTCATATACATTTTTGGGGAGAAACGCATTGGATGCTCTGCCGATGAAAGAACGAATATCAGGTGTCCAGGGATATAAAGCGAACTTGATTGTATGAACGATGTGTAAAACAGATGGTATGAGATAGTTTATATCTCGTTCAAGCTTAAACGTTTCATTTGCTTTCACTTTACACCTTTGGATATACTCTTGGATACGTTCAAAGGAATAATCCCAATTCCTTGAAAATGCTGATAACCCAATCGTGATTCGATTGGCAATGAAATCATTATGTGAAACGTTAAAAATTTGTCTTATTGGTTTATTCCAATCACGTGTAGAGGTTCGCGTCAGAGCGTCATAATTATCAGGCCAATATGGATTATGCTTTATTTTCTTAGCCAGTTTTAGCACCAGTTTTGGAGAAGCACCTTTAATGGATGCGTCTGACTTGATTCTATTATAAACTTCTGTTCCAAGGACAGACTCCAACTCAGTATTATACGCCATAAGCCTTTCCTTCTGAGCTTTATTTAACGGCACCCCAGGTTCATTTTGATCTAAGCCACATACCACTTCATCAGAAAGAGGTAACTCAATTTGATTGCGTTCTTGTTCCGGAGCTTTTTCCAATAGATATACGTACCCAACAAAGTATTTGAACATTCGACCTGCGCGACCGATAATGTTTCTATATGTGAAATAATCCAATTTCTTATTTGATATTTTGTTATTCCACAAAATCACCTTTTCTGCTTGTGTATTAACGCCCTCAATGATTGAAGAAGTCGTTAAAATTGTGTTCAATCCATTTGGCTCTTCAAATAATTTAATCTGTAACTGTGCCAATGAGCGGTGAAGATTCCCATTATGAATTCCAATCCCTCGTTCTATTAAGGGAAGTATGGGACATGAATTTCCATAATTATTTCTCAACCATTCGGAAAAGCTTCGGCATAATCCATTTTCCACTGGTGTGATATTCGGGAGCAGATATGATTGTACTTTCGCAACTTGGGGATGACTGCTAACATATATAAGAGCTTTGCTTTGTGCCTCCGATAATATGCTCAACAACTCTTTAGCCTTTATTTCATCAGTAATTGGTTTGTCAGAAAATTTCTTATATGAAGGCTTTACCTTAGTCACAACTGTTTTGAACCCACTTTCTTTAACAAAGGACATTCTATCCGTTATGGGATTAGACTCAATGCCATCAATATTGGGGCCCCAAAAATATTTCTGCTTAGCTTTCTTACCGAATTCTATCATCACAGACAATAATCTATCCGCTCTATCATCCTTTAGACTTGCCTTGTAAAATTCATCAACGATGAAAATATCAATGGATTGTATGACATCCATATACGCAAAAGCCCGCTCTTGAGGAAATACAAAAATGTCCTTACCTGTAGGAGTTTCATCTGTTGTGGTTATGATGGCATATCGACCGGAAAATTTCTGAGCAAGCCTTCGGCGCGTTTCGTTAGCTAATGCCACGGTTGGAACGATTATAACAACGCAGTTAGGTTTTCGTATAGCGATATACGCATCTATGATATAACTTTTACCGAAGCTGGTGGGTGCACTAACTGCTAAACTTTCTCCTTGAAGAAGGCGTCGCAATATATGAGCTTGTTCCAAATGCAATGTAGAATCTTCTTCATCCCCAACATCAGCTCTAAACATATTGGCTGCAAAAACATCTTTCCAGTCTGATGTTTCCGGTGACATGTAAGGGTAGAGGCCGACTTCACGAATCAAATGATTCAGGATTTCATTGCAAGGCAAATTCCGTTTCGTGCGAGAATCAAGCAAGTTGATTACAGCGGATCGGGCATCTCCTAAGCTACCGGAATTTATAAGATCCCCTATTCGTTTATATTCCTCAAAATCGACCATTACTTACTGCTTAATAGAATTTGCCTTTTCGTAAAACTTGGTTATTATGGATTCTTTGTTTGGCACAGGGAAAAGTATCAGATGGAAACTTATTGCGTCAAAGAGATAAATACCTGTGTCGCCATCCTCATCTTTAAATGTTCTCTGTTGCTCATTAAGCTTCTTAAAAAAAGAAAGTGCGCATGACTTATGTTTAGAGATGAGGCTTGTTTTAAAAGCCTCGGAAAGGGCATTCGCAGAATTCGTTAAATCACATTCATGCAAAAACATTATAGGGATATGTAGGACCTTTTTTATCTCATCCAAAGAAGTATTCAACGAGAGGCAAGCTTTAATCCTATCAGATAGGTTGGTATTATTAACACATATATCCAAATCTTTATAACCCAATATAAGACAAGATTCCTTACGAATAGCTTTAGAAGTTAGGGCTGTCAAGACAGATTTTACAGGCTTATTCAATCTGCCGTTATCAATGCTATCATAGAATTTTGCTTCTCCCAGCCATAGAGAGAATTCATTATCGTCATTAATAACAATGTGTACGCTATCCGCTCCCTTTGCATTGTCTTTTGGATTTTGCTTATAAAATATTTTGGGGACAACAGGTAATGCGTTGAAATACCTTTTCATTATCCCATAGAGTAAAATTTCAGCTATTTCTCCTCCTTTACCGTTATCCTTTTCACTTGAAAACCTTAAGTTTTTGGCAGCCTCTTTTACTGCACTAAATGGATTATCAGCAACCATTTTGTTTCTTTCCTCTGCGCTCAGGGCAGTTAACATAAGGTTGTTCATCAGAAAATCGATAAAAGATGATTCTCTCCATTTCCCACTTTCGAATGTGTTAGACATAGAGATAAAATGTTGACGTGGGGATAACGTCTCATCAATTTCTTGGAGTGATGAGTCTATAATGACATCAAATTCTAAAAGCGGAAGCGGCATTGGATAGAAGCAAATTATAGTTTATCCGATTCATTTATCCGAAAATCATTGAGGCGAGTTCTTCGTCGCTGAGGTTGCTCTCCATGAACTCGATGTAGGCATGGAAAGCGGCCATGAGCTGACGGTTATAGGGTACGCTTTGGTCATGCTTTTCGAGAATGCCAGGAAGGGCTTTCTCCATATCGAGCAGCTTCTTATAACTGGTAATGCCGTAGATTGTCTCGATGCTCGGGTCATAGTGCTCCCGAAACATATCCGACATCTTGCCCTGAATTGTGGCCATATAGACTTTGTATGATCTTTCGGCAAGTTCCTTGACATCACGAAGGAACTCTGCGAAAGCGGCTTTTCGCATTTCCTCGTCGACGGAAAGAACCTGTTGCGTAGACTTGGCCTTTGCCGGTTTGTCATAAGGCTTAGATTCTGCAGGAGTGAACAGCGTTGGTGTTTCACCTTTCAGCATATCCAGATACAGATGCAAGGCGGCACTGGTCCGATTATGAGTGTCCCGATTCCATTGGTAAGCCTCGGGATTAGCCCACAACTCATCATCAATCTTCTTAAGCGTTGCGTAGTCGGTATAAGTATAGGGAGATGGATGGTCAAGGCCGTCTATCATCTTCTGCACACGGGGAACGAGATTTTCAAGATTCCCTGCGTAACTTGACACGGTGCGCTCTGATTTGCCGAGAGCTCTCATGTAATCCATGAAGCGTTTTCTCATTCCTGATGGACTATTGTCTTGTACGACCGGAGCTGCCGGAGGCGTCGGGGCATCATCGTTACCAGGTTCATCAATCGGCTCGTTAGCAGTAGTGACCGTTATGACTTCCTCGGAGGGCTCTTCTCCACTGGGAATAACATATCCGGCTCTTTGATTCTGGGGCTTGCTGTCTGTAATAAGGAATGGACAATCGGCAATCTGACCTATCAACCAGAACACTGCATAGCTGTCGCTATCGGGGTCGCTATAAAGATACAGTTTGTAAGCCGTTTTCTGAGGGACAAAAGTATATCTGACCAACTGGCTGAAGACAGTCTTGTCGAACTGCTTGAAGTATGGACGATCGGCGGTCGTCAGCTTGAAAAGAGACTCAAAGGAAATCAACCCATCATCATCCGCCCGCATTACCTTGTTGACGTAATCGGCGTAGTTGAAGATGTTGGCATCGCAGTTATAATGATGATAAGCAAACCCGGCTACCGTCAGAAGATTGGACGTCATGGCGAAATGAGTCACCTTCGGACAATTGGAATTGGCCGCTTCTCCATTCTGCCGGTATGCAGCAACATAGTCGGCAAAGCATTGCTCAAAATATTTCATGTTATCATCAAGAAGATAAACATGCACGGTGCCATTACCCGAACCAGTCTTGCGGTTGGGCAACAGTATCTCATCCTTTACAAACTCCCAGTTAGGGAATAAGGGTCCGACAAAGTGCGGATAGCCCTTTGCTGCCATTACTTCATTAATCTGCGTCAATTCCATATTTCGTAATGTCAAGTTGTTTTAGAATAGCAATGAGAACGTCGACCACTATGCTGTTGCCAGCCTCTTGATACATTGCTGTATCCGGAACGACGATCTTGAACCAGTCCTTGAAACCCATCAGTCGCAGACACTCCCTTGGCGTGAGCTTACGGATGCGGCCTTTGTGGGTAACGTAATTATCGACACCGGCGCGGTGCATCTTGTGCATCGACTGCAACAGTGGTCGAGCAACATCAAGATCAGTCTCAATGCGGGTGCGGAAGTTCTTGGTACCCGGGCAAAGGACATAGTTCTTTACTTTTTCCGAAAGATAATATTTTTCCTCGACATCTTTGACATCAAAGATAAATTCATCATAAGCTTCCTCGCCTTGAACCAAGGGATGGAATACGAAATCACCGTGCCAGTTAAACTGCTGGTTCCGTTTCTGGCATAGAGCAACATCCCCGTTTATCTGGGTGTATCGTTTTTCCCTGTTCTTATGGGAAGTCACGAACTTAATGCCTTTTTCTCCAAGGAAATAGCTGGAATCCACAGTATCTTCCAAGAAATCGTACATCTTGTATTCCAAGGGAATAGCCTCCGGAGCATCAAAT
>Ga0137307_102905_pt1 | contig 11042 bp, 13 predicted proteins | sample NAcewD2O_March_2_FD_97180 | JGI IMG/M metagenome (GOLD analysis project Ga0137307, IMG submission 97180) | Mouse cecal microbial communities from Vienna, Austria - N-Acetylglucosamine amended D2O_March | ecosystem: Host-associated > Mammals > Digestive system > Large intestine > Cecum | place...
TTGTAAAAAGCTAAAAATTCCCTGAAAACATGAGGTTTTTAAGAAAAATAGGATTGTAATACTTTACAATACCTTTTTATCTGACGGGCGGACAAAATGAATAGTAATTACAAGGGCGCGCTGCCGAAGCAGTGCGCCCTTCCCTCTCTCATTCTATCTACAAGTGTAATACTCTGTCTTTTATCTCCTGTGTCCTGCCCTGATTCCAGAACTGCGTCCCGATATATCCGCAGGTCCTTCTGGCCACAGCCATCTTATTCTGATCCTGATTACCGCAGTTCGGGCACTCCCAGATCAGTTTTCCGGACTCATCCTCTTTGATCTGGATCTCTCCGTCGTATCCGCAGCATTCGCAGAAATCACTCTTAGTGTTCAGTTCCGCATACATAATATTATCATAGATAAACTTCATAACGGAAAGCACCGCCGGAATGTTCTGCTGCATATTGGGAACCTCCACATAACTGATCGCTCCGCCCGGCGACAGCTTCTGGAACTCCGCCTCAAATTTCAGCTTATCAAATGCGTTGATTTCCTCCGTCACATGTACGTGATAGCTGTTGGTAATATAGTTCTTGTCGGTTACTCCCGGAATAATCCCAAACCGCTTCTGAAGGCACTTTGCAAACTTATAAGTAGTAGACTCCATCGGTGTTCCATATACCGAATAGCTGATATTCTCCGCTTCCCTCCACTCTCTGCATTTATCGTTCAGATGCTGCATAACCTGCAGGGCAAATTCCCTTGCCTCCGGATCCGTGTGGGATTTCCCCAGCATTCTCACGCACATCTCATAGAGGCCTGCATACCCCAGGGAAATCGTTGAATACCCATTATATAACAGCTTATCAATCTTCTCGCCCTTCTTCAGCCTTGCAAGCGCCCCGTACTGCCACAGAATCGGCGCCACATCTGAAATCGTTCCAAGCAGTCTCTCATGACGGCATCTGAGCGCCCTGTGGCACAGCTCCAGCCTCTCATCCAAAATCTTCCAGAACCGTTCCATATTACCCTTTGCCGAACATGCCGCATCAACCAGATTGATAGTCACAACACCCTGATTGAACCGTCCGTAGAACTTATGGCTTCCATCCGGGTTCCTCTGGGAATCCTCCACCGTCAGAAAAGACCGGCAGCCCATACAGGTATATACGTTGCCCTGCTTTAACTCCCGCATCATCTTCGCAGAAATATAATCCGGAACCATGCGTTTAGCAGTGCACTCTGCCGCAAGCTTCGTCAGCTCCCAGTATTTGGACTCTTCTGTGATATTATCCTCATCCAGTACATAGATCAACTTTGGAAATGCAGGTGTGATCCACACGCCCTTCTCATTCTTAACGCCCTGCATCCTCTGCCTGAGCACTTCCTCGATGATCATAGCAAGGTCATCCCGCTCCTGTCCTTCCGGAACCTCATCCAGATACATAAACATGGTCACAAAGGGCGCCTGTCCATTACAGGTCATCAGCGTGATCAGTTGATACTGGATTGTCTGGATACCACTCTTTACCTCGTCTCTCAAACGTTTCTCAGTAATCTTACTAATAATCTCTTCGTCCATGCTCTCGCCGCACTCCCGGCGCTCTTCGATGACACCCTTCTTCAGTTTCTGCCTGCTTATATCTACAAAAGGCGCAAGATGCGCAAGCGTAAAGGACTGTCCCCCATACTGGTTACTTGCAACCTGTGCCACAATCTGCGTCGTCACATTGCAGGCTGTAAAAAAACTGTGGGGCTTTTCGATCAGTGTTTCGCTGATAACTGTGCCGTTCTGCAGCATGTCCTCCAGATTGATCAGGTCACAGTTATGCTCCTTCTGCGCAAAATAATCCGAATCATGGAAATGAATGATCCCCTCCTCATGCGCCTGTACAATCTCCTCTGGAAGCAGTACGCGTTTGGTCAGGTCCTTACTCACCTCGCCTGCCATATAATCTCTCTGCGTAGAATTGATCACCGGGTTCTTATTGGAATTTTCCTGATTCACTTCTTCATTCAAATGCTCAATGAGAGCAAGGATCCCGTTATCCGTCGTATTCGACTTGCGGGCAAGCTCTCTCTTATAACGGTAACGCACATACTTCTGCGCAACCTCATATCCCCGCATTCCCATAATGCTGGTCTCTACCATATCTTGAATATCCTCAACGTGGACAGCATGGGACATGCGCTGCACCTGCTGTGCAATATCATCCGCGATCGCCCGCACCTGATATTTATTCATCTTATAAATATTCTCTACCTCTTGATTCGCCGCATTAATTGCATTAACAATCTTCGATATATCGAAGGAAACTTCTTCGCCGTTTCTCTTAATTACTTTGTTCCTGACTACTGTTTTCACCTTAATACTCTCCTCTCAGACCATTTTCTGATTATACCGCTTATCTGGAAGCAATCCGCCCCCAGGCACCATCACCACAATATATAGTGTGTGTAAAAGTAATGTTACCACAAAATATCCAGAATGAAAAGCATTATTTTTAATTATTTCCAAAAAACTTCCTGCCATATCAAGTTAAGGCACCGCAAATGCCCAAAATATGGTATTGTTATAAAAAAGACGGTTATACTAATTTATAACCGCTGCAAGGAGGTACAATCTATGCTAGAACAGCTGCTTACACTTCCGGGATTTCTTTATGATCTCGGCGGAACTTATTATTTTCTCGGGAAATGGATATGCAGAAAGTGCTCCGACATTGATGCGTCGGACTGTGTCCACATGTACGGCATGTGCCGGAATGCAGGAGAAGAACAGGAAACGTCCTTCTATTTCAATAAGCTGCGCGCATACAGCGATCTTGCTTTGGAAATTCCTTACAATCCGGGGCTTATCCGCAGAAATATGGAAGGGCTTTTATCATCCCTGCCGGAATCTGCCTCTGACGGACTGAAAACACAAATTTCAGCATTCCAGGTAGATTTACCAAAGTATTCCTAGCCGGAATCAGTGCAGGGGCACAAAGAGCCTTTGAAACATGCCTGTCTTGGAATGGAGGGATATCACATGGCGCTTTCCAATCATTTTTATGCCATAACGCACAGCATCCGCCCGAAAGGCGGGTGCTTTCCGGCGTCTCGAAACGGTTACGCCTTCTGCGGCATATTGATGCTGATCAGCGAAATATGGAAACAGTGGACGCTTACCTTTACAATAAACCATGGCACCTACAGCTGGTGGCATTTTCCCTTCCAGCTGTGCAGCATCCCTATGTATGTCTGTCTGGCCATCGGCTTTTTATCCTCTGCCCGCATACGGAAGCATATTCCATTTCTCCAGACCCGTGCGGACAGGCTCTGCTCCTTACTAAAGGCCTTTCTGATGGATTTCGGAATGCTTGGCGGAATCTTTGTATTCTTTGATACCAGCGGCATGCACTATGGATACCTGCCGCTGACACTCCATTCCTATATATGGCATATTCTGCTGATCATCTTTGGCTGTGTCAGCGGATTAAGCAGCAACAGCTGCCATTCATGGAAAGGCTGGCAGTTTAGCGTAACACTATATCTTGTATGCTGCGCGGCCGCGACCATCTTCAACCTGACATTCCACCGGTATGGGATTATTAATATGTTCTATATCAGCCCGCATTACTATATGCACCAGAAGGTATTCTGCCATATAACGGATGCACTGGGCAATGGCTGCGGAATCGCCGCCTATATAACCTCATCCATAATTGGCGCAGGCCTGTTTCATCTGATGTGGAACAAAATAAACCGTCTGCGCATCCAAAAAGAAACACCGAATAAGTTCCAAAAACTCTAAATGGCGATCCTTGTACTTCAGGTTTCTATCTCCTCCTCTGCAGTCCTCCGGGCGCTCCTATCCGTAACAGACTTATTAATCCTTTTTCCACCTGTTTAAAACATTACCATTTTTATCAACTTCCAACAATATATTGCCTCCACAAGGCTACATAACTGTAGCGGCACATTTTTCAAATATGCAATATTATATGAATAATAGGAGATACTGCATATGGCATTTCAATTAAATCCGAATAAAAAAGAAAGAGAAAATAAAACTATCCGGTTTCCCTTACCTTTAGCGGAGAAGATAAATGAAGCAATAGAAAGTCAGGAAGTCACCTTTTCGAGTTTTGTAATTCAAACCTGTGAATATGCATTGGAACATATGGAATCCGAAGACCGCAGATAAAATAAGAACATCCCAGAGCGTATCAATAAAACCTTCATATATCTCCTGACAGAAAAAAACCGCCGGAATACGACGGTTTTAACAGGGGATGAGAGAATCGAACTCCCGCTAAGAGTTTTGGAGACTCCTGTCATACCATTTGACCAATCCCCTTTCTAAACTTTGTAACCAAAATCGGTCACTAGATATTTATACCACAAATGACCGCTTTTTGTCAATTCATTATTCAAATTTCGCCAACTTTTTATGGCAGACGGTTTATCACTTTCTTCATTCCCTCCAATTTTTGTTTTCTTCCTGTTTTTTATTGAAAGAGCCCCGCCTTTTTCTTATAATACTTTTAAAAACAGAAAGGCAGGAATTACTATTTTGGAGCAGATAAAGAATCTCATTTTTGACGTGGGTCATGTCCTCATCGGCTATGGACGCGTAAAGCTGTTCACAGACCATAACATTCCTTTAAAGGACGCCGCCCGCATTACCAGAGAGGTCTATCAGGAAGAGGACCTCTGGGCAGACGGAATCGACAGAGGAACGCTTACCATCCCGGAGGCACTAGAAGAATATCAAAAACGTTTCCCGGATGACATTGAACTAATCGAATGGTTCATAACCAACACCTATAAGATGGTTATCCCCCATCCGGAAATCTGGGATAAGATAGCCCGCCTTAAGTCTCAGAGATACTCTGTGTATCTGCTGTCCAACTATGCTGAGGAGCTTTTCCGGAAGCACACAGAAGGACTGCCGTTTCTGGAGCTTATTGACGGGGGTGTGATCTCCTATCAGGTAAAAGTATCCAAGCCGGATGCGCGGATCTATCAGATCCTGATGGAAAAATATCATTTGCTGCCGGAGGAATGCCTTTTTTTTGATGACAAAAAAGAGAATGTCACTGCCGCCATGAACCTCGGGATACATGCCAGACTGGTAACCTCCCGCATCATGTTAAACGAAGCATTAGAGGCCATGATATCCTAAAACGGATGACCACGGCCTCTGCCTTTAGCATTCTCCAAATCCTGAATTAATCAGCGCAACCAGGGCATTTACCGCTTCTTCTGCATCCTCTCCCTCGGTGCTGATGTATACCCGTTCTCCCTGACAGAAGCCATGAGAAAGAAGCAGGATGACTGATTTTGCTGAGGTCGGCTGTTCGCCTTCACGGCAGATCAGAATGCTGCTCTGAAAGCTCTTTGCCATTTGAACAAACTCACTTGCCGGCCTGGCATGCAGGCCTGTGGCATTTTTTATGGTAACAGATTTTGTTATCATACTTCCCTTCCCCTTTATTCACAATTTCCTTCTATATTATTTTCTGCGTTCTTTGATTTCCTCCAGACACTCCTCCAGTGCATCCTGCCAGCTTCGCAGAGTACGATGAAATGTATCGGTATAAGCGATGCTGTCAAACATTGTATTCTTTGCCCGCTTTGCGCTTCTGTCCTTCTGCAGGATAGGAACCAGCTGATTTACAGAATATCCCAGTCCGGCCGCGCAGGCGCTGTAAAAATTATATCTGGACGCAGTGCCGGTATTGGCAATATGGTAGGTTCCATAAAATTCTGTATCCGCCATATTTAACAGCTCCTCTGCAACATCCACACAATAGGTAGGCGAGCACATCTGATCTGTCGTATACGTAATTCTTTCTCCGGCCTCAAGCTTCTCCATCATCATATAGATATAGTTGGAGTGTGTGTATCCATTCGCGCCAAAGAGAAGCGGCACCCGGATAATAAAATGCTTTCTGCAGACAGCTCTTACCTCCTGTTCTGCCATAAGCTTACTGCATCCATAGGTATTGATCGGATTTGTTTTATCATATTCATGATAAGGAACCTCTGTCTCACCATCAAACACAGAATCACTGCTGATATGGATCAGCGGAATATCCAGCTTGGATGCCGCAAGGGCTGCATTTTTCGCTCCAAATGTATTGATGGCATAGGTCATTCTCCGCTGCTCCTCCGCCGCATCCACCATACGGAAGCCTGCGCAGTTTATGATCAGGTCCGGTTTCTTTTCCAGCATATACTCCATAACTGCCTGCGCATCGGTTAGATTCAATTCTTTTCTTCCCTTTAGTGCGATAACCTCATGCTCCCGTTCAAAGACTCTTGCTATATCTGCACCCAAAAGGCCGCTGGCCCCGGTTATTATTACTTTCATACATTTTCTCCTTCATCTATAAGCACCGCTCTGCACGGAGCCGCCTCGCTGTCCTTGATACTAAGCGGGAAGCAGACCAGCTGGTAAACCCCGGGACTTACACCCGCCAGACAGATTCCCTCCAGAAGAAGCATTCCTGCCCTCAGCAGTATCTTGTGGACCGGCTTATCCTTATCTCCCTCTTTATCTACAGAAAAAGAATCAATCCCTGCCAGCCGTACACCCTTTTCTTCCAGATATTTCGCGGCATCTGCTGTAAAATATCCGGCGTTTCCGGGTCTGTTTTCCCTGATATTCTCCGAGAACGGCGTTTTCATCAGTACCATGCCCTCTGTAAGACCTGCCTCTTTCAGTATCTGCTCTGTAATCATCGGCCCGTCCGCTTCTATGACCTGCGCCCTTCCTATAAAACGCTCAATCGAGATCTGATCAATTCCCGGGCCATCTTCTATATAATGATGGGGCGCGTCAATATGCGTTCCATTATGTACCACCATCTCTATGGATGATACACAAGACTCATCTCCCTTGGAATAATCCCTTTCCAGACGATGAGCAAAGGGCTTCAGCGAAGGATATTTCAGCATTTCGGCCGACAGCGGTGCGCTAATATCTATGACCCTCATACTCTATTCTCCACTGTTAAATGAGCTCCAGCTTTTTCAATTCTTCTCTGATTGCCGCCTTCTCGTTTTCCCCGGCTGCGATAAACGGTGCCCGCGGATATGCTTTGATCACGCCTCTTACATCCAGCATCGCATAAATTGCAAGCTGTGTAGATTTTGCCAGATACATAATATCCCTGCACTTATTTACCATAAACTGAGTCTCGCGGCATGCCTCATAATCGCCCTTTATGCCTTCATTGTACATTTTCACATTAATCTCCGGAAATGCATTTGCAAGACCCGGAATAAATGCCTTTGTCCCAAGGACACATGCGGAAAGCCACATTGCCTCCGTTCCAAGTACAACATCAAAGCCCTCTGCACCCAGAACACGATGGTAATTTGCATGGATCATAATATCAAAGGTTGCATCCTTCACACCGTGTACCCCGAGATCCTTCAGCTTTTTTATCGTATTCAACGACATGGGATAGCCTTGGAATTTCGGATTATTATACACATAAACCGGCATATCCCCTGCCGCCTTTACCATATCCTCGTAGAAATACAGAATGCTGTCCTCATTGTGCGTAAAATAATATGGTGCTACTGCCGCTGCTGCATCCACTCCGATTTCTTTTGAGTGCTTGATCAGCTCTACTGTCTCTCCATTTGTGGTGGTTCCTACCTGATTCACAACCTGTATCCTTCCACCAGAAACCTTTTTAGTTATTTCAGCCACCTGCTTGCGTTCCTCAAGAGACATCAGTGCGCCGCATCCATAAGAACCATTGATAAACACGCCATGCACATTCTCACTTAAAAATTCAACCAGTGTCTCCAGACTTTTCACATCCAGCTCTCCATGCTCCTTAAAAGGTGTGATCATTGGAGGAATACATCCATTCATTTTGTACATAATACTTTACCTTCCTTTCTATAATAAAACCGAGTGCTTCGGTTTCTATCATTTCCCTGCCGCTTCCTGCATAACAACAAGCACTTCATCGTCCATTACAATTCCCTCTGCAAGCTGTCTGCGCCGTTTTTCAGCCTCCAGCTCGCCCGGGAACCAAATCCTCTCCATGCCCGCGGCCTTTCTGCTGTTCTTCACCTGTTCCATAAAGCCAGAGACCCTCTCGTTATACTCCTGCCGTTCCATAAACAGTCCTGCAGGGATTCCCGCAAGGAACATTCCCACATTCTGCTGCCTGTCCGGCGCCTGATGCAGCGAGTTCACCTGTCTGCTGTAGCCGGCCCCGGTGAGTACGCCGCTCAGCATTTCAACCAGCAGCGAAATGGCATATCCTTTATAACCGGCAAATGGTAACAGCACGCCTGTCAGCGCTTTTTCCGGGTCTGTAACCGGATACCCCTCCTCGTCAACTGCACATCCCTCCGGCAGCGGCTGCCCTCTCCGCACATATTCGTACAGCTTCCCCTTCGCCAGAGCGGTTGTCGCCATATCAATGACAATGCTTTCCCCCTCCGCCGGAAATGCCGCAGAAAACGGATTGGTTCCAAGAATCTTCTCCGCGCCGCCGAATGCCGCAACATTCGGGTTCGTATTTGTGGTCATAAATCCCACTGCCCCCGCATCCGCAATTAGTTCTGTATAATACGCCAGCATCCCGCAGTGGTTAGAATTTTTAACACCTGCCATTCCCGGAAGTCCTTCTTTTACATTCTCTATGATCAACTGAGCCGCACAGTATCCTGCCAGCTGCCCAAAGGCGCCGTTTCCATCCACGCTCCACACAGTATCGCTTTTCTTTTCCACCACCGGCTCTGCCAGAGGATTTAATCCTCCCCTTTTAATCCGCTCCAGATACACCGGGATCATCTGTACCCCGTGGGAGCTGATTCCCCGCAGCTGTGCCCGAATCGTGATATCCGTAATAATATCACTGCTTTTTTCCGGAACACCCGCCTTTAACAGGGCGGTTTTTACTAATTCTTCCAATTCTTCCTTTGCTATAACTGCCATATTTCCTCCTAAACCACCCGATTCTTTATCGGTTTTCCCTCTATAAATTCTATGATAGATTCCGCGGCATACCGGCTCATCTTGTTGATCGCTTCGCTGGTATAAGCTCCCATGTGAGGACTCATCACAATGTGCTTCTGCTGGGGGAGCCTGCTGCCCCAAGGCGGTTCCTCAGTAAATGCGTCAATGCCGAAGCCTCCAAGCCTTCCTGATTCCAGTGCATCCGCCACAGCCTCCTCATCAGCCAGCTCCCCTCTGGCAGTATTTACCAGAATGACCCCCGGCTTCATCTTCTCCAGAGTCTCTGCACAGATCATCCCTTTCGTCTCCTCCAGAAGCGGGACATGCAGCGTAATAATATCCGATTCCTCAAAAAGCCTGTCCAGGGAAACATAGGTTATCTTATGCTCCTTTTCAAACTCCTGATCCGGATAAGCATCATATGCCAGAATATTTCTGCAGAAATGCTCCATACGGCAGATGACTTCTTTTCCGATACTTCCGGTACCTGCCACGCCTAATGTTGCCGCGGACAGCTCCAGCCCCTTAAACCGGATCCACTCTTCATTCCTGATATTACAGGTATGCTCGTCTAAATTTCTTGCAAGATTCAGAATCATCGCAATTGCCAGCTCCGCTACTGCAGTGCTGTTAGAATTCTTTCCTATCGTAACCGCAATGCCATGTTCCTTTGCAGCCTCAAGATCCACATTGTCAAGTCCCACTCCGTGCTTTGCAATAATTTTCAGCTTCTTTCCTGCTTCAATTACCGTCCTTGACACAACATCTGCACCTACCACTACGCCGTCATAATCCGGTATCAGCTCCGCCAGCTCTTCTTCCCCGAGAATCCTGCTGCTATGTACCTTCGTATATTCTACTCCGGCCTCAGCCAGTTTCTCAAATACGTCCGCACCGCAGCTTCCAAATGAATTCGATGCAATTAATAATTTAAAAGCTCCCATACTTTATACCAAGCCTTTCGCCCTTCTCTTAACCAGTGCGGACGCATCTCATGCATCCGCACCGTAAATTAACCTGCTATCTTCCAAAAATAATCTTAACAATATATTCATAAACCAGACCAATGGTCGCCGTATCCGTATAATCAGCCGTTGCTCCCAGTGTAGAGAGGAAGCTTCCTGCCAGCGGGTAAGCCGCTGCCCATCCAAAGGGAACGATCAGTCCCATCAAGAAGCAGACAATCGCTGTCGCGCGCCTTCCTCCATAACAGTCTGCAAATACGCCAAGCATACCCCCTGTCCAGAAGTTCATCCAGATGGCCGGAAGTACAATAATGTTAAATCCCAGAGTAGTCATAAGGATAGTTGCAGCAACAGCGCCTGCAAGATTTGCAAAGAAACCGATAAATACTGCCATAGGTGCAAACTGGAAGGACGTAGGATAATCCAGTCCCGCAACCGCGCCCGGGATAACCTTTGTTGCAATTCCCTTAAATGCCGGAACAATTTCTGCAAGCATCATACGTACGCCGAACAGAACGATCGTAAGACCCGCGCCAAAATCAACACCCTGGAAAATCAGCCAGATAAACCAGTTGGAGCCGCCTGTCAGTGTTGCAACATTTGCCGGCCCGCAGATAATTCCAATAATCGTCCAGATAACGATAGAGATTGTTGTTACGCATACCGTTGTATCCCTGACCCATTCCAGCCATTCCGGTACTTCCATATCATCACAGCGCTTCTCCTTATTTCCAATCAGCTTAGACAGCCATGAAGTAACTGCAATACCTGTGATCTCTGTTACATACAGGGCATACTAATCCGACTAATACAGTAAGCCCTACCTCTGTGCCAAATTCTGCTGTAGACGCCGCCTGAATCATCCAGTTCTGCGGAATAATGCCGGTTGCCCCGCCCATCAACAGGCTGATCATGTCTCCTACAGCATTACATGCCGCCTGAAGCGGTCCGCATCCAACAACAAGGATCTCATAACCGATGATCGTTTTCACCACGCCCATCAATGTATCTGAAAAAGATCTTTTTTGAAGCATCAGCCCTGTCAAGGCAATCAATCCAAACAGAATACCCGGGTTACCAATAATGTTATTTGCGATAAATTGTAATACAACCATACC
>Ga0137307_100667_pt1 | contig 11041 bp, 2 predicted proteins | sample NAcewD2O_March_2_FD_97180 | JGI IMG/M metagenome (GOLD analysis project Ga0137307, IMG submission 97180) | Mouse cecal microbial communities from Vienna, Austria - N-Acetylglucosamine amended D2O_March | ecosystem: Host-associated > Mammals > Digestive system > Large intestine > Cecum | place...
GAAAGAGGTTGCAATATATGGCAGCTTCTTTTTCTTTTGCGAAATTCCTTTTGGCAATTTGTCATAAAAATTTTATAAAAAGATTAGCTATTAGGGCAATAGAAAAAAATGTGCACAAATTGTAAAATAGAATTAGGTTTTGCGCAAACGTTTGCGCAACTGTAACTACAAGGGATTGCGAAGTTACATAAAGTAAAAGGAGGGTAATTATGCATAGGAAAGTAAGACAGTACTTGAAAAAGAGTCTGTGCGGAATCTTGAGTGCAGCAATGATACTGACAAGCCTGTCGGTACCGGACATGACGGTTCGGGCGGCAGAGGTTTCGGTGTCGGATGAGACGGAGGAAATGGAAGAGACTCAGACAAGAGAAACAACTGAGTCGTTATCTGAAGAGACATCCATAATAGAAACAATAGAGACGGAAGAAATACAATCTGAAGAAACAACTAAGTCTGAGGAAGAGGAAACAGAAGAAACAAGTGCTGCCATGGATGAGAAAGAGACCGAAGAAGATGTTTCCGCAGAAAAGGGTAATCTTATATTAGCAGAGTCTGAGGAAGAGGAAACACAGGATTATGATTCTGTCAAAGCGAATCGGGCAGATGAGAATGGCAACTATATTGTAAATGGTGATTTTGAGAATGGGACTGAACCATGGACAGTTGAAAATATTGGCTTGAGGGATAATAGTGAGTCTGACAGCATAGGTGACAATTCAGGCAAATGTATGTATTTATGGAGTGAGAACGGAGCCAGTTTGTCCATGAGTCAGAGTATTACTCTTGGAGAGGGAAAGTATAAAGCATCCATAGAGGCAGGGGGAAATTATCAGGCAGAGGCTTTTTCATTACGAGTAAAACAGGCTGATGATAGCGTAATTGTAGAAAAGAAGTTTCAGGCGGGAACTGGTAATTGGGGAGACTGGGTTACAGAAGAAACGAATTCTTTTGATATATCAGGTGAAAGCAATATTACGATAGAAATATCAGGTATCCTTGGTGCGGGAGAACAGATATATTTGGATAACGCAAAATTGTGTGTGTATTCTTTGCACACAATGGAAGAGCTGACTGATTTATATAACAGTGTAAAAGATTACAAGGAAGAAAGCTATACAACAGAAAGCTGGGCAAAATTTGCGAGTGCTTTATCAGCGGCAAAAGGGTATATTGATAATAGCTCCAGTGGAACTGAAACAGATATTAATACTGCGTATGAGAATTTGCAGAAAGCAGTCAGCGAACTGCTAATAAAGATGACATTCTATTGCTTTGTCGGTGAGACGGAGCAGGAAGTGGGTATTGTCAAGTATGGTAATGTTTCAAGCTCAATAACGGAAAGCGAAAACTGGATTTGGGACACTACCGCTGCTTACGTGATGAATAAGGTAGCAGATACGGGCTGGTGCAGTGCGGAGTTATATCTTCCTGCTAAGGAAAATGGTACAGGATTTGCAGTTTATTTAAAGGATAAAACGCTTAAATATCAATGTGTTCCTGGCTGGGATGGAAATCCGGAGCATTATGAAAAGCTGATATCAGGCGAGGCGCAGTCCTATGCAGTTAAGGATGTTGATGGTACATGTATACTATATCAAGGAACAGGAGATATTGTGTCCGCGATTGAAAGAAATGTGACTTTATATGTGTACAGCGAGGATGGAATTCCATCTATTATGTCAGACAGCCAGCTGTCAAACGTGGTTGAAGGCAGCGGCGTGAAAATAGTGGAACAGCTAACAGAGAGCCATAGGGATGCAGATAATAATTATTATTATGACATGACATTAGACGCAGATAACTGGTATGCTTTGACTTTTTCAGCACCAGATGCGCGGCACATATGTGATTTATACACAAAAGGTACGGATAATACGTACACGTCAGTAGTTTCGTTTATAAACGGAGCCACAAGTGCAGATGGTACGGTGGATTTTACGCCTGTTTTTGACGGCAGCAAATATTATAAGGATGGAGAATTTTATAGCTCCAAGGCGCTTGCGACAGGCGTGTCTTTGGAGAAACTTCAGGAGTTATATGATAAGGCGGAAAAATTAGAAGAAATCCGTTACACAGAAGAAAGCTGGGCTGTCCTTACGGAAAAAATGACGGCGGCTAAGCAGCTGCTTGATGATAAGTCAACTGATACAACAGCCATTACGTCTGCGTATGAAGCTCTCAATCAGGCGATAGACGATCTGGTATCGGCTGGTGTCCGTTTTTACTATTATGTGGGCGATACACAGGGCAAGAAAGTCGGAGTTTACCATTGGGGTGACAGTATCTCGTCGACTGCTGAGAATAAGGACTGGATATTTTGGGATACGCCGATGTTTGAGATGACATCTGCCGAATATACTGGATGGTATAGTGTGCCGCTGACATTTACAGGAAGTGCGGATGATTCTGCCAATTTTCAAATCATAATAGATGGTAGTGAAAATGCCATTTTTAAATGCGGCAGTACGGAGGATGCGGGGAATAAGGACATCTATACCAAGCTTTTTGCTAGTGAACAGACTAGTTATGCAGTGAAACAGTTTGGCGAAACAGTCATGTTATACGAAGGCCCCGACGCCGAAACCGCCATGCGTAATATCACGTTGTACGCATACAGCGAATCCGGAACCCCTGCAATCGGTTCCTCCGTGAAACTTTCGGTACTCAATGAAACCACCGGAGCGCTGGCAGAGCTGACCGCATCAAAGAGCGAGGGCAGCACTCACTATTATAATATGACCGCAGAACCGGCAGGCACAGACGCTTCCGAGGAGGAAACTACCAACTGGTATAAGCTGACATTCTCCATACCGGTTTTGGAAGAAGGTACTGACATCGGAATATACACGCTTGCAGGAGAAACTTACACAGAAGATAAAAAATTTGCGGACAAGGATGCCGCGGGTTCTGTCAACATCACCCCTGTTTTTAATGGAAGCATTTACTACAGGGATGGACAGCTCTATAAGACAAAAGAGGAATCAGCAGGCATCACGTTAAAGCAGTTAAAGGAATATCTGGAATCGGAAGAAGTTGCATCCATTGTCAGAAACGGCGAGGGCATGTATACCGCCGAGTCATGGGCGAAATTCAGCGCTGCCAAGGCAAAGGCAGATGAACTGACAGCCATGATAGATGACAAAGGAGAAAACTATAAGGACACCGAGACCACGGCAGCGTACGGCGAACTTAAGGAAGCAGTGCAAAGCATGGTTTCGACCGGAAAAGTAATCAATCTGTATTATTATTCAGAAGCATTAAATGAATTTGCAGATACCGACACGGAAAAGTACGGTCTGTATCTTTCCACATGGAGCAACCAAAAGGTAAGCTCCACAAAGGAGGAATTGCAGCTCTCCCAGGGAGAGTGGGGCTACAGCGCCTACACATTTGAAAAGGTAACAGACACGGCAGTCAACTATGGATATGACAACTGGTATTCAATTCCGGTAAAGCTGATTGCGGCAAATGATGGAGCCGACAAGGACGGATTCTTAATCCAGACAGGTAAGGCATCCACTACAGACGGTGTGACAACGCACACGGCGCTAGAAGCAGATACAGGGCTTATCAAGATAAGCTATTGGGAGAATAAGTCCATCTATGATGAGATGACGAAGCTGGACAACAACGGCACAATTGCAATCAAGGGCACGAATACGTATGCATCCATCTACGAAGCGGAGAACGTGACAATCGATAAACTGCTGACCCTTTACAAGGAAGCGGCAGCACTGGACGAAAAGGACTACATGAAGGGTGAACAGTGGGATGCGTTCCAGACAGCCCTCGCAGCGGCAAAAACAGTAATTGACAAGGAAAACCCTACTGCGGATGAAATTGACACGGCATACAACAACTTGAAGGACGCGATGGACGCCCTTGTCTACTCGAGAACGGCAGATATCAATGTAAAGAAAGTCGCACTAGCAGATGACTTCATCACAGGCGCAGACCTTTCATCCTACATCGCACTCAAGGACAGCGGCGTCGTCTTCCGTGATGAAAACGGAAAACCGCTCAGCGATGCAGAATTTTTCAGCTATCTGCGTGACGGCGGCATGAACTGGGTGCGTATCCGTATCTGGAACGACCCGTATAACAGCAGCGGCAATGGATACGGCGGCGGAAACAACGACCTTGACAAGGCAATCAGGCTCGGTCAGATGGTGACAAAGGCAGGCATGCGTGTCCTGATTGACTTCCACTATTCGGATTTCTGGGCTGACCCGAAAAAGCAGAAGGCGCCCAAGGCATGGGCAGGCTACAGCATTGCGGAAAAGGAAGACGCAGTTTACAAATTCACACTTGACAGTCTCAACGCTTTGAGAAGCGCAGGCGTCGATGTCGGTATGGTACAGGTTGGAAACGAGACAAACAACGGTATTGCCGGCGAGACTGCATGGGACAACATGGCAAAGCTCTTCAAGGCAGGCAGCAGGGCAGTGCGGGAATTTGACAAGAACTGTCTGGTCGCAGTGCATTTCACGGATCCACAGAAGGGATACGCCGATATTGCAAAGCGTCTGCATGATTCTGAGATTGACTATGATGTATTCGGAAGCTCCTACTATCCGTTTGGACACGGTGATGCTTCCAACCTGAAAAGCGTACTGGAATATATTGTTGAGACATATGGAAAGAAGGTCATGGCAGCAGAGACCTCATGGCCGACCACATTGATTGATGGTGACGGATATGGCATGGCGACACCGCCATCAATTCCGGATATGTATAAAGACCAGGATTATGGTGTGTCCGTACAGGGACAGGCAGATGAGATGCAGGAGCTGATCAGCAAGGTCAATGCGATTAATGACACCTATCCGGGCAAGTCAATCGGTGTATTTTACTGGGAGCCGGCATGGATTTCACCGTATTATATCAAGGACGGTGACGGCAATGACAACGACAGCTTATACAAACAGAATTTTGATCTGTGGGAGAAATATGGTTCCGGCTGGGCATCCAGCTATGCGGCGGAATACGACCCGGATGATGCGGGCGTATGGTTCGGCGGCAGTGCGATGGATAACTCGTCATGGTTTGACTTTGACGGAACGGCACTTCCGACAGCAAAGATTTACAGCCTTGTCAGGACTGGCGCTTCGACCACGAGAAGGATTGCGAGCGTGGACAGCAATCCGGTCATGAAGATAACTGTCGGGGAAAAAATTGACTGGAACACGGTAACCGTAACTGCAAAGTACAATGACGGTACGACAGAGCAGAAAACGGTCGCATGGAACGAGGACGAACAGCGGCTGGTCAACACATACAAGGCAGGCGAATATATTGTCAATGGTATCGTCTCCACAGAGGACAAGGAATACAAGATTAAGCTGACCATCCAGGTTCTGCGGTCGGCAGCAAACAATATTCTGGAAAATCCAGGCTTTGAGAGCGGCGTGGAAACGCCATGGGTGATAGAGACAAGGCTGGGACACGGTTCGGCGGAGACAGACCCTGTGGCAAGCGTGACAGGGGAAGACCCTTACAGTGGTACCAAAGGACTGCATTTCTGGTCTGCAATCGGACTGGATATGACCGTTTCACAGACGATAAAGCCAGAAGCAGGCACGTATACATTTGGCAGCTATATCCAGGGCGGCGGTGCGGACAGGGAGGATATCCAGTACGCATTTGTGACAGTGAAGGATAAGGACGGTAATGTAAAATACAATTTAAGGGCGTCATTTACCCTGGACGGATGGAAGAACTGGAGCAATCCGGAAATCACTGGCATTACGGTGGAAGAGGGAGACACGCTGGAAGCCGGACTGATAATCAAGTCGACGCAGGACGGCGCATGGGGAACCATCGATGATTTTTACCTCTATGGTGAGCACACGGTTTCCATAGACGGAAATACGGCGCATGGTACCGTGACGGCAAATGTAGTGAAAGCCAACAGCGGTGAGCGAATCCACATCACGGTGACACCTGAAAACGGATATTATCCGGAAACACTGATACTGACTGGCGCAAGCGTCAAGGCGGACACGCTGGCAAGCAGCAACGGCACGGTGGCATATGTTCCGGCAGCGGATGGAAGCACCGCAAATCAGGCGGTATTGACATACAATGGAACCGCGGACGAAAAGACGGAAGTCTTTATGATGCCAAACGGCAATGTGACCGTGGGCGCAACATTTAAGAGCATCTTTGAAGGGAAGGAAAAGATTTCCCTGGACGCAAAGGATGCGGATGGCAGATATCTGGTACAGGTGAACGGTTCGGACGGCGAAAGCCCGGTTGCGCGCCAGTTCCACACGGGCAGGGACGTTAAGCCCGAGGTAATCTTGTCCTACATGGGATATGAACTGACCGCGGCGGATTATACCGTAACCTATGCAAACAATAAAGACATAACAAAAGAGGACAGCAAGGCAAAACTGGTACTGACGGCAAAAGGCGACAAGTTTACAGGCACAAGGGAGATTCTCTTTGAAATCGCAGAAGATACAAGGGAAGATTTTGACAAGAAGACGATACAGATAGCGTATGTGACACCGGATAAATATCCCACAAACGAGAAGGTGACAAAACCTGCCGACGCGGTATACTACCTTGGCAGACAAAAGGCAGTAGAGCCGGGAATCAGGCTGTATAAGACAGATGGTACACCGATCGGGGAAGATATGTACGAGGTACACTACCAGAACAATAAGAAAATCGGAAAAGCGACGCTTGTAGTGCTTCCGTCCGACAAGGCGCTGAAAGATCCAAAAGGGTTCAAGGAAGGCTCCGTCACAACGACATTTACAATCGCAAAATGCCCTGTGAACCAGGAGAACGTGAAAGTCATCGTATCCAGGAACCCAAGCTACTACACAGGAAAGAAAGTGGAACATTCCGTAACCGTCAGATACACATATAATGAGTGGGTTGGCGGAAAGGCAGCCAAAAAGACAATTACACTGGCAAAGGGTACGGATTATGCAGTGTCCTATACCAACAACGTAAACGCAAGCGTATACAATAATGGTACGGACTATGTTTTCATTAAGCCGGGCAAGGCACCGACCATCAAGCTTACAGGAAAAGGAAATTTCACAGGCGCAAGAACGACAGAACGTGTCACGGCTGACGGCAAGCCAAGCGGCGATAAGCTTACTTTTGAAATCCGTCCAAAACAGCTGAATGACACTGTTGTAAGAGTGGCAGACCTGGCAGAGAAGTCAGGTGCACAGGCTCCGAAAATCACAGTGAAAGATGGGGCAAAAGTAATACCGGCAAGCCAGTACCAGATTCAGAAAATCGTCAAGACACACGATAAGGACAGAAAACAGCTTGATACACCGGAAACGGTTTATGTTCTCGAAAACGAAATCGCGACCGGAACGCCAAAAGTCAAGGATGCAGGCACCTATCAGATTACGATAGAAGCCAGAAAGAAAACCAACTATGAGGGTGCGAAGACTGAAAGCAATTCAAATGACAAGCTGATATGCAGGGTAGTGGATAAAGACCATCTGATAGACAATGCAAATATCAAAATAAACGGCAAGTTCTACTATACCGGCGAGCAGATTACCCTGTCGACAGGAACAGATGCGTCAAATCTTGTTGTCAAGGCAGGGAAAGACAAGGTTCTGCTGACAAGACATGACAAGCCGCAGGCTGGAACGGATGGAGAGGACGGCTACTATGTAGAATATACCAACAACGTCAATGCCGGAAAGGCAACCGTCACCGTTACCGGTACAGGCAGCTATATTGGTACAAAGACAGCCACCTTCAGCATCAACAAGAGAACGCTTGCAAACGAGTTCAAAAAAGCGAATGATAATCTGCAGAAAGGCTTGATTCAGACACCAAAGCTGTCCGAAAAAGGCGCAGTTGAAAAACTTGACGCAACATGGATTCCGGCAAAGGATGGCGAAACAGGTGCGATTATCAATTCCGATAACGGCAAGGCAGGCGAGACAGGTTTCCTGGAAGTGCCCTACACAGGCTACACCATCAGTCCTGATTTCCGTTTCAGCTCCGAGAACTATGACCTGAACGGAGAGAAGCTGGCTCCCAAGGAGCTGTCATCAGGCGATTACACGGTTTCCTACAAGGTGGGCGCGTGGGAGGACAACAAGGCGCCAGTCACGGTTACCGTCAAGGGAAAAGGAAACTACAGCGGCAGCGTGAAGTTTGACAGCCTGTTTACACTGACTGCAAGGAACCTCAAGGACTTGAATATTGATATTGTACCTGTCACCTACAACGGCAGTGCATTAAAGCCCACAGTAGTCTTCTATGACAAGCAGACAGGCAAGGCTGTTGACCTGAAATTAAACACAGCTTACACGGTAAGCTATAAAAACAATAAGGACACGGCAGTTGTCAATAAGAATCCTGAAAAGCAGCCGGAGGTGACGCTCAAGGTAAAAGGAAAAGGATGGATAACGGACAAGAATGATCTCAAGACTACGACATGGAGTAAAAAGTTTGTCATCGGACAGGCGGAGATTACCAGTGCGGATGTCGAGGATGTGGTATTCCAGTCCTTCCTTGGCAAGGCATTAAAGCCGAAGGTTACCGTCAAGGTAAACGGAAAGAAATTAAAGGAGGGCAAGGATTATGTCCTGACCTACAGCAACAATGTAAGACGCGGCAGCAAGGCAACTGTCCAGATTACAGGAAAAGGAAATTACTATACCAGCGAGCCGATTCGGAAAGTATTTGTAATCAAATAACTTTATAGGCAAAACGATTTGACAGCCCTGCCGCAAGGCAGGGCTGTCATAAATTATTCAAAAACATTGCCTGATTTTCCAAAATGAGCTATGATGAAATAGAGCGGAAATTTTTACGATGGAGGATGACAGGTGAAGAGAAAAATACGCAGCATGTTTTTAATCATAGTACTGATATCCGGTGTTCTGGCAAGTCAGTGTCGGGAGGTTGTCGTACAGGCAGGGGAGGCGGACGGCATTTCCGGGGAGCTGACGGTGACCTTTAACATTGAAGAAAAAATCATGGAGAAATATATTGAGAATTTCATGCAGAAATACCCTGATGTCAATGTCCATTATGAATGTGTGGAAAATTATGATGATGTCATGGGGGACAGGCTGGAAAGCGGGGATTATGGGGACGTGCTGTTTGTGCCGGGATCCATGGAGTCCATGCAGGTTCCCAACTACTTCGCACCGCTCGGCAATTATTTTAAAATGTCCCAGAAATATAATTATCTGGACAGCGGATTCAAGTCGGGAAATATGATTTATACCATTCCGTCAAGCGGCTATATCATGGGCATTGCGTACAACAAGGATGTATTCTATCAGGCAGGGATCAGCAGGCCGTCGACAAGCATTGACGAGTTTCGGGAAGACATGGCAATGATAAAGGAACGGACAGATGCCGTTCCCATATACTTAAACAGCTCCCTTGACTGGACACTCAGAAACTGGATTGATTTTCCGTATGCGGAAATGACGGGAGATGCCGATTACAAGGGAAACCAGTTTATCTATGAAAAGGATCCGTTTACAGAGGGTGGAACGCATTACGAGGTTTATAAGCTTCTTTATGATTTGGAGGCGGACGGATTTACGGAAGGGATAGAAAATAATATCAGCTGGCAGACGACCTGCAGCGATTTGAACAATGGCCGCTGTGCCTGCATTGTCATGGGCTCATGGGCACTGCGCCAGCTAAAGGACGCGGGAAAAAATGAGGATTCTGTCGCGTTTATGCCATTTCCAAATGAGATCGACGGAAAACAGTACGTGACATTTAACACAGACTATAATTATGCTGTCCGGAGGGACAGCGGGAATCTGGCGGCAGCAAAGGCGTTTGTGGAATTTATGCTCGACGAGTCAGGGTATGCGCTGGACCAGGAGTTCATCTCGGTGGTCAGGACAGACCCCTATCCTGAGATGTACGGCAATATGGAGGATGTCGTTCCGATAAGAAACGGCGTATATGAGGGTGGCAATTATGCGCTTTATCTAAACCTGATTCAGTCTGTTGACCCAACGGATGCGAATGAAATCAGGAAGATTGTGAAAGCGGCAGCCAATCCGTATGAGTCCTTCGATACCGTTATGCAGGACTGGAACAGGCGCTGGGAGAACGGCAGACCCGAGGGCATGACGACCAGGGACAGGAGCACGACACGCTCCGCATCGGCGGCAGAGGAGAGCACACAGCAGAACAGCAGCAGCCATATAGTGGGCATAGACAATGAGGCATACAGGATTATGTTTTCTCCTACAGAAATGGAATACATAGAAGGCAAGGGTAAACTGCGGATAGGATATCTCACAAACCAGGCGCCGTTCCAGTATCAGGCAGGCACAATGGATGAACTGCTGAATCCGGGATTTGAAGGGCTCAGTGCGATGATGTGTGAAGTGGTGACAGACAGTACTGGGCTGGAAGCGGAATATGTTCCTTATGGGAATGAGGCGGAACTGATTCAGGCGCTCGAGACAGGAACGCTGGATATGGCTGCAGGTGTAAAAGCGAATACGGAATATGAAGGCAGGGTTCTCTGTTCCAAGGAATATATTGAGTTTGTCAATGTCCTTTTAAAAAATGAGGATGTGGATGTCAGCCGGCTTGAGGGCGGAACACAGGCGCTGATAGCGGGCGACAGCCAGGACATCAATGCGGTGGCAGAATTTGAGCCGGTTTCAGTTTCCTCGATTGCCGCGGCAGTGCGCAGCGTCAATGCGCACAAGGCAGATTTTGCCATCACCAACTATTATAGTGCGGAGTACTATATCCGGAATGAGGAGTGTGAGCACATCAATGTCGTTCCGCTGACAGGCATTTATAACAGAACCGGTTACGAGGCACGTCTTCAGGAGCTTTCTGACAGGTACGGAAAGGATGCTTCCATGACGTTTGCGGTGATGGATCTGGACAACTTTAAGTCTGTCAACGATTCCCTTGGACATGCGGGCGGGGACGAGGCGCTCAGGCTCCTTGCGGGCAGGCTGGACAGGATTTCCGGGGAAAGTGCGGTTGCGGCGCGCTACGGCGGCGATGAATTTATGGTATGCACGTTTGGCGTCGGGGAGGAGGATGCAAG
>Ga0137307_102907_pt1 | contig 11039 bp, 8 predicted proteins | sample NAcewD2O_March_2_FD_97180 | JGI IMG/M metagenome (GOLD analysis project Ga0137307, IMG submission 97180) | Mouse cecal microbial communities from Vienna, Austria - N-Acetylglucosamine amended D2O_March | ecosystem: Host-associated > Mammals > Digestive system > Large intestine > Cecum | place...
TTGAAATAACACATTTTGATACTCCGTATAAAGTATACACTTTTTTCCATGCATGCGCAATCATTTCAAAAATAATATTTTAAGATTCAATAAAAATCAGTTGACATTCATTTCAAATGAGAGTATGTTTAATGAAGTAACCAATTATTTGTCATTTCAGAAAGGAGGTAGTACTATGTTAAATAAGTTAAACAATGCCGGCAACAATCACTCTATCATATTTTTCAATAGTAAAATTATCTCCGGGGTATTCTGTATCTGATAAATCCGTATTGTCATTTGACCTCATGGTGATTTTACCATGGGGTTTTTTTATACCTTTTTATCAGTCCAGTACACTGGAGAAAACCGTAACAGTCCAGGCTTTGTCTCCCTGTTACGGATAATCAGAGGGAGGAATCGAACTTTTATGAGAAAGAAACTATCAACCTATATCTGGGAATACAAGTGGCACTACCTCTTTGCCATTACATCGCTGATTATCAGTGTTTCCCTTGACATGCTGGCGCCAATGCTCACCATGCATATCATTGATGATGTCATACTGGGCGGCAATCTGGCGATACTGCCCTATCTGCTTGGCGGAATCCTCATTGTCGGTGTCGGGCGCTGCATATTCCAATACACGAAGGAATACACCTTTGACAAGGTGGGCTCCTCCATCGCGTCAGACATGCGCAAAAACCTGTTTGACCACATCCAGTGTCTGAGCAGCAGTTTTTTCGACAAGACAAATACCGGGGAGCTCATGGCACGTGTCAAGGACGATATTGACAGGGTGTGGGATACTTTGTCCTATGTCAGTATGTTAATTATTGAGGTCATCTTCCACACATGCATTGTTCTTTTCTGTATGTACCGGCTCCATGCACCGCTTGCCGTCATACCGACAATTGCCATGTTCATCTCCGCATTCATTGCCGTCAGCATGGAACACCGTCTCGGCTCCATCTACGAAGACATCAGCGAGGAGAATGCGGCGCTCAATACCGTGGCAGAGGAAAATCTTGCCGGCGTGCGGACCGTAAAGGCATTTGCAAGGGAGAAGTTTGAGATTAACAAATTCCTCTCGCATAACCAGCGCTATTACGAGCTCAACATGAGACAGTCCAAAGTGTTTGTGCGCTACTACCCATACCTGCAGATTATCACAAAGCTTCTGCCCATGACCATACTTCTGCTTGGCGGACGCCTTGTCATTCAGGGTACGATTACGCTTGGCGTGCTCGGCGCGTTTCTTGAGTACTCCAACAATATTGTGTGGCCCATGGAAATGCTCGGGTGGCTGTCAAACGGCTTTTCTGCCGGCATCGCCTCCAACAAGAAGCTTGTCAAAATTTATGCGCAGAAGCCTGCCATTACCGAAGCAAAACATCCTGCCATACTGGATAAGGTACAGGGTAAGATTGAATTCTCACATGTCTCCTTCCACAAAGAAGACATGCACGAAATCCTGCATGACATCACTTTTGAGGCAGATGCAGGCTCCACTATCGGCATCATGGGTGCCACGGGCGCAGGCAAGACATCGGTAATACAGTTATTGCAGCGGCTCTATGACGCCACTGACGGATGTATCCGCCTTGACGGCGTGGACATCAGGGAGCTTTCATTAAAACAGCTGCGGAGCAGCATTTCCATTGTGATGCAGGATGTATTCTTATTCTCAGACACCATCAATGAAAATGTGAAGTTAGGAAAAAGGGATTATATTAATGAGGCAATCGTGAGAAAGGCTTCCAGGGATGCACAGGCAAGCAGCTTTATCGAAAAGATGCCGGATGAGTATGAGACCGTTATCGGGGAGCGCGGCGTCGGGCTTTCCGGCGGCCAGAAACAGCGCATCAGCATCGCAAGGGCGCTTGCAAAGCACACGCCCATACTGATTATGGATGACTCGACATCCGCACTTGACATGGAAACGGAGCATGAGATACAAAAAACCCTGAATGCGCTGCCTGATACCACCAAGCTGATTATTGCCCACCGCATCAGCGCCGTGCGCCACGCAGATGAAATTATTGTTCTGGAAAACGGTTCCATCGCGGAGCGTGGCACGCATGACACGCTGCTTGCAAAAAAGGGGCTCTACTATACCACTTATGTATCGCAGTACGGTGAACCGTCTGACATCAGCATCACCACTGCGTCCGAGGAAGGAGGCGCATATCATGGCAATTAATTCCTACAAAGAAGACGAAAACCTGAAGGAAGTCGGCAAGCTTAAAACACTGGGAAGACTGTTTTCCTATCTGCTTGCACACAAGGTTTCCATATTTGTTGTCCTGTTAATCATGGCATACTGTGTATGTGTGAGTCTCATAAACCCACTCATCATTGAATCTGCCATTGACAACCATATTTCAACCGGCGACTACAACGGCCTGTACCGCCTTGCTGCCATCGCGCTTGTGTTAAATGCGATTCTGATTATTCTGGTCAAGGCACGCATGTACATTATGGCAAAGGTGTGCAACAAGGTACTTGTCACAATCCGGCAGCAGCTCTACACACATATACAGACACTGGATTTCAAGTTTTTTGACAGCAGGCCGACAGGAAAAATCCTTGCCCGCATTATCGGAGACATCAATTCCTTGAAGGATGTACTCTCCAACAGTGTCACGACACTGATACCGGATTTTATCACAATCTGCGCGGTAGTCGGTATTATGTTCTTCAAAAATGCAAAGCTTGCCGCGGCGGCACTGGTAAGCATTCCCCTTATGATGATCGGAGTATGGTTTATCCAGGTACGTTCGCATAAGCGCTGGCAGATATTCCGCAAGAAATCCTCCAACCTCAATGCATTTGTGCATGAGGATTTGTCAGGCATACGGATTATCCAGAGTTTTACGGCGGAGACGGAAACAAAAGAAACGTTCCGTTCCCTTGTCGATGAGCACCAGCACTCTTTCATGGATGCCGTGCGGTACGCAGATGCTTTTGGTTCTGTCGTGGATTTCTGCTGGGGGCTTGGCAATGTATCATTGTGGTTTACAGGCATCATGGTACTCGGTGTCGATAACGTATCAGTGGGTACCCTTGTTGCATTTGGCACCTATATTTCCATGTTCTGGCAGCCAATCATGAACCTGAGCAACTTTTATAACCAGCTGATTACAAACATTTCCGGCGCAGAGCGAATCTTTGAGATTCTCGACACTGGCGCGGAAATCGTGGACGCCGACGGCGTGACACAGATGCCGGAAATTATCGGTGCAGTAGACTTTGAACATGTTGGATTCTCCTATGACGAAAACACAAACGTTCTCAATGATGTGAGCTTCCACATCAAGCCAGGTGAGACAATTGCCCTCGTGGGGCCGACTGGCGCCGGAAAAACAACCATTGTCAACCTCATCAGCCGTTTTTATGATATCCAGAAAGGGATTATCCGGATTGACGGGCATGATATCAAGGGCGTCAGCATTGAGAGTCTCCGGCAGCAGATGGGCATTATGACGCAGGACAATTTCCTGTTTACAGGCACTATCCGTGAAAATATCGCCTATGGAAAGCTGGATGCCACTGACGAGGAAATCATCGCAGCTGCCAAGGCAGTCCATGCACATGATTTTATCGCAAAGCTTCCTGACGGCTACAACACGAAGCTCGAGGAACGCGGCGGCGGACTCTCCGTGGGACAGAAACAGCTGCTTGCCTTTGCACGGACAATGGTCAGTATGCCAAAAATACTGATTCTGGATGAGGCAACCTCAAGCATTGACACCAAGACGGAGCTGCTGGTCCAGGACGGCATTGAAGCCCTTCTGAAAGGACGCACCTCATTTGTCATTGCACACCGACTGTCCACCATACAGAAAGCAGACCGCATCTTTGTCATCGACAACGGCGGCATCGTGGAGGAAGGAAATGCCCGGGAGCTTATGGCAAAAAGAGGCGCCTACTACAGACTCTACACCGCGCAGCTCCAGGATGTTGTATAATGACTATATATGTTTATGAAAAAAGCAGGCTTTATTATTTGCCTGCTTTTTCTTAAATGCATTCCCTTCCGATTGCTGCTGCCAGCACATTTCTCAGTTTTCTCGTCAGTGTAAACGTTCCTGAATCCCTTAACTGCAGCATCATCAGGAATGTGACATCATCCTCCGGCAATCTGACCTTCCGCCACACTTTCATCAAGCAGCTCGCCTAATCGGAAAAGCCGGTTTCTATCAATTGTCTGCATAGTTTTTCCCTTTCCGTGAAAATATTATGTATAGAAAAAATGATACATCTTCTGGAACAGCTCATCCACATCAATCGGCTTTGCAAGATGTGCGTTCATTCCGGCATCAAAAGCCTTCTCCACATCCTGTGCAAACGCATTTGCCGTCATTGCCATGATGGGAATCGACATGGAATCCTTTCTGTCCATACTGCGTATCGCCCTCGCCGCACCATATCCGTCCATCCCCGGCATCTGGATATCCATCAATATCAGGTCAAAATGCCCCTCCTTTGATTTACCAAAGATATCAATTGCCTCCTCGGCATCCCACGCGCAAATCACATGTGCATGGGTGCGCTCAAGAATCGCCTTTATGATTTCCATATTCATGTCATTGTCTTCCACGACCAGTATATTTTTCCCAGAAGCATCAAGTATTGCTATGCCATCCTCCACCTTGAAATTTTTCTGTACATTCTTATCTTTTTTTAGCCGCACATGGATGGAAAACCTTGAGCCGACACCGACCGTACTTTCAATCGCAAGCGTTGCCCCCATGGCATCTATGATACTTTTTGAAATGCTCATGCCAATGCCGCTGCCCTCGACCTTCTGCACCCGCCTGTCCTCGGAACGCTCAAATGGTTTAAAGATATGGTTCTCGATAAACTCCTGCGTCATTCCGACACCAGTGTCCGTCACAATAATATCAAATTCCGCATAGTCACTGTCATTCATTGCAGCCTCTGTAATAGAAACACTCACTTTTCCAAATGCATCCGTGTACTTAATGCCATTGCTGATGATATTCATCATAACCTGCCGCAGCCGGACGGAATCCCCCAGCAGGTTTTCATGCTCTACATCACACGTCATTTCAAACTCGACTTTCCGCCCCCTTGCCATCTGCGCCAGCACAACCTGAATGTTTTCCGCCAATTCCGTCATACTGAACTGCCCCTCTTTCAGCTTTAACGTATCCATCTCAATCTCGGACATATCCAGTATATTGTTTAACAGGTTCAGCAGCTGCGTAGAAGATGCGGTAATCTTATTCAGGCACTCCTGTACTTTTTCCTTGTCATCAATATTATACTTCGCAATATCCGTCATGCCGACAATCGCATTCATCGGTGTTCTGATATCATGTGACATGTTTGCCAGAAAGTTTGTCTTTGCAACATTTGCCTTCTGTGCATTCAGCTTCTCCTGTTCCGCTTCCATGACAGCATCTTCGATTCTTTTTGTCTGCCTGGTCTGTACATACCGCTGGTATTTTAAAATCAGCCCAATCGTACCTGCCACTACCAGGACTGCAATCAGGTTATCCTGATAGTAATAAAAATCATTGTCAATATACTTAAAGGTCTCCTGGTGGAAATAACCGTATAGAATAATCATCACGTCCGTCACCACCGTAACTGCCAACAATATTTTAAAATATATCCCGCTGGTCATAATACATACAAGCAGAATCCCAAATGTCAGCCAGACCGGCATTCCCGACTCGATACCCCCGCCCTCAGCCCACAGGAACATAAAAGGAAAAACCACAAGGTTTACAGGAGCCACAACCAGCGCATAAAAAAGCTGAACTTTTTTTGGATAATAATTTGCCAGCAGTGCCATGGCTACCAGATAGACCCACAGGGCAGCCATCACCAGAAGCCCATCCTGCTCGTATCCCATAAAAAACTCTATTGCCACAAGAATGGTGAGCGCTAAAATTTCTATTAAGATAATTGTGTTGTAAATCCACAGCTGCGAATCTGTTCTTGCAATATATTTTCCAAACCTGTCTTTTATTTTCTGTACCATTTTTATCCCCACTCTTCATATACTTGTTTACGCTTTCCTGTTGCCTACTCGTCCGTATTTTCTCCTGTAAACTCAACAAACCTGGAAAATGCCTCCTCATGCATTCTTGATGTTGCCTGTGGATTTCGCTTTAAAAGCGAACTCATACGTCCATACTCCCTTTTTGTTCTTGCACTGTTTACCCTTTCCATAATTGCAGCTTTTGAATTTCTGCTGCTCTCACCCAGCCTGTCATACATTTCCTTTCCTGATTCCAGTGCCGAATTAATCCTGCGAAGCCCTGCTTCCGATTTCTCCTTTATCTCGCCGCCATAAAATGCCGAAACAACCTCAATGTGCTTCTGAAACCTGCGGAAATCTTCATTGTTCTCCTCAAGCCCAAGAAGAACCTCTTTGAGGTTAATCGCTTCGCGGATGCTTTCTGCCATGTCAATGGAAATATAGACCGTGAGCACAAACACCAACACCTCCAAAACATTTGTATTCATATTCAGCACAAAGCGTTCCACCGGCGTATGTCCGTATAATGTAAGGATGACTGAAAAACACCCCCAGGCAAGCGACGACGTGACACAGATATGACCATTCAGGTTCAGGCGCTGCTTGCTGTAATCCCAGTACCTGACATGGAACATCTTTTCCATTGCCGCTCCGGTAAAATATTCCAATAATGTAGCGCTTGTCATTCCCACGACAAACACAAGCCCTGCATTCGTCCGAAAGGGCAGCGTAAAAATTAAAACGACGATTGCCCCGGAGCCATATATCGGAAGAAACGGTCCCCTCATAAACCCCCTGTTTACCCATTTTGCCTTTAACACAGACACATAGCATGTCTCCCACAGCCAGCCCAGAAAACAGTAAAAGTAAAAAAACAGAAGCCATGTTGAAAATGTGTATATCATTGATACTCCTCCTGATTGTAAATCCTACATAACTATATTGTATCTTTTCTTTCCATGATTTCCAACCATTATTTCATAAAAATATTATTTTATTTCCATGCATATCAGCAGCATGCCATTCTGCACTTCTATCATGGCATGTCTGCCTGTAAACTCATTGCTCACCCCAACCGGAAACTCCTGCTTTAACAGGACATGGTCCAGTGTATATTTCAACCCCACCTCGGAAACGCCGTCTGCATCTCCGCCAAAAGCAAACACAGAAATCCTTCTCCCGCATTTCGCTTCATCTGCCACAAACGAAATGCTCTCATTCCGAATCAGGAAAACCGACAGCCCGTCACCATAAAGCGTACCGCGCGCGCCCCGGTTTAACAGGTATAAAAGACTCTGGATATTTGCAAGTGTATGGTCCAGCCGCCCGCCAAGTGCACCATAAAGCTCAAATTTCCGGAATCCCGCGGACAGTCCCTCCTTGATTGCCGCAAGCATGTCGGTATCGTCCTTCTCCTCCGGAAGCCTTTTCACAGATAAAGCAGCGAGTGCCTCCCGCGTCCTCAGGGAATCCATGTCCCCTAATACAATATCAGGTGTTATTCCGGCTTCCAGCAGATAATCCAGTCCTCCGTCCGCCGCAATACACAGGTCTCCTTCCTTGATTACCGCCCGCTTCCTTAACTGCCCGGAATCACACACGCCTGCACCTACAATCACACACTTTTTCATTATTCTCTGTCCTTTCATGTCTTCGAAATCGAGTAGGGGAATGACCCTCCGCCCGTGTGCAGAATAAAAGTCCGCCAAAGCCAAAGCCTGGCGAACTTTTTGTTCAACGCTATTAATCGAGTAGGGAAGAGTCATCTTCCCTACTCGCCGCGCGCCCCATGCGCCGCTTCTGCGGCATACTTCCATGCGTGCATTATACGCATTGTGCATGGGGCTGCGCATATTCAGAATCAGAAGTTCTTAAACACATCCGTTTCTTTCTGCAAGGCTGCCGCAATCTGCTGGTTTTCATCCATCCTGTTGCTGATATTTTCCATATCCTCAACAAGCACCTGCGTGCTTTCCGCAGCGCCAGTGACACCCCTTGCACCTTCCTCAATTGCATCTGTAATGGTCTCAATCGATTTCGCAATCTCATCAACCGCCCGCTTGAGGTCGTCTGTCTTTGCGGTAAACTCATTCATGACACCCTCTATGTATGTGGCATTATCCCGGTACTGCTCACCGCTGCTGACAAAATTCTCAAACTCCGGCAGAATCGCGTCTGTCATGTACTCTACCAGATTATTGGAGTGGCCTGCAAGATTGTGAACCGCGTTGATAACCACACCGTTAATCTCCTGGATGCGGTTCGCCGTCTCACGGCTTGAAGCGGCAAGCTGCCTGATTTCATCCGCAACAACTGCAAATCCCTTTCCAGCCTCCCCTGCACGCGCCGCCTCTATGGAAGCATTCAGCGCAAGAAGATTTGTCTGGCTGGAGATATTGAGGATATCATTTGTCAGCCCATTAACCTGCTCAACGCTCTTGCTGTCCTCAATCGCCTGATTCAGCACCTCGAGAATCTCCTGGACTTTCGTGCTTGTCTCCTGCATGTTTGTCTTCGCGTCCGACTCCATCTTATCTGCATTTTCTTTCATTTTCTTAGAGTAGTCGTTGATGCTGCTTGACTTATCGGCAATCATCTCAACCTCGCTGCGCACGGAATCCGCATTCTGGTTGATAATCGTCGCGGAATGCCCGACTTCCTGCATCGTGGCAGACAGCTCCTCCGTGACTGCTGACAAATCCGAAGCACTGTCATTGGAAGTCCGCACGCTCTCCTGCACTTCGCTGACAACCTCCTCGAGTTTTCTGGAGTTCTCGATAATCATTTTCATGATGCTTTGCAGTTTGCCCATAAATGTATTGATACCATTTCCCAGGTCGGCAATCTCGTCGTTGGACAAGATGCTGATTCGCTTTGTCAAATCGCCCTGGCTCTGGTCAATGCCATTGATAATATCATTAATCTCATGATTTGCAACAATCAGCTTTCTGATAATCAGTATAAATACACTGTAGAGCGTAATAAACAATGCAACAACACTCAGGACAACAATGACCGTATTTTTAAATACTGCCTTGCTGTATTCCGCTGTCAGAGCCTCGCTTGCCTGCGTCGCACTCTGCTGTGCATATTCCATCATAATCTCAACCTGACGCTGCATCTCGTCACTGCACTGTTTAATCGTTCCGTTTGCAAGGGCAAATGCTGTCTCTTTCTCCGCATTTCCACTAAATGCCATCAGGTTCGCTATCTCGTATTTCATGGTCTCGTAATTTTTTACCAGGCTATCATACGCAGCAGCATCCGCCTCCAGCAGGCTGTTCTTGTATTCTATCAGGTATCCGTCCAGTATCTCCTCTTCCGCACGAACCTCAGCCACTGTCGCAATCAGGGTATCCAAATCAGTTGCTATGATATGGGAGAGCGCCTTCTTATGGATTTCCTGAAGTTCCTTCTCAATATTGCTGAGCTGGGAAATATTTACCATATGCTCGTCAGATATTGTCACGGCAGTCGAATTCACCCGTTTGAGGTTATTGATTGCCGCTATATTTGAATAAATCGCCAATGCTCCGAGAATAAAAACCGGAACCAAAATGATTATTGTAATACTTAATCGTTTCTTTCCATTCATTTTATTCCCCTCCTTACTGTACCGCCGAAGCTGCTATGCCCTTTACCAGTCTGTCCATCAGATCCTGCAAAGGCATGTTGTCCGGATTTCCTGCTGCCAATGTGTCGGCAAAGCTTGTACACGCATCCCAGTAGCTGTTTCCCACTCTCTGAAGGACACCGTACTGTGACTGGTCAATTACGGCAGCTATCGCCGGAACTTTTCCAACTGCGTCGGAGGAAGCCGCAACGATATTGGACGGTCCCTGGCTCCTCTCCTCAAACCGCAGAATCTGGTTTTCCTCGTTAGTAATCCAGTCTGCAAGTTTATGCGCCCATGCCAGATGTTCGGAATATGCATTTACCCCAAACATTTTATATCCTTTAAAAGAAGACATCTGTATCTGCTGTCCGTTGCAGGTATATGTAGGAAGTTTGCAGGCACTGTAATCATTCCCCCACGCTTCCTGTATGGCAACTGCATTCCATACGCCGCTTACACCTGCAATGCATTCGCCTGACTGTGCCATCTCCACAAAGCCGGCATCCGGCTGTGCCACAAACCCAGGGTGTGTCGCAATACTGAGCAGCGCCTGCGCCACATCAACACCCTTAATGCTTCCTTCCGTAGAATTCCAGTTGCAGTGATTTGTCACACCGTCTTCATTGATGCCAAACTCCAGACCTGTATTGCCAAAGAAAGAATACAGGTACCACCCTGCATTAAACTCCATGGATACCTTCTTTTCGTTTTCTGCCGCAACCTCAAGAATCCTGTCAAACGTCTGAACATCTTCTGCTGTCAGATATGCACTATTATAATACAGAAAATATCCGTTGTCCGCAGTGTATGGATATGCATATAAATCCCCGCGATAGGAAGCTGCATCGACTGCATCCGGCAAGTTAGCGTTTTTCACCTCATCCTGGTTAACCACCGGCGAGAGCGCCCCGCCTGCTATCAGACTGTACAGCTGGTCATCCGGCATTGAAAAGATATCTGCCGCATTGTGAATATCACCCAGAACATTTTTTCTTGTATCCGCGTCACCAGATACCTCAATTGTAATATCAAAATCAGCCTGTCCGGCATACTTCTGTTTAAAACTGTCAATCATTTTCTGCAGATTTGCAATGTTTGACTCCTCGACCCAGACCCTCAATGCCACCGTGCCTGATTCCAGTTGTCCGTCCGCATCGCCCTGATCTGCACCAGCATCTACAGGCTCTGTCTCTGCCTGATTGCCGCCATCTGTATTGTTATTTCCGCAGCCCGCAAGTGAAGCCGCCAGCAGTGAAGCAGCCAGTACTGTCATTAAAATTTTCTTTTTCACGGTAAATCTCCTTTCGCAATTTATTTTCCGACAATTACCTACTTAATAGTTTATACTATCTGTCAATTTTTTTCAATGTATTTTTTTAAGTACATAAAGCTACTATTTTGTCGACGAATCGGCAATATCACAGACAC
>Ga0137307_102910_pt1 | contig 11022 bp, 5 predicted proteins | sample NAcewD2O_March_2_FD_97180 | JGI IMG/M metagenome (GOLD analysis project Ga0137307, IMG submission 97180) | Mouse cecal microbial communities from Vienna, Austria - N-Acetylglucosamine amended D2O_March | ecosystem: Host-associated > Mammals > Digestive system > Large intestine > Cecum | place...
ATAAATCTTTCAGAGTCACATTTCTACACTCCCTCAGGCTGATAGCCTTGTTGCCTACACCCGGCAGACGGCTTTCTTCGCGGGTCAGCCCTTTACCGTAGATAAGTCCGGGCCCACTGATCGTTATGTTCTCCAGCCCGATTCCCCAAATTAAGGAATTCTTCCAGTGGCTGTGTCCGAAATCCTGATATTTGTTATGTTCATTCGGTTCGGCACTATCATATCCTTCTTCTTTTCCGGGAAAGGCGGCAAGAATACATGTACCTTGCTCCAGATACAAATGAATGTTACTTTTTAACCGGATAGAATAACAGGCATATTCTCCGGCTGGTAAGTAAACCGTACCTCCTCCGGCTTTTGCAGCTGCTTCAATTGCACGATTGATAGCAGGAGAATCGATGGTTTTTCCATCCGCTTTGGCTCCAAAGTCCTTAACGTTATAGATTGCTGCCTGCATATACAGGCAACCGGCGAGTAGGCTGAGTAGTAGATATATTCTTTTCATCTTTGTATGGATTTAAGCTAAATGGAGATACTACTAGTTACCATTTTTACTATGTTTAGATTCATCAATCTTTGCAAAAAGATCCGGCAACATAAAATAATTATAATCTGCTTGTGCATTTTGCTCGTAGAAACAGAAATAAAGTTTACTGTCTGCCGCGAGCGGGCAGCGCCCTACGAGGACCGGACGATCTGTTCGTTTCCCCGATTCGTAAAGCAAGAGGGGAGTCTTGTCCTGGCGGCCGTTACTCAAACGGATATCTTCAGTGGGAGTGACTGCCTGCAAGGTGCGAAGTTTCATACTTTCACCATAATAGCAGGTGAAGGCTTGCCCTTCTACACTGAACACGTTTATATCCATGTCCGGCTGACAGTCTCCGAAACTCCAGAATAAGTTGTCTGCCTGCTGCAAGGAGGTGACTGCTACTTCGAGAATAAAGCCGCGGCTATCGGGCAGGGCTTTCCATTGGAAATGGATCCCTTCTACTTTTTCTTTAGGCTTCAGCCAGTGACTTTCATTCCCCTCCGATATTCCCAGCCGGAAAGTACCGGCAGGCGGAGTCAGGGATTGTGCCTGTACATTAATGAGCAAGATTCCCAGCAGTACGGTGGTCAGGAGTTGTTTCAGCATAGTTGAAGTGGATATTACTTTGTTCATTTTCCTTTAGTTCAATAGCTTTTTTGTCTTTCATATCCAATGTTATTTCAGACAAATTGAAGTTTTTTGTATAGCAGATTTTCCCCGGTTTATGGGTCTGCGCTTCGATGGCATAAAGATAGAAATTTTCCAGACGCAACGAGTCATTCCAGCCGGAAGCAGAGATAAATTCATCTACATTTTCTGCTTTGATCTTCGATACATACACATTGCGGAAGTGCGGATAACCTTTTTCGGGTGGTGTTACCGGAGTCAGCATTACTCTCCAATGTTCCGGAATATCTTTCCCTTCATACTCTTTAGGTAATACACTGTAACTATAACTGGGATTCCAGTTCAGATCCGCAGCCAGTACATGGCGGACTTTTTCTGCTTTTACATCGGTCATATAGATATTTTCGACCGTTCCTCCGCGGTTCATGGCACTCTTTAACCGTAGTACGGCCGAGGTGCCGACTGCTTGAAGGTTGTATCCCAATATATTCCGTATGCTGCCGGAGGTTTCGCTGCCACAGGTGATGAGACCTGCACCTTTGCGGGCTATACAGTTGCGTATTACTATATTCTTCGTGGGGAGATTGACACGCAATCCGTCTGCGTCGCGTCCCGATTTGATACAAATATTATCATCATTGCAATCGACGTCGCAGTTTTCAATCAGAATATTAGTGGACGAGTCGATGTCGATGCCATCCGTACTGGGGCCGTGTCCTCCCAAGTTATTATTGATGACCAGTCCGTCTATGGTGCAGTTATTGGAATAAAGAACCTGGCATCCCCAAAAGCCTGTCCGCATCAGGGTGAATCCTTTAAGAGTAACGTCCGAACTGCGTTCCACGAGAATACCCCGTACACGTTTACAGTCGTAATCCACAATCCAACGCAACCCTTTCTTTTCATATTCTTTCCGCATTTCCCAGTATTTATCCCAGAATACTTTGCCCCGACAATCCAGCGTTCCCTCTCCACTGACGGCAGCGTTCTTTTCGTTGACAATGTTGATCACTGCTGACGGCCATGTCATTTCAATACCTGCAATTCGCGAGCGGAATTCGGGATAATGATGAATGTGAGGACTAGCCAGTAGAGTCACTCCTTTATCCAGTTGCAGGTTGACACCGCTTTTTACAAACAATGCCCCTGTCTGATAATATCCCGGTTGCAGGATGACCGTGCCTCCACCGGAGACGGAGCAACTGTCGATTGCTTTCTGGATAGCCTCCGTGCTGAGCACTGTGCTGTCTGCTACTGCGCCAAAAGAATTGGCGGATAAAATAAGACTGTTTCCGGGCATTTGCCGGCTTCCTACACTGTCAGCCCATGACAAATCCGGTTGTTGCGGTACTTGCCCCCATTCGAAGCTGTTGCTTCCTGCTTGTTTGGCTGGAGTACATGCTATAAAAAACGACCCCGCAACGAGTAGGGGAAGGATGTTTTTACTTTTCATATAGGTCAATATTGGGATTCTTTAATTTCCGTCCGGTTTCTCTATTTCTGTGAAAGGTGATTCGTTCCAATGGAATGTATTCACGTCATCCGGGTGTGCCGGGTCGTATGCCGGATCTATTTTCAAGTGTTTGGCTAACTCGGGTACGGCTTTCTTCATACCTTCAATCACACACTGGGCTATCTGGTAAGCGCCATAAGGGTTAAAGTGGGTATTGTCTTCAAAAGCCTTGGTCTGTCCGGGATAAGTCCCTGCCGGATAGTGTACGAAGGCGCGTTTGGATGTTTCCGTGCCTAACGCTTCATATAATGTCCGAGTCATTTCGTTGAGGTCAATCAACGGCACATTCTCCTTGGCGGCCAGCCAGCGCATAGCTTCCGGATAATCTTCGTGTGTGTCGCGGATATGTCCGGTCGCGTCAAAGCTCCGGCGTTGGGTGGGAGTAACCAGTACGGGATATACTCCACGTGCCCGTGCTTCGTCGATGAATGTTTTCAGGCTGGTCATAAAAGAGTAGTAAGCTCCTTTTCCAGGACCTTTCTGCTTCTGATCGTTATGTCCGAACTCCATGAAGAGATAATCGCCTTTCTTCATCTGGCTCAATGCTTTTTTCAAACGTCCTGCTCCGATAAAAGTATTGGCCGATTCACCGGATTCCGCATAATTGGCAATGCAAACATCTGTTCCGAAGAAATGAGGAATCATTTGTCCCCAGCTAGCCCAAGGCTCGTTGTCCTGGTCGACTACTGTACTGTTACCGCACAGAAAGACTGTGATAACCGACGGATCGGCAGGTTCGATACGGATACTTTGGCATACAGGTGCATCTCCATTGAATTCCAATGTCAGTTTATCATCCCAGTTCAGTTTCGCTTTCTCACGGGGCTTGATTCGTACATATTCTTTTTCGGAAATACGAGGGTTACGTTTATTGATGATAAATGTTTCGTCTATGAATTGTCCTTTTTTAGTTGGCAGGTTTTCAACAAACAGCCGGCGTGACTCACCTCTTATGGTGGTCACTCCTGCCTGTTTTTTATTTCCCAGGCGTACGGTAACTTTGTAATTTCCGTCCGGAACACGGACAGAGAAGAAGAAAGGTGATTTGCTCCCTTTCTCGGGCGTGGCGGTGAGATCGTATCCGTATCCCGTCTCCTCGCTATATCGGGGGGCGTCCGACAGTTGGTAGGTTCGGACTTCTTCTTGGGCATTGACGGTCATTGCAGTCAAGAGTAGTAAGCCTATGATAGTGGTTTTCATTATAAGTAATATGAATGTATATTAATTTATGTAATCCGTGCCTGATAATTTCCTTTTTAGTTAATTTTCGGTTTGAGCTCGTCCGGTGAATCTTTGGTATAAGATTTCACATCTCCTGCTACTTTGGTGAACAATGCTTGTATCACTTCCGGGGTAATAGTTGCCGACGGGCGGAAAGCATCCGAATTCATATAATCCAGGATTGCCTTGTGCATTTGTCGGGCAACGATTCGTTTCTCCGGTTGAGAAGTGATATCCATACTGGTCATCATCAGTTTACCGTTCAATACGTTTGCTTCAAACAACATTCCGATTTTCCGGCTGATGAACCAAGTATCGATGCTTTGAACGGTTGGCTGGAATTCTGCCGGGAAGTCGGTAAATTGCATCACCTGGGCTTTATTCAATAATTCCCACCATTGCAGGTTACTATGAAATTCCGTAGGAAATTCACGGAAAAGAGGATGATATTCATTCAGGAAAATACCGGTTGTGTGCGGCGGGCGCATCTTGAACCAGGAAGTATTCCAGAATACCGGAGTAAAGTATTGTTTGACTTCTTTGCCGTATTGAATCTTTCCAGCTGCCGTAATCAAAACGTTGCCGCCTTCCTGCAATACCGATAAAGCTTTGGCATCCAGTGTATCCGTGGTATATACCTCACCCTGTGTCAGTTCCACTTGTGCAGGATATACCCAGAAATCCCAGTCATTGACGGCATCGCTGCCCTCGATACGTACTTCCAGATTAAGTTTCTGCGGAGTATCGATCCCCTTCAGGCTCATATCCACACTACCTAGTGCACAAAGGTTTCCAATAGGAATCGTTTGTGTGCCGACAGCTCCTTTGGCATACACCTTTCCGAACTTGTCTTTGATGGTATAGCTGGTTTTTGCTCCTTGCAGAGGGGCTGCACCAAAGTGGGAAACTTCGATGTCGGCATGGAATGTTTCATCATTGGTATATACAAACTTCGGAATACGGGCTAAGGGCACAGTCGGGCTGCAAAAACGTCTGAATTGTTCCGCGTTGATATATCCTTTCTCTTCAAAAAATACATCCAGTACGCCGACCAATGCCGTTCCCTGACCCGAATAATCGTTGAGAGCCAGCAATTGGAAACCTGCATAATCGGGAGTACGCAATGTTTTTTCAATCTCATGCTTATAACAAAGTGCCTGCAGTTTGCCCGACGCCATCATAAAATCATAACTTTGGCTTCCCATGTGGTTATCATTCAGAATATCCCTGAATATCTCAAAGTTCTTCGCCTTGTTGACTCCGGTATATTTGCGGATTTCGTTAAAGTTCGGGAATACGCACCATTGACCTGTTTCATGTGATACATACGGTTGTTTCACGGTGTCTATCCTCGCACGATAATCCGATTTACTTTCCGGTCGTGCACCTGCCCAACTCAAACCGCGTGCTCCGGCTTTCACATGGTATTCATTGTGAGGTTGCCATTGCCAGCTGTTTCCAACAGAAGCTCCCGTATATACACGACGTGGATCTGTCGCTTTCCAATAATCGACAAACTTGCTCACCCATGCCACCCAGCGTCCGGAAGGTTCGTTACCACAAGCCAGCATACAGTAAGATGCATAATTTCCGTATTCTTTAGTCAGGGCAATTGTTTCGTCCATCAGATATTTGTCGATTGGCTGTCCGTTACCCAGTCTTGGTCCGTGATTCGGCCAACTCGGACCTTCCGGTTGCAGATAGAAACCGACCAGATCGGCTGCGATAAAAGCAGCTTCCGGTGGGCAGAAAGAATGAAAACGCATGTGATTCAAACCATAGTTGCGGCAAATGCGGAACACCCGCTCCCAGGAAGCTACGTCCATCGGAGCATAACCGGTCAATGGGAAATCACAGTTTTCCACTGTGCCGCGAAGCATTGTTTTGCGACCATTGACGTAGAACCATTTTCCTTCTATCTTGAAATCGCGCATTCCAAATTGTACCTGTTTGATGTCGGCCTGTTTACCGTTGGTCAGTTTTGCTGTCAGTTTATACAGTGCTGGATTGAACTCATCCCATGTGAGGAAATTTTTTCCCATAGGAAGCTCCATCTCTATCGCATTGTCTCCCGGACGGATACGGAAGCTTTGCTGAACAGGAGCTACTTTGTGTTGAGTGTCCGCATTGAAACTTTCGGCAGAAAGTGTAATATCTCCTTTGGTGGAAGAGGCAGACTGTATGTTCATGCGTACCAGTGCTTTCTGATTGCGTAAATCAGGGTATATCTGGATGTCTTCAAAATGAACTTTAGGAGTGGCCTGTAATTCAATTCGTCCTACAATTCCGTTCCAGTTACCTTGGGTCTGGTCGGTGATGCTGTGAGAGTCGGGACCTACATTGATTTCTTTGATGCGGTTGTCGATGCGGATAGTAATCAGGCAGGTTTTGCCGGGAGTAACAGCCGAAGTCAGATCATACACATGAGGAACACAAAGACTGTTCTGCATACCGAGCTTCTGTTGATTGACCCATACGGTCGTTTCGATGTGCGGGCGTTCCAGGAAAAGAGTGATTCTTTCTCCTCTCCAGTTGGAAGGTATTGTAACTTTCTTTTGATACCAGGCTACCCCTACGTAATGTTTGTCGGGAGTCAGGAAAAAGGGAAGCTTCACTTGTCCTTCTATTCTGTATTTCTCCATGTATGGATTGAAATAGTAAGAGCTGTCGTACAAGCTTCCGGTCCACCGGGTGCGGGCGGTTACTTCATCTCCTTTCAGCTTTTCGGGCATGGAGCCGGGGAGATTAATCTGATCATCAAGGCTTTTTTTAAACCATTGTTCCTTGGTGCCGATATCTTCCCGGTCTATCTGGAAATTCCATTTGCCGGATAAACTGAAAGAATGGTTTTGCCCCGTTGCGGTCAGTATAGAGGCAAATACGATGGCAATACTTACTAAAAGTTGTTTCATGATATATAGAATTGATATGTTTTTCATCTCTATTTTAAAATCTGCCGCTAAAGTAGAGCTTTTTAAGGGTTTAGTAAATAGAAAGATGTACAGATACATAGAATATTGTATCAAAATGCACTTATGGGGCGGGTGGTGTACAAAACTACATGGATTTGAAATATTATCCATGCTCTTTATTTTTGAGGAGGTTGGGAGATACCTTATCTTTGCGGGGTAAACTTTTTAATCTTAAAAGGAAACATGAAAAAAGTAGTTGTTTGGATGGCTCTAAGTCTTTGCTCGGTAATGACAATCTTTGCCGGTGAGACTGCTTATCTCTTTTCTTATTTCATCAATGGCAGTAAAGATGGATTGCATTTAGCTTATAGTTATGACGGGTTGAACTGGATGCCTTTGAATGGCGGACGCTCTTATCTGACACCTTCCGTCGGTAAAGATAAATTAATGCGTGACCCGAGTATTTGCCAGGCTCCGGACGGAACTTTCCACATGGTCTGGACTTCCAGTTGGACCGACCGGATTATCGGTTATGCTTCTTCCCGTGATTTGATTCATTGGAGTGAACAACAGGCTATTCCGGTGATGATGCACGAGCCGACTGCCCATAATTGTTGGGCACCTGAACTCTTTTATGACGAGCCTTCGCAAACTTACTATATCTTTTGGGCAACTACCATCCCCGGTCGTCACAAGGAAATACCTACCAGCGAAAGCGAGAAGGGATTGAACCATCGTATTTATTATGTGACAACAAAGGATTTCCGCACTTTCTCAAAGACAAAGATGTTCTTCAACCCTGATTTCAGTGTGATTGACGCTGCTATTGTGAAAGATCCGAAGGTGGGAGACCTGATAATGATAGTCAAGAATGAGAACTCCAATCCGCCGGAAAAGAATTTGCGCGTTACGCGTACAAAAAAGATAGAAAAAGGATTCCCAACCAAAGTATCGGCGCCTATTACAGGAAAGTATTGGGCGGAGGGACCTGCTCCTCTTTTTGTCGGTGATACGCTTTATGTTTACTTCGATAAATACCGTGACCATCGTTATGGTGCCGTTCGCTCTTTAGATCATGGCGAAACATGGGAAGATGTGTCCGACCAAGTCTCTTTCCCGCGAGGCATTCGTCATGGAACGGCATTTGCGGTAGACGCTTCCGTAGTGGAAGCATTGAAAGAGAATTCCTGGTTTAATGACAAAGATCTGACACGGACAGGCGTCTACTATTATCCTGAACACTGGAATGAAAGCCAGTGGGAACGTGACTTCAAGAAAATGCATGACTTGGGATTTGAATTTACTCATTTTGCCGAATTTGCGTGGGCGCAACTGGAGCCGGAAGAAGGACGCTATGATTTTACCTGGCTCGACAGAGCCGTAGCGTTAGCTGCCAAATATGATTTGAAAGTGATAATGTGTACGTCTACTGCCACTCCTCCTGTATGGATGAGCCGGAAATATCCTGAAATTCTGTTGAAGAATGAAGATGGAACGGTGCTTGATCACGGAGCCCGTCAGCATGCTTCATTTGCTTCTCCTCTTTACAGAGAGTTATCTTATAAGATGATTGAAAAACTGGCGCAGCACTATGGTAACGATCCTCGTGTTATCGGATGGCAACTAGATAACGAACCTGCCGTACAGTTTGACTATAATCCGAAAGCGGAACTTGCTTTCCGTGATTTTCTTCGTTCCAAATATAATAATGACATTCAACTTTTAAATAATGCATGGGGAACTGCTTTTTGGAGTGAGGCTTATTCTTCTTTTGATGAAATAACGCTTCCCAAACGTGCACAGATGTTTATGAACCATCATCAGATTTTGGATTACCGTCGGTTTGCTGCAACGCAAACCAATGATTTTCTGAATGAGCAATGCTTGCTAATCAAGAAATATGCAAAGAACCAATGGGTAACAACCAATTATATACCGAACTATGATGAAGGACATATTGGTGGTAGTCCTGCGTTGGATTTCCAAAGTTATACCCGTTACATGGTATATGGAGATAATGAAGGAATCGGTCGTCGGGGCTATCGTGTTGGTAATCCGTTGCGTATTGCTTGGGCGAATGATTTTTTCCGTCCGATACAGGGAACGTATGGTGTAATGGAACTGCAACCGGGACAAGTGAACTGGGGCAGTATCAATCCCCAGCCCCTTCCGGGAGCTGTCCGCTTGTGGTTGTGGAGTGTCTTTGCCGGCGGAAGTGATTTTATCTGTACCTACCGCTATCGCCAACCGCTCTATGGGACAGAACAATATCATTATGGAATAGTGGGAACAGACGGAGTGACTGTTACCCCCGGTGGAAAAGAGTATGAAACTTTTATAAAAGAGATTCGTGAACTTCGTAAGCATTATGCTCCCCGTGAGGCGAAGCCTGCTGATTACCTGGCACGTCGTACAGCTATTCTTTTCAATCCTGAAAACTCTTGGAGCATTGAGCGACAGAAACAAAACCGGACTTGGGATACTTTTGCGCATATTGAAAAGTATTACCGTACCTTAAAATCATTCGGAGCCCCCGTCGATTTTATTTCAGAAGCCAAGAACTTATCCGATTACCCGGTCGTTATCGCCCCGGCCTATCAATTAGCTGATAAAGAACTGGTAGACAAATGGACTGCTTATGTGAAGAATGGCGGAAATCTCGTCCTGACCTGTCGAACGGCACAGAAAGACCGTTATGGTCGTCTGCCGGAAGCCCCTTTCGGCTCTATGATTACCCCACTGACCGGAAACGAAATGAATTTCTATGACTTGCTTCTTCCCGAAGATCCCGGCACTGTTGTTATGAACGGAAAAGAGTATGCCTGGAATACATGGGGAGAAATCCTGAATCCCCCGACCGATGCACAAGTATGGGCGACATATACCAATGAATTTTACGAAGGAAGCCCCGCTGTGACTTTCCGTAAACTGGGGAAAGGAACGATTACTTATGTAGGAGTGGACAGCCACAACGGTGTGTTGGAAAAAGATATATTGAAAAAACTATATGTACAGCTAAATATCCCGGTAATGGATTTGCCTTATGGCGTGACAATGGAATACCGCAATGGCTTTGGAATTGTTCTGAACTATTCAGACCGGCCTTATACTTTCGATTTGCCGAAAGGCAGTAAAGTATTGATAGGAACCCCGGAAATTCCTACGGCAGGCGTATTGGTCTTTTCAATATGAATATAGAATAGCATCTAATTCTAATCTATAAGATTATTGCCATTCATCGCTTTCACCTGATTCTTGAAATGCCGATGAATAAGGCTATAGCGGGTGAAAGCGAGGGGTGAAATCAGGTGAAACAGAACATTATCGGTTTCACCTTGTCTTTTCAAAATATCCTTTGAGCTAAAACCAATATCATTATAGCTAATCCGGATATCATTATAGCTAATGAAAATATGCTTATAGCAAATCCATTGTCAGGTATTAATAGATGAACTGTCAGATGTTAATAGCCTAGTCGTCAGGTGTTAACACCTTGGTTCTCATCTGTTAATACTTGAATTGGTACATCTATAGATTCAACAGATTGCATCTATGTATTCAGCACGATGGCTATATATGTCCAGCACGGTGGCTATATATGTCCAGCACGGTGGCTATATATGTCCAGCAATCGGTATAAACAAGTAAGCGTCTCCGCGATGCCGTTACATTCAAAAGGTGAAAGCGATAATGGAAGACTTCACCTGTTTTTTTCCTACGCTTTCACCCGCTATCTACTTATTCATCGATGTTTCAGTTATAAGGTGAAACGGGTGGAACTTATAAATCAAAAGTTCATGGTATACTTATGCAAATCAGTTATTGAAAACAAAATCTCATTCATTTCCGTGCATGGTCATGAGTTTTTCAACCCAATCACAAAAGCTCCGTTTCAATAAGGGCGTCCTCCTCCTTGATAAACGCCCAATAATGCAAAACCGGGAAACTTTAAAAACTATCCACTGTTGTTGTGGGAAATTCGACGGGGAAAATCCCCATCGCCCTAAACCTTAAAAAAACAAATTAGTATGGAAGATTTAAATTTCAGAAAAGGTGATGCAAAGACCGATGTATTTGGTTCGGACAGAATGTTACAACCCTCCCCGGTAGAGAAAATACCCGATGGACCTACTACTCCTGAAGTCGCCTATCAAATGGTGAAAGATGAAACATTTGCTCAAACCCAACCACGATTGAATCTGGCTACGTTCGTAACCACT
>Ga0137307_102911_pt1 | contig 11017 bp, 8 predicted proteins | sample NAcewD2O_March_2_FD_97180 | JGI IMG/M metagenome (GOLD analysis project Ga0137307, IMG submission 97180) | Mouse cecal microbial communities from Vienna, Austria - N-Acetylglucosamine amended D2O_March | ecosystem: Host-associated > Mammals > Digestive system > Large intestine > Cecum | place...
AGTAGCAGGCCAGTCCAAGATAAATGATGGTAAGGATAAGGTAGAGAATCAGAGGTATGAGCTTCCCGCTTTGGCAGGAAGCGACAAACAGGTACAGGAATATGAGGGTGGCGGACAGGCTGAAGGCTGCCTTGGGTGGATTGATGAGAAAACGCATATGGGCTTCTTCCTTTTCCGGTTTTAATGTTGTTTTTCCAGAACCAGGTCACTTAATGCCTGACTGAGGGCAGCAGTGACTTTTTCAGATTCATAATTGAAAACGATGACTTCTGAATCAGTACGGATCTCAATCGAACTCTGAATCGAGGGAATGACACATAGGAAATATTCCCCATAGACGTTATTTTCATAACGGCCGTAGTAAAGCCACTTTTGTGAGATTCCTGATATCATGTCTCCGGCCTCATAGCTTTTAAGGAGCGTGACCGAGCGGATTGACTGGTAATCCGCCGCTATAACATCCGTTCCCGCAGGGCCGGAGATGACGATCTGCTCCTCGTTAAAGGCGATCCCATAGGAGGTCTTTTCCTGAATGCGGAAAACAGCGACCATAATCGTGATGAGAACCAGGATACCGAAGAGATAGCGGGTTCCATGCGCCGTTGTCAGGTATTTTAATTTTTCCTCTATATGCAGTGATTTCATGATGGATGTTTCCTCGCTTTCCATAATGACAGTTTCCATAATGACAGGGGCAGGTTTTTGCTGTGCGTAAATACAGAATCTGCCTTACCAATCATGCGGCTTCGCTAAGCTTCCTCTGTACTTTCTTAAGCACGAGGAAAAAGGCGGGAACAGCGACCAGATCTGCCATAATCCAGGCCAGGGGGTCGGCCAGGCAGATCCCCGTGTATCCGAAAGCCTCCACGAGATAAAAGGAAGCAATAAAGCGGGCAATGAGTTCCTGAAGTCCGCAGATCATAGTCAGGGACGCGTATCCGAGGCCCTGGATGCAGGAACGGAACAGGTAGATCATTGCCAGGAAAAGATAAAGGGCCATACCGATATGAAGCAGCCGCAGAGCCATTTCCATGATGACAGGATCCGGCTCACGAAAGAACATATTTAAGAGGAACGGACCAAAGAGGAGAATGACGAGTGCGTTCACGGCGCAGATGCCGATGTCTGCAAGGAACATCCATTTCATCCCGTCCAGGATTCGGTCCATCCGCTTCGCGCCGAGATTTTGGCTGCAATAAGTGGAACCGGTGGTTCCCATCGCATTCATTGTAAGATAGGCAAACTGGCGGATCCTGGTTGCGGCAGATACCGCGGCCACCGCGTCAGGGCCCTGACGGTTAATCGCGCTCTGGAGAGCCAGGGATCCGATGGCCGTGATTGACATTTGGAAGCCCATAGGGATTCCGTTTTTTAAAAGCTCTCCGCTTGTTTCCCTGTTATAATGCCATTCGCCGCGTTCCGGAATCAGGAACCGGCATTTTTTATATAACACAGCCAGACAGTAGAGCGCCGAAAAGCCCTGCGAAATTACGGTGGCGATTCCGACTCCTGCGACGCCGAGACCGAACGGAATGACGAGAATCACATTTAAAATGACATTGATGATTGAGGTAAGGACAAGGCAGACAAAGGGCGTTCTGGAATCACCGACCGAGCGGAGGACTCCGGACAGGGTGTTGTACATCATAATCGTGATGATGCCGGCAAACATCCAGATCAGGTAGATGCGGCAGTCCTCAAAAAGCTCAGCGGGCGTTGACATAAGTCTCAGGAAGTCATCAAGGAAGAAAAGAGTCAGTCCGGTCATGAGTGCGCTGATTACTACCGACAGAATAAGTATATTGGCAAAGTCCTGCTTCAGGGATGGATGATCGTCTGCCCCGAAATGGCGGGCGGCGGGGATACAGAAGCCGGCGGCGACTCCGTTCAGGAAGCCGACAAAGAAAAAGTTTATGGGAGTAGTGGAGCCGACGGCTGCCATTGCTCCGGTACCGACGAATTTGCCGACGATCACCGTATCGGCGAAATGATAGAGGATCTGGAAAAAGGAAGTAGCCGCAAGCGGGATATAGTACCGCAAGATGAGAGGAAGCGGCTTCCCTTTCGTCATGTTAAGCATCATAGAGCTCCCTCCTGATATTGCTGGATGCGCCATTAAAAACCGCCTGCAGCGGGATGTCCGCCCGTTACTTCATATCGTCCTGTAGCCGCGCAGTATTTCCCCGCACCGCCGGGACAGATCCGCGCAGGCCTGCCGAATCATTCGCCGCTTCTATTATGAAGGAATACAGATCGAAACACAATGTGCTAAATTTTAGATTTTATCACTTTTTTATGGAATTTTGTTAAAACCTTCGCATTTGCATCCCTGAACTTAGATCGCCTGCGGCGATGAACTTTCATAGTAATCGGATACGCATCCTGTCGGAAAAAGATTTTTTGTGGAAATGAGTATTTTTTTATGTTATGATTGAAACAGCAGATTGGACAGCAGAGATGGGAGTTATCTATGGCGAATAGAAAGATTCAGATAATCATAGCGGACGACGAACAGAATATTTGTGAAATGCTGAAGCAGCTGATCCGGTTCGACGAGATGGATATGGAGTTGGTTCATATGTCGAACGATGGAGAGGATCTGAAAAAGTCGATCATGCTCTACCGGCCGGAAATCGTGATTACGGATATCCGCATGCCTGTCACGGACGGCCTGGAGGTGATCCGCTGGTGCAATGAAAACGGATACAAGACGAATTTTGTAGTGCTGAGCGGTTATCACCAGTTTGAGTATGCCTATAACGCGCTGAAATATAAGGTGAACGATTATTTGCTGAAACCAGTCAACGAGGATGAGTTAAATGAGACGTTACTGCGGATCGGGGAGAAGATCCGCAAAGGAAGCGTTGAAAAAGATAATATGGTGTATATCCATACTGTCCATGATTATTTTATGCGGAATGTGGCGCATGATGTAATCAAGGGCAGGAAAACCAGCAGTACCTTTTCGAACCTTGATGAGATCAATAAGGAATTTATGCTGAACTTAAAGCCGGGACGTTTCCGCTTTATCTATCTTATCGTGGATGACCGCCGGGCAGAAAAGCGGACGGATGAACAGGTCACTTCCGTGATCGAGAAACTGAAGAGTATGGTGGAAAAGACTCTGGCCGGCCAATGCCATGAACACATCAGCACAGAACAGCCGCGGGGCTTTAAATGTTTCATCAACTATGCTCCGGACATCGAGGCAGAGCTTGAGAGGGAGCTTAAGAATCTCTATGCAAGGGTACGGGCGCTTGCAGATGTTTTCAGCGGGATGCATATTACCATGTGCGTCGGAAAAGCAGTGGACAGCCCATCTGAGATCCCTTACGCTTCAAATTGTGCATGGAATACCTTATTTTGCCGGTTTGGGATTGGAACGAACCGGATTATCTGGTACGAGCAGCTGGGGGAAGCGGATATTGAGGAGAAAACGAAGGACTGGACAAAACAGATCCAGCATGCCTGGGATGTTCTGGACGAAGAGGGATTTCATAACGTGATCCAGGAGATTTTTTCCATGCCGAGAAGTGTGGAGGCGTCCAAGGAATTCGCGGTTTTCGTCAAACATATCGACGACATTGTGGACGAATGCCGGGAGAACTTCTGCCGTCAGACCGGGCTGGACCCCTCGGGCGAAAACAAGGGATGGGGCGGAAAGCGGCCGTTCCTTGGCAGCATCAATTCCCTTGAGGAATACCGGGATATGATGATTCGGGTATACGGCTCCCAGATTCGGGAATGCGTCAGGCTGGTAGATAAGAAAAATTTAAAGCCGATCCGCCTTGCCTGCAGCTTTGTGGAAGAGCACTATCAGGAAGCCATTAAGCTGGAGGATGTCGCTGAGATCGTAAACCTGAATCCGGCATATTTTTCCACATTGTTCGTTAGAAAAACCGGCCAGAGTTTTACGGAATATGTGACATTGTTCAAGATTAAAAAGGCGTGTGAACTTCTCACGAACAGCGATATGAACATCAACGAGATCGCCGGTTCCCTGGGATTTCCGGACGCGCGGTATTTCAGCAAACTATTCCGTAAGAAAATGGGATTAAAGCCAACGGAATACCGAAGGATATACGGGTGAATGCAATGAATAAGTTAATGGTTATGACAACATCCCAATTTGAGCGCTTTGTCCAGAACCGGGTCGCTCAGGAGATGATGATACAAAAGTCCAGTCTGGAGAATGACCTTGCCCAGAAGCAGGCGGATATTACCTATTTACAAAACCAGATCAACCCGCATTTCCTGTATAATACACTGGAGTGTATCCGCGGACAGGCGCTCAGTGAGGGGATGTATGACCTGGCAGATACCGTAAAGGCGCTGGGGCTGTTTTTTCGGTACAATATCAGCATCAGGGGAACGGCAGTCTCATTTGAAGAAGAACTTAAGAACCTGAAAAATTATATTTCGATTCAGCAATACCGCTTTAAGAATAAATTTACCCTGAGCGTGGACATCGACCAGGACGACCAGCCGCGGATCCTCGCATGTATGCTTCCCAAGCTCTGCCTGCAGCCGCTTGTGGAGAATGCGATTCTTCACGCCTTCAACGACATTACATCAGGCGGCCGTGTGACCTTAAAGGCATATCTGATGGATGAAAATCTCAGCATTATCGTTGCAGATAACGGTTCCGGGATGTCTCCAAAACAGCTGGAGAAGCTGGAATATTCCATCCATTCCGAGGCTGCAGGAGAGGGACAGAACCACGGAGTTGGCCTTAGAAACGTCCATCAGAGGATTCAGCTTCTGTTCGGCAAAGAATATGGACTGTCGGTAAAAAGCTTTGCCGGAATCGGGACCTTTGTTGAAATCTTTCTGCCGGCGAGAACGGAGCCTTTCCATGAAGAATGAGCTGCTCCGCCTGACGTCAATCTGGACTGTGGAAAATAATTCCATGTTAAAGGGCGCTGATTTCAGGATATGCAGAGGCGAGTCTGTGGGACTCATAGGGGGATTCCATTCAGGAAAGAGACTTCTGATGGAGATTGTCGCAGGGACATGTATTCCGTCGAAAGGGTACCGGTTCCTTTATGGGAAGCCGGTGGGATGGGGTGCAACAGACGGCATGCCGAAAGTAAAGCATCTGAAAAAGAATTTCGGACTGATCGGCTCCATGAAAATATGGGAGAACATAGCGACCTACTCTGGGGAAGAGAGACAGTTCCCGCGGATCTTTTCGCCAAAGAGCATGCAGGAAAAAGTGGAACATATGATGGCCGTGTATGGGATCCGTGCGGATGTAAAAACGCCTGTGGATAAGCTTACAGCGATTCAGAAATTTGCCGCCGCCCTTATGAAAGCGAGACTGGAAGGCGTGGATCTGGTTTTAGTCGAGGACTCTGAGCTGGAGTATTCGGTATCAGGATTCCGGCTCATGGAAAAACTTCTTTGCCTCTGCCGGGACCAGGGAATGTCTGTGATGTTCTCCGGAATTGATATGGGGGGATTTGCGCCGCTTTTGGACCGGGTCTGCCTGATTGATGCGGGGCGGATCATATGGGAGGAACAGGCAGGGGAAAATTTCTCCAATAAGTCGATCTTTTCCTATGGAACCATATCGGCGAAACTCAATATTCCTGTTAAACGGCTTCCTGTCGATCTAAGCTGCAGGCCGTCTGTGAGGATTGACGGAGCGCATTTTTCGATCAGCGGAAAGACCGGCGAGTTTCTTCTGCTCCTGGAGCCGGAGCCGGAACCAGGAGACATTTTTCCGGAACCGGATATCCATGCTGCTTTCATTTCTGAGACGGAAAGGGGGAAACGCCAAAAGCTTCGGATTCGCCAGATTGATTTTACATATTTCGGAGGCCTTGTAAAATGGATGAGTCCCGCTGATAATCTGGCGTTTGGGCTTTCAGAAAAAACAGGCCGCTTCGGTATCGTGAAGCCGCATTTGAAGCGGTATATCCTAAAAGAGTTTGTAAAGTGGACAGGGGAGGAGAAGTATCTGGAAATGCGGGACTGCGAATCTCTTGTGATCGGTGAGCGGATCAAGATTGCGGCCTTCCGGCTGAAGCTGGAGAGACCGGATGTAGTCGTATTCCGCCATTACCAGCTTTTGGATCAGGATTCGAGGGAAATTGTGCTGCAGGTATTTTCGGAGCTTCTTGGAAAGGGCACAGTACTGGCCGGAATCTCCGCCCTCGACAATTTTTTCGATTTTGCTGACGGATATTTTCTTATGACAGGCGGGATGTGCAGTGAAAGAATGGACTATCCGACGATTCGTTCGGTTCTCGGGAAAGAGTAGGAGCAAGGAGCTATGCATGAAAATGAAAAAATTCTCGTACGGGTTCTGGAGGCAGCTATCCTGATTGCAGTGGCGGCTGCGCTGGTGGTCGGCAGGAATAAGGAACGGGATAAGCCGTTGGCGTGCCTTGCGATGACCTCTGCGGACAGCAGCTTTACATGCGACATCGCCAGAGAGCTGGAAAAACGTCTGGCCCTTTGTGGGAATCGTGTTCTGATCTCCTATTGCGATAATGATATTGATATGCAGATCCGGCAGATTGAGGATTATATTGCCATGAAGCCGGAAGTCCTGGTGATTGACAGTATGGGAAATGAGAGGGTTTATGATAAGATTCTTAAGAGGACTCAGGGCGCCGGAATCCAGGTCATTGCCCTAAGTTCCTCGGGGAATATGGAGACCGCGGATATCCAGATGGTAAGCTCCAAGCTCGGCAGAGGAATCTGTGCCTCTGTCCTGATCCGTGATTTTCTGGACAGGACCGATACGCCGGCAGACTCTCTTCCGGTGAAAGTTCTTCTTCTTGGCAATGCGTCCACGGAGCGGGAGATCATGACAATGGCCGGGTATCAGCTCATAGCAGAAAAATTTGTGCGCCAGTATGATATGAACTCCCGCTCCTTTGTAAAGGAGGAGGCCGGGACCGTGTACTATACGGACGGTTACGGAAAAAAGCATCAGGTGAAGGAACCCACGGGCGGGCTGATCCTCGATGAAAACGGGGAGGCTGTGTTAAACCTCTACTATGAACCGCGGATCCGGCTGATTACGGCGGATAATTATATGAATATCCAGAATAATCTTCAGGGACAGAAGGCCATTGACGCGTTTCTTGGGGATTCGGAGAACCGTGATGTGCGTATTGTTGTGGCCACGAGCGGCGAGGCAGCGGTGGGAGCGGCGAGCAGGCTGGAAGCGTGTCTTACGAGAGGGGAGCTAACATACAGTTCCGATCAGATTGCCGTGTTCGGGGCTTATAATTCAGAGCAGAACCGCACCCTGGTTGCGAAAGCGGCAAAGGGACAGGGGATTTTCCGTGGATTTGTGGGAGATTTCAGCATCATAAGGGAAGCGGATAATATTATCCGGAGCCTGCTGACCGGAAGGAAGGGAACCTATCATTGCTACAGCTTTTATTCCGGCTACAGCCCGGTCGCGGATGAGACGGGAATTGTGACTTTAAACGACTATGGGATCTCGGATATGGATCTTTTCAGAGAGGAGAACGAAGGATGAGGAGGAAACCGGCCGGCCGGAGTAATAAAGACAGGATGGTATGGTTCGGGCAGAACAGCCCGGGGATGATCCTGCTCTTTTTGGTTGCGGTCTTTACGGTCATGAATCCGAATTTCCTGTCCCCGTTCAATCTTTACAATTTCCTGATGCAGAATGAATACAGGCTTGTGATGATTACGGGCCTGGCTTTTATTATGCTGGGGGGAGAAGTCGATCTGTCTGTCGGCTACCAGCTCTCTCTGGTCGGAGTCCTGATTGGAAAACTCCTTTCCACAGGGGTACCTTATCCCCTCTGCATCGCCCTTGGCCTTCTTGCAGGCTGTGCATGCGGGATGTTAAACGGGGTTTTGATTGCAGGGCTTAATTTGTCCTCTGTGATTGTCACCCTGATTACCGAGAATCTGTTCCGGGGAATTTCCTACCTGATTTCCCGCGGCATGACATATGCGGACTTTCCGGAGCCCGTGCTGGACATTTCCGGGATCCGCGGTGATGTCTGGCCTGCCAGCCATGTGATCGTTCTATTGTGTATCCTGTTTTTGGAGGGCACGTTTACCTATACTGTGATCGGAAAAAATATCCTTTCTATGGGGTATGACGAACAGGTGCTCAGACAGAACGATATTCCGGCGGGGAGATATAAATTCATTACCTATGTGATCGGCAGCCTTTTTTTTGCGCTTGCCTCTCTCCTTTTGATTTCCCGTCAGGGCCTGGCGGTTTCCAACATGGGAATCGGTCTGGAAATCGACGGCCTGTTCGCGGTATGCCTTGCAGGAGGCGGAAGTCTGTTCCTAAAGGAGAGCGAGACGAAAAAGCGTGTACCGATCAGCAATTTCTATCTGGGCGTCCTGATTCTTGCAGTCATTGAAAACGGGATGCAGCTTTCCGGAAGCGTTCAGTATCTTCAATATATTATCACCAGCGCCGTTGTATTTTTCTCTGTTCTGCCGGCAATCTCCATCTCCTTCCGTCAAAAATGGAAGATGAGATAAAATATTCCATAAAAAATCGTTTGAAATTATATAAAAAGTAAAAAAAGTGCACAAAAACAATAAATAGACACATTTTAAAAAATATGGTTTTCTCCTAAAATAGAATTATCAAAACAGCCGGAGGGCTATAAGGAAAGAAGGAGGAAACTATGAGAAAAGTAATTGCAGCAGTTCTTGCACTGACAATGACAGCCAGCCTGTGTGCATGCGGCGGCGGTTCTTCTGCTTCCGAGACAACGACAGCGGCAGCAGCAGATACGACAGCGGCGGCAGAGACAACGGCGGCAGCGGCAGCAGATACGACAGCAGCGGCAGAGACGACGGCGGCAGCCGGAGAAGCTTCCGGCACACGTGCCAAAACCGTTACGCTTGGTATGAATACCCAGATTTCCACGCTGGATCCGTATAATGGTGTATCCACCGGTACGATCTATCTGACCGAGGCAATCCACGATCAGTTATTCAGCGCACCGGCTCTTGGTGCACCGATTGAGAGTGAGATCGGTAAATCCTATGAGATCAGCGAGGACAACAAGACGATCACGGTCGAGATCTATGATTATGTACACGATCAGGCAGGAAACGAGATCAAGGCAAGCGACGTGGCATGGTCTTACAATACATATCTCGCAACCGGTAATGCAACCGGTATTGCCAAGTATCTGGAGAACGTGGAAGCAAGCGATGACACTCACGTTGTATTCCATCTGAAAGAGGCTACCTGCAAAGAGACTTCCGCAGCCGATGCAATTCTGACCGGATGTGTCATTTACAACGAGGCAGCTTATGACGCGGACGCTTATGCGACGAACCCGGTTGGCTGCGGCCCCTACAAGGTAAAGGAATTCGTGACCGGCGCTTCTGTTACCCTGGAAAGAGATCCGAACTACTGGCAGACAGACGAGAGCCTGTGGGCTTCCTTAAAGGCTCAGAACGTAGATACCTGTATCTTCAAGATCATCCTTGAGGACGCACAGCTGGCACTGGCCCTTGAGACCGGTGATGTAGATGCTGTAAACTACGTTTCCGCCGATAATCTTCAGTTCTTTATGGATGATGCTGGAAATGCTCTTTCGGGCTATATCATTGAACCGTTCAGCTCCATCCTTTGCGTAAACGTAAGCTTTAACATGTTCCCGGATGCAGGCTCCAAGGTTGCCAATGATAAGAACTTAAGACTTGCCATCGAATGGGCCATTGATAAGGAAGGCATCACCCAGACAATCATGGGAAGAACCGCAAGCGTTTCCTATGGTTATGCGACGCCTCTCTACGGCGATTACAACCCGGCATGGTAGACACAGGATGTCGGTTTTGATGTGGAAAAGGCCAAAGCTTACCTTGCAGAATCCGATTATGTAAAGAACGGTTCCCCGACACTGGTTATCATGACAGAATCCAATGAGGTTAAGACAAAAGCAGCTCAGATGATTCAGAACTACTGTAAGGCTATCGGCATCAATATGGAAGTAAAGACAGCCGATACCGCCCTGTTCGATAACTATAAATACGATTTCTCCGAGTGGGATCTGAAGATCGACAACAACGGCAGCCGCCAGTCTCTGGCCGCGATGTACTCCACGTTCCTTTCCCATGAGCATACCAGCTACAATGGGGTTCCGACCAGCTTTAACGGCGCTCCGGAAGGTGAGATGAGCAAACTGTGCGCGATTGCAAATAACGTTGATACCAACAGCCAGCAGACGGTTGACGACGTATTCAATTACTATACTGAAAATGCAATCATCTACGGCCTGTGGGGACCGATCAACTACATCGCCGCCCAGGACGGAATCACCGGACTCAAGGTTCAGGCTCTGGCATATGCACAGCCGTGGGCATTTACCTACAGTGCGGACTATAAAGGCGTAGCTGACTAATGACTCTGTAATGAGAAAAGAGTGGCACGGGGACAGCGTTCCACGTGCCACTTTTTGACAGATTTTTCATTTTGCAGGGAACAACAGAAAGATTGATTTTTGACGTTTCCGGCAGATGCAGAAAGCAAAAGGAGAATTATGGGAAAATATATTGTAAAACGTCTCCTGATGATGATTCCGGTTATCCTGGCCGTTGCCATCCTGATTTTCACGATCATGACCTTTGTCCCCGGAAATCCTGCTTCTCTGATTCTCGGGGCAGACGCCACAGAAGAGCAGATCCGGATCAAAGAGCATGAACTGGGACTGGATCAGCCCTATCTGGTCCGCCTGGGCAGCTTCTTAAAGCAGACTTTCGTGGAGCTTGATTTCGGAAGATCCTACTGGACCAATACTTCGGTTACAGAAGAGATGATGGAACGGTTTCCGCGGACCCTGGCGATTGCCGGATTCGCGATGGTATTTACAACGATTATCGGTATCCCGTTGGGAATCTTTACCGCCGTACATGAAGGGACCTTTGCAGACCGGATCGGCGTCCTTTTGTGTGTCGTCGGCGTTTCCATGCCGACATTCTGGCTGGCAATGCTGTTTGTGCTCTTACTATCCCTGAAATTGAAACTGCTCCCGGCTCAGGGAAT
>Ga0137307_102912_pt1 | contig 11007 bp, 6 predicted proteins | sample NAcewD2O_March_2_FD_97180 | JGI IMG/M metagenome (GOLD analysis project Ga0137307, IMG submission 97180) | Mouse cecal microbial communities from Vienna, Austria - N-Acetylglucosamine amended D2O_March | ecosystem: Host-associated > Mammals > Digestive system > Large intestine > Cecum | place...
TCATTACCCGCTGGTAGTATGCATAGAATAGCCGATGAACTTGGGCTAAACGTTGACACCGTTCGAAACTTTTTTGGTGGTCATAATTTTAAAGAAGGTAAAAGTGTTGGGATACATTTGGAACCTGGACCTGATGGTGGTTTGGTTATGTTAGATGACACTACAGTTCTTGATAAGGCTCTTAAAATATTAGATGAAATGAATGAATAATATATTTTGAGACTTGTGTAGTAAAACTCTAAAATAAGAAGGATTCCTGTAGTAAAACTCAGAACGGACATCTTAGAAGTAATGACTTATTTGACTTCACAAGCAATTTAGTTGTATTTCTAAGATGTTTTTTAAGATTAAAAAGGGAGTATAGGGAATAAAAGGATATTTTTAAAGTAGATCCCAATATTGATAACACTTATATTTTCAAATTATTGTAACTTCCGCTTTTATATTAAACATAATATTGATTATTTCTCTTATATTTGCTGCGTTGTTTAGAGATTTCACTAATCAATAATAACATTAACGATACTGCATGCCATCAGGAATAACGGCTGCTTTTAACAACAAATGGCAATGAAAGTGAATCATTATATACTTGTTCGGTATAAAAAATCGGCATATATTTCTATCATAGAAATATATGCCGACTGATCATATCAATAGAAAATAGAAAAGCGAAGAACCAAGATGATTAATTGTTACCTAACAACTTTTCTATTTCTTCAAATTCAGGTCCCATATCCAGATTATAGTATACACGATACAAGCCATTCATCCACAAATCCTTTTGATCAGGCTTCAATTCTCTTGCTTTTTCGTAGCAAGGCTTTGCTTTTTCATAGAAAGCCTTCAAAGTGGCTTGATCTTCTTTATACTTCAGATCATTAACATCTGCACTAGCTTTTTCTGAGAAATCTTGTGCTTGCAGACAATAGATTAATCCTAAGTTAGAATGAGCTTCTGCATAGTTAGGATCTATCTCAATTGTTTTGGTATAATATTCAATAGCTTTATTGAGCACATCTGCAGCCTCTTGTTCTTTCTTTTCATTTTTGAGATTGGTGTACATATTGTGGTAAAGATATCCTTTTACATATAAATAGAATGTATTACTAGGATCTTTCTCTAACATGCTGTCTGCAAATTGCATAGCTTCGTCATATTTGTTATTATTGCTGTAATAATCAATCAAATGACCAAAGAAGAATGAGTGTTGCGGATATTTCTGTATACCTTCTTTCAAAGAAGCAATCCATTTAACTGTATCGCCTTGTGCTTTCAATGCAGTAGAAATGAATTCCATAGCATATTGTCCCACTTCTTTATCGTTTTGAGCGTAAGGAGCATATTTTAAGACACTTGAATAATCTTCCATTTTAGCAGCTGCTATACTTGCGTAATATGCTATCTGAGGCAAAATTGTATCTTTTTGCAGGAGGTTTTCACTTTCAAGCATCGGGCTTACTGCTGTTTCAATATAAGCTCCAAAGAAAGCTAATGCTTCTTTGTTTTTCTCCATGTTATAATATTGAACACCGCCATTGATCAAATTAGGTCGCTCAGCCATAATAGCAGCAGCATTAGCCTTTCTGTATTTATTCTTAATTTTACCTTTTTCGTTGGGAACTTGTGCAAGTTCATCGCATTTGAGATAGTACTTACACATATTCAATACATTATTGTACACTTGCAACGTATCATAGGGTTTTCTTAGATAGGCATTTTCCATCTGCTTTTCATTACTTTTCTTCTGAATATAACCTGCTACGTCCCAAGTCTCGGCATTATCCTTTGTTTCCGGATTAGTCAAAGCTTGATTAATAAGCTGTTCAGCCTTCTTGAAATCAGGTTTCACTTCATTTGCAATGCTTTTAGCTTCCTTTACTACCTTTTCTTGAGCAAAGGTAAAACTAGCAGCAAGCAATAACATCACTGAAAATAATACTCTTTTCATGATAAATGTAAAATTTAAATTAATATTATGTCTATTCTTCATTTTCGTTATTTATTTCACTATCAGGAATATTCTTCCCTTCTCCGTTAGCTTCTTCATCGAATAGAGATGGAGTTGTTCCATTGGTATCCCCTTCATTTTCTAAATTATCGGAGGTGACTTTACATACAGAACCGATTTCATCATTTCTTTTTTCAAGATTAATGAGGCGAACACCTTGTGTAGCACGTCCCATGATGCGGACATCAGCTACTTTCAAACGAATGGTGATTCCTGACTTATTGATAATCATTAAATCATTATCATCTGTTACGGACTTGATGGCTACCAATTTTCCAGTCTTCTCGGTAATATTTATGGTTTTTACACCTTTACCTCCACGATTTGTCTTACGATAGTCCTCGATATCGGAACGTTTGCCATATCCTTGCTCTGATACCACCATGATGGTCTCTGTTTCCGGATCTTTAATGCAAATCATTCCTACGACTTCATCTTGTCCGTCTTCATCAAGTGTCATACCACGTACGCCTGTTGCAGTACGTCCCATAACGCGTACAGCACTTTCGTGGAAACGGATGGCACGTCCATTACGGTTGGCGATTATAATTTCGTTGTCGCCATTAGTCATACGTACTTCGATAACACGGTCGTCCTCACGAATGGTGATGGCATTTACGCCATTTTGGCGAGGACGCGAGTATTGTTCCAACAATGTTTTTTTTATAACACCGTTTTTGGTACAGAAGAAAACATAATGAGAGTTTATGAATTCTTGGTCGGAAAGATTCTTCACACGCAGGTAGGCATTTACAGCATCATCCGAGTCTATATTCAATAAGTTTTGAATAGCGCGTCCTTTCGAGTTTTTGCTACCTTCGGGGATTTCATATACTTTAAGCCAGTAACACTTGCCTTTTTGAGTAAAGAACATCATTGTGTTATGCATGGTTGCTGGATATATATGTTCGATAAAGTCTGCATCGCGTGTGTCGGTACCCTTTGATCCTACTCCACCGCGATTTTGGGCACGGAACTCACTCAAAGGTGTACGTTTTATATATCCCATGTGCGAGATCGTAATGATCATTTCATCGTCTGCATAGAAATCTTCCGGGTTGAATTCTTCAGATGAATAGACGATTTCGGAACGCCGAGTGTCTCCATATTTTTCTTTTACTTCGATTAATTCATCTGTAATGACCTTACGGCAAAGTTCGTCATTTGAAAGAATTTCTTCGTAGTAGGCTATTTGCTTCATTACTTCTGCATATTCAGCGTGAAGTTGATCTTGCATTAGTCCTGTCAACTGGCGCAGACGCATTTCTACAATGGCACGAGACTGGATCTCGGTCAGTTGGAAACGTTCCATCAAGCCTGTAATCGCATCATTAGGAGTTTTAGCTGCACGAATGATACGGATAACTTCATCAATATTATCTGATGCAATAATCAGTCCTTCCAGAATGTGGGCGCGTTCTTTCGCTTTACGCAAATCATATTGTGTACGGCGGATAACAACCTCATGACGATGTTCGATAAAGTATCTGATCAGCTCTTTCAGGTTCAGCAGACGAGGACGTCCGTGTACCAATGCTACATTGTTTACGCTGAAAGAAGTCTGCAAGGAAGTCATCTTATAGAGTTTATTCAGAACCACACTGGCATTTGCATCACGTTTAATATCAATAACGATTCGCATACCTTCGCGGTCCGACTCGTCATTAGCATTAGAAATACCATCTATTTTTTTCTCATTAGCCAAGTCTGCAATGTTTTTGATCAGTTCGGCCTTGTTGACTCCATAAGGAATTTCGGTAATAACGATTTTATCATGTGTAGAACCTGTTTCTATTTCAGCTCTAGCACGCATGATAATACGACCACGTCCTGTAAGGTAGGCTTCGCGCACTCCGCTCATGCCGTATATGTATCCTCCAGTTGGGAAGTCGGGAGCTTTTACATAGTTCATCAACTCCTCTATTTCAATATCGTTATTCTGGATATATGCGACACAAGCGTCAATGACTTCTGATAGATTGTGAGTCGGCATATTAGTTGCCATACCTACAGCAATACCAGAGGCACCGTTTACTAAAAGATTTGGAATGCGGGTGGGCATTACGGTAGGTTCTCGTAAAGAATCGTCGAAGTTATTTTGCATATCAACCGTTTCCTTATCAAGATCTTGCATCATATCTTCACCGATTTTTTGCAAACGGCATTCTGTATATCGCATAGCTGCTGCACTATCGCCATCTACAGAACCATAGTTTCCTTGACCGTCTACTATCAAATATCGCATTGCCCAAGGTTGTGCCATGCGAACTAATGCACCGTAAACGGAAGAGTCACCATGTGGATGGTATTTACCTAATACTTCACCTACAACTCTAGCTGATTTCTTATAAGGTTTATCAGACGTATTTCCTAGTCCCATCATTCCGAAGAGAATTCTACGATGAACGGGCTTAAAACCATCTCTAACATCTGGAAGGGCACGCGAAACAATGACCGACATAGAATAGTCAATGTACGATGACTTCATTTCCTCCTCAATGTTAATCTTTATAATTCTGTCTTGTTCAAGCATTTAAAAAGATAATTAATTATACATAATTGGGCTTATGAAAAACCACGCTAAAGTACTGCTTTTTTGCGATATACAAAAGTTTTCTCGCATAAACTTTATTTCAAAACCATTCTTATGTACATTTCTCGTGCCTATTTTATTCTCATCACACATTATTTAATTAAGGTATACCTAAAATCACATTTCTACATTAACCAGCCTCCTTCGGAAATAAGCTGAATCGGAAGAAGATCTTATGTCTCATAACAAGTAATGTAATGGAGCATAACAAGTAATGTAATGAAGTATAACAAATAATGTAATGAAGTATAACAAGTAATGTTATGATGCATTTCATTATATGTTATGAGACATTCCTCCGAACTAAAATAACAATTTTGAACAGCAGATAACGTGATCGAATGAGCAGTTCCTTGCGGGTGTCGCCATTAGGGTATCGGAACGGGATATAGTCCTTTCCGCACATCTTGGCTTCTTCCATTTCATCGTTGGCCTGTTGTATGGCATCCCAGCGGTGCTTGATTCTAAGTTCCTGAACTGCGTCACAGGCAAGCTTCTGGATATGAAACCGATCAATGACACGACTGGCTTTAGGGAAAGCCGTACGGACGATCTTACGCATTGAATCAGACAGGTCAAGCGTAACTTCCTTGACCGCATTGCGTTTATCCTCGTCAACACGCAGTAGCACGGCGATAACATCTTCCGACTTTGTACCCGCTACGACGGCCACTAATGAACGCTCTCTTGTACGGGCATCGCGGTTGGTTACAAAGGTGTATAACTCGCCATTGGATAGTGAGGATTCATCTATTGCCAACCAAGGACCAATATTGTCGGAAAACAGCAGCCATTCATCAGCGTGTTCAAGCTGATCCCAGTCGCGATAGCCGCTCAGAGACTCCTTATATTGTTTTTCAAACGTATGTGAATCTACATGATAGAATTCCTCAAGCGTACGGCAGGTCACTGGGGATGTCTCCATACGTTTCTTTTAAAAAAGCCCCAAATTCTTTGGAGTAACGTGTGCCTTTGGCTACGACATCAAGATCTATCGGTATGCTGAAACTCTTGCCCGTACGGGTATCGGTCCAGCGCCTGCGTCGAATCCGAAGAATTACCTTGCGGTCTCTTATAGGGAAGTCTGTGACACTGACCGCCTCCATGAAGCCTTTGGATTCAAAATAGACGTCTTCACTTAGCTCAGGATGCATTTTCTCATCGAGACTTATATGTATCTCCGATTCTGTCTGCCCTACTCCGGCGATTGTAAAATAATCAAGTATCTGCGTGGGCAGAACTATCTGCGCCAACATCTGTAAGTATTCGTTTTCCATACCACAAAGTTCGATATAACTTTTGATTATGAAAATTTTATCCCCACTAATTTTCCACTGACCCGATTTCTCGGGTCAGTGGATATTGTCTGTTGATGGCATTTTTTGATATTCAGAAGGAAGCATATCATAGTATGCCCGGAAGACAGTACTAAAATATTGCGGAGTGTTGAATCCCGTCATATAAGCAACTTCTGAAACTGTAATGGTGTCTGAGGAACGTAACAGTTTCGCTGCGCGCTCTATGCGCTGTTTTCGTATATACTCTTTGGGGGAACATCCGATAAGCGCAGTTACTTTACGATAGAACTTAGAGCGACCATATCCCATAGCTTCAGCCAAATGATCCATATTCAAGTCTTTATCATCAATGTGGCTCTGAATATACGCATTGAAACGGTCAAGGAACTTACGGTCACGTTCGTCCGTAATCACGGGCTTTGCAGGTTGTACAGTCTCCTGAACTGTATCCGTATTGTGTCGCAAATTCTGTGCGGCGTGTTCTGCTGCGGCACTTCTTTTGACATTATCAAACTTTTGTACTAACGCCACACAATGGGCCACAAGAAGGCGCATGTTAAAAGGCTTGGGTAAATAGACATCAGCCCCATGCCTTATGCTCTTCAACTCGGTTTCCGCAGTATCAACAGCCGTAAGCATTATTACCGGCAAATACTGGTAGCCGCTTTTCCGTACATGATTCAACAATTGAAAACCATTCATGTGAGGCATACGAATGTCGGTTATCATAAGATCGGGCATCTTTTCTTCGATTATCTCAATTGCTTCCACACCGTCGCATGCTACCTCTACATGGAAATAATTCGAAAGTTCTTGTTGCAGGAAGTCCTGTATATCATTGTCGTCCTCAACAATAAGAACCGATTTATTATTCATCGGCAGTGCCGGCATGGGACATATTTTTTGTATTTTAGGATAAGTAAGGCGTTCTTGTTGCAGCATTAATTCTGATTCTTGCAAGAAGTCTTCCGCATCATATACCGCCTTGTCCATAGGCAAGGTAAATAGAAACACAGAGCCTGCTTCCTCTCCCGGCACGTAATGTATCGTACCGTGGTGTTTTTGTACCAGTTCGGCAGTTAAGTTCAAACCGATTCCCATGGAATTGGTATTCATTTGGGAACTGTTGTATCTTTCAAAAAGTTTTTCGCGTTTATTCTCAGGTACACCGATGCCGTTATCTTGTACGGTCACTACCAGCATATTTTCCTCTACAGCCAGTCTCATCGAGATTTCTCCCCCTACAGGAGTATATTTAAAGGCATTACTCAGCAAATTATAAGCTATTTTGTCTATATAGCTCCGGTCAGCATACATTATCAGTTGCTTGTGTGTGGTAAGAAACTTGTAGTTGATGCGCCGGCGGTCGCTGATGTCACGGAATGACAGAAATATTTCTTTCAACATCTCCACTATTTCGACTTGCTCTAAACGAAGTTCCATGTTGCCGGTTTCCATTTTTCTATATTCCAGAAACTGGTCTATCAGTCTTTTCATTCGTGTAACGTTACGTTGCATCATATATAGCGAGGGCTGTATCTGCTCCAACTTTCCTTCCGATGACATGATTTTGTCCATTGCCCCTTGAATCAATGTGAGTGGAGTGCGAAACTCATGCGAGATATTTGTAAAGAACTTCACTCTGTATTTCGTCAACAGGCGTTCGTCATATACCGTTTGCTTTAACTTTGCCTCACGGCGATAATGGACATAGAATTGTGCGACTACTGCAATCAATATTGCCGATACAAGCAAGCGGAACCACAACGTCTGCCACCACGGGGCAAGGATTGTGAACCGCATGGACTGTTCATGCATCCTTGTATCAGCACCAACAATCTTCACATGAAAAACGTAATGTCCCGGTTGTAAGGCATTGAAACTCGCGAAGTTTGCCGTTGAAGGTTCACTCCACTGCTTGTTCACTCCTTCCATCTGATAAGAATAATAGGTTGAAAGATGGGTATCAAACGACAAGTCGGAAAAGAAAAATGTCAGAGAGTTCCGGTCGTATTCCAGTTCTATTTTATCATCGCGCTGTAATGAAATGCCATTGACGCTTATCTCCGAGATCCGCAAAGTCTGCTCTATGCTTGCATGTTGAATCATTGCCGCACTGGTTATCAACACCCCATCAAGCGAACCCAACACAATCCTCCCATCATCCATTGTGGCAGCACAATGTGAATTGAATATATTCCTAAGTGGAGCAGTTTCTGAATAGAGTTTGAATGTAGAACCACAATCAAGTGAATAGCACAATGCTCCTTCATCACCGGCCAACCATATATTATGCTTCGCATCCTCAATGATGGTATTGACGAAACGGGTCATTCCACTTTGCTTTCCGAATGGTATGAAGTTTTTGCCGTCAGTACATAAGAATACGCCCCATCCGGATGTCCCGGCCCATATAGTATGTTTTGAGTCTTCCCACAGACAGGTTACTCTTACCTCTTCCTCACCTATGCCCAAAGGATACCTTATGTAAGCCTCACTGTCTTTGATCAGATTTTCCGGATCAAAGCAGAATATTCCAACGCTCGTTGCCATCCACATTTTATCATTATGGTCACAGAGCATTGATTTTACTTCCAATCCATCAAATTGAGTAAAAAAATGCTTGAACGTCCATTGTTCTCCTTCACGTTCTAACATATCGACCATACCATTGATATTGCATATCCATATTCTTCCCTTTCGATCTGTGAGAATATGGTCTATGCGGTTGCTCGCTATTGAAGGCTGACTGGAAGAATGAGGCAGGAAACCTTGTTCCGTATAGAGACCATTATTCCTTGTTCCGGCCAAGAGACCGCCTCTGCCGTCTGTAGTGATACAAAGATATTCTACCTCTGCCGGAAGTGAAGTTATTGCTTCCAGCTGTCCGTCAGAATCCATTGCGAACACTTTCCCCATATCGTTGGCAACAATGACTTTCCCTTCAGGCAGATTGGTTAAGACTTTTACCTCCCTTGCATTAGCCACATCGTTTTTACGACCAAGCGGGACTATATCTATATTTCTTTCCTCAACCGACAGTATAGTTATTCCATGCCACTGTTCACATACCAATATACGTCCATTCCTGTCTTCTATCATATCTGTTATGTAATCTGACGGAATCAAATTTGACGTACTGGCTGTAATGCGTTTCAGCATATTACCGTTACTATCATACACAGTGATGCCTCCACCTGCCGTTGAGACCCATATCAGCCCTCGCATGTCTGTCACTACTTTCAGTTTTATGTCCGAACTTAGTTTCCACAGAAATAAAGGAATGGCTTGCAATGTTAATGTATTATTTGTTTTTGCGTTTTGATATATTATGTTTGCTGTATTACTCACTACTGTGATTCGGTTTCCACGATTATCAATCATCGTATCCTGCCCCAGGCAGAAACTCCGGACATAGTTTAGTGAATCCTTTAAAGGCTCAAATTGGCCGTAACGGGTATTGACTCCCATCAGTCTCTGTCGCGGAAAAGCCACTGCCAACTGCCCGTCTTTCCATCGTTCCAGTTTGCTAATCCTACTTTCTTTCATCAGCGGCTTGTAGTCTGCCGAAATCTTTGTGATTTTCTGTATCCGGTATCCATCAAAACGATAGAGTCCATTTAATGTTCCCAACCATAAATATCCCTCTTCGTCTTGTGCTATACACCTGATATTATTACTGGGCAAAGCATTTATCCTGTTCAATTGGTGGGATATAATTTCCAATTCCATGCCATACCCTTTTGTACACAGCACGAAGAACATCAGAAAACAACAGGTTCGTAGCAGTTGCATTGAGCGAATTATTCCCATTTCATGACACTTTGATAGATTACGGCACAAAGATAATCATTTCTATAAGTTACTATCGGGCAAAAGGGCAGAAATGCGCAAAATGAGACAAAAGTGTCTGCAATGAAACAAAAATATACTCTTGATTTGGCGTTTGTTAAGCCACAAGGGACAAAAATGTTAGCAAACGGATAAAATTGGATTTGCATTAGTGGTAACGCAACGTACCTTTGTGCCAAAAAACTACAGATGATGAAGACTTTTATATTGGTTATGCTTTTAGCCCTTTCGATATCGGAAGCAGAAGTACAAGGGACATTATGGCGGCAGTTTTGCAATCCAAGCCATGATGTACGTACAAAGGTGTGGTGGTTTCATGGAGAGACAACTACTACTAAAGAAGGTATAGATGCAGATTTAAGGGCATTCAAGGATGCCGGTCTGGGAGGCGTTGTCTATTATGACCAGACTCATGGTTCAGAGGAAGGGGCTTTTGCTTCTATGTCAACCGAATGGTGGGAAATGTTGAAGTATGCCGCCCGTCGTGCCAAGGAACTGGGGTTAACCTTTGAACTGGCTGCAACTAACGGTTATGTAGCCGGCGGTCCGTGGATAACGCCCGACATGGGAATGCAACAAGTCGTAAGCGCGGAAACTCCCCTGCTACTTCCGGCGAAGGAAGGGGAAATGATTCCTTTGTCCTCATACCATCGCAAAGGGTTCAAGGATATCGCCACGTTCCTGATTCCCAATCCGGCAATGTACGCTCCTGTCTGTATACAGAAAGAACGGTTGACGGTAGAGAACTGTGCCGAACTTATCATTGCTTATGATGCGGGAGAAACCGTTGCCATGAGTACCATCACTTACCAGACAAATCCCCGTGGGAAAGGTTCATACGGTTCGATGAACTTGCCAGGTAAGCCACAGGAACGTTTTTTTTGTGCCGGATATGTTGATTTTCCACCTGTTGGCGATCTGGAATACAGCAACGACGGCAAAACATGGAAATCTGCCACCCAATTGCTGACAGTCGAGAACATTATCGGCTACAAGAGCCGCCGGCGTACCATCAACTTCCCTGCCGTAGAGGCACGTTATTTTCGTGTACGCCTACACGATTGGACCGACGCGACATCAAAATCCGACAAATTGGAAATAGAAGACGTATGGCTCAGCGGGCGTGACATGATTGACAACTGGGAAGTCAAGACCGGTTTGCGTTCGGAGGTGACTTATCCCCAATCATGACTATGTTCAGAATATTGCCTTACGCTCCCAACACAAGAATATGGAACAATGGGACCCACTGT
>Ga0137307_101349_pt2 | contig 11002 bp, 8 predicted proteins | sample NAcewD2O_March_2_FD_97180 | JGI IMG/M metagenome (GOLD analysis project Ga0137307, IMG submission 97180) | Mouse cecal microbial communities from Vienna, Austria - N-Acetylglucosamine amended D2O_March | ecosystem: Host-associated > Mammals > Digestive system > Large intestine > Cecum | place...
CAATCCGCCCAGGAATGCCATTTCAAAGGACAGTCCCATGTAAACCTGCCGGAACATGATTACCGCTTCTTCAATGTCTACGTCTTTTTTTAGTTCTCCTGTTTGTACGGCGCTTTGGATGGCGGCACGCCAGTAAGCATAATCGCTGGCTACGAGATTATGGAGTTTTTCTTTGGCGTCAGGATCATACTGGATCACTTGAAACAGAAAATGAAAATATTGGGCATGGTATGAAAAATTTTCTGGCACCACCTTATTTACACTTAATAGCTTGCTTAGCATATCCATCGTTCGTTGCACTCCTCTCACGTATTCATCTATAAATTCGGCAAACGTACCGTTGGTTGCAGTGAATTTGTTTCGTGGATTTTGTGTGCCGAACAAAAATCTGTCCACTACGGCAATGAATAACTCTTGTTTGTTCTTGTAGTATTTGAATATGCCGGCTTTCGACATTCCGAGCATCTTACCAAGTTCCGCAAAACTGGCTTTTTCGTAATTCACGGACATAAATAGTTTGAACGCAGCTATTAATAAATCATCACGGGTAATTTTCATATTACGGCAGTCTTTTATAATTTTCTATCCCCGAAAATACGATTTTATCGGATAGCTTGCATAAAAGCGGGCAATAGATTAACAAAAATAAATCAGGAAATGTGGTTGATGAATCAGTGAAAAGTTATTTTTTAGTAAATCACCTTTCATTGTTTTTCTGTATCAATAGATGGGACAGTGGCGAGTTATGTAATTCTCTAATAGTTTTAAAACAAGGTTTCACCAGTTTTGCCGTTAGTTGAATAGCTATAAATCAATATCTTATGGTGAAAGAGGATGCAAAATACAGAAATATTCATCCTTCACTCCCTTCACTGTTCTTTTTATATGCTATAAGCTAAAGTAAATATGCTCATAGCAAATGCTCCATCAAGTATTAACACTTGAGTTGTAGGCTATTAATACTTTGTATCTAGGCTATTAATACTTGAGTTGCTGGACATATATACCCAAGACGCAGGATATATATATCCAACGTGCAGGATATATATGCCCAATACATTGGGTATATATGCCCAACAAATTGGATGTATACACCCATTAATCTAACGTAAGTTCGATATAACTTTGTTCGCATGGTTTCCTTCCCGAAGGAGGAGAATCGGAATAGTACAAGCTTATATCGAACTGATGTTAATCTATATGATGTAAGCATCTTCGCAGTGCTATCTTCTCATTTGCTAAACTCTAATCACTTAGTGGTCTACTCTATTGGGGCTTTTGACTAAGCAACTGTCTAGTACCAACAGACTTTCCGGTCCCATATTGAACAACAAGTCTATGATACTCAAATTGGGCAGGAAACCCAGTTTGGACTCGAAAACCTGATAGTAAGGTTGCGGAACAAACTCTGTATCCACTTCCCTGAAATCCTTTTTCGGATGAATCACTTCCCGAAGATCGGATTCTCCGCGAGCAAACTCCATCTTATATTCGGAAGTGCGCTCAATGGTGGGGTGAATATCAATCAATTCACAGACCATCCGGCAGAGTTCTTCGTTGAAATCGATTAAAAACTCGTATTTCTTTTCATAGAAAGGGCGGAAGTCATCCTTGTAGTACTCGAAGAAAGGAGTATTGTTGTAGGCCGATTCGATGGCGTTCCAATGTAGATGTCTCCAGTTGCCGTGGTCGGAGATGCGGATATCCTTCATTGGGCACTTCAATGTATCGGGCTTTACGGTTGGGATGGAAAGAGCTAACTCACCCGATGGGCCGGCAATGGTGCACCGGTTGCGGTAGGTTTGTTTTATATAGTGGTCGTATTGTTCTACAAACACTTTGTCATAAGCCAGTAGTTTGGTATAATATTCAACAGGAGCGAGATAGGCTGAAGATAAATAAGCGATGTTCATTTCTTTCATTTTAATTCGTTTAGGAGGCTTTGTTAGTAAGGATATTATGAGATATTATGAAGAGGATGTTTCTTTGATGATTCGGCAGATCATTTCACTGTTCTGAAGAAACGCTTCCACCGATATCCGTCAAACAAACCTGTTTCTTTTTCTTTAGAGAACCAAATGACGGAGGCTTTTCCGATGATATGGTCTTGCGGGACAAATCCGAAGAGCCGTGAGTCGGAGAAGTTGACCGTATTGTTAGACCCCATCCAATAGTAATCTTTGGTGAAATAACAGTGTTGTGTGGGTTTTCCGTCCACGTAGAGAGTGTCGTTCTTTATTTCTGCCTGTTTGCCTTCGTGCATCACGAGGGTATTCCGCAGCAAGGTCATGTTCCAGGGATAGACCCGGATGAATTTCCCTTTTCCGGGGACAATCAGCGGATTTGGTTCGGCATCTTCTTTGTTCGACAAAGGTTGGACGAAACTCTCTTTCCCATTCATGGCCTGTTCCAACAGATAATATTCGTAGCGGCTGAAACTGCGCACATGGGTACTGTCATTACTTCCCATCAATCCGTCGTTGGTAATGGAAAGGGTATGCATGAGTGACGTAATCAGATTTTCTTTTGAAGCGGGATACGAATAAAGTCTTTTCTTATCCGGGTTAAACTGTGCCTCCGGAGAAATAACGGAGAAAAGAGAATCGACCAATAACGTATCGCCCGGAACTCCGAGACAACGGCTGATATAGATTTCCCGACGGTCGATGACAGGTTGCCGGATTCCGGCAGGATTATTGAACACTACGATGTCTTGCCGACGCACGGGACTCTCGCACCAGCGGTGATAAGAGAAAAGCGACATGAAAGGAATCCGCAACCCGTAACTCCATTTGTTGACCAGGATACGTTCACCCTGAAAAATGGAATTCTCCATGCCGGTGGAAGGGATAAGGCAGGACGTGAAAGCAAATCCCCGGAGCAGAAGCACTACGGCTACTGCTCCGGCAAATGCTAGTATCCATTTGAATTTACGAATGTTCATCAACTTTTATCACCTTATCACTCTATGCTATCCGTACACTTATCAGCCTACCCACTTGAAGAGGCGGTTCCAGCGAATCTTGCCGTCGAACCATCCACGGTCTTTGTCAAGCGATAGCCATACAACAATCGGTTTGCCCACTACGTGGTCTTCGGGCACAAAACCCCAATAACGGGAGTCGGCGGAGTTGTGACGGTTGTCGCCCATCATCCAGTAATAATCCATTTTGAAGGTATACTCGTTGGTCTTTTCACCGTTGATGTAGATACCGTCCGGTTTCACTTCCAGCTTATTGCCTTCGTAGGCTACGATGCAACGCTCATAGATAGGCAGGTTGTCTTCTGTGAGGGTAATGGTAGCTCCTTTGGCAGGAATCCAGATCGGACCGTAATTGTTGCGGTTCCATTGGGTATAAAGATTGAGCGGATACATCTGTCCGGCATAATCTTCGGGTTCCATGACTATTTTGCTGATTAGCTTTTTGTTGCCCAAAAGCGTTTCATACATCTTCTTGGTTAGCGGGAAATGATATACCGGGTTCAGTTTGCCTTGTGCATTCCGGCTGTCCAGTCCCATTTCCAGCAATCCGCTTTCCCAGCCGGAGTCTTCTATCAGCATGGTGTCATCCTTGCTGATGCCTAATTCGCGCAGCATATCCTCGGGAATGTACGGGCCGGTGGTCTGTACGAAGTAATTGAATTGCAGGTTTTCGGGGTTTTCGATTGCTTTACCGTCAATCATCACCTGTCCGCCTACAATCTGAAGGGTATCACCGGGCAGGCCGACACAACGCTTCACATAATTCTCGCGACGGTCTACCGGGCGCCAGAGGACTTCACCGTAAATGCGCGGGTTGTTCATTATCTGTTTACGTCCTGCAGCATAGTACAAATCATAGATAGCACGTTGCTGGGCGCGTGTCAGACTATCCATTTCAATCTGTTTGGAATAGATACGTTGTCCTTCGCCGTAAGCCAGCGTATAGAAGTCCGTTGTCTGTTGGTAGTTCACTGCTACCGTATCTCCTGCGGGGAAGTTGAAGACAACAATGTCATTCAGTTTCACTTTGCCGAAGCCCGGTACCCGTTTGTACTTCCATTGTGGCCACTCGATATATGATTTAGTATTGAAGACAGGTAGTGTATGCTGCGCCAACGGCATGGAAAGGGGAGTGTTCGGTACGCGGGGACCGTAACTCATCTTGCTCACATACAAGAAGTCGCCCACCAGCAATGATTTTTCCAGCGAAGAAGAAGGAATCTGATAATTCTGGAAGATGTAGATATTGACGAAGTAGACAGCAACCAACGCAAACACGATGGCGTCTACCCAGCTCATGACACTGCGAACAGCCGGATTCTTCGACTTCTTCCAAAAAGACCAGGGAATTTTCTTTGTGATATAAATATCGAAAATGAAAGGAACAACAATCAATCCCCACCAACTCCGTACCCAGATAAGGAAGATGAGGTAAAGTAGAATAACGATGGCACATTTGATCCATTGTGCGCGTGTGGCTTGTCTCATAATGTTATATTTGTTTAGAACTAGCTTCTGATATTTTAGTCATTTAAGAACGGGAATAAATCACTCATGCCCAAAAAGCCTTCGTGTGTGGCAGTATATTCGGCAGCCAATACGGCTCCCAATACAAATCCGCCACGGCTCTTGGCATCGTGGGTGATAGAAATGGTGTCTACATCAGACTCATACCGGATGGTATGAAGTCCGAAAACCTCACCCTCACGGATCGAGCTGATAGGAAGTTCGTTAGGGGCACAATCGTTGGTTCCGCTAATGGTTCCGTCCGGTGCAAGGAAAGTCCCTTTCACCCATTTGTCCTTACGGTCTATCTTTTCCAGAATACCTTCCGCCAGTGTAATGGCTGTTCCGCTGGGGGCATCCAGCTTGTGAATATGATGTGTCTCGCTCATGGTGACATCGTATGCGGGGAACTGGTTCATGATTTTAGCCAGATACTTGTTGAGAGCGGAGAAGATGCTGACTCCCAGGCTGAAGTTGGACGACCAAAAGAGTGTTTTTCCCCCTTCCGTGCAGAGCTTCTTGATTTCTTCGCCATGCTCCGCCATCCATCCGGTACTGCCCGATACCAGTTTCACACCGGCTTTGAACGTTTTCATATAATTGCTGTAAGCTACCATCGGATTGGTAAACTCAATGGCCACATCGGCCGATTTGAACGCTTCCGATTCGAAGTCATCCTGATTATTGATATCAATGATGCAGACGATTTCATGTCCGCGACTACGGGCAACCTTTTCTATCTCTTTGCCCATCTTTCCGTAACCGATCAGTGCTATTTTCATTGTTTTTTGACTTATATTCAAAATAATAGTTGCAAAGATAAGATTTTTATTACATTTGCAGCGCACATTAACGTCTTGTTAACATGGAACACCTTCTTCACTACGTGTGGAAACATAAATTATTTCCCCTGAAAGTACTGCAAACCACCAACGGTTTACCGGTAGAAGTGATTGACCCCGGTCTGCAAAACCCCAACGCCGGTCCCGACTTTTTCAACGCGAAACTAAAGATTGATGGCGCCTTGTGGGTGGGAAACATCGAAATACATACACACGCTTCCGACTGGTTCCGCCACGGACATCATTCTGACAAAGCATACGACTCTGTAATTCTTCATGTGGTGAGCGAAGCAGATGCGGAAATAACCCGTTCCAACGGTGAACCGATCCCGCAACTGTTACTGACTTGTCCGGAAAATGTGCGGTTGCATTATCGCGAACTTTGTGTGGCGGACCAATATCCGGCTTGTTATCCCGTCCTTGCCTCTCTTCCCAAACTTACCATTCATTCCTGGCTGACCGCTTTGCAAACGGAACGTTTGGAGCAGAAAGCGCAGTTAATCACACAGCGTCTCGCCCTTTGTAACCGTAATTGGGAAGATGCTTTCTTTATCACCCTTGCCCGTAATTTCGGTTTTGGCTTGAATGGAGATGCTTTTGAAACGTGGGCGGGATTACTGCCGTTTCGTGCGATGGATAAGCACCGGAATGATTTGTTTCAGATAGAGGCTTTTTTCTATGGTTTGGCGGGATTGTTGGAAGAGAAGTTTCTGAAAAGGGAACAGGAAGACGAGTATAGTCTCCGTCTTTGTAAGGAGTTCCGTTATCTGCAGCGGAAGTTTGAAATCGGGCAGGGGATGGACGCTACGTTATGGCGTTTTCTACGGCTTCGTCCGGATAACTTTCCGCATATTCGCCTGGCACAGTTGGCTTATCTCTATCAGAAAGGGGATAAGTTGTTTTCACGTTTGCTGGAAGCGGAAACGCTGGCGGATGTGAGAACTTTGCTGGATACACGTACGTCTTCCTATTGGGAGAATCATTATTTGTTCGGGCGACTTTCTTCGCAAAAGGAGAAAACGCTGGGAGAGCGTTCCAAGGATTTGATTATCATTAATACAGTGGTTCCTTTTCTTTATACATACGGTTTGCATAAGGCAGATGAACGAATGTGTGAACGTGCCGGACGCTTTTTGGAAGAATTGAAGGCGGAGAGCAATCATATTATCCGCTCGTGGAGCGATGCCGGGCTTCCGGTTGTCAGTGCGGCGGATAGTCAGGCATTGATACAGTTGCAAAAAGAGTATTGCGATAAACGGAAATGTTTGTATTGCCGTTTTGGTTATGAGTATTTGAAACATAATTCTTTATAGGGTACATTTTATTAGAATTGTTTGCTTATATAATCCAGTCCGAGGTCTAGTTTCCGACTTCGGACTCAGCAATATCTACGCCTAAGTGCGAATACAGTGTGTAGACGTCTATTTAATGTCAGTTCGATATAATTTAAAACAATGCAAGTTGCCTGTCTTTGATGAATTCAAAACAGTTTCTTTCACTATAACTTTTCTACTTCCTCTTTAGACAATCCGGTAGCTTGTGAAATTACATCGATAGCTACTCCCAATTGTTTCAGATTTCGAGCATTATTCCAATTGGCTTCTCTTGCTCCTTCTTCTCTTCCTTTCTTTTCCGCTGTAGACATAACACTATACCAGTCACGGAAATTTTTCAAACTGTCCCAATACTCGCTCAGTTCAGTCTTGGTGAATTTAGCTATTTCCGCAGTTTCAAAAAGACGGTCAAAAACTCTGTTCTGTAATGCTTTAGGACGTTCAAGCAGAGAAGCAAGATTACGCAAGACAAACAGCCACTTGTCAAACATGTTCTCCAACTCATCCTCATTCTTGTTGAATTTTGGCATTTCAAGGTAAACAAAGGTGAGCTTGTCATAGAATATCTTGTGCGTATAAAGGTCTACAAGCTTCACCTCATGATGGAAATACTTCTCATCCGAATTGTCAAAGGAGAAATTCAGGATACCCACCACATAAACAGCCTTCAACTCATAATCCCATTCCCCCCGTTTGGCCTGCTCACGAATAGGGAAAGTGGAATAAAAGACACTGCGGTCCTTAAAGAACTGCTGCTCGCCACGCTGCATCTCAACCAGGAACTTCTCGCCTTTCTCATTCTCGCAATATACATCAAATACGGCACGACGGTCATATTCCTGCGTGCCAAGATGTTCCGCATTAAGATAAGTGACATCCTTGATAACCTCCTCCTTGAATAAGAGCGCATTCAAAAAGCTGATCAACAATTCCTTATTCATTGCTGTTCCAAAAAGCAACTTGAATCCGAAATCGGTATATGGATTTACATATTTATCCTGTATTCCTTCCGTTCCCATGTCTTTTTCCATTTTTTATAGTTTGAAATTCCAATCCAGCCCCCTTCGTATAACAATAATATGGATTTCCTTTTGAAATGCCTCAATAGCCTTCCGGAGCATTATGTACAAAAGTAGCAATAATCAGATATAATCAAACAGAAAAAGGCTATTTTAACAGAGGGATGAAAATATCCGGGCAAAGATTATCCCTTATTATATAAGCCTCGTTATTTTGTTATTTGTACGGTTGTCTATGGACCGGCTATTTTTTTCAGGCTGTCCAATTATTTTCCTGACTTCGTCAACGCGTACCCCAAAATCAGGGTATGAAAAGTTACAAAACATTATTTATCAAGATATTATAAAATCAATGTTTTTATAGTGACGAAGTCAGGAGCCTAGAAATTCTTTTTCGTATAAATACTTATTGTGTTCTCTTTATATTCTTTTCTTTATGAAGAAACTCTAAAACTTCAGCTTCCATTCGTAAAGCTTTTGTTCCTTTTTTCTTTATCGGTTGTTTTAAAAGGTAATTTCCCATGTTGGTAGCTGCATTTATATTTCCTTCCTCTATATAAAGCTGGAATAATTTGTACGAAGGAGTGATATGATGTGGAATCATGGCAGCAGCCGTTTGATAATATGCTTCAGCCTGGGGAAAATCTTTTTTCTGTTTCCAAAAATCTCCCAGCTTGATATATAGTTCACTATTAGGAGCGATTCGGACAGCTGTTTGCAATATTTGTAGTTTTGTATTTAAAGGATAATCTTCCAAACTACTTTTTGAGTAGATGTACATTAACTGTGAATTATAACGAAATAATGGATATAATTGGGATAGTTGAGAATAGGTGTCCTTGGATATTTTATTTTTATCCACTATCCTGATAATTGTAGTAAAAGTTTTATGATAAATATGATAAGATCCAATTGATATGCATACGATAAAAATGAAGGCTATACTTCTAATGATATATTTTGTAGAATTTGATATTGTAAACGTTTTTATGGTTTTGCTTTTCATCATACCTATTATGCTGATGAATAATATTTCTAGTGGAAAAACCTCGCCAGGATAAGAAAAAAAAGAGAAGACTAAGAAAGTGATTAAGGCGGATTTCAGGCAATGGTCAGTATTATTCTTTTCTTTATAACTAAATAATGCATACAACAACCATGTGACAACAACTAGTCCGACTATTCCCTGTTCTGCTGTTATATGTAAAAACTCGTTGTAGGCATAAAAAATATTGTCAGCTAATAATATGTATGGAGAATTTGGGTTTTGTAGGAAATATTCAGCCTGATAAAGCATATAATTAGCTTGCCATCCTCCGGCTCCAATACCGAATAGAGGATAATCTTTTATCATCGTTATTGTGTTATGCCATATTAGCAATCGGCCATCTGCCGAATCTCTTCTTATAAAGTAGATTGATATGATAAAAACGGTGATGATAAGTAGAAAACTAGATTTCAAAAGAGTTGGTTTGACTTTGATTGTATGTTTTCTTTTTAACCATTGCCATAGGAATATCATGCTTCCTACCAATGCAGCTGTCCATCCGGCGCGTGAACCAGATAATAGTAAACCATATAAAATAAAACAGGCTATCATGCAAAATGATAATGTTAATATACGAAATGGTCCTGGATTTCCAAACGTTCCTGTGATTCCAAAATCATGATGATTGCTCTCTAAATAATTCGCTTTTTGAAGTATTGAAATGATGACTTCGGTAATTCCCCAAATATAGACCATGTGTAATAGGCAATTGCGATATTGTTTTGATATAATGCGTATGCAAGTATATATAAGGCATAATACAGTTACTCGCCAAATTGATGAGTAGTCAATAGGTACAGCTCTATTTAAGAACAGTAATATGCATATTGATATAAGTAATATATCTTGCATTCTGATAGTTACAATAGAATGGCTTTTCATACTGTTTATAAGGTACATTCAATTTAAGTGGAAATATATTTATACGTGATTTTACTTCCGTATAATTGTGCGTTGGGCTTGTATGTTATTGGGGAATATGTTTATTCAAAGAAGCTGTTCTCTTTGCATTGGGCGATACAAAGAGAACAGAATGTAATTATTTCCATAAAAAGACTTTGGTTATATCTTCTTTATTGACATAATAAATCTTTTCTACTGAATTATAGGCTTCCACATGCAATCTTACTTCTACTGAATAGGCAGAGTCTACCCACCTACTTAAATTCAACGAATAGTCTTGTTTTTGCAAAGCAAATATAATAAAATCTATTCTTCGTGATGAATCCTGCTGAAACACATATTCATTTCTTTTCTTTATAACTACGCCATTGCTATCTTTTAATGTAATAGTGTAATACGTCCCTTTCTTAGGTTCATCATCAGACTTGGGACGTAAAAAGACAGGAGCATTATATTTGTTCTCCAACACAAGCTGAATCTGCTTTGTTTTTTTATCGAATGACAAATCTGCTTCGACTTGGGAAAAAGCCAATAAAGGCAACCCCAAAAATAAAATAACTAATATTGTTCTCATAATATATCATTTTTTTGATTCTATATATTTTAATAATTCTTCATTTCTCCAGATCTGATATTCGATTTCTTTTTGATAATAATCCTCCTTTGCAAATCCATTATTTAATTCTGCTTTATATGTTTCTATTTCATTTTTATACCATTGCGGATTGTCCTTTATCGAATAGACATGTAACTCTTCATTCTTTATTAGATTTATAAGTAATTCATTTGCATATTGTTCACAATACCATTTTAAATAACAATCTAATGCATCAGAAATATCTTTATTTGGCTTTAGAATAAGATCACATGGTGAAGAAGCATTATTAGTATTATTATGCCCGTGTTCACAATGATATATCTCATGCCATAAAATTGATGCTCTTTCTGGTGTTTTATACTTGAAAAAATTGCTACATACTTCAATTGTTCCATCCAGTAAAGTCCGCGCAGTAGTAGTACATATGTCTTTATTTTTCTGAATTTTATATTTAGATAAATCAATTCCTTTAGCTTTCAAAAGAGGAGTTATTTCTTTCAAAGCTGTACTTAGTTGAGGGTCTTCATCTCCTGTGTCAGTTGTCGGTTTTTCTGTCACGGTATCATCCTCCTGACTTGTCGATTCCGGTTCTGTCGGCTCGGGATCTATTGGCGTAGTATCTGGGCTTGAAGAATTTAACCAATCTTCATTATCATTTTCTCCCCATTCACTGTAGTCAGGTTCCGGCTCAATAATAATGTCATCAAACCATCCACCATCATAAGTATAATCATAGTCATCTTCTCCACGAGTCAAAACCATCTTTTTC
>Ga0137307_102913_pt1 | contig 11002 bp, 9 predicted proteins | sample NAcewD2O_March_2_FD_97180 | JGI IMG/M metagenome (GOLD analysis project Ga0137307, IMG submission 97180) | Mouse cecal microbial communities from Vienna, Austria - N-Acetylglucosamine amended D2O_March | ecosystem: Host-associated > Mammals > Digestive system > Large intestine > Cecum | place...
CAATTGAAAATAAATTAGGAATGAAATACTGGGCTGGCTGCAAGGAAGATCATCTTGCCAGTTTTTTTTCCGGCATAGAAAATTATCCGGTTTCAAAAGGTGTCAGGACATATACTAAAAAGGAACTGATGGGTATGCTTGGTGATGCGGGTTTTACAGATTTTGAATGGTACTATCCCTATCCAGATTATAAATTTGCACATAGTATCTACTCAGATGATTACCTTCCCGGAGAGGGAGATCTTAGTAATAATCTGAGAAATTTTGATATGGACAGACTGGTGTTGTTTGATGAGAGTAAAGCATTTGATACGATCATACAAAACGGTCTTTTTCCGGTTTATTCCAATTCATATCTTGTGATCGCCGGGGGTGAGGATTAATGGAAAAAATAGTTTATACGAAGTATTCCACAGAGAGAGCGGATGAGTTCAAAATTGTGACTTCCATATTTAGTAATACGAATGGAAAAAAGAGGGTTGAAAAACGTGCCAGACATAAAAAGGCAAGATTTCATATCGAAAGTCTGAAACAGAAATATGTTCAACTAAAAACATACTATAAAGAGACTTCTATGGAGGCCGTTCCATGTGAAGTGTGTGGATCAACAGCAATATTTCCATATGTGGAGGGGGAAAGTCTGGAATGTATACTGGATCAATATGTGGATAATAGAGATGTAGAAGGTTTTGCTGCAGCCATCGGAAATTATAAAAAAATAATAACAGAACAAATAGAAATGATTCCATTTCAGGTATGCGATGATTTTATCCGGGTATTTGGCGGGGAACATCCGCAAACAGGTGTCGAAGCTTATAAAATAAGCAATATTGACTTGATTTTTTCCAATATCATTGTAGATGATGGGAATTGGAATATTATAGACTATGAATGGGTATTTGATTTTCCGGTGCCAGTGTCTTATGTGGTATACAGAGCTGTTAAAACCTATATAGAAATGTCGGCAAAAAGAGGATGGCTGTTGGATTGTGACATATACAGGATTCTTGGCTTCACACAATCGGATAGAAATCTGTATGACAGTATGGATCTCTATTTTCAGAAATTTGTTGCGGGCGATGCCGTGATTTTAGATACTTTATATCAAAATATGAGTACAAAAGCTGTGAATCTGAGTGACATAATAGTAAAAAATCTTGATGAAGAATATAGAAATGAAATTCAGGTCTTTTACGATCATGGAGACGGGTATAGTGAAGAAAATTCATATAAAATATATCCTTCTTTTGACCAGCCTGTCGCGTTTGAAATAGAGCTGGATGAGAGTATGAAATCAGTCCGCTTTGATCCAGGGAGAGAGTTCTGCATTGTGAAGATTGTGAATGTAACAGGTGTGGGTAAAGTTTTCTATGATCTGAGTATATTGTCCAACGGTGTTGAAATAGGAAACAGATATTTTATTTTTCTTACAAAAGATCCCCAGTTTTATATTCAAAACTGGGAGAAAGATATCCATAAGATAAGGATAGAGGCAGTGATCGGGGTGATGAAAAATCAGATTGCTGCAGATTTAATCGGGCTCATTGGGGATTATAAAAACAAACTGAATGGGTTAGAAGCGAATATATATGAATTAAAAGATAAGATTCATGAACTTGAACTAACGAAAAATATTTTGTTGAACAAAATAGAATATCATGAGAAAATGATTATGGAGCAAGAGACAACAATAGAGGAACAGAGTAATTCTATTAATGAATGGAAGGAAAAGGCAGAGGAAGCAGAACAGAAGTATCTTATGATCGAAAATTCGCATTTCTGGCGGATGACAAAACCTGCCCGTGTAATTGTTTCAAAATTGAAAATGTTAAGGGTGATCCAACGTATATCTGGTAAGAAAAATAAGTGCTAATCCGGGTTATATACGCCAAGTGCATTTTTGAGCAAAATTTTCATTAATTCACTATTACCTTTAAAAAAACTAATTTTTGTAGGTGTTTTTTGTTTTTTTGGATATGATCTTGTGACTGGAATTTCACAAGCTTTGTATCCAAGCTGTGTGGCGCGGACTGATAAATATGCAAGAAGCTCATAGGACATAAAAATATCTCGTAATGGTTTAACCCGGTCATCCTGGAGATATGCTGCCGAGTAAGCTCTATAGGCATTTGTTGTATCAGTAAATCTCTGATGAGCTGTCAAAGAGATAATAGGAGCATGGATCAGTTTAACAGATATAGTACGGATAATTGGTGTATTGATTGCTTTTCCGCCATCTATAAATCTGGAACCCTGAATCAAATCGTATCCTTCTTTCAATTTTTCAATAAAATTTGGGACATCTTCAATACTGTCTTTATTATTTCCATCAATAGTAATAATCCCTTTATATCCTCTTTGGAGTGCCCACCAGATGCCCATGCGGAGCTGTGCACCTTGTTTTCCTGTATCCTGTTTCACAAGTAGTGTATTTACTTTTAATTTGCGGAGGATGGTTTCCTCTGTGCAACCGTCGGTAGAGCCGCCATCGCAGATCACAAGATCGGCATGGTCCATCACATTATGCTTATAAGCTCTCCCGAGCTCTTTGATAATCCGATCACCTTCATTGATAATTGGGATAAGAACTACATAATTTTTTGATTTTTTTTCATATTCCGTACATGTAAATTGGGGAACACCTTTTTGTTTCTTATATAGCATTTTCTAATCAAAAACCTCCTTGACGTATTGAAGAACAGTTTCTACATTTTTTAAATCTGCAGTTCCCATCTCAACAGAAACAAATCCCTGATAACCTTCTGCTTCTAAAATTTTTCTTATCTCCTTATGAAGCAAGTTCTTTTTTATAGGTTTTAGTTCTGGTTCACTTATATGTACATGATTGATGAACCTTACATTACCAATTAATTCATCTATATTCTCATTATTCTGAATCATGGTCCCAATATCCAGATTTAATTTAAAACCTTCCGAATCCACTTCCATTATCAACTCTAGTGCAGATAAAGTATCATTGATATAATTGGTGTTATAAATCGGAGGATTTGCTTCCATTCCTATAACAGTGTTGTGATGCAGGGCATAGCATCCAATTTCCTTAAAAAAAGCTGCCGCAACCTCAGCATCAGAGTCGTTTGTCAACTGTCTGTTTCCTGGACAGCCGAATACAAGATTTTTACATCCAATTGTTTCAGCAAAATTTATGGCCTGTTTTGTGTAATCCAACAAGATTATTCTCTCTTCCTCTGTTCCAAAAAGTTTTTCTTTTTTTCCAAACCATATGGACTGCATGGATGGAATGACAAATCCGTATTCTTTGTGAATAGTATTGTACCATATCCTTGCTTCTGAAAGCTTCTCATATGGCTTTTTTGAAAAGATTCTGGTTGGAGCAATTTCTAAACCAGAATATCCATATTTTTTCATCAACCCATAGGCTTCGTGATCATCTTCTGCTTTCCAGCCTATATTAGAAATTGATAATTTCATTTGAATCAATCTCCTTCCAAAATTTTGACATTTTTAACCTGCGTTTGTGAATCTCCAGATATCGATATCGTATTTATATTATATACATCCCAGAAATAATCCTGGCTGACACGTATCATGTATTTATGCGTTCCAGGTTTTACTGTAAAACTATATTCATATCTTGCTCCCTCGTTTGAAGAATCCTGAAATGTTACCGTAGTTGATATATTTTCATTCCCTGGGTTTATGCATTCCATCAATAAATAATTTCCATTTGCTGTTAAAACAGTTTGTGATCCGTTAAAAACAAAAATATTTGTGCCTGTCTGCTCCAATTCATCTATTACCGGATTGTTTACTGCATCATAATCATCATAATTCGCCCATATATACGGAATCATGCCTAACCCGTATTGATGAAATGGCTGATATACATATCCTCCTTCGGCAGATTTTTTAGTAGCATCATATCCATAATCTGTCAGTGTATATCCCTTTTCATTTACATTCATACTGGAAAGTTTGTCATAGTATTCCTTATGCAAATCCTTTTTACACCAAATAGAAAATTCTCCAAAGTTAATGAGTGGACGGTAATCAGTATAGATATGCTCTGCGATTTTGTAATATCTTACATTATGAGGTATTCCTACCATTTGCTGTAAATAGGCAGTATCGGTTGTTCCAATAACTGCCAGAGGACAATCATATTCCGATAGTTCCTTTAGATAACATTTCTGAGAATACAAATCAGTAAGTAAACTTGGGCTCTGCCCCACATAAAAAGGTCTTTTTCTTCCTGTAAGTGCATATAGAGAAGTTAAATTTGCAAAATCGACAAAAGTCTGGTCGTCTGTCATTAATCCATCAAATACGGTAGTGAATTGGCTGATCAATTCATTTGTTGGATCATCAAATATAATCCGGTCCTGATTCCAGTTTTCTGTTGTATTATTTCTAAGATCCCAATATTCAGACACGGAAGCTGCATTTGTATATAAAACAGACTCCGAATTAGGAAGCTGACCTGTAACCAGAGCCCCTCCAAGAATAATAACTATTCCGAGTGTTGATATCCAGCCAAACAGTTTTTTAGAGTTATCGGTTCTTCTTAAAGATAAGTTATAAAGTACAAATAAGGCTGCAGACCAATGGAAAAAATTAAGCAAAACTCCAGTTCTGCCATTACAAACGGCAAGATTGTGGTATGGAATTGTTCTGGTAATATATAACAACTCTGTGATAGAAAATCCAATTGTTATTGTTGCTAAAACTGGTTTTTGTTTCGTCTTTATATACAGATAGACGGTAACAACTAAAATAATGACCGCACATGCAGGTACGATGAAATATGATGTTAAAAATGCTAAAGTTGATGTATCGCCAAAATTTTCTGTTGCCCACGTTGAATTTGATCCGGCGCTAACAGAAAACCATTCCCTTAATCGGTACAGGATATCGAGTTTTGTTACAATGCCATATATCCCATAGATTACAAGCGCCCCCAGTCCTATTATTCCTCCTGAAATTATAAAATCTTTGAGTCTCTTCCACTCTTTTTGCATGAATGAAAGCAGTACATATGCAAGTATGCCTGCCAGCCCCAATGAAATACCTTCATCATAAGTAAAAAGTGCACACCCCAAAACAACCAGCCAGTAGAGTATAAATGTTTTGAATCCAGGTTTTTTTATAATATGGATTAACATAACGATAGAAAAACAGCAAATGCTCGTAAGTTTTATCCCCGCAATGTTGACAGGAAACAGCAATACAAAAAGAATCGCAATATGTTTATTAAATAAATTTTTAACAATATAATATAAGCAAAGATAGGATAGAACAGTTGAAATTCCTGCATAAGGATCGGCAAATATTCCTTTTATATCAGAATGAATGATTGAATATAGTATTCTGGTCCAAACGTCTTTCAATGCATGTGCAGAAAAGTAATCTATAATGGGTAATTTTCCATACAGTATGGAATCCATTGCCGTTGATGGATTGCCATATTCATACAAATTAGCCATATTAGTATATGACCATACATACTGGTATGTATATCCCAAAAAACTGATCATTCCAAGGCTTACGATCGCGCCTGTGTAACCAAACTCTGAAAAGTCCTTCTTTATTTTGTTTTTGAAGACGAATACAATGACAACAGCAATCGCAAAAAAAGCTATCACTAATCCCAGTATAGATGTATGATAATTCCGAATTTTATAACCTTTTTCAGTCATAAAATATATTATTTCCAGAATCAGTCTGATAATTGCCGGACACCACATTAAAATATAGATAAGATTCGTTGTTTCCTTTTTGTATTTCTTTCCATAATAAGTGCGGGTTGAAAAAAGGACATAAATAATTAGAGCAATCCCGGTAATACCCAGTGCAGTATTCAAATCTATCGTAAATAAGATATTGGCTGTTATTACAAATACTAAATAAGCTACAAATAAGGTAACATGATCAATAAAATCAAGAGTTTGTTTTATATCAATAAGACTTATGATTGCCAGGATTAAATAAAACACTAAAATTCCTGGCAGCAATACATTACTCACTACGGTATCTGATCCACTTGTATATCTTGATATATATGATGAGATAACGGAAAATAATATTAAAATATTAAAATAAAAGAAGGAGTTTTTGTAGATCTTCCTGCTATTACACAACCAGTTATATAATGCAAGAACAGCTACAAAAATTAATGGAACAAATACTAAAAAAAGCAAATAGAACTGATTGATGCGTTTATCGATTGAAATACCAGAAAAAACTGCGGAGCAAAAAGTCCTATTCCAGTTCTTAAGTTCAACATTGTTTAAAGGATTTACATAGTAGCAAATTGCCAACATAGTAATAAACGACATACTGACAATCTGCTTATCGATTGTTTTATAAAAATAGTTAAGATTTTTCAAAAATTTTCCCAGCATTATAGTTGCTCCTGATCTACAAATTTCCTGATTTCTTCTAGTATCACATCTTTCGTGCATATATACCCGTTTTTACCATTAAATATCTCTTCATAAACAGTTCTATAATCATAGTTGGCAGGAACTCCGTCAAGCACATTCTCAAATTGCTGACCGGTAAGAAACTCATACAATTCTCCGGCAGAAACTGGCTCTGTTGCCGGATGCCATAGTTTGAGATTATTTCTGACTGCAATTTGTATATCTTCCCATAATCTGGCTAAATTATAAAACTGATATTTACTTCTGCTGTCAGTAAAATTAAGAGCGGTAAATCCGATTTTTTTGAATTTGTTTTTTAGTACTATCTTTTCATCTGCTGACAAAATATTAGATTTATAGAATCCATTATCCTGAATTTTATAAAATTCTTTTAATTCTGGATCGATCGCGGACAATTCTTCCATTTTATGCTTATTTAACATAAAAGGAATTATATTGATATAGTCATAGATGAAGTTTTTTCTAATATTGCTGCCAAACAATCCTGGTAAACGAATGATCAAAGCGTCAGGATAGTTTTCCCTCACCCAAAATTCAAACTGATATCTGTTATAACCATAAGCATGGAGATTTCTGGTATCTATTTTAGAGTTTTCATTTACTTCAACAGGACGCTTAAATACATCTATCGTTGAAATCAGAACCAGCTTTTGAGGATTAATTTTTTTTATGTTATTTTCTGCCTGAATAATCGCTTCCTTATCTTTTTGAGGTGCATTATTTGCCAAAAATTTTTCTGCACGAAGACCAGAATATATTAGAAGTTCTGGATTTGTCCCATAAGCTTCTTCTATGTTTTTGGAATTGTATAACGCTTCAATTTCCCCATCTGCAGCTGCATAAATATTGCTTCCTACAAAACCTGTGTATCCAACAAGTGCTATCATTATACACATATCCTCCCGGGTTCTTATTTCGTTAGTTTCTCTATGCTCTCAAAACTATAATGTTTTCTTTTAAATATAAAGTTTACAATTAATTGCAAATATTTTATAATAATTGTTAAAATTCCAAACAATCCAAACATTGCTATAGATAAGAATAATATAGTAGTTGTCCAGCCGGCGACAGGGTGTGCGGTAATATAAATCATTATTGAATACACGACCATAAATGTAGATATGAGCATCATGAGAATTGTCATAGTAATTGAAAAAGTGTATCCAACATTCGTAAATAAAATTAGAGAATCAACGGCTAAACCAAACCGGTAGTGCTTCTCTTTTTTATCAGTCTGTATTTTTAGATCATCAATCGCTTTATAATTAATTGTATCTGCTTTTAATCCTGATCTCGCATAAATGACCTTTCTATATGGCGTGGTCTTATTCATTGAAGAAATCCGGTTGATTGCTCTCCTGCTAAGTATTCTAAAACTCTCTGTTTGCATTAAATAAGATAAATCCGTAAATTTATTTAATACTTTATAAAATAAATTAGAAGTAAATTTATTTTTTCTGTCTGGTGAAGCATTTACAATGTCATAACCTTGCAGTGATTTATGATATACTTTCATTATTTCTGATTTATTATAATCGAGAATAGTATTATCGAATTCAAATACAAAATCTCCGATCGTCAGATCTATTCCTGCATTCATGGCAATTTCCAGACCATGAAAATACCCCATATTTACTACTGACACACTTGTTCTTTCTGCCCTATTGCTTGCCTCTTTAATTTTTGAAAGACTGTTATCATCTGAACTGTCATTGATGCAAATGATTTCTGAATGTTCAAAATTATCTTCCATAACTGATATTATAGTATTTAAGAAATTCTCTATTCTATTTTCAGCATTATGCACATAAATTACCGCTGATGCAAAATTTTTTTCTTTATTATCCATCGTTTAGCACCTCATCCAAATCATAAACTGTATTTATTTTTCCAGAAAGTACACTAATGAATGTTGGATTCCTTGAATATGTCCTGACAACTGTAGGCCTAGAGTCATCTATTTCCGAGCTTATCAATATTGGTTTCATTGAAAACAATGAATTTTTGTAAGAAAATTTGTACTCATCTTTTAAATATTTTCTTGCCAGGTTAGCCATATACGGAAATGCTGTTTCAGGCTTTGCTACACAATCATTACAATTTCCTAACCGGATGGACGAACAGTAACCATCACTATTTTCCTGACACATAAATGTCGGTAAACCATCATAACTGGTCGTATGAGGCGTGAAAGTCACTGAAGTCAGCGAATGTAAATCTGTCTTTCCGAAGGGCATAATGGAAAAGAAAGGACCATCCATAATGGTAAACCCATATTGCTTCAATGTAGCATTAACATTACAAAGGATTATTTCACAAAGTTCATACTTTATTTCAAATTTCTCGTATCCAACCATATCAAGAATCTGGTTTGTTCCTGCATAGGCAGCATTCAAAAGAAAATTTGTTCTGTATTTTTTTCCTCCATCTGTATGGATTACATATACATCTTTCAGTTTTTCAATATTTCTTATCGTTATTCCATAGTTAATCTTTACATTGCTTAATGGCTTTAATCTTTCCAGAAAATAGTTTTTTAGAATCATTGCATCATAGGTGTATTCTCTGGTGAGAAAGGCTCCGTCACACATGTTTTTTTTAAAAAATCTTTCTGGATTTAACTCTTCACATGGAATATTTGCTGCTTTACAAAAGTGTTTAAATTGTTCTCCGTCAGACCATGAGTATTGTCTTGAAGTAGCGTAAACTTTATCAAATTTTCTATTTATGCAAAAATCATAATCCTGATTGAATCTTTCAAAATAACCTGCTGATTTCATCGCAGTGGAAATGGATCTCGGATAATGATATCCCTGGTGTACCCTCGCCTGATTAATATAGGTAGCACGTCGGAATGGTGTAGGATCGCATTCTAACACAAGAACTTTTTCATTTTTTTTACCACAAAAAAGAGCAGAGTATAAACCATACAAGCCGGCACCTATAATTATTTTGTCAAACTGCTCCATAAAATCAACCCCTGAACTCTTACCTGAGCATTTATAATATCCTAATTTTTTTCTTGAAACTGTTCATTTTAAGATACTATAATAATAAAAAACTTTATTGGGAGGCTGAAAATGAAAACATTCCAGACAGCAGCAATGTGCTATTTAGAACATCAAAAATTAGTAATTAAAAAATCTAGTTACGAAACGTATTACCAATGGATTTGCAATCATTTAATTCCAGATTTTGGGAGAATGGAGTGTGCGATGATTAAAAAAGTGATATACAAAAATTTATCTATGATAAAGCAGATCATGGAAGATTAGATAGCAAAGGCGGACTTTCTATTAAGACAATTAAAGGGATGGTAACTGTACTTCATTCAATCCTGGAGTTTGCAGCAGATTATTATTCTATAAATCCAGATAACACCTGTTTTTCAAAACTTTCTTATCCCAAAACTTCACAGATGAAATTTCCATATACTTTTTCTGTAGAAGAACAGATTGTCATACAAGATTATATTGCCGGTCATTTATCATATCAGAGTTTAGGTATACTTTTTGCCTTACAGACCGGTGTGCGTATTGGCGAATTGTGTGCTCTTCAATATGGAGATATAGATCCTGAAAAAAGAATTGTTCACATTACAAAAACTCTGCAGAGGATTCCTCATTATGGAAAAGATATGCACACTAGCGGGATTATCATATCATCACCAAAATCAGATTCATCAATTCGGGTTATCCCGTTAGCACCTAAACTTTTTCAGATCATTACTAAGTTAAACTATCCGTCAAATAAATGTTACATTATTACCGGAACAGAACATTATACCGAACCCAGGGGATACTATCACTACTACCAAAAATTGTTACGTGAAATGGGTATAACCTATACTAATTTTCATACAACCCGGCATACTTTTGCTACCCGTTGTATTGAATCTGGTGCAGATTGCAAAACGGTAAGTGAAATACTTGGTCATGCCTCAGTAAAGACTACCCTGGATTTATATATGCACCCCAGACTTGAACAGAAACGCTTATGTATAGAAAAAATGAATACTTTATTATAATGTCTTATCGACTCTTAGATTAGGATTTTGATGTTTACATATATTATGTTTTATAGTATAATTATTCTTAAAATGAACAGTTTCAAGAATAATTATTGAGGTACACAAATGAAAGTATTAATCATAATTCCGGCTTATAATGAAGCGGGCAGTATTATAGATGTTATTGACAATATAGATATTTTTTACCCAACAGCAGATAAATTAGTCATAAATGATTCTTCAACAGACAATACAAAAGAAGTGTTGAAACAAAAAGGTGTAAATTTTCTTGATCTGCCTGTAAATCTTGGGATTGGTGGTGGAGTTCAGGCAGGTTACCTGTATGCATATGAAAATGATTTTGATATTGCTGTACAGATGGATGGAGATGGACAGCATTGTGCGGAAGAACTTAGTAAAATAATTATCCCTATAGAAAATGGTACAGCCAATGTAGTTATTGGTTCCAGATTTATTGATAAAAAAGGGTTTCAGTCATCAGCTATGCGCAGGATAGGCATAAACTTTTTAAGTGGATTGGTAAGAATATGCACTGGAATCAGAGTAC
>Ga0137307_101342_pt2 | contig 10998 bp, 9 predicted proteins | sample NAcewD2O_March_2_FD_97180 | JGI IMG/M metagenome (GOLD analysis project Ga0137307, IMG submission 97180) | Mouse cecal microbial communities from Vienna, Austria - N-Acetylglucosamine amended D2O_March | ecosystem: Host-associated > Mammals > Digestive system > Large intestine > Cecum | place...
AGATATTCAACGATATAAAATTAGCAACGTATCACTGTTACAAAATGCTTAAAACAAACGGCGGCGGCACGGTTTTGATGTCTAACGCCTGTGCCAGTTTTGACAGATTCGGCAGTTATTCCGAACGCGGAGATTATTTTCAAAAGGTGGTGAGAGAATTACACAGTGGTGAAGAAAAAAATTGATTACATATTGCTTTGCGCGGTAATTTCTCTTGTACTTATCGGGCTGTTGTTCGTTTACAGCGCAAGTAACTATTCCGCTCAAATAACATACGGAAACAAATACTTTTTTCTGTTCAAGCAACTTATAGGTGCGGTCATAGGCATTGCCGTAATGTTGGTTATGACCAAAATTAGTTTAAAGTTTATAAAAAAGCTTTGGATAGCCGGCGTAATAGTCGCTGTAATATTGCTATGTTTAGTGTTTGTTCCGGGAATAGGAATTGAAAATTACGGCGCAAAAAGATGGATAGGTTTCGGAAGTTTTTCTATTCAGCCGTCCGAAATCGCTAAATTTGCATACGTCTTGTTCTGCGCGGTTTATATGTCTAAAACCGATACAAGCAAATTTAAGTACTGTTTACTGCCGATGCTAATCGGGATGATGTTTTGCGGACTTATAATAGCGGAGCCAAATATGTCCATTACAATGTGTATGGCTATGCTTATGATTATAATGCTCTACTTGGGCGGTATGAAATGGAAGTATTTTATGCTGATGCTCGTTCCTATTGTCGTAGCGGTGCCGCTGCTGATTGTGATAGAACCGTACCGCTTGCAAAGACTGCTAGCATTCATTGATCCGTGGGCTTCTCCTAAGGACGAAGGATACCAACTTATACAATCTCTTTACGCGCTCGGAAGCGGCGGCTGGTTTGGAGTAGGGATTTTTAACAGCAGACAAAAGTACCGCTTTTTACCGTTTGCCGAAAGCGATTTTGTATTTTCCGTAATAGGAGAAGAAACGGGATTGTTCGGATGCTTAGTTGTCTTTGCGTTATACGCTGTGGTCATTGTCCGCGGAGTGCGGATAGCCGCAAACAGCAAAGACAAATTTACTTGCTATTTGGCAGGCGGAATTTCGGCTGTTGTGGCAGTGCAGTCTCTGCTTAATTTTGCCGTTGTAACGGGAAGTATTCCTCCGACAGGCTTGCCGTTGCCGTTTATCAGTTACGGCGGTACGTCGCTGGTTGTTTTTCTTGCGGCTATGGGAATATTGCTTAATCTCTCGGCATCAGCCTACGAAAACGAATTAGGAGTAAAACTATGGACTACATAATTAACGGAGGCAACAGACTGAACGGCGAGATAGCGGTTTGCGGCGCTAAAAATTGCGCCTTGCCTCTTTTGGGAGCGTCTATCCTGACCGATGAGGAAATAATTTTGCGCAATTGTCCTCAAATCGTGGACGTGGAAAATATGATTGCTTTGTTGCAGTCTATGGGCAAAAAAGTAAAACGGCAGGGCGATAGCGTATACATTAGCGGCGGACTAGCAACTACAAACGCTCCTAAAACATTGGCGACTTTACTGCGCGGCTCGGCGTTGATACTTGGCAGTACCGTTGCAAGATATCACCAAATAGAGTTGCCTTTGCCGGGCGGATGCGCCATAGGTTCGAGGCCTATGGATATACATTTGCTCGGTTTGGAGGCAATGGGCGTTACTGTAGTCAGTTGCGATGAGGTTATACATTGCAACGGAGTTCCTGTCGGTACGGAATACAATATGCGTTTTGCGAGCGTAGGCGCAACGGAAAATCTTGTTTGCGCCGCCGTTTTAGCAAAAGGCGATACCGTGCTGACTAACGTTGCAACCGAACCGGAAGTCGTTGCGCTCGAAGAAATGCTGGTTTGTATGGGCGCGCAAATAGACGGTTTGGGTAAAACAGAACTTTACATAAAGGGTGTAAACTCCTTGCACGGCGTAGAATTCGATGTTATCCCCGACAGAATAGTTACTGCTACATATCTTTCGGCGGCTGTTGCGGCAGGCGGTAAAGTTACTGTTACCGATTGCTGTCCCAGTCATTTAGGGGTATTTGTCAATATGTTAAGTACGCGGTTTACAACAAAAGTTTACGATAACGCAATAACTTTGCAGGCAGACAATCAACCGAGTGATTACGGCAAAATTATTACCGCGCCGTATCCGTTTTTTCCTACCGATATGCAATCGTTGGTAATGTCGCTTGCCGCTTTTTCCGACAGAGGTACAACGGTAATAAACGAGCGGCTATTTGAAAACAGACTGCAACATAACGCAAACGAATTGTCTAAAATGGGCGCTAAAATATCGGTTGACAAAAACAAAGCCAAGATTACAGGAAGTAAACTTTACGGCGCTAAAGTAAAGACTGGTGATTTGCGCGGCGGAGCAGGGTTGGTTATTGCGGGTTTAAATGCAAGCGGTACTACCGTTGTGCAGGATGTCAGCCATATAAACCGCGGCTATTTCAATCTGGCGGAAAGTCTGCGCAATTTGGGCGCGGATATCAAAGTTAGTAACTGAATAGTTAAAATTTATTAGGGTGGTTGGCAAATTGTCAACCGCTTTTTTTATCAATACCCAATTTTAATTATTGGTAATGATTGCATTAAAGTAATTGACGGCTGTTTTAAATGGTTGTATAATATTAAAAAGTAATATGGGTAATTGCGCAGTAGTGTTTTTGCGTATTAAGGAGTAGTTGTGAAAAGCAAAAAAATCATTATTTCATTGGCGGTTGTTGCCGTTTTTATTGCCGTGATAATAATAATGGCTACGGTATTTGCAGTCAAAGAGGTTACCCTTATTCCGCATAAATTTTCAGGCATTGAAGAAGTGCCGAAAGACAGCCCTTCGCCTAACGACATTTTAAAATTTACCAAAGGCAAAAGCATTTTGTTTATGTCTAAAGATAAGGTTTTAGATAAACTCAATGCCGCATATCCCGATTGGCACTTTTTTTACATAGTAAAGGACTTTCCTAATATCATTAACGTTCATTATATAAAACGCGTTGCAGTTGTCAAATTGGATATTTCCGGCAACGAAGTATATCTCGATTCCTACGGATACGTTACCGAAAAACCGGAAGGTTGGGATTGCATAAATATATCTTCTGCCTTTGAACACCGAGACGTAACGGCAAGCGAAAGAGGTAAAGAATTTAAATTTGTAGACGAAAACAATAATAAGTCGTTAAAGATTATTTTGGAAGCTATTATTGCAAGTTGGCGTTGCAAGATAGAGTGGGAAGATATGACGACCGTTTTGGGAATGACGGACGTATTTAAGTTTGACAGCGACGGCAGTTTGTTGATAAACACGGTTGCAGGCGCAACGATAAAAGTAAAGACGCCGGAAAAGAATTTGACTTCGCGTATGATAGATGCGTACAGCGCGTATTTCAACGATAAACAAAACTTACAGCAAGAAGGCGTAGTTTTAATAGTAGAAAGTAACGGCAATATAATTATGCCTAACAACAAATAATTTCTAAAGAGGAAATAATGAAAAATAATTTTGTAACTATTTTGGACTTCGGCTCTAGCAAAATTACTTGTATGGCGGCGACCAAAGTATCGGATAAGGGCGAATTTGTGATAAAAGCCGTCGGGCAAAGCGCTTACAACGGTTTTGGAGACAGCAGTTGGTACGAACCCGAAACTATTGAGTCGGCTGTCAATCAGGCTATAAGTCAAGTCGAAAATAAAATGAAAAGCAAGATAAAAGAAATTTTTGTTGGCGTACCGGGTGCATTTTCTGCCGAGGTTACCAGCGAAGCGTCTATTACTTTTCATTCTAAGAAAAAAATCGACCGCGACGATATGTCGGAAATTATTCGTAAAGCGGATATTTATAAGTGCGATTCCGATTATACCCCTTTGGGCGGCAAAGCAGTCTACTATATTTTAGACGGCGCGTTGAAAATGGCGGACCCTAACGGTTTTATAGCAAGTAAACTTATGGGGTTAGTATCGTTTTCATATATGAGAAATTACTTTCGCGATACCGTTGCTCCCGTATTATCGGACAGGGGAATAAGCAAAGTAACTTACATTAACACCTGCGAAGCGCAGGCAACGTACATTGCGCAAGCCACTTTAAACGAAAGCTATTCGATTGTAATAGATATAGGACACATTACTACAAACGTAATGTTGTGCGGCGGCGGAGGTTTGCTTTTTGAACGTACTTTTGCATTAGGCAGCGGTTATCTTGCCAGCGATTTATGCCAAGTGTTAGGATGCGATTTTAATTTTGCAATGGCAGCGCTCGAAAAGGTAAATCTTAATTTGGAAATACAAGCAGGCGACGCTTATTCGTTAAACGGCAGAATGATTGACGCTTACCAGACTAACGAAATCGTAAAAGCGCGGATAGGGCAGATTGCTTCTTATGTAATCAAGAGTTTTAGTTTTTGCGACAAAGAAATACCTGCAAACACTCCTATAATATTGACGGGCGGCGGGCTTGCGTATTTACGCGGCGGCGCAGATTGTTTATCTATGTTTTTGGGTAAAAAAGTTAAACTGTATGACAGTGTGAACGCGCAAACTAAGCGTAACGAGTATACGTCTTGTTACGGACTTATAAGCGAAGCAATACGTTGTGAAAAAAGCAAGGGCGGTTTGTTTTCATTCTTTAAATCCGCCAAAGGAGAATAATAATGGATAACTCTATGACAGGCAGCATTGCAAAGATTATGATAGTCGGCGTTGGCGGCGGCGGCGGAAATGCCGTAAACGCAATGATGAAAGCAGGTATCCGCAATGTTGAGTTTCTTGCATTAAATACAGACCAACAGGCGTTATCTAAACTTGCCGCCAAAAAGATGCCTATAGGCGACAAACTTACCAAGGGTTTGGGCGCAGGCGCTAATCCGGAGGTCGGCAAAGCCGCCGCATTGGAAAGTAAAGAAAAAATTCAAGCCGCTTTGCAAGGCGTAGACTTGTTGTTTATAGCCGCAGGTATGGGCGGCGGTACGGGAACGGGTGCGGCTCCGGTAGTTGCTCAAATTGCTAAAGAGTTGGAAATTTTGACGGTTGCCGTTGTTACTAAACCGTTTAACTTTGAAGGAACGCGCAGAATGAAAAATGCCGATTTGGGCATTGAAAACCTTAAAGGAAATGTTGACGCTCTTGTTATTGTCCAGAACGAAAAACTCAACAGAGACAAAAACTTTTCGATTATGGACGCTTTTGCCAAAGCCGACGAAGTACTGTTGCAGGGTATCCGCGGTATTACCGATATAGTCGTTCAAGACGGACGTATCAATCTTGACCTTGCGGACGTCAAATGCGTAATGCGCAACAGCGGTATGGCTCACATGGGTGTTGGCGACGGTAAAGGTAAAAATAAGACGATAGACGCTATAAGAAAAGCAGTGTATTCTCCTTTGCTTGAAACGACCATTCAGGGGGCAGCTTCGTTAATCGTCAATTTCCGCGGAGGAGAAGATTTGTCTTTGGACGAAGTTATCGTAGGCGTAGATTTAGTACGGCAGGTAATTTCTCCCGACGCTAACGTTTTGTTCGGCGTAGGGTTTGACGAAAATATGAAAGACGAAGTTCAGGTAACGTTAATTGCGACGGGCTTTTCCGGTAAAGGCGACGATAAAGCCGCATTTTTCAGCAGTGAAGCCGCAACTCACGTTGCAGCCACAAATATCCAACGTAACAATGCGACAAATGTCGCTCCTAATGTTCAACAACCGTCTGCTCAAAATATTTCAAGCGGAAAAACGACTCAGGCTTCGTCCTATTTTCCGACTGCAAACGAGCAACAACCTATAAGCGGAACCGTATCGGTTGACGAAGATCCGAGCATTCCGCCCTTTCTTAGAAAGATGAGAGGCTGATTATGGACAGACTTTTGATAAAACAACTTTTTGCGGACAGCAAAAATTATGCCGGTAAGGAAGTTACTGTATGCGGTTGGGCAAAAACTATCAGAGACTCTAAGGTGTTCGGCTTTATAGAACTTAACGACGGAAGTTGTTTTAAAAGTGTGCAGATAGTTTTTGAGCAATGCACAATCAAAAATTTTGAAGAAATAGCTAAACTGAATGTCGGCAGCGCTTTGATTGTAAAAGGCAAAGTAGTGCTAACGCCTGAGAATAAACAACCGTTAGAAATTAAAGCAAGCGAAATTGAAATAGAAGGCAGGTCGACTTCCGACTATCCATTGCAAAAGAAACGTCATTCCGTTGAATTCTTGCGCGAAATAGCTCATTTGCGCCCCCGTACTAATTTGATATCGGCAACGATGAGAGTGCGTTCGGAAGCGGCATTTGCATTGCACAGTTTTTTTAACAGTAACGGTTTTGTATATGTTCATACCCCTTTGATAACGGCAAGCGATTGTGAAGGCGCAGGCGAAATGTTTAGAGTTACTACTTTGGATATGGACAATGTGCCTACTACGCAGGACGGCAAAGTCGATTACAGTAAAGACTTTTTCGGCAAATCGGCAAATTTGACGGTATCTGGTCAATTAAATGCCGAAACTTATGCGATGGCTTTTGGCAAAGTATACACTTTCGGACCTACTTTCCGTGCCGAAAAATCTAACACGTTGCGCCATGCTGCAGAATTTTGGATGATTGAACCGGAAATTGCTTTCGCCGATTTGTCGGACGATATGCAACTTGCGGAAGATATGCTCAAATACGTTGTCAATCATATTCTTTCCGTTTGTGCGGACGAAATAGAGTTTTTTAACAGTTTTGTAGATAACGGGCTGAAAGAAAGGCTTATTAAGTTGGTAAATTCTAAATTTGAGCGTATGTCTTATACGAAAGCGATAGAATTATTGACTCCGTATAACGGTCAATTTGAATTTCCTGTATCGTGGGGATGCGATATTGCTACCGAGCACGAAAAGTTTTTGACGGAAAAAATAGTCGGCGGACCTGTTTTTGTTACCGATTATCCAAAAGAGATAAAATCTTTTTATATGCGTTTAAACGATGACGGTAAGACTGTTGCCGCTACCGATATGCTTGTGCCGGGAGTAGGCGAGTTAATAGGCGGAAGTCAAAGAGAAGAGCGTATGGACGTTTTGCTTAGACGTATGGAAGAATTGAATTTGAAAAAAGAGGATTACTGGTGGTATTTGGAACTCCGCAAGTACGGCGGAACAAAACACGCAGGTTTCGGTCTTGGATTTGAACGTTTGGTAATGTACTTGACGGGAGTGTCTAATATACGCGACGTAATTCCGTTTCCGCGTACTGTGGGTAACGCGCAGTTTTAATGTAAGTAGTTTTAATAAGTGATATTAGCAAAAGGAGTCTGGTAATGCAGGCTCCTTTAATCATAATAATTCGGTCGGCTTTATTTTTATTGTTACAAGCTATTGATAGTGAGACTGACGATAAAAAGTAATTTTAAATAACATAAAGCATCAGTTAAAAATATAGGGCAAAGCGTTTGTATTTGACTTTAAAAAGTGTTTTATATTGCTTTTTAGTTAAGTCGAAAAGAAAGTGTTTACGTTAGTTTTATTTGTTGTGCTGTTTCTAAGTTTCAATTAAAAAATATATATTTTTGCTTTACGGCGTTTAATTTATATTAAGTTGCTAACACTAATTGTAGGAGGTATAAATAATGAATTCTACAAAAAACAGTTCTAACACAAAATCGAGCAACACAAAGTCAACAAGCGTTAAATCTAGCAATACCAAAGCTAGTAATGCAAAAACGAGTAACGCTAAATCCGCTAGCAATACCAAAGGCTGCGGCGGAAAATCCGGTTGTTCCGGCACAAAGAAAAACAGTAAGAGCACAAAGTCGTCTTCTCAAGAAAGCGACTCTGACCCATCGGGGAGCTATACCGGCAATCCCGTTGGGTGGGGCAAATATGCAGATCCGGTTCAAGACGCCGACGATCTGTAATTTTAAATGGCAAGAAGCAAGATTGTAAATCAATCTTGCTTTTTGTATACGGGGTGAATTATACCGGTAAAAACAGTGAACGCCGAAAAGAGCAATCAAATACTAAAATCGTTTAATAATGGCGTGCGGAACTGGGAGAGCTTAAAAGTTAGATATTTATGGAGGTATACATTAAAAGATAGTCCGTATGCCTTCTAATAAAAAGCCACCGATAATGTCGGTGGCGTATTTTTGAACATTTGATATAAACTGAGTATTTGAATTTGAAATTTATTTGCACGGCGGTTTTGGAGTAGTGATATCGATACATATTCCTGTTGAGTGATTATCGCGTCGCAATGTCAGCTTGCCGCAGGGGGTTTTGTAACTGCACTCGAAACAGCAACCGTCGTTTTTGCATTTACGCGGCTTGCGTGCGTGGCATCTGGATTTGCATATTGTATCGAGATATTCTTGCTCGTTTAAAAAGCGACAGTTTCTATTGCATTTCATAATTAATACTATGAAAGCGGCACAAATTTTGTGAAAAGACTTGTAAAAATGGTTTTGTTGTTATATAATACATAGGCAGTTAGATAAAAACTAACCTAATTTAGGAGGAAAAACGAAGATGGTTTTTGAAAAAGTGCAAAAATTACTTGCAGAAGCATTAAATATTGATGACGCTAATACAATTACCCGTGAATCTAATATTGTTCAAGATTTGGGCGCGGACAGTCTTGATATGGTCGAACTTCTTATGTCATTGGAAGATAATTTCGGCATTACCGTTCCTGATGAAATTGCTAACGACCTTGTAACGGTTGACGCTATAGTTAAGTATATCGAATCTCAACAAAAGTAATAGTATTATTTTGACTGTCGCAAAAGATTATTTGCGACAGTTTTTTTATTGTCTACATTTGAATAAAAAATTGCTAAGCCGTTGCTTAACGAAAGCAATCTTTTATATTGTTTTTTTTCTTGCATTTTCTAAAAAACATTGACTATATTTGTCGCTTCAATATAAAATTCGGTGTTTTTGCATAGACTACAAGTATGTACGAATCAACAGTTAATATAGAAAAGCATAATCAGCATTTACTTGGTTATGTCAAATCACGTATTGTTCCGTATCTTGCTGAAATAGACGGTATATCTACCGAATTGGAAGACAATTTTAGGGAATACTTTACTTTGGCGTGCTCTGACACTTACCGTTTTCAAATTCAGCGTTGCTTATCAGGTGCAGTCGTGGACGCTTTATCGTTAGGGTATAAAAACGTATATTTTCGTAATTTGTTAAATATTTACGGTAATAATTTTTATCAAAACGTTTTAGTAAATACGGTATGTATTTTTGATAACGAGTATGACAAGCAAATAGTTTCCAAAGTTTTAGATGCGGATCAAATACTGTGTCTTGACGGATACTACAATTTCAGAATGTCAGCCATAAAAAAGAAATGGCAGGAAATTTCTAAACTCGTTTGCGAAAACGATTTTATATTGTCTGACAACGAACTTATAGTAGAGTTTTTGCAATATCTGTTAGAGTCGCTTCCCAGCAAAGAAAAAGAGGTTTCCGTCAGTTTCGATAATGACGATTTTGTTATTTACGGCCAAAACAATCAAGTATTAAACAAAATCAACTCGCTCGCTAAAACTTCTACGCCCGAAGAAGAAGCGGTACTAAACGTTTTTTGTATTAAGCCGAATAAGGTAACCGTATATTATAAAACAAAACCGCATAACGATTTTTGTAATTTAATGGATAAATTATTTTATACCAAGTATGCCAAAGTTAATTAACTATTAGCATAAAAAACAGTTGACATTTTTTTTTAACGGTACTACAATGTGCCTATAATACATTATATGTAAAGACACGTTTGGCGAATGTAGTTATACAGAGAGTAACAGATGCTGAGATTGTTGCAAACGAACCCGTTCAAATACCACTTTGCTAGATGCGCGTTCTCTTGCGAAAGTAGAGATTTAAAGCGGACGGCATTGCCGTCAATTAAGGTGGAACCGCGGAATTATTTTCGTCCTTATGAGATAATCATAAGGGCGTTTTTGTTTATAAGGAGATAATAATTATGTCAATTAGCATTAAATTACCTGACGGAAGCGCGAAAAGTTTTGATCGAAGCGTTACCTGCTTAGAAGTTGCCGAAAGCATTTCATCGGGACTTGCAAGAAACGCCGTCTGCGCCGAAATAAACGGCGTTATGCGCGATATGTCTGCAAAAATAGAAAAGGACGCAGATTTTAAAGTGTTTACGCTTAAGAACGAAGAGGGGCTTGCCGTTCTTCGGCACTCTACGGCACATTTAATGGCGCAAGCAATTTCGCGTATTTGGAAGAATGCAAAATTTGCTATCGGTCCTTCTATCAAAAACGGTTTTTATTATGATATAGATTTTGAAGGCGCAACCGTATCTCCCGAAGATTTGGATAAAATCGAAGCGGAAATGAACAGAATAGTCAAAGAAGATTTACCTATCGAACGTCAAGAAATGTCAAGGACGGAAGCAATAGAGTACTTTAAAAAACACGGCGACTTTTATAAAGTGGAAATATTGTCGGAGTTGGACGCCGAAACGGTTTCTTTGTACCGTCAAGGCGATTATGTAGATTTGTGCCGCGGTCCGCATATGTCTTCAACGGGGAAACTCAAGGTATTCAAACTCACTAGCATAGCAGGCGCATATTGGCGCGGAGATACAAAGAATAAGATGCTTACGCGTATTTACGGAACCGCTTTTGAAAAGAAATCGGAACTAGACGAGTATATTACACGTTTGGAAGAAGCAAAACGCCGCGATCACCGTAAACTCGGCAAAGAATTGGATTTGTTCGATATTCTAGAAGAGGGTCCGGGATTCCCGTTCTTTTTCCCCAAAGGAATGGTTTTGCGAAACGAACTGGAAAACTTTTGGCGTCAGGAGCATATTAAGGCCGGATACGAAGAAGTCAAAACCCCTATGATATTAAATCAGGACCTTTGGCACCGCAGCGGACACTGGGACCATTACAAAGACAATATGTATGTAGTAAAAATCGATGATGAAGATTACGCCATAAAGCCTATGAATTGTCCCGGCGGTATGTTGGCGTTTAAACGCAAG
>Ga0137307_102916_pt1 | contig 10996 bp, 13 predicted proteins | sample NAcewD2O_March_2_FD_97180 | JGI IMG/M metagenome (GOLD analysis project Ga0137307, IMG submission 97180) | Mouse cecal microbial communities from Vienna, Austria - N-Acetylglucosamine amended D2O_March | ecosystem: Host-associated > Mammals > Digestive system > Large intestine > Cecum | place...
GTGGGATAAGGATATGACGGGCGTGAAAGTCCGTGACCGTTTCGATGTGCAGCCTGTGGATATGGATGCAGTCGTCAAGGGAGAAATCACGGAGGTCGTGAACGGATAGCATGGGGCGGGGCGGTCATTCCGCCCTTGCGCTGAAAGCAGGTGAGGCAATGACAGACGAGGAGAAAAAGGAATACAGAGAGAAATTGATTGCGGATTTCAAAACGTATAATCACATTGACTATGACGACGACACGGAAATCATTGAATTGTTGCTTGATACCGTGTTTGAGGAGTTGGGTGATTTGATTCCGGATTTCGACCCGTACACCATGAAAAGCCGTCAAAGGCTGCTGACATTGGTTTTTTTAAAAGAGTTATACGACAACCGGGAGAAGTATCAAAAGGACAGCAAGGGCGTGTCAAATTCGGTCGCATCCATGCTGCTGAAAGAGATATACAAAGGAGGCAGCAAATGAGACAGCAAACGACCGGACGGATAAAGATAATCAGAAAGAAAACGGAGGTCATCGGGGGCAGGAGGCAGCAGGAAACGTCGGTATTTTATGAATGTTGGTGTGAGGTTCAAAGTCTTGCGACAAGTGAAAAGTACACCGCCCTGCAGACCGGACTAGAGAACACGATTGTGTTTAAAGTGCGGAATTGCAGGAAGATGGAGGAAATCAGATTGAACTTGAAAGAGTTTTATGCGGAGTACAAGGGAACGGAGTTCAAGATTTATGATGCGTCACCGATGTTCGTTGACAATGGGCGTGTGCTGCTGAAATGCCGTGCCGGGGCGTAGTGTCATAATCTGACACGGAGGGATTCTCATGAAAATCGAGATGGAGTTCAAAGGGTTGGAGGAACTTGTGAAAGCGTTTGAGGCAGCAGCAAGCGACGAGGACATCAAGGCAACCAATAAAAAAATAGTTGAGAAAAGCGAACCAGTCGTCAAAAGAATCATGTCGGGCAAAGTTCCAAAGTCGGCGGACATTTCAAAGAGCGGGCGGGGGTTCGGAACAAAATCATCCGTTTCGTCTCATGCAGCGGACAGCGTTCCGGTCGGGGCGGTAAAGGTCAAAGATACCGGAGCAACGGCAGAGGTCGGATGGGATAAGTCGGATAAAAGCGAACATTTCTATGTGAAATTTATAAACTGGGGAACGATTTATCAACCGCCCAGGGAGTTCATTTTTGCGACCGGGCGGGAGGCGGACGGCGAGTTGCAGTCAATAGCTGAACAGGAATATCAAGCGTATTTAGATAACACAATCAAGTGAGGTGAGGGCATGGGTTATCCGGACATTATCAAAGACGCATCCGAGGCACTTGAGGAAATCAGCGACAGGGGAATCACGGTCATGCAGGGATGGTATGACAAGAATATAAAGGCTTGTCATGTGACCTTGTGGGATTTAGGAGAAACGGAGGATAACCATTCGGATGACGAGGCAGAGGGCGTGACGCTGTCGCTGCAGGTTACGGTTTTTTCTACCGAGGACGAGACAGCGTTATCAAGGGAAATAAAAGCGTTGATGAAAATACATGGATTTGATTTCGAGGGGAGGAACGGCGACGATTCCCAACCGGAGGATGGAATCTATATGAAAGCGCAAAGATTCTCAAAATTTTATGAAATGGAGGAAACAGACAATGAGTGAAACAGGACAGCAGATTGTGAGGAGCAGGACATGCGGATGTAAAGATTTTTACATTGCAAAATTGATTCAGAACACGGCGACGGCGTACAGTGCGGAAACTCCGGTCAAACTGGCAAGGGCAATCAAGGCAAAGGTTGATGAAAAATGGACGAGTGAAAAGATTTACTCCGACGATGGAACGGAGGAGGTCATCAATTCCTATGAGGGAACGGACATTGAACTTGAGGTCAATCAGCTTGCACCGCAGGACAGGGCAATTCTTTTCGGTCAGTTGTACGAGAATGGATTCCTCACAAAGTCGAGTGACGATGCTGCACCGGAGGTCGCCGTCGGATGGCGTGAACGTAAGCTGAACGGCAAATATGAATTTAAGTGGTTTTACTGCGGGAAGTTTGCCGAGGGAATCAGCGAGGAGGCGAATACCAAAGAGGGGAAATTGTCACCGACGACAAAGAGCATCAAGGGGTCATTCTATGAGCGCAGTCTTGATAATCTTTATGAGATTTCGGTCGATGAATCCAATCTTGTGGATGCTGACACGGACGCAAAGACGGCAATCACAAAATGGTTTGAAAAGGTGCAGGAAAAGGATGCAGCAGCAGCCTAAAGGATAAAAGGGAAGATATAACAGGAGGATGTTTCAATGAAAAGAAAAATCATAGTGAATCACAAAGAGTACGCAATGCCGAGGATGGATGTTGACACCTATATGGAGTATTTGGAACTGTCGGAGAAAATCGACGGGAAACCGAGATACACACGGACGGATATTGAGGCGATGCTTTTATTTATTGTCAAGGCATACGGCGACCAGTTCACCGTTGAGGAGTTAAAGGATAAGGACACCGGGGTTGATGCTGCGGGCATCGTCTTAGAGTTCCAGTTCATCGACATGGGCGTTGCGGAGGAGATGGAAAAGCGCATGGAGAAGATGGAGAAAAATTTTCAGAATGGCAAGTGATTCCGGAAATATCAATCACTTGCAGCACCGGAAAAATATTCATCAACTCCATTACAGTGGAGCAGTACAAGAAGTATGTCGCATTGATGGAAAAGAACGGCTCTGACAGAATCACGGACGCAATGTTTTTTAATAAAAAAATCACTCAAGAGATATTCGGGAATCGGATGTCGCTTGAGGAGTTGGGTGAGGCGGATGCAGTGGAATTTCTGACCGCTGCAAAAGGGATTCATTTCATCATGCAGAGCATTATTTCACAAAAGCTATTGAATGTCGTTGAAGTGGAGCAGGTTGAAAAAGAGGCATCTGCATTTGACGAATACGACATTGAAAACGGATATGAGGAGGAGCAGCCGGAGCAGGACACATGGAAAACATGCGGGGAGATTATTGACCGTATCATGAAGATTGCTATCCGGCTGCTGAAAAACTCATACAGTCAGTGCATGGGGGAGGACATCGTCTCATTACTGGAATATCTGAAATTTGAGTTAGACACCATTGAGGAAAATCAAGCCTAAAGAGAGGAGGCGGACAAATGGCACATGCAAGCGTGAAAATAACCGCAAATTCAAGCGATTACAGGACACAAATGAAGTCGGCAGCAGCACAGATGAAAGAATTGTCAAGCGAGTATTCGGTTGCAGCGACAAAGGCAAGATTATTCGGTTCGGCATCAGACAGCTTGAAAGCAAAAGCGGAATCTCTCACGCAAAAAATCACGGTACAAAAAAATATTGTACAGATGAATAAAGAGCAGCAGGAACGCCTCACCGACCAATTAGGAAAGCAAAAAACAAAGCAGGAGGAATTGAAAACAAAAGTCGATGCTGCTAAAAAAGCCTATGAGGATGAAAAGAAAGCGACCGGAGAAAATTCAGACGCATCAAGGGCATTAAAAGAGGAACTTGATAAACTTGAGCAGGAGTTCAAGGATAATGAAACGGCAATCGGAAAAACAGAGACTGCACTTTCCAATCAAACGGTAAAAACGAATAGAGCAGAGACGGCATTCATGGAAATGGAGGCGGAACTTGAAGATGTAAACAACCAACTCAAGAATCACAAACTCAATGAGTTCGCAAATGCCTGTCAGTCGGCGGGTGAGAAGATGGAAAATTTCGGCAAAAAAATGTCGGTTATTTCCGCCGGACTGGCTGCATTTGCGACGGGTGCTGCAAAGATGGCAGTTGATTTTGAGGATAGCATTGCGAAAGTTTCCACGATTATGGACACAGGTGAAATGTCAGTCGGTGAGATGGAGGATGCAATCGTCAGTTTATCGAATGAGACGGGCATTGCAGCGGGAGACATAGCGGAGAATGTATATAATGCTATCAGTGCGGGACAGGACACGGCGGATGCGGTGGATTTTGTAAGGCAATCCACAAAACTGGCAACGGCGGGATTTGCAGAATCGGGAGATACGCTTGATATTTTAACGACGATTTTAAATGCGTATGGATTGGAGGCGGAGCAGGTTACAAATGTTTCTGATATGTTGATTCAGACGCAAAATCTAGGAAAAACGACCGTTGCGGAGTTATCCTCTGCAATGGGTAAAGTGATACCGACGGCAAATGCGAGCGGTGTTGCACTCGACCAGTTATGTGCGGGTTATGCGATTATGACAGCGAACGGCGTTGCAACGGCTGAATCAACGACCTATCTCAATTCGATGATGAACGAATTAGGAAAGTCCGGAAGTACAACGGATAAAATCCTGCGGGAGCAAACAGGAAAGTCATTCTCTGAATTGATGGCGGGCGGAGCGAGCCTTGCGGATGTCCTGGAGATTGTGGACGGGGCAGCAAAAGCAGACGGAAAGAGTATGGGAGATATGTTTTCGTCAGCGGAGGCAGCAAAAGCCGGAATGATATTGCTAGGAGATAGTGCAGAATCTTTCAATTCAACATTGGGAGAAATGCGAAAATCAACAGGGGCAACGGACACGGCGTTTGAAAAGATGCAGACAACATCGTATGACATTAAGATTGCATTAAATGAGTTAAAAAATACAACAATGCAGTTCGGTCAAACAATCATGTCATCCGCTGCACCGATGGTCGAACAGTTCACGGAAAAAGTTCACTCATTATGCGAATGGTTCGGGTCACTTGACGAGGGGCAGCAGCAGACAATTATCAAAGTCGGACTTGTGGTTGCTGCCGTGGGTCCGTTGGCAATCGGGTTCGGTAAAGTAGCGCAGGGGATTTCGTCAACGATAAAGACCGGGCAGCAGTTTGTTTCCGGAGTGACGGGAATTATCGCAAAAATCACGGCGAAAACGGCAGCGACGGCAGCAGGAACGGCTGCGGATGCAGCGGGAACGGCAGCAGAGGCAGCACACACGGCAGCGACGGCGACAGCAACGACCGTGACCGGGGGGATGACGGTTGCACAGACCGCCCTCAATGCGGTCATGAATTTGTGTCCGATTATCTTGATTGTGACATTGATTGCCGGGTTGATTGCTGCGGGCATCGCTTTATATAAAAATTGGGATAAGGTCAAAGAGAAATTATCCGCTTTATGGAACAATGTCAAGGAAAAATTCAACGCTATCAAGGAAACGATAACAGGGGCGTTTTCCAAAGCAAAAGAGGCGGTTACAAATAAAGTAAATGAGATAAAAAATGCGGTCGCAAATAGTCCGGTAGGACAGGCAGCATCGAAAGTGTTCGGGGGTGTGAAAGATACCATATCAAAATTAACAGGTGCAGCCACGGAGACAGCAAAACAAAACCTCTCAAACATGAAAAAGGCATATGAGGAGAACGGAGGGGGAATCAAAGGTGTGGTTGCTGCCGGATGGGAGGGAATCAAAGGTTATTACACAGCCGGATTCACTTTTGTTGATAAGCTGACCGGAGGGAAGTTGACCGAACTCAAGTCAAAGTTTTCTGAAAAGACAAATGAGATAAAAACAAAAGTCTCCGAGGGATGGGAGAACATGAAAACAACCGTCACCACAAAGATGACGGAGTGGAAAACCAACGCATCCAATAAGCTGACCGAAATCAAGACGAATTTCACGACAAAGGTGAATGAATACAAGACGACGATTTCAAACGGTTGGGAAAATATGAAAACGACTATCACCACAAAAATGGGAGAATGGAAAAGCAATGCCTCCTCAAAATTGTCGGAGATAAAATCGAATTTTTCGTCAAAGGTATCGGAGATAAAATCAGATTGGTCGTCAAAGTTTACCAGTATAAAGGACACGGCGACAAATCTCATGCAGACGGCAAAGCAGAATGTTTCCACAAAACTGGATAATATGAAAGCTGCATACACCGAAAAAGGCGGAGGGATGAAAGGCATTGTGTCCGCAACATTCACCGGAATAAAGGACACAATGAACAGTCTCATGAGTACGGCGAATACGCTGACCGGAGGAAAACTCGATAATATACGGTCGGCATTTTCGGAGAAATTGAACAGTGCGAAAAGCACGGTCTCCTCTGTCATGGAGAATATCAAATCGGCGTTTTCATCAAAGATGGAGGGTACAAAATCAGTTGTGTCCGGGGCGATTGAGAGGATAAAAGGATTCTTTAACTTTTCGTGGTCTCTGCCACACTTGAAAATGCCACATCCGAAAATATCCGGAAAGTTTTCATTGAATCCGCCGTCAGTTCCGTCATTCTCACTTGAATGGTATAAAACGGGTGCAATCATGAACAGTTCCATGATTTTCGGGATGAACGGGAACACTCTGCTTGCGGGCGGAGAGCCGGAGACCGGAGGGGAGGCGATTCTCCCACTAGCACCATTTTACACGAAATTGAATGACATACTTGACAGGAAACTGGCAGCGGTGCAGCAGATACAGAATGTATATGTTGAGAATCATACATACATTGACGGAGACGAGGTCTCAAGTAGAACCGTGTCAAAAGTAGATGCGAAAATGGTTCAGAACAGGAGAAAAGGGAGGTAGTTGACCGATGAAAGTGAATGGCATTGATGCAAGGAAATATAACGCAAAACAACTCACCGTCGAGATACAGCCTCCTGCGGTGGCGGTAAATTATGAATGGATGACCGGGGCATTGCAGCCGACGGAATTTGAAACAGATGTCACAATGGGGCATTTGAAAATGTGTGTATATTTTAGGGGCAGGGATAGAAACAGCATTATCCGGACGATGTCGGAGTTCATGGCGAATTTCACGACGGCGTGTGATTTGGAACTTGACGGATACAAAGGGAGATACAGGGGATTTCTGACAACGGATGACTTTGAAAAGACTATCACAAATAAGAGGTACAAAATCAATCTTGAGTTTGACGGATATTTCTATGACGATGAAATCGCAGTCACGTTTGACGGGGTAACATCCGGCAGCTTTTACATGGTCGGCAGCAGGAAAACGCCCTGCATCGTGGAGGTATATGCAAAGAGCGCATTGACGAATTACGTCATCAAAGGGATGGGAGACGAGGACATCACGGTTCAGAGCCTTGCAAGCGGGAAAACGGTCATAATCGACGGAATCAAGGGGATTGTTACCATATCCGGGGCGAACGCATTTGACAAGGTGAGCCTGTGGGAGTTCCCGTCGATAAAGACCGGAGGAACGGCGTTGACGTTCTCCAATAACCGGGCAAGGGTGAAAATCCGGTATCATCCGATGTGGATTTAAGGGGGCGGGCGGATGCAGATATACGACGACAAAAAGAAAAGAATCGGAACGCTCACCGGGTTCAAAGGCAGGGCAATCACAAAGACATTAGATTCCGGAGATAAGGAATTGTCATTTGAATATCCGGCAAATGGGGCAATGGTTGACCTGCTGAAAGAAGAATATTATATCCGGACGAAAGAGGATGAATTTGTCCTCAAGGCGGTGGAGGCAGGTGAACAGTGCAACAAATACACGGCAACGCTCAATGTTGAGGAATTGGAGGGGCAGTCATTTCCGTATGGGTTCGCATCGCAGGAGCAGACAATCAAAGCGTGTCTCACGTTTGCGTTTGAGGGTACGGGATGGACGGTCGGAACATGCACCGTCACCAAAAGGCGGACGATTGACATTGAGGAGGCGACAACGGCGTGGAACGTCCTGCAGTCGTGCCTCTCAACATATCGGTGTGAGTGCGAGATTGACACCCTGCAAAAGAGAATCAATCTCTATGCACAGATAGGGCGTGACCGGGGATGTTATTTCATGGAGGGTCTAAACCTCCGGAAACTGACCGCAACCTCCGACACTTATGAATTTTATACTCGAATCATCCCGATAGGGAAAGACGGAATCACAATAGAGTGGCTGCACGGGAAAGAGTATCTTGAAAATTATCAATACTCAAGCAAAGTCAAGACCTACACATGGAAAGATGAACGCTATACCAACACGACCAGTCTGATGGAGGATGCGGAGGCAAAACTGGAGGAACTCTCAAAGCCGTATAAAGTTTATGCTGCGGATGTGGTAGACCTTGCGAAAGCGAATCCGGAATATAAAAATATTCTTGATTTCGGAATCGGCGACACGGTGATGATGGTGTCAAAACATCCGAGGATGCGGGAAAAACAAAGAATCGTCAAAATCGTGGAATATCCGGAGACACCGGAAAAGAACACGGTTGAACTCTCCAACACGACAAAGACGTTTGCAGAGGTGCAAAAGACGGAGACGGAACTTGCAAAGACGGAGGCGATTTCGATTGCGAATAGCACCACAAAAAAAGTGTTGCAGGACTATTCAACGACGATAGAGATTGAAACAAAAATCACCGCATCGAAAGAATCTATTGAGTTAGGGGTTAAAGAGACATTAAAAAGTTATGTGACAACGACAACATATGAGGCAGGAATCGAAGTGCTGTCAACGGAAATTTCATCAAAAGTTGCGGAGGATGATTTCGGAACACTTATCACTCAAAACGCAAGAAATGTGAAAATTGCATGGAACAAAAATTCTGAATATATACAGTTTGAGGGAACGGGAATCACGCTCTACAATGGAACGATTGATGATAACCAAAAGAGAACCGTGTTCAATTATTCCGGAGAACATTTTTACCGTGACGGATATTACATCGGGAAAATCGGAACGAACAGCATGAAAGATAATGAAAGTCAAAAGGGTTTAGTTTTCGATTTGGAGAATCAAGCTGCGTACATGACATGGGCGTACAAAAAGACATCAAATGCAGACGTTTACACAATGAAATGGGCGTTTTGCTCTCAACAATGCGGGAGTTATGAGGCGAATATGTTACACGCCGGGGCAGACATCGACATGCACTATTTCAAGATTAAAAATGTTTCGTGGGAGGGAGGCGGAATCACGGCGACAATGGAATTTGTGCAGGTGCTAGAGGTGGACAGCGACGGCAATATAAAGAGATGGGGGTCAAATGGAAAAATGCAGTTTAAAAATGGGATATTGATTGATTTGACCTATTACAACAAATAAGTATCACGTTTTTCATGAACAGGAGGAAACAAAATGGAGTTACTCATGCCAACGGGCGAAAAAACAGAAAAGGCAGGAACATTATTGACTGTTGCATCACAGACGGAAAAGAAATCAAATTCGGAAATGTTGGAGCAGATTGACGGGAAACTCGATTTGCTATTAGCAGCCGGGAAAACAGAAACGGAGGGGTAAGGATGAACACGCCTATTGCAATTAAAATCGAATGTGCAAAAGGGGAAATCATGAACGCTATGCAGCAGATTCAAGACAAGTATGCCCTGCCTCCCTGCATCATCGACGGGGTCATGTCCTCCGTACTGGCGGAGGTGAGGGCGGAATCTAAACTTGAGTTACTTAATGCCACAAGTGCAGCGATGCGGGAGACAGAGGAGGAACTTGAAAAGGCAAAGGCAGCAGCAAAGAAAGTCCTCAAGGGAGAGTCGGAGCAGGTGTCGGAATCTGACACGGGGCAGCGGGGCGGGCATCCGGAGGAATAAAAAAGGGGAACGCAGGGAGGAGGTGAAAAGGTATGGCAGCACTGGAAAGGCTGACGACACGAATCAATATTGAAATGACCGGAGACACAAAAAGATATTTAGTTTCTGCAAAACAGGGAGACAAGGCGACCCGGTACATTGTCGCAAAACTTCTCAACGATGGAACGGCGTACACAATCCCGACGGGTGCGAGGGTTGCGTTCAATGTTGAGAAACCGGACGGGAAACATGTATATAACGCATGTACATATTCCGGTTCGGAGGTTACAGTCGAACTGACAAATCAGACACTTGCAGCAGCGGGAACGGCGTATTGCGATATTGAAGTCCGCACAAGCGACAACACGCAACTCATAACGACGGCATCGTTCACTATTGAGATAGAAAAATCCATGAGGAATGACAATGCTATCCTGTCAGCGAATGAGTTCACGGAGTTGGAGGACAGAATCGCCGGACATATCAAAAATATTAACGATACCGAGGCAGCGGTCAGACGGGCGGAGGCTGCACGGGTTACGGCTGAAAATGCACGGGTCACGGCTGAAAATGGGCGTGTCGCTGCTGAAAATATCCGGAATCAGAATGAAAACACAAGAATCCAACAGGAGAACTTGAGGCAGCAGAACACCGCCCAGGCAATTAAAAACGCACAGGACGAGGCAGCAGCAGCGGGAAAGGCAACAAAGGAATGTCTTGAGGTCACGAAACGGGCGGAGGATGCTCTGCAAAATCAAGAGCAGCTTGAGGCGACATTAAACACGGCGGTGCAAATCCGGCAGGATGTGTCGCAAATGCAGTCGGCGGTGACGGCAGCAAAGGAGCAGGTCGAGCGTGACAAGGAGGAAATCGAGGACACGATTCAAAATTCCCTGCTTGCGTCGGCGGAGCAGATTCTTGACAGCGTGAAAAGTTACTTTGAACGGGCGGAGGCTCTCTATCAGAGTATGTATTTTGAATGTGACGGAGAAACGCCGTCTCTGCGGGTGGTATCTCCGATATTCATTGACGGGGCGACACCTGCGGTCAGAAATATGGATATAGGCGTTGATTTTGACGGAGGAACGCCGACATCACGGTTACTTGCAGTATAATTCCACGATGATGGAAAGAAACCGGAAAACGGACACAATAGCGTGATTTTATGGTATATTCCATAATCACGGGGCAAAGGAGGATTGAAGAAATGGCAGCAATCAGACCATGCACCGGAACAACGGCGATGTGGCAAGCGGTGAAAGACACATTGATTCTCAAGGAAAGGGAAATCGGTGTGGAAATTGACACAGGCGGTCACGCACTAATCAGACAAGGGGATGGTGTAAACAAATTTTTTGACCTGCCTATAATTGTGAATAATGCACGGTATGAGGAGATTTTGACCTTGACGCAGGGATATATGAACACGGTCAATAATTTCTCCCGGAATATGACGGAGGCGACAAATGCAGC
>Ga0137307_102918_pt1 | contig 10981 bp, 13 predicted proteins | sample NAcewD2O_March_2_FD_97180 | JGI IMG/M metagenome (GOLD analysis project Ga0137307, IMG submission 97180) | Mouse cecal microbial communities from Vienna, Austria - N-Acetylglucosamine amended D2O_March | ecosystem: Host-associated > Mammals > Digestive system > Large intestine > Cecum | place...
AATATCACTTTCCAACACTGTCAGCACTGAACTTGTAGCCAATACCTAACACAGTTTTGAGATAAGTCGGATTTTTACTGTCCGGCTCAATCTTTTTCCGCAAATTGTATATCACATTTGTAACGCTTGAATGACAGCTATTGCTTTCCATGCTCCAAACAGCTTCAAAAATCTGCGACTGCGTAAATACCCTGTTTGGACTGGAAGCAAGGAAAACAAGCGTACCATACTCAAGACGGGTAAGGCGTACTTCTCTCCTGTCCCGCAACACCCTGCGCTGATGTTGCAGTATTTCCAAGCCTTGAAAGGATAATACAGACAAGGAAACGGGTTGTTGATCCGCTTCAATCTGCAATTCGTCTGCCAAGAGCGAAACCGCTCTTTGAAAGACTGTTTCCTCACTGTCCGAAAACGTCAGCACTATCATTTTTCCCATGTTCATTACCTCTCTTATCCGTTGATACAACATTTTTTCTGCCATTTTTGACAGTAAGCCACAAGTATATATGCCAGAAACCGCAATGTCAATTTCATGCGGATAAGGGAACAGACAGCCACTATCAACAGCGGGCGTATGGAGATTACTCTGTATGCCCTCTTTTCATGTAAAGGAGATTTATGTATATGTCAGAAAACAACGTGGAACAGCAGACAAAAGAACGCCGACCGCACCTTGTAAAGACCATAGGAAAAACGACTTACCTTGTGACTTGCCACTTTAGCGAAACGAGCAGGGAAACCTTGCAGGACAAGCTGAAACGCATGATTTTAAGGGATATTCAGAGCGGAAATTATTAAATTTCATGTTCACACTTTTTTGTCTTGACGGCACAGACGATAATGGTGTTATAATAAAGTACATCAAAGTAATGAAAGGGAGTTTTGCCATGAAAAGCAGGATTTTGATGTGCTTTATTGTTTTTGTAATTGCAATAACAAATATATCGTGTCATAATGAACCAGAGGGCAGTACCACTGGCTCAATAAAGAGCGTGACGGATGATCCGAAGGGTGAATCCTGACCCTGAAAAAGCAAAAAACAGTGTTTCGAGAGTTTCTCTGGTGGGAAACGGTACCCACGACCGCCTGTTCCAGACTGAGGGTGAACTGTACAGAGATGTGTGTATGCGTATTTTAAATGTAAGCGGGTATGAAGAGTATGAATTCATATTTCGTGAACCGGGTGATGAATAAAAAAAGCGTCGTGATAAACCGACGCTTCCAAGAACGACCTATGGTCGTTCTTGCTCCGCACGAAAAGAACTTTCCTAAACAATAAAAAAGCAGGATACGGGAGTCGGACCCGCCTCTTCAGCTTGGGAAGCTGACATACTACCGATGTACTAATCCTGCGTATTTGAAACAACCATATAACCATTATAACAGTTTTTTCAGAAAAATCAATTCCAGTTGATTAATTTTTCAAAAAAATTTATAATTATGATGGCTGGCTGATATACGCAGCAGAACATTCGTTACGATCACAGAGGAGGACGGGTATGCAGGAGATCATCGTGGGAATCGTATCCGGGGCGGTTGTCGCTCTGGTTCTTGGTATCATATTGTACAAGATGCTGTTGGGATCCATGGAGGACAAGCTCCATCATTATATGGAGGCGCTGCTGAAATACCAGCAGACGATGGGGAACAGCCAGGTTCAGCAGATTGCCAGCCTGTCCGGGAAAATGGAACATCTGTCCGGCAGCGTGGGGCATCTGGAGCGTTCCCTGACAAACGTAAAGACAAGGGGCGTCTATGGAGAATGGCAGCTGGGGGCGATCCTGCAGGAGATCCTGACGCCGGAGCAGTATGATACGGAATGTATGGTAGTGCCGGGCAGTCAGAAACGGGTAGAGTTTGCGGTCAGGATGCCGGGGTATCGCGGGCAGACAGTCTATCTTCCCATTGATTCCAAATTCCCTCTCGATGCTTATCTCCAGCTGCAGGAAGCGGTGGCAGAGGGAGACCCGGAGACAGAAAAAGATGCCGTGGATCTGTTCCGCTCCCGGGTAAAACGGTTTGCAAAGGAAGTGCATGACAAATATATCATGCCTCCCTATACGACAGATTTTGCGATCCTGTTTCTTCCCTTTGAAGGAATTTATACCGAAGTGCTCCAGCTTGGCATCCTGGAGGAACTGATGATGAAGTACCGGGTCACTGTGGCAGGTCCGAGTTCGCTGGCGGCGATCCTCAACAGCCTGCTTGTAGGATTCCGCAGTGTGGCACTTGAAGAAAAGACGGGTGAAGTATGGGAAGCGTTGTCCGGTGCAAAGGGAGAAGTAGAGCGGTTTGAAGAAACACTGGGCAGCGTTCAGAAGAGACTTGACCAGACGACCAGAGAGCTGGAAAATCTGGTGGGCGTGCGTACCCGCAGGCTGAAAAAGAAACTGGAGATTTTTGAAGGAGGGAACGAACTGTGAAGCGAACCTGCGATCGATGTGGGAAGGTATTTGAAATATCAGAGGCAGAGATTGGATATTATGAACAGCAGAAACAAAAAATCCCCACAAGCTGCTACGCGTGTCGGCGCTCAGAGCGTCTCCGCCGGACACTGCCTGTCGTGCCGAAAGGGGTTGGCAGGTTTGGCAGAAACCGCTTCGGGATCGGACATGCCATGCCGGGTATGTTTTCGATACTGCTTCTGACCGCTGTTTTTATGCTGGGGCGCTCTTCTTTTAATGGCGGAGACACGGTCAGCCGTCAGCCAGGCACGTCCGTGACGCAGCCGGGTGCGGTTTCCAAAACATATATATTTAAGAATTTTGATCAGCTGGTGCAGCAGTTTGAAACGTATGGAAAAGCGATGGGATATGATTCAGAAGAAGAGTACCTTGCGGCAGCCAACGAGGTGATCGCAGATCCGAAGTCCGTTCACAGCACGAAAGACGGGGAAGAAAGCTACGAGCGCAGGCAGACCGGGGAACAGGTCATCCTGTCGGCAGATGGCTTTATCCGTACATTTCGCCGGCGAAAAGAAGATGAGTGAGGTTTAGGAAGCATTGCAAAATAGACATGAGGAGGGCAAACGGTATGCAAGAGATTAGATGGGCAGTTTTAGGTACAGGTGTCATTGCAAATGAAATGGCGGCCGCACTTAAGAAAAATGGGAAAAATATTTATGCTGTCGGAAATAGAACTTATGACAAAGCAGTTACCTTTGCCGACAAATATGGAATTGAAAAAGTGTATGAGGATTACAACGATATGTTTTCGGATCCGGAGGTTGATGTGATTTACATTACCACTCCACATAATACTCATATGGGATTCATGAAAAAAGCGATTGCCAATGGGAAACATATTCTTGTTGAGAAGTCGATTACATTAAACAGCAGTGAGCTGGATGAAGTAATTACACTGGCAGATGAAAAGGGTGTGATCATTGGTGAAGCCATGACCATTTATCATATGCCAGTATATAAGAAATTGAGAGAAATACTTGATTCTGGGAGATTAGGAAAAGTCAATCTGATAACAATGAATTTTGGAAGTTTCAAAGAATACGATATGAGCAATCGGTTTTTCAATAAAAATCTTGCGGGGGGTGCCATGCTTGATATTGGGGTTTATGCACTTTCATTTATCCGATGGTTTATGGACGAAAAGCCAGCGAGACTTTTATCGCAGGTAAAGTCTGCGCCAACAGGAGTGGATGAACAGGCGGGATTGCTGCTTATGAACGAAGAGGGACAGATGGCATCGGTTATGCTGTCACTTCATTCAAAACAGCCAAAGCGCGGCATGATTTCCTGTGAAGAGGGCTACATTGAAATTATGGAATATCCCAGAGCGTGGGAAGCAACGATTACCTATGCACAGTCTGGAGAGACAGAAGTGATCAGGGAAGGTGAAAATGCGGACGCTTTAGCATACGAGCTGGCGGATATGGAGAGGGCGGTCTCAGGAGATGCGGAATGCATGCATCTTGAATATACCAAAGATGTGATGGATATGATGACAGCTTTTAGAAATGAATGGGGATTCAAATATCCGGAAGAAGAATAAATGCCATTTCAGAATTTCGGCACTATTGCAAAATATCATCTTTTGTGGTATTCTTTGCTTTGAGCGGTATTCGTAGGAAACTGCATCAGGTGATAATGTGTTGTCACTGGTTACGGAGGTGATGACATGGAAATAGGAATCGTTGGTGCCGGCAGGGTTGGCTGTTCGATTGGAAAATATCTGAAAGAACACGGTGCGGCTGTTGCCGGGTACTACAGTAAAAGCAGAGAGAGCGTGGAATTTGCCGCGACTTTCACAAACACGGCAGCCTTTCCATCCCTTGAGGAACTGGTAGAGGCAGTCAGCATGATCTTTATCACAACGCCGGATGATGAGATCCGGCCGGTGTGGGAAAAGATTGCAGGACAACCGATTCGTGGGAAAATAATATGCCATTTCAGTGGCTCATTGTCATCCGTTGTATTCTCTGGCAGAGAACAGGCTGGTGCATCCGGCTGTTCTGTCCATCCTATGTATGCGTTCAGCAGCAAAGAAACATCCTGGCAGCAATTAAATCAGGTACTCTTCACCATGGAAGGGGACAGTCATGCGCTGGATCGTGTCGATCTGGTATTGGCACAGGCGGGAATCCGGCACTTCGTTATCGATTCCGCTAAAAAAGAACGGTATCATGCGGCGGCGTCCATGGTCAGCAATATGATGATCGGTCTGTATCAGATGAGCATCGATATGCTGCAGGACTGCGGCTTTGAAGAAGCAGCGGCGCGCCTTCTGGTGGAGCCTCTTGTGCGGAACAATATAGAGAATCTGCTTGCCACATCGCCAGAGCAGGCGCTTACCGGTCCCATTGAGAGGAACGATGTGGAGACGGTCAGGAAACATCTGGCGGTACTGACAGAGGAGGAGAGGGAGGTATATACCAGTCTGGCACAGAAACTGGTAGAGACAGCCAGGAGAAAAAATCCAGACAAAGAATATGGAGAGATCCTGAAAGTAATAGAAAAACCGCATGGAAAAGAAAATGCGTGATCGGAGGACAATGTGAAAAACACAGTAGTAACATTTCAGCAGGCAAAAGAAAAGGGTGAGAAGCTCACGATGCTTACGGCGTATGATTATTCGACGGCGAAGCTGGAAGATGAGGCAGGTGTAAACAGTATCCTGGTAGGGGACTCCCTGGGAAATGTAATGCTTGGATACGAGGATACGATATCGGTGACGATGGAAGATATGATCCATCATGGCGCCGCTGTGGCGAGAGGGGCGAAAAATGCCCTGGTCATCATTGATATGCCGTTTATGTCTTATCAGACATCGGTATATGATGCCGTGGTCAATGCCGGACGTCTGATGAAAGAGGGACGTGCGGGGGCGGTAAAACTGGAAGGCGGCGTAGAAGTATGCCCGCAGATCCGGGCGATCGTAAATGCCGGGATTCCGGTGTGCGCCCATGTGGGACTGACTCCCCAGTCCATCCATGCCTTTGGTGGATTCAAAGTACAGGGAAAATCCGAGGCGGCGGCGAAAAAAGTGCTGGAGGACGCCAGAGCAGTGGAAGAAGCCAGGGCGTTTGCCGTGGTGCTGGAAGGCATCCCGAAGAAGCTGGGGGATCTTGTGAGCCGGGAGCTTCGCATCCCTACGATCGGTATCGGCGCAGGAAACGGCTGTGACGGCCAGGTGCTGGTATATCAGGATCTTTTGGGGATGTTCTCTGATTTTACTCCGAAATTTGTCAAGCGGTACGCCGATCTGGGCACGATTATGAAAGAGGCGTTCCGCTCTTATATCGAGGAGGTCGGCAGCGGGGCATTTCCGGCAGCGGAGCATGAGTATCAGATCGATGATGACGTGATCGAAAAATTGTATTGAGAAAGGAAACCGGAGCGATGAAAATAGTATCAGCGGTAGATGATGTGAGACAACAGGTGAGAGAGTGGAGAGCCGGGGGGCTCAGTGTAGGACTGGTACCTACGATGGGGTATCTCCATGAGGGGCATAAGAGCCTGATCGACAAGGCGGTGGAGCAGAATGACAGGGTTGTGGTGAGTGTCTTTGTCAATCCCACCCAGTTTGGACCGGGAGAGGATCTTGCCACCTATCCAAGAGATCTGGACCGGGATGCCGCACTGTGTGAAGAGGCGGGCGCTTCCCTGATCTTCCATCCAGAGAAAGAAGATATGTATTTTGACGATTTCTGCACCTGGGTCGATATGGACGGACTGACGAAGGGGCTCTGCGGCAAGACAAGACCGACGCATTTCCGCGGAGTGTGTACGGTAGTCAGCAAGCTGTTTCATATTGTGCAGCCGGACCGTGCCTATTTTGGGCAGAAGGATGCGCAGCAGCTGGCTGTGATCCGGCGCATGGTACGCGATCTCAATTTTGATCTGGAGATCGTCGGCTGTCCCATTATCCGGGAAGAAGACGGACTGGCAAAAAGCTCCCGCAACACCTATCTCTCCCCGGAAGAGAGAGAGGCGGCGACGATACTTCACAAAGCGCTCGTGCGGGGCAGGGAGATGATCCAGAACGGCGAAAAGCAGGCGGATGCCGTGGTGAAAGAAATTACAGAGATCATCCAGTCAGAACCGCTGGCAAAGATTGATTATGTCGAGGTCGTGGACTTTGACCGCATCGAGAGCATCCAGACGATAGAGGGGACGGTGCTTACCGCCGTGGCAGTCTATATTGGCAAAACACGTCTGATCGATAATTTTATCATTTCACAATAAGGAAACGGACAGGTATCAGAAAAAAGGAGGAACCAGTAATGACAATCCAGATGCTAAAGGGAAAGATCCACCGCGCTGTTGTCGTACAGGCGGAATTGGATTATGTAGGAAGTATCACAGTTGATCCGGTGCTGATGGAGGCGGCAGGGATTTTTGAATACGAAAAGGTTCAGATCGTGGATGTGGAAAACGGCAGCCGTTTTGAGACGTACACGATAGCCGGAGAGCCGGGGAGCGGCATGATCTGTCTGAATGGCGCAGCGGCCCGGATGGTGCGGGAAAGAGACCATATCATTATTATGAGTTATTGTGAAGTGACGCCGGAGGAAGCGAAGGGACATAAGCCGAAGGTCGTATTTGTGGACGAAAAAAACCAGATCAAGAGAGTGTCCAACTATGAAAAACACGGACAGCTTTCGGAGTGACAACAGCAGGGAGGAGAAAATGTTACAGGGAAAAACAGTAGTCCTTGGGGTGACGGGGAGTATCGCTGCCTATAAGATCGCGAACCTCACCAGTATGCTGACGAAGCTGCATGCCGATGTCCATGTACTGATGACAGAAAATGCGACAAATTTCATCAATCCCATTACCTTTGAGACATTGACAAACCATAAGTGTCTGGTAGATACGTTTGACAGAAATTTTAATTACAACATTGAGCATGTGGCGCTGGGAGAAAAAGCGGATGTCGTTCTGGTCGCACCGGCATCTGCCAATATCATTGCCAAAATGGCACATGGCATCGCCGATGATATGCTGAGTACGACGCTGCTCGCCTGCCGCTGTAAAAAGATTGTGGCTCCGGCGATGAATACAAATATGTATGACAATCCCGTCGTCCAGTCTAATATCCAGATACTGAGGGACTTTGGGATGGAGGTGATCGAGCCGGATACCGGTCTGCTCGCCTGCAAGGCAGTCGGCAGGGGAAAGATGCCGTCGGAAGATACACTGCTGGACTATATTCTGCAGGAGATCCAGTATGAACATGATATGACAGGGAAACGTGTGCTTGTGACGGCGGGAGCTACCAGGGAAGCCCTGGATCCCGTGCGTTATATCACCAATCATTCCACGGGAAAGATGGGATATGCGCTTGCCCGCACAGCCGCACGGCGGGGCGCCGCAGTGACGCTTGTGAGCGCAGCCAGAGGACTGGCGGCTCCCCTGGGCGTCCGTATGATCCCGGTGGAGAGCGCACAGGATATGTATGAGGCTGTCCGCAGCCAGGCAGACGCTCATGATATCATTGTCAAGGCAGCAGCCGTCGCCGATTACACCCCGGCAGAGATCAGTGACCAGAAGATCAAGAAAAAAGAAGGGGACACAGTGCTTTCCCTTGTGAGGACGAAGGATATCCTTGCCTGGCTTGGCGAACATAAAAGAGAAGATCAGTTTGTGTGCGGTTTTTCCATGGAGACCGAGAATCTTGTGGAAAATTCGCGGGCAAAACTGTATAAAAAGAAGGCGGATATGATCGCCGCCAATCATCTCCGGCAGGAGGGCGCCGGATTTGGTACAGATACCAATGTAGTAACGCTGATCACAGAGGAGGATACGGAGGAACTTCCCATCCTGTCAAAAGAAGAGACAGCACGTTGTATTTTTGACAGGATTTTGGAAAAAATGGGATAAGGAGAATAATTCTGGCACAATTCCATATAATGTTAATAGAGTGGCTGCGTATGTCCTCTGGGACAAAGGGGCTATGTAGTTCCAAAAATTGACAAAGGACACAGGATATGGTATACTGGCAGAGTAACTGGCGACATATTGTGTCCTGATAGAACGGAGGGAACTTATATGGTAAATGCTAATGTGGGCAATGTCCGGCGTGCAGTGGCAAAGCATGTGGGCAGCAGGGTTCAGGTAAAGAGTAATCTGGGTCGCCATAAGTATGATGTGACAGAAGGGGTTATCACTGAGATATATCCGTGTATCTTTCTGGTGGAAGTAAAAAACGAGGCAGAGGACAGCTGCCAGAAGGTATCATACAGCTATACGGATGTGATCACAAAGGATGTACAGCTTAGATTGTGTTGATCTTTGGATAGAGGACAGAAGCCATGGGCAAACCCGGACCGGGAATGTTACATGGCTTTTTTTGTACTGGTTCTATTTTGCCGGACCCGGGAATATATTCTTTATATACATAAAAAGGACGAGGGGGCATTTTTTAGTGAGACTGATTACACAACGTGTGCATATGAATAAATGCAACTGCCGGGAAAGCCGGCAGGTCACACTGGATCGTGATTTCAATGTGCCGGACGCCAAACCGGACGCACTGTCGATCATGAAAGAGCAGGCAGACGTGCAGATCGAGGAGGCGCGGATGCTGGACGGCAAAGCTAGTATTAAAGGAGAGCTGGTTTTCCAGATCCTTTATGCGGTGGACGGTGATATGCCGGTCAGTGAGATGAGGGGGAGCATTCCTTTTGAAGAGATGGTGCCTCTGCCATGTGCGGACCGGGATGATGAATTAACGGTTCATTGTACGATCGAAGATCTGCGCAGTGAGCTGATCAATTCGCGCAAGCTGGGACTGAAGGCGATCTTCAGTCTGGAGGTGTCAGCAGAGACAGTGTGCGACGGGGAAGGTGCCGTGGATCTGGAGGAGGCAGATAATGTATTTTCCCGCAGGAAGACGCTGGATATATCCCGTCTGGTATTTACCAAAAAGGATACCCTCCGGGTGAGAGACGAGTGGAAGATACCGGGAACCAAAGACGCCATCGGACAGATCCTGTATTCGGATTTCCGGCTGGGAGAGATGGATACCCGTGTCAATGAAAATGAATTGACGGTAAACGGCCAGGCGCATCTTTTTGTGATCTACCTGAGTGATAGTGAAACGCCCGAGATGAATTTCTATGACAATACCATGCCCATTGAGGGACGTATCGACTGCAGCGGTTGTGATGCCGATATGGTGCCTCAGGTCATCACGGGGATACACAGCCGCGATCTGGAGATTAAGGATGACGAAGATGGGGAAAGCCGTGTGCTGGATGCCGAGCTTGTCATTGATTTTGATATCAAGGTATATGGTCAGGACCAGCTGGAACTGCTGACGGATTTTTATTCTACGAAGGAGAAATGCCAGCCGGTATTTGAAGATTCTTATTTTGAGAATCTGATCGTACAAAATAAGAGCCGCACACGGATCAGCGGTAAAATCCCCTCGGCAGAGGGCCATATCCCCCTGCAGATCTGGGACGTCAGTGGTGAACTGCGCATCGATTCAAAGGAGCAGCAGGAAAACGGGGTACAGGTAGAAGGCGTCGTGGATGTCAGTGTGCTGTATCTGACAGAGGATGAGAGAATTCCGCTTGTATCGGTAAAAGGGGTGATTCCCTTCTCGCAGTTTGTCGAGGCAGAGGGTCTGAATGAGAGCAGCAATGTATGGCTGCATGGTTCGCTGGAGCAGATCAGCGGAAGCGTTACCGGGGATAAGGAAATCGAGATCAAGGCAGTGGCAGCCCTGGATCTGATCGCATTTGAGCGCATTGAAGAACCGATCGTCGTGAGCTTCGACAGTGAGCCGATCGACTGGAAGGCGCGCAGCCGGGAACCGGGGATCATCGGGTATGTCGTTCAGGCGGGCGAAGAACTGTGGGACATTGCCAAGAGATTTTTTACTACGACAGAATCCATTATGTCCATCAACCAGATGGAAAATGAAAATCTGGAGGAGGGGGATATCCTCCTGATCTTAAAAGAAGTGGCGCCGCAGTAGGAAACAGGCGCTGTATACAAGCATAAAACTCAGGGAACGCCTTTGATGATACAAAGGGTTCCCTGGGTTGTCGTTGTATATTATTGAAATAAATCGATGTTATACTCCAGGTTTGAAATAGTCACTGGTTTCTTCTATTTAGATAGAGGGATTATCGCTATTTTCGGCACTGGTATCTTCAAATAAAAATATACTTATCACCAAGGTTTCCATTTAGTATAAACTGGATGATACCAGGGGCAACCTGAATCTCCATTGTCATATACTTTAGCTTTTTTGTTTCTGGCATGACGGCTCGGTTTTATATCTGTGCAGATACTTTTTTAGCCATTTTTTTGTAGGGGATGGCAGTGACTTCATAGCTCAATGGACTGTAAGTTTTTTTGCTGCCTTTTTTCTATGTCAGTTTTAATCGTTTCTCCTGGCAGCTTTTGCCCGGACTTTGACAGGGGCAGGAAGAGATATGGTCTTTGCCTGGATAATGGGCGGGAAAAGAAGTATAACTATTATAGTATTAAAGGGAATTAAAATAAGTATT
>Ga0137307_102924_pt1 | contig 10961 bp, 10 predicted proteins | sample NAcewD2O_March_2_FD_97180 | JGI IMG/M metagenome (GOLD analysis project Ga0137307, IMG submission 97180) | Mouse cecal microbial communities from Vienna, Austria - N-Acetylglucosamine amended D2O_March | ecosystem: Host-associated > Mammals > Digestive system > Large intestine > Cecum | place...
TGAGCGGGAAAACAAAGAACGTCTAAGCTGTTTCCGGGGGTTCCGTTTTCCCTATGAGTGGGTGGAAACGGAAAGCAGGGTAGTCATCTATGGCGCAGGAAATGTAGGACAGGATTTTGTAAAACAGTTGGACAACACCCTCTATGCCAGACTTGCCCTATGGGTGGACATGCGGTATGAGGAGAAGCCGGAAGACTGGAATGTGGAGCATCCGGAACAATTAGCAGCGCGTGGGGAAGAGTTTGACCATGTAATTATCGCAATCGATGATGAGAAAATCGCATCACAGGCAGCAGAATATCTGAGACAGTTGGGGATTCCCAAAGATAAACTGATCTGGCAGAACTTCCGCAGGTGCGATTATGAGTAGAACCTATGGTGTGACTATGGATGAAATAAAAGTATCGGTCATTGTGCCGGTTTATAATGGGGAAACATATCTGGAAGAATGCATGGAAAGCATTCTTTCCCAGTCCTACCAGAACATAGAAGTAATATTCGTAGACGACGGTTCAACGGATCGGAGCGCAGAACGGATACAATCTTTCCAGGAACGGGACCATAGAGTGGAATTGATACGGCAGACGAACCAGTATGCCGGGATTGCAAGAAACCGCGGCTTTGATGCGGCAACAGGGGAGTATGTCATATTTCTGGATGCGGATGATTATTTTGATTCGTCCCTGGTTGAGAAAATGGTGTCAGCCATGCAGAGAAACCATGCGGACATCGCCATCTGTAAAAGCCGCGGCTTTGATGAGAAGGCGAAGAAGGAGCATCAGTTAGCGGGAGCTTTAAATTTAGAGTTACTGCCAGAAAAAGAAGTATTTTCAAAGGAAGATGTCCCGGAGCATATTTTCCAACTGACCGCGGGATGGGCGTGGGATAAGATGTACCGCGCCGGGTTTATCCGTGAGAAGAACCTGCGGTTTCAGGGGACGCGGGTCGCGAATGACGAGCTGTTCGTAGACCTATCATTAGGTGAGGCAGAAGCAATCGTCGCCGTGAGAGACGAGCTGGTAATCCATAGAACCAATGTGATTACATCCATTGAATATACGCGGGAGAGGTTCTGGCATTGTGGTTACGAGATGCTTGCCGAGGAGAAAAAAGAGCTGGAAAGCCGGGGATTGTTTCCGATGCTTAAAAGGAGTTTTGTAAACCGAGCCGCCAAGTATATTACCTGGAATGTTTGTTCTATCACAACTGCGGAATATTTTTCAGAATATTATTCTTTTTTGACGGAAAGAGCCATAGAGGAGTTGGAAATCGTGGGGTATCCGTCAGAATATTATGATGATCCATTTGTGTGCGAGACGCTCCATAGAATAGAGAAACTTAGTGAGATCGAATTTTTGTGTACCCGTATCCGGGAATTAAATCAGACAGTGGAGGAGAGGGATTTGTATGTACAGGAGCTTCTTTCAGACATGGGGTGTCTGCAAGAACGTATGCGGTGGATGAAAGAAGGTAAGCGGTGGATATTTCCGGACTCCCTTATGCCTGACGGTGCGCGGGTTGTCATCTACGGGTTCGGGGACGTGGGCAGCGATTGGTTTGAGGATATTCAAAGGAGCTGGCGCATGAAACTTGTCATGGTTGTGGATAAAAATTATGACAGGTTTGAGACGGATGCCGTTAAGATTCACCCAGTAGAGGACGTCGATGGAGCAGAGTATGACTATATCCTGATTGCCGTAAATGAAAAAGAAACTGCGGATGAAATCAGAGGGGTATTAACCGGGCGCAAAATTGCGCCGGAAAAAATCCTGTGGTTTGATCCTTCGGAAAGAGGGACAAAATGAGGGGTTATATTTTCGGAGCAAAGTCTATAGCTATCAGCACATACAGAGCGGTGCAGGCTTTGCATGGGGATTTTTATATAGAAGGTTTCCTGGTGACTTCGTTAGAGAATAACCCTCATGAGATAGACGGTCTTCCGGTCAAAGAGGTTAAGACGGCGGCGCAGCGAATGACGGAGCAGGAAAAACGCAGGGTCAGGGTTTGGATTGCCGTGCCGGACGATGTGCAAAGTCAGGCAAAGGAACTTCTGAGAAGGTATGGATTCATGGACTTTGTCCCGGTTGACGCCTGTATGGAATCAAGACTGCTGGAACAGTATTATGGACAGCGAGGAATATTCTCATCTGTCCATGAACTCCAGAGCGGCGAGGGGATGCCGGGAATTTCCGTTTATGCGGCTAAATTTTGCAGGGATAAAAAGCTGTCGGTTCCGCCTGTGTTTCCGGACTATGTACGGTCAATCCTGTTGGGATGCAGCGGGAATCCGTCAAAGAGCCTGGCGGAGGGCGCGGACTTCTGTGACAATGCGGGGGAGCACATTTCCGAAAAGAATCCGAACTATTGTGAGATGACGGCGTTTTACTGGATATGGAAAAATGCATTGAAGAACCCGGAAGATTATGTGGGCGTATACCATTACCGCAGATCGTTGGATATATCGGAAAATGACTTGAAAGGGATGGAGAAGAACGGCGTTGACGTCGTACTGCCGTATCCGCTGATTCATCTGCCGGATATTCGGGAGCACCATACAAGATATGTTAAGGAGGAAGACTGGGAGGCGACTCTTGCCGCGCTGCAGGAAATCCATCCGGAGTATGCCGCTCGGTATGAAGAGATATTTTCTCAGCCGTATTTTTATAACTATAATCTAATCCTGGCGAAAGAGCGAGTGTTTGCGGATTATTGCACATGGCTGTTCCCGGTTCTGTTCAGGACGGAGGAGCTGTCAAAACCCAAGGGCAAAGAGCGGCGGGACCGGTATCTTGCTTATATGAGCGAGAGCCTGTTTACGTTCTATTTTTTATACCATCAGAATGATTTGAATATCCGGCATACAGGACGGCGGATGTTTGTATAGGAGGTTTCATGGCTATTTTGGTTTGCGGGGGAGCCGGGTATATCGGTTCCCATGTCAATAAATTTTTGAATCGGAAAGGATATGAGACGGTTGTGTTTGACAATCTCGTCTATGGACATCGGGAAGCGGTAAAGTGGGGGACGTTTGTAAAGGGGGATCTCTCCAGCGAAGAAGATATCGAGTCCGTATTCCAACAGCATGAGATTGACGCAGTATTCCATTTTGCGGCGTATGCGTATGTGGGCGAATCGGTGGAACAGCCGGAGAAATACTATTATAACAATGTGGCAAATACGCTGAACCTTTTGAAGGTCATGAGGAAATATGGGTGCGCAAAGATTATTTTTTCCTCTACCTGCGCCACATATGGGGAACCGGAGGCGGTTCCGATTACCGAAGAACAGAGGCAGGACCCAATCAACCCATACGGGGCGTCGAAGCTGATGGTGGAGCGGATTTTTCGGGACTATGCCAGAGCCTACGGACTAAGGTTTGCTGCGCTTCGCTATTTTAATGCGGCCGGGGCGGATCCGGAGGGCGAGATTGGGGAGAGCCATAGTCCGGAGACGCACCTGATTCCTCTGGTGTTGGATGCAGCAGCGGGCAGGAGGAAGGACGTCAAAGTGTTTGGGACGGACTATGAAACGCCGGACGGAAGCTGTGTCCGTGATTATATTCATGTGATGGATTTGGCAAAGGCGCATTATTTAGCGTTGGAATATCTAAAGCGCCAAGGAAAGAGCGGCTTTTTTAATCTGGGAAATGAACGTGGGACGAGTGTAATTGAGGTGATACAGGCGGTAAAGAACGTGACGGGAAGAGAATTTGCGGTGATGTATGAAGACCGGCGACCCGGCGACCCGGCGATTCTGGTTGGAGGCTGCGGGAAGGCCAAACGTGTCCTTGGGTGGGAACCGGTGTATCCGGAGATTGAACAGATTGTTGCACATGCCTGGAATTGGAGTCAGAATGCGCAATTTTAAGGGAGGAGAAAATATGTATGACTATCTGATTGTGGGCGCAGGATTGTACGGCGCAGTTTTTGCACAGCAGAAGACGGAACAGGGATTCCGATGCCTGGTGATTGACCGGAGGAATCACATTGCCGGGAATATCTATTCTGAAAAAGTGGAGGGGATTGAAGTCCATCGATACGGTCCCCATATTTTCCATACTGCAAATGAAAAGGTGTGGAATTACGTCAACCGGTTTGCCGGCTTTAATCATTTCGTCTATTCACCTATAGCGAACTTCCGCGGCGAATTATACAATCTGCCGTTTAATATGAATACGTTTGTTAAGATGTGGGGGATACGAACTCCCGAAGAGGCGCAGGAGATGATTCAAAGGCAGGTTGCAGAAGCAGGGGTTTTGAATCCAAAGAACCTGGAGGAGCAGGCGATTTCGCTGGTTGGGACGGACATTTACGAAAAGCTTATCAAAGGTTATACAAAGAAGCAGTGGGGGCGTTCGTGCAGGGAGCTTCCGGCTTCCATTATTAAACGTCTTCCGGTACGTCTGACATTTGACAATAATTATTTCAACCATCCATACCAGGGAATCCCCAAGGGTGGTTATACGGAAATGGTGAGTAGAATGCTGGACGGCATTGAGGTAAGGCTTGGGATTGATTTCCTGGAGCAAAAAAAGGAGCTTGTAAAGCTGGCAGAAAAAATTGTGTATACAGGCATGGTTGACGCATATTTTGATTACCGGTTCGGGGAATTACAGTACCGGAGCCTGCGGTTTGAAACCGAAACTCTGGAAACGGAGAACTACCAGGGGGCAGCGGGCATGAACTATACGGATGATGCAGTTCCCTACACACGGATCATAGAGCACAAACATTTTACCTTTGGAGAGGGCAATCCGGGGAAGACAGTGGTTACGAAGGAATATCCCCAGGTGTGGAAGCCTGGAATGGAGGCTTATTATCCAATCGGGGATGACGTAAACCATGCATTATACCAAAAGTATAAAGAACTGGCAGAAAAAGAAGAGAATTTACAATTTGGCGGCCGGCTTGGGACATATCGATACATGGATATGGATCAGACGGTTGCGCAGGCAATGGAGGATGCAAGATGAGAGTGACAGTGGTGGGAACCGGCTATGTAGGGCTTGTGACCGGAACCTGTTTTGCGGAAATGGGAAATAATGTCTGGTGCGTAGATGTGGACAGGGAAAAGATTGAGAACCTGAAGAAGGGGATTGTTCCGATTTATGAGCCTGGGCTTACGGAGAAGGTTCATAAGAATTATGGGATGAAAAGCCTGCATTTCACAACGGACATCAGAGAGGCCTTAGAAGCCAGTGAGATCTGCTTTATCGCAGTTGGAACCCCTATGGGGGAGGATGGAAGCGCAGACCTGAGGTATGTGCTCTCTGTGGCGGAAAGTATTGGCAGGAACATGGAGAGGCGTATGTACATTGTGGACAAGTCTACGGTGCCGGTTGGGACGGCAGGTTTAGTCCGCCAGACAATCCAGGAAGAGCTTGACAGAAGGGGGAGCAGCCTGACCTTTGAGGTAATCTCCAACCCTGAATTTTTGAAGGAAGGAAATGCCGTTGCGGACTGTATGAAGCCGGATCGGATTGTGATAGGCGTGGACAGTGAGGATGCGGCAGATGTGATGCGGGAGCTGTATAAGCCCTATGTGATGAATACTGAGAGTTTTATTCTGATGGATACGGCAAGCGCAGAGATGACGAAGTATGCCGCCAATTCTATGCTTGCCACGAAGATCTCTTTTATCAATGAGATATCGAACATTTGCGAGAGGGTCGGGGCTGACGTGAATAAAGTCCGCCGGGGGATTGGGAGCGATCACCGAATTGGGTTTTCATTCATTTACCCGGGGTGCGGGTATGGGGGGAGCTGTTTCCCGAAAGATGTAAAAGCCTTGATTAAGACTGCAGGGGAGCAAGGGTATTATTCCAGGCTCTTGCAGTCGGTGGAGGATGTGAACAATGACCAGAAGAATGTGATTGTGGAGAAAGTGATAGGACGGTTTGGGGAGGAGCTTTCCGGCAGGACATTCGCAGTCTGGGGGCTTGCGTTTAAGCCTGACACGGACGATATGCGGGAATCGGCTGCGATATCTATCATTGACAGGCTGACCCGGGCAGGGGCAAAGGTGAAAGCCTATGACCCTAAGGCGGTAGAGGAGGCGAAAGGGTTTTATCTGAAAGACAATGTGGGGGTCAGTTATTGTGACAGCAAGTATGAAGCGCTGAAGGATTCGGACGCATTGATTCTGATAACGGAATGGAAGGAGTTCAGAAGTCCGGATTTCTATGAGATTAAGAAACTGCTGCGGACACCGGTGATTTTTGACGGAAGGAACCAATATGAACCCCGGAACGTCAAAAAATATGGGCTGGACTATTATCAGATTGGAGTAAGACCTGTTTTGCAGGAGAAATAGACAGATGGAATGGAGCTTAGGAAGGGGAGGAATGGGCATATGAAACGGATATTGGTAACAGGCGGCGCAGGATTTATTGGCTCTCACTTATGCAAGAGACTGGTGGAAGAGGGGAACGAAGTAATCTGCGCCGATAACCTTTTTACGGGGACTAAGCGGAACATCATGAAGCTTTTGGATTATGATAATTTTGAGTTTCTGCGGCATGATATTACGAAAGAATTGTTTGTGGAAGTGGATCAGATTTATAATTTAGCTTGTCCGGCAAGTCCGATACACTATCAATATAATCCGATTAAGACGATTAAGACATCTGTGATAGGAGCAGTTAATATGCTTGGATTAGCAAAGCGGGTACATGGACGTATTTTGCAGGCAAGCACCAGTGAGGTATATGGAAATCCGGAGGTTCATCCACAGCCGGAATCCTATTGGGGCAGTGTGAATCCAATCGGGATTCGTTCTTGTTATGACGAAGGCAAACGCACGGCAGAGACATTATTTTTTGATTATCATAGACAACATGGTGTGGACATAAAGATTATCCGTATTTTTAATACATATGGTCCGAATATGGATATGAAGGATGGCAGAGTTGTTTCGAATTTTATTGTCCAGGCGTTGAAGGGGCAGGATATTACCATATATGGAGATGGGAGTCAGACAAGAAGTTTCTGTTATGTGGATGATCTTGTGGAAGGCATGTATCGAATGATGAATAGTAGAGCGGGCTTCGCAGGACCTGTAAATTTGGGGAATCCCGGTGAATTTACGGTAAAAGAACTGGCGGAAAATATTATCTGCCTGACAGGAAGTAAATCTAAAATTATATATCAGCCCCTTCCTCAGGATGATCCGGTTAGGAGGAAGCCGGTAATAGAGCTTGCAGAAAGAGAACTGGATTGGAAACCGTCGATTCCGCTGGAAGAAGGATTGGAAAAGACTATAGCATATTTTCGGGACAAAATAGAAAGAATAGATGAGGAAAGCACGTTATGCATTTTGAACTGATGGCATCCATGATGTGTGCAGATTATGGGAATTTAGAAAAGGAAGTGAAGTCGCTGGAAGAAAGTGGAATTGATTCTTTCCATATAGATATCATGGACGGTCGATACGTCCCTAATTTTGCCATGTCCTTAAACGATATGCGTTACATAGCAAGAGCGACGGAGAAACCACTGGACGTCCACTTAATGATTGAACATCCGAATAACCGGATTCAACTATTTCTGGATAATCTGCGAAAGGGTGATACGGTCTATATCCATCCCGAAGCAGAATATCATCCGTCCACTACCCTGCAGAGTATCATCAATGTCGGAATGGTGCCGGGGATTGCTATCAACCCGGGCACGTCCATAGAGACCGTGATGGAGATGTTACGCATCGTCAAGAAGGTTCTCGTAATGTCTGTGAACCCAGGAAATGCGGGGCAGATGTACCTTCCATACGTAGGAAAGAAGATTGCGAAGCTTTTGTCTATGAAGGAAGACATGGATTTTGAAATCTACTGGGACGGGGCGTGTAGTTCGGAGAAGATTATGGAGTTTGCGCCTAAAGGTGTACAGGGATTCGTATTGGGGACGACGCTGTTATTTGGAAAGAAACAGGCTTATGGGACGACGCTGAGTAATATTCGAGAGTTGAAGTTTTAGGAATGTTTTTGTATCCATATACATTCACTTTCATTTCGGTTCTATCCTTTCGGTTTTCTGTTTTTGAACCGTTACTGTGGATTGTGATTCTAAAAATAGATTTCTCATTGAACCCACCCCTCAAAGTTGCTATACTGTCAATAACAGGAATTGTAACTTTATCATGCCAACCAGAGGGAGGGTTGTTTCATGGGAAATTATCTGAACAGTGCAGAGCCATTAACTGCTTTTACAGAAGTTTACAAAAGTCCATATTTTGTAGATAAATCAGGGATGATCAGTGAGATTATCCCAAGAATAGGAACTACTGAAAAATATATCTGCATTACAAGGCCTCGGCGTTTTGGGAAGTCGGTTATGGCCAATATGATCGGCGCTTTCTTTTCCAGGGGATATGATGCGGAAGATATCTTCGCGAATCTGCAGATAGCGGCTTCACCCTTTTATAAGGAACATATCAATCAACATCCGGTTATCGCTATTTCTTTCAACCGCCTTCCAAGACGGTGTAATAGTTATGAGCAGTATATCAGCCGCATTGAGCAGAATCTGATTGAGGATCTGGCGGAGAGTTATCCGCAGGTCAGGATAAGGCCGGATGATGCTGTATGGGATGTGTTGAAGAGGGTGTATCAGGCGGAGCCGGAGACGCGTTTTATCTTTGTTCTGGACGAATGGGATTTTATTTTTCACAGACATTTTGTGACAGATGAAGACAGGATGGAATACATTGACTTTCTGAGCAATCTGCTGAAGGATCAGCCGTATGTGGATCTCGCATATATGACGGGGATTCTTCCGATTGCCAAGTATTCCAGCGGGTCTGAGCTGAATATGTTTCTGGAATATACGATGGCGTCTGAGGAGATGTTTGGTGATATACTTGGATTTACAGAATCCGAGGTTGATCAGCTCTTTGACAGATTCCAGCTCAATCAAAGGAATCCGAAGATCACGCGCAGCGACCTGAAAATGTGGTATGATGGTTATTCCGCAAAATCAGGAAGCCATATTTATAATCCGCGTTCTATTGTCGCGGCTTTGACGAACAATAATCTGGGAAATTACTGGACCAGTTCCGGGCCATATGATGAAATATATTATTATATCGACCATAATACGGATGCGGTACGTGACAGCCTTGCCCTGATGGTGTCGGGAATTCCTGTCCGGGCAAATGTCCGCGAATATGCTGCAACTGCTATGAATCTTACCAGCAAGGATGAGATTTTATCGGCAATGACCGTTTATGGATTTTTGAGCTTTGAAAAGGGATGTGTCAGGATTCCGAACCGTGAACTGATGGAAAGGTTTGATGATATGCTGCAAAAGCAGCCTTCTCTGGGGTATGTACATCAGCTTGCGCGAGAATCGGAGAAGATGCTGCAGGCAACACTTAATGGTGATACGGCGATGATGTGTTCCGTATTAGAATTTGCACATAATACAGAGACACCGTTATTGAACTACAACAGCGAGACAGAACTGACGGCTATAGTGAACCTGATCTATCTGGCTGCACGTGATTCGTACCGCATCGAGCGGGAAGATAAGGCTGGAATCGGTTATGTAGATTTTATTTTCTATCCGGAGATCGATCGCAGAGCGGATGGGATTATTCTGGAATTGAAAGTGGATCATATAGTCGATGAGGCAATACAGCAGATTAAAGACAGGCGATACGCCTTGAACTTTGAAAAAATGATTGGCGGAATACCTCAATATACAGGGAGAGTCCTGGGGGTAGGAATTGCTTATGATAAAAAGAGCAAAGAGCATACCTGTAAGATCGAGGTGCTGCGCGAGGCGTTGGCGCCGTCGATGTAAAGTTGATCCCATCGATAGGTATTCCAACATACAGAAATCAACTAAAAAGGTGCATGGAACCCAGAGAGGGCTCCTTCTTTAACATGTCCTCAAACCGTTCCATGAGTTCCCGATTCGGAATGCTTACAAAGCCTTTCTCATAATTAAGGAAACCATAGACGACCATAGCGGAAAATATCTCATTACGGGTTGTCAGGTTCATGGATGTTGCGGCGTATTCTTGAATATTTGCTGGGACTGCAATCCCTGATACCATCAGCGCCAGATCCTTTCTTACAGCGGCAGTGTTATGTTTCACATAATAATAGATCTCATCATAAGGCCCGGAACTTGTCCAGTAATTTCCCAGATTGTTGTTGGTCAATGCGGCGACAATGGAACGGGGATTATAGACTTGTCTCCCGCTTTTGGTATGATAACCATTATACCACATCTGTAATCCATTCAGAGTAATGTGGGGAGTGCTGATCAGAGACTGATATCTGTCGAAGAGCGTATTGGTTTCTTCTTCTGTGAAACCGAAATATTCACCGAATCTTTCTTCGGAAGCCATGGTGTATTCATAGAACATATTCAATTCAGAACCACTGGAATATTTGGCGATCGGAAGTATACCAGTCATATATGCAAGTTCCACATAAGGCTGGTCTTTCAGCAGATTGCTCAGGAAATCAATGTAGCTGGCTTTGTCTCGATCAGTCACAAAGTCTCTATGGAAGATAAAATCCCATTCGTCTAAAACAAATATGAATTTTGTATCTTCTTCTTCTGATTCGAGAATATCATTCAAGATATCCCATACAGTGTCATCTTCAGTAAATTCAACTGCCGGATATGCTGTCTTTAAGTCACGCAGGAGACGTCTGGTGATTCGGCCAATATACTGATGGTAGGAGGTACAATTCGCAGGGAGCGAATTCAGGGCGATATAGATTACATTGTGCTGGTTAATATGCGCAGGATATCATTTGCGGGAGCTTACAGCCAGATGGTCGAAGATCGGGCGGGTGTTCCTGCCTTTCCCCAGGTAAGCTGCGATCATACTGGCTATCGTGGATTTGCCAAAGCGGCGGGGCCTGGTAATACAGATATATTTATTGCTCTTTCCCCTGAGGGTTGAATCTGTATTTTTTGAAGAATCCGTAAGTTCCTTTTGCTCAATGA
>Ga0137307_102929_pt1 | contig 10944 bp, 8 predicted proteins | sample NAcewD2O_March_2_FD_97180 | JGI IMG/M metagenome (GOLD analysis project Ga0137307, IMG submission 97180) | Mouse cecal microbial communities from Vienna, Austria - N-Acetylglucosamine amended D2O_March | ecosystem: Host-associated > Mammals > Digestive system > Large intestine > Cecum | place...
CTCCCATTTAACCAGTTCGTGTTTCGAAGTTTCATCACTGATAGCAATATAAGGCTTCATTGTTGCGTAATCGGCATGCCCTGTACACGACATTACCACGGACTGAGGAATGCCCAAACTGAGAGAAATGCAGACAAAAGTACGGCGAGCATCGTGACAAGAAATGGCTTCGTGCAACTTCATTACTTCTTCGATTCGATCATTGCCGCAGTAGGTCGTATCAATTACCTCTCTATCCAGTCCAACCATCTTGGCTGCCTCCTTTAGAAAGGAATTTAGCTTTTGTGACGATGGTACAGGAAATACATACTCTCCCGGTGTGGTAGCGGCATATCTCTCATAGATTCGGACTGCATGTCTTACCAAAGGAATTTTAAGCTTCCCTTTAGTTTTTTGAGAGTGCATGGTTATGACATTGTCTGCGACGGCAGCCTTTTTTAGGCTTTTAAGATCACTATAGCGAAGTGAAGTATAGCACATGAAGCAAAACAGATCTCTCGCTCGCGCCAGATATTGTTTAGTCTCAGGGAATACATAATTCTCAAAGCGTAGAACTTCCTCATACTTTAAATATATGACTGTTTTGACGGGGACTGCTAACTTTGATCGATATCCGAGTATGTCGTCCGAAACCGGATAGCCTTCTTCTTTAATCCAACGAAATAAGGTACGCAAACAGCGAAAGTACTTGGTTACGGTAGAGTTCTTATAACCTTGTTCTAGAAGCCACACCTTAAATCCATTTAGGAATTTCTTGTCAATAGCTGACAGTTTAAGACTCTGATGGTACGCTTTCATAAGATTATAAGCTTGATCATACTTATAGCGTGTTTTCGGTGCCCAGTTATTCTCTTGTCCATAGTTTAGGATAAAAGAATCAAATAATGCCGATAAAGAAGGCTCATTAATCTCAGCGTTAGTTTCAACTGATTCCAGCCGTTGCTGTATGAATTGTTCATTAAGGTACTCCTTTACCTCGGCTACTGTAGGAAGTTTCCCTCCAAGCTGAAATTTTTGGAATAAAATCTCAACCTTCTCTATCGCGCTTTCAATCCCATTGTTAATTGAGCGAGCAGAGTAGGTTTCACCATTTACCTCATGAATGGTGTTCCTAATGGCTCTCTGAGAATCTGAGTTCCACTTAGTACGGTCTGCCATTAAAGGAAGACCTATGCTTGATTCATTTTTACCTCCATTCCAGCGGACGCGCATGAACACACGACCATTGGGCTTAAGGAAAATTCTATAATTAAATTTAAGTTGCGTCATATCAGTGATTGATTATGCGCAAAATTATCAGGTATCAAATTGGGCCATTGGGAATTAACCCTATTTATTAGGACGGGGACTAACCTTGGTCTTTAGTCCCCTGAATCTGCCGTTCTCTGATCTATCACTGATTTTGCATGACAACTAAAACTGTCATAAATCAAAGAAAATCAGAAGCTTGCTATTCTATGATATTTCATGAGTGCGAGTCCGCCAATCCAAGTGGGACCACAACAAAGGCAATCAGACTGTTTCTGATTGCCTTTGTTGTGTTTGATAGATTGTGGTTGGAGGGACGATCGGTGACGATGGTGTTAAGGTTGGGAGAGGTAGCGGTGGATTTGGTCGATAAGGGTGTAGGTGTCGGTCATGCTGGTGAGGGGGGAGGTGTGGGGAGAGCCGTGGTCGACGAAGTCGGCGAAGGCTTTTATTTCGGATATGAATCCGTGTGAGTGAAGCTGGTTGCCGGAGATGAGCGGGCTGAAGTTGTTGCGTTCAGCCAGAATGTGGGTTTCAGGGGTAAACAGAGTGATTTTCTCCGTAGGTATCTTGAGTATGGTGCGTGGGTGAGGTTTGTAGGACAGCTGTTCCATCTGCCTGAGGAGGTATTCTCCATCCGGAGTGTTGACGCTGATGGTTTCTTCTGGGGAGGTCCATGAGTGGGCGGTGGACAATTCCATGATTCCTTTTATGGAGCCATGGGAAAGCAGCAGATGCAGTGTGACGGTGTTTTTTGTACGGATGGATTGGATGCCGGTGATCTTCGCAGGACCAAAGAGAAAGCATGCCGAGTCAATGGGGTGTATGAACAGGTCGGTGACGGGGTCGCCTTCGGGATATGCTCCTGTGCGATAGGCGATGGAGTAGCTTGCGTGGTGTACTTTTATCAGACGTTTTTTCAGTTTCAGAACCAATGGTGAATATCTTTTCTGCATGCCTGCCATTGTAAGGGCATTTCGGTCGGCCGCAATCAGATTCTGCAGTTGGCATAGTGTCAGGCATGGAGGTTTTTCGACAAACAGATGTTTGCCGGATTCTATTACGCGCATGCAAATATCATAGTGCGACTGCGGGGAGACGCACAGGAATACTCCTTTCACTTCGTCGTCGGCCAGCACGATGTCTAATTCTGTCGTGGCCGTGACTCCGAAGCGCCGTTCGATCAGAGGAAGTTTGCCGGGATTTTTGCAGCAGATGTATTTGAGCCGGATGCCAAGGTATTGCAGTGCGGGATAGAGGTTTTGCATGGCATGGCTGCCGACGCCTACAAAAGCGTAGCCGGCGGAATAGGAGGATTGCAGCATCCGGAGGTTGCGTTGCGACCGCCATCGCCGGATCAGGTTGTTGACAGGTCCGTTCATCTTTTGGTGATGTTTTTGAGGTGTTTGCGATAGGTCAGGCGGCTGTTTGAGCACCACTGGTATTTTCCATAGAATGTTTCTATTAGTTTTTTCGGCAGGAGTCTTTCTAAGTTGCGAAGCAGTATGATGTCGTATTTGCGGTGGAAGTTGATCCAGCATCCGTTGCACTCTTTTGAGTGACGGCATTGTGCGGCGGCGCTTTCATGAGAATTGAATATCCGGTCGAGCGGTTTTTTCTTGATGTTGCCGAGCATCAGTCCGAGATTCTGGCAGATAGGCACGTTGCCGTCTGGGTGGACCACCAGTGAGCTGAAGATGGAGTGACACCGCAGGCGCAGGTTGCCGGCCCTCCACTGGCCATAGAGAGCCACGAAGTCATAGTTTTCTTGAGTGTGGTGTATGTCGGACGGAATGGAGGTTGTGTAATCGACGGCTGAGGTCTGTAGCATTTCTGCCGTGGTATCGAAATATTCCATAGTGCCGTATATGCCGATACGGATGTCCAGACCGTATCTTCTTGCAATGTCTATCGTGTAGCTCATATCCTCGAAACTGTTGAACGGCGAAAGGCAGAACATCAGCGAGACAGGGATTTCTTCTTTCAGTGCTTCGATCACATGGATGACGCTGTCGTGTCCGTCCACACCGCGCATGGTCTTATACGTCTCCCGGCCGCCGTCGAGCGACAGATACAGACGTCGGGGACGATAGCGTCTGGCGAGGTCTATGATTTTCTGCGGCCACAGGCCGTTGGACAGCAGCGTGTAGTTAGGATGGTGCGTTTGAAACCACTCCATAATCTCTTTGGCCTGAGGGTGCAGCACGAACTCTCCGCCTTCAAGTCCTACGGTGGTGTGACGACTGACGCATCTGCTTGACATAAGGGCCACTATTTCGTCTTTAGACAGATCGTCGTGGGGTTTCTGCCAGATAGAGCAGTGCCGGCAACGCGACTGGCACCGGTTGGTGGCATAGATCATCAGTTGCGACAGCTTTTTGTGTCTGGGAAACAGGATATTCCTGGCCAGAAGTGAGCCGCTGCGGATATAATCCGATATTTTATACATGTCTTTGATCTTGGTGATTCATCTGTATAAAAGATGAACCGGTAGGTCAAAGACTGCATGTGCTTCGGGAGTTTATAGAGACTGGTCCTGTGTGCGCACTCGATGGAATGTGGTGAAGCGGTAGGGAGGGGTGGTATCTGTGGCGACGACATACGGTGTGGACTCGGTTTCAGTCCATGCGCCAGGGGGCACGGGCGGGAAGAATGTGTCGGCATCGGTGACGTCGGCGTCGATCTCTGTGAGGTCGAGCACGTCGGCCAGATGTATGGACTGCCGGTAGATTTCGCCGCCGCCTATGATGTATATGCGCCCGGTATCCGCACCGTCGCACATGGCCACCGCTTCACGGATGCTTCCTGCGGTCTCGATCCCGGGGCGGGAGTAGCCGCTGTCGCGCGTGACGACTATGTTGCGGCGGCCCGGCAGCGCTCCTTTGGGAAAGGATTCAAAGGTTTTGCGTCCCATGATTATCGGGTATCCCATGGTAAGGGATTTGAATCTCCGCAGGTCGGCCGAGATATGGAAAAGCAGGTCGCCGCAGCGTCCTATGGCCCCGTTGCGGGCCACGGCAGCTATTATATGGATTTCGGGCATTTTCAGTATCGGTGTTATTTGCCGGTGATTATCTGGCGTATGTCATGGAGTTTGTTGAGTGCGTCGATGGGTGTGAGACGGTCGATGTCGAGGTTGATTATCAGATCACGCACCTGAGTGAGCACCGGATCGTCGAGCTGGAAGAACGACAGTTGCATGCCGTCGGTGGAGGGTGCGGAACCGACATTTTCGTTGATCTTGCGGTCGCCGCGCAGGTTGGTCTCGAGCTGCTTCAGCACCTGGCCGGCGCGGTTGACTATCTCTTTAGGCATTCCGGCAAGTTTGGCCACATGTATGCCGAAACTGTGTTCGGATCCTCCGCGGGCAAGTTTGCGCAGAAACACCACCTTGCCGTCGATCTCTTTGACACTGACGTTGTAATTGACCACACGGGGGAATGTGGTTTCCATTTCGTTCAGTTCGTGATAGTGGGTGGCAAAGAGGGTCTTGGGGTGTGAGCATCCGTGTTCGTGAATGTATTCGACGATGGACCATGCGATGGATATGCCGTCGTAGGTGGATGTGCCGCGTCCGAGTTCATCGAAGAGTATGAGCGAGCGCTCGCTCATGTTGTTGAGAATGGATGCGGCTTCGTTCATCTCGACCATGAAGGTGGATTCGCCCAGCGAAATGTTGTCGGATGCGCCCACGCGGGTGAATACCTTGTCCACAACTCCGATACGGGCCGAATCGGCGGCTACGAAACATCCTATCTGCGCCATGAGTACGTTGAGGGCGGTTTGCCGCAGCAAGGCCGACTTACCGCTCATGTTCGGTCCGGTAATCATCATGATCTGCGACGAGGAGTTGTCGAGCGTCACCGAGTTTGATATATACGGCTCGCCCGGAGGCAGCTGGCGTTCTATCACGGGATGGCGCCCTTCGGTGATTTCCAGAGTGAGAGAGTCGTCGACCACGGGACGGGCATATTTGTGTTCCTGTGCCACCCGCGTGAATGACAGCAGGCAGTCCAGCCGCCCTGTCAGTGCCGCGTCCAGCTGGATTGCAGGAATGTATTCTGCCAGCTGCCCCACCAGTTCGTTGAACAGACGGGTTTCTATGACGGCTATCTTTTCCTGTGCTCCTAGTATCTTCTCCTCATATTCCTTCAGTTCTGGAGTGATGTAGCGTTCGGCATTGACCAGTGTCTGCTTTCTTATCCATTCCGGCGGCACTTTGTCTCTGTGGGTATTGGTCACTTCGATATAGTAGCCGAAAACGTTGTTGAAGGCTATCTTCAGCGATGGTATGCCAGTGGCTGCGATTTCGCGCTGCTGTATGCGCAGCAGATAGTCCTTGCCCTGATACGCGATTTCGCGCAGTTCGTCGAGTTCGGCGTCGACACCCGGGCGTATGACTGTGCCGCGGTTTACGGCCGCCGGGGCGTCATCGACTATTTCCCTGGCTATGCGGTCGCGTATAAGCGAGCATGGGTTGAGCTGTTCGCCGAACGAGCGCAGGGTATCCTGCACCGAGTTCTCGCATATATCTTTGATCGGGGCAATGGCCGACAGAGCATTGCGCAGCTGCACTACCTCGCGCGGCGAGATGCGTCCGACAGCCACTTTTGAGATCAGGCGCTCCAGATCGCCCACGTGCTCTATGGCGGCGCGAATGTCGTCGCGTTGGTCCGGGTGGCGGAAAAAGTGCTCAACGACGTCCAGACGCCGGTTTATTGCCTTGGGGTCTTTCAGTGGAAAGAGAATCCACCGCCGCATGAGCCGTGCCCCCATGGGGCTGACCGTGCGGTCGAGCACCGACAGAAGGCTTTTGCCTTCCGCCGTCATTGGTTCGATAAGCTCGAGGTTGCGCACGGTGAATTTGTCGAGCCGCACATAGCTGTCTTCTTCGATGCGTTTCACCGATGTGATGTGGCCTATCGATGTGTGCTGAGTGATGTCCAGATAATGGAGTATGGCTCCGGCTGCTATGATGGCCGCGCCGAGATCGTGGATTCCGAATCCTTTGAGCGATCCGGTCTGGAAATGCTTGAGCAGACGTCCCATGGCGGTGTCGGCCGTGAATATCCAGTCGTCAAGGTCAAATGTGAGGTATTTGGCCGTCAATTCGGCGTCGATGTCGGCGCGTCGGCCGCGTTCCACCAGCACTTCTTTCGGAGAGAAACTGCCGAGAAGTTTGTCGATGTGGCCAGGTGTTCCCTGGGCTACAAGAAATTCGCCTGTGGAAATGTCGAGAAATGCGGCTCCCCACAGCTTTTTGTCCATAATGTGTATGGCTGCGAGAAAATTGTTTTCGCGGTGGTCGAGGATATTGTCGTTGATGGATACTCCCGGAGTGACAAGCTCGGTGATTCCCCGTTTGACCAGCTTTCTTGTGGCTTTGGGGTCTTCAAGCTGCTCGCATATGGCCACACGCTTGCCGGCTCTGACCAGACGCGGCAGATAAGTGTCCAGGGCATGGTGTGGAAATCCGGCCAGTTCTACGCTCTGGGCGGTGCCGTTGGCCCGCCGCGTGAGTGTGATGCCGAGTATTTCCGATGCTATGATGGCGTCGTCGGAAAATGTTTCGTAGAAATCGCCTACGCGAAACAGAAGCACCGCGTCCGGGTGCTTCGATTTCATCTCCACATATTGTTTCATAAGAGGCGTTTCAACAAATTTTTTAGCCATCGTCGTCTGTATTCGGTCTAATGTTTATGATATTCTTTAGTGTTACAAAATTACTCAAATCGCAAGTTTCCCCCAAATTTCATCTGTATTTTATGCGATGAAGCGACGGGTGAGGGGAGTGAGACGCAATATGGCGGTAAGTATGGCAGCGCAGGTGAAGCTTGCGGCAGTCATACCTATTATGCGCAGGAACGTATTGACAGACTCTATGTCGAACAGATCGAAACTGATGTACACGAATATGAAGTGACACAGGTAGATGCCGAATGTCAGTTTCTCCGAGTATGTCCATGTTGCCGAAATTGCCCTCGTAGCCAAGCTGAGGGGCAAACAGCCGCAGATATGGCAGAAACAGTGTCACGCCCCAGATACGCAGCACCGCGCGCAGTTCGTTGCGTGACGCTGCGCGGAGCAATGGTGATATGAGCGGCATGATCAGATACAGTCCTATAAGCATGTATAGATACCATAGCGGCACAGTGTCGAAATTGAAATTTACGGCCATGAGCAATAATGTGCCGCCATACGTTGGAGATTGCTACGTCTGCTACTATCATTGTGACAGGAACGCTTACGTTTATAGTGTGCTGCATATTGGCAAAGGTGATGTCATTCATCCCATACAGCATGTATATTATCGGTTGAATTTTTAGAATCCGGAACCGGAATTCAAAATAGAGATCGGCCGCTGAAGAGTTTCGGCGGCCGATCATGTTATGGTGTGACGTTAGTGTAATAGAGATCAGCAGTATCCTTTGATGATGCCGCGGCGCGAGTTGCGCACGAACAGCAGGATCTCGTCGCGCTCTTTTGTCGCAGGCAATTCGGCTTCGATGCGCTCTATTGCACTGCTTACATTGAGGTTTGACTGGAAGATGTAGCGGTATGTCTCCTGAATTTCCCTGATTGTCTCGGAGGTGAATCCTCTGCGGCGCAGGCCGATGGAGTTGATGCCGGCGTATGCCAGCGGGTCGCGTCCTGCTTTGACATACGGCGGCACGTCTTTATTGACAAGTGATCCGCCCTGAAGCATCACGTGTGCGCCGATATGGCAGAACTGGTGCACGAGGGATCCACCGCCCACCACGGCGAAATCGTCGACAATCACTTCGCCGGCAAGCTGGCTGGAGTTGGCGATGATGACGTTGTTGCCCACGATAGTGTCGTGAGCCACGTGTGAATATGCCATTATAAGGCAGTTGGCGCCAACCACGGTCTGTCCTTTGGACGCCGTACCGCGGTTCACCGTCACGCATTCGCGTATCACGGTGTTGTCGCCGATGATGGCCAGAGTCTTTTCGCCGCGGAATTTCAGATCCTGCGGTATGCCGGCTATTACGGCTCCGGGGAAGATGGTGCAGTTGCGGCCTATGCGGGCGCCGTCCATGATGACGCTGTGGCTGCATAGGTGTGATCCTTCGCCGATCTCCACATCGGCGGCTATGGTGACAAACGGATCGATTACCACATTGTCGGCGATTTTGGCCGACGGGTGTATATATGCCAGAGGCTGAAGTGTTGACATTGCCGGTATTATTTGTTTTTTACTATTTGTGCCATAAACTCGCACTCGGTCACGATTCGTTCACCGACAAAGGCATATCCTTTCATCACGGCGCATCCGCGGCGCATTTCCGTCATGAACGACACGTGGAATATGAGAGTATCGCCAGGCACTACCTTCTGGCGGAATTTCACGTTGTCGATTTTCATGAAGTAAGTGGAGTATCTTTCTGGTTCGCTTACCGTGCTGAGCACCAGCAGTCCGCCGGTCTGGGCCATGGCTTCGACCATGAGCACTCCGGGCATCACGGGCTCCTGAGGAAAGTGTCCCTGGAAATAAGGCTCATTGCCGGTGACGTTTTTAACGCCTACGATATGCTTCTCGCCCATGTCGATGATTTTGTCGACAAGCAGGAAAGGATAGCGGTGGGGCAGCAGTTCGCGTATGCGGTTTATGTCCATCAGCGGCTCCACATTCGGATTGTAGACGGGAGCCTGAAGTTCCTGGCGCTTAAGTTCCTTGCGAATCTGTTTGGCAAGCGTTGTGTTAAGGCTGTGGCCCGGTCTGGTGGCTATCACTTTGCCTTTGAGCGGACGGCCAATGAGCGCGAGATCGCCGAGCACATCGAGGAGTTTGTGGCGCGCGGGTTCGTTGTCGTGCTGGAGCGGACGTTCGTTGAGATAGCCGAACGCTTCCACGTTTTTATGGGGCGAATTGACCAGATCGGCTATGCGGTCGAGTTCGGTCTGTTCCATGGGAGAGTCGTAGATGACAATGGCGTTTTCCAGATCTCCGCCCTTGATGAGGTTGTTTTTGACCAGAGGTTCGATCTCGCGAACGAACACAAAAGTGCGGCTCGGTGCTATTTCGGCGGCGAAATCAGAGAGGTTGTCGAGTGATGCGAACTGGTTGGGAAGCACCGGAGAGTCGAAGGCCACCATGGTGTCGATAGAGAATTCGTCGTCGGGAAGCACCACGATGGATGATCCGGTAGTGTCGTCGCGCACTTCGATTTTCTGCTTGACAACGTAGTAGTCCTTTTCGGAATCCTGTTCCACGGTGCCTACACGGAGAATTTCGTTGGCGTAGTCACTGGCCGATCCGTCGAGTATCGGCATTTCGGGTCCGTTGACTTTTATCAGGCAGTTGTCCACCCCGGCGGCATAGAGAGCGGCCAGAGAGTGTTCGATCGTGCTGATATGCACATCGCCGCGTCCGATTACAGTGCCGCGGGTTGTTGCTTTCACGTTTTCCGCCAGAGCGTCGATAATCGGCTCGCCTTCCACATCAACGCGCTGGAATTTATAGCCGTGATTGTCGGGCGCGGGCAGAAATTCCGCGGTAATGTCAAGTCCGGAGTGCAAGCCCTTTCCTTTCAGGGAGAAACCTTCTTTCAGGGTGGTCTGCTTCATATTTTCCTGTGATTATTTTGAAGATTGATTTTTTAATTCTTTTTCGATTTCCTTTACTCGGGCGAAAATGTCGCCGAGACGGTTGTTGTAGGCTGATATACGCATGAATTTACGGGCATCCACGGCTGGGGTGCCCATAAGGGTGTTGCCGTCGGCTATCGAGGCGTGCACTCCAGACTGGGCGCCGAGACTCACGTGGTCGCCTATCTTTATGTGGCCTGCAATTCCCACCTGTCCGCCTATCATGCAGCCGGAGCCTATTTTGGCCGATCCGGCCACTCCGGCCTGAGCAGCCATGACTGTGTCTGTCCCGACTTCCACATTATGGGCTATCTGTATGAGATTGTCGAGTTTGCTGCCGCGTCCTACTACAGTGGCACCCATGGTTGCCCGGTCGATAGTGGTGTTTGCGCCGATTTCCACGTCATCAGCTATTTCCACACATCCCATCTGAGGGATTTTGCTGTATGTACCGTCGGCCATCGGGGCGAATCCGAAGCCGTCGGCACCGATCACGGCTCCGGCATGGATTATGCAGCGCGCTCCTATGCGGCATCCGTGGTATATTTTAGCTCCTGGATAGATGATGGTGCCTTCTCCGATGGTCACGCCCGGGCCTATGTAGGCCTGCGGGTGTATCTGTACGCCTGCGCCAAGGGATGTCCCCGCGCCCACGTATGCAAACGCGCCAATATAGGCGTCGGCCGGCACTGCTACGCCTTCAGCCACAAAACTTGGCTGCTCTGTGATGCCGCTGAGTCTGGGGCGGCTGAGTTCATCGGTCATTCTCATAAGCATGGCCAGAGTGGAGTAGGGGTCGGCTACACGGATCAATGTGGCGTTTACAGGCTGTTCGGGCTTGAAATCGTTGCCGATCAGTATCACGCCGGCTTCTGTGGAGTATAGATGATGGGCGTATTTGAGATTTGCCAGAAAAGACAGATCATGTGGACCCGCCTCTTCGATTTTTGCGAATGTGCCGACTTTGCGCTGAGCGTCACCTTCCACGGTGCCGCCAACGAGCTCGGCTATCTGTTGTGCGGAAAATTCCATAGATTGGTTCAAAATTTAAGTGCAAAGTTAGCAAAAAAATGTGAAACCTATTTT
>Ga0137307_102841_pt1 | contig 10941 bp, 3 predicted proteins | sample NAcewD2O_March_2_FD_97180 | JGI IMG/M metagenome (GOLD analysis project Ga0137307, IMG submission 97180) | Mouse cecal microbial communities from Vienna, Austria - N-Acetylglucosamine amended D2O_March | ecosystem: Host-associated > Mammals > Digestive system > Large intestine > Cecum | place...
ATATTGCCTTAACAACCGACATTCTTCGGAATTCGGTGGAGATACCATAAATCTTCTACCAAAATAAATCGGAATCTTACCCCCGTCCTGATTACATTCCTCTACAAGTTCCTGCCATTTTTCAAAAAATTCCTGCATTTCCGAACGAACATCTTCAATATCATCTTTTAGCTGATTTTCCGAACGGGCATTAATGCTTTTTATACGATTCAAAACAAATTCTTGAATCTCGGATATGGATTTTTCCAAATCACCCATATCAAACTTTTGAGCATCTTTGTCGTCCTTCCATTCTTCTTTTTGCCTTATCATGGCTGTAAGAACGGCATGCAATGCCCGTTCGCGCGCCGGTTTTGAAAACGGTGTAGCCCCCGTCGGTTCAACAAATCGATAAAACGATTCATGATAAGAACGAAATCTTTCATAATGTGACCGATCTCTGCTCTTGGTTGCATCATACTGTATAAAACACAATCCCGGGAAAGAACGTCCTACCCGACTGGATGCCTGTATATATTCACTGGTTAATTTAGGCTGCCCAACCATAAGCATTACATTAAGTCTTGCCACGTCAATTCCGACCGAAATCATATTCGTTGCCAGCAAAACACTTGAAGCATATTGCTTTGCTTCCATATTCTCCTTGGAGTACTCAATCTTCTCCAATTTATCCAATGTTTCGTTTAATTCGGTAGTCGATACTCTGCTTGTCAACTCATCTGCCCTGACAATAAGGCGTCTTGTGGTAAACATTCTATTAGCGGTTCTGATAATGAAATCTTTTACGTCATCATCTACTAATGTAGATGCTTTTCCTAAGTCCTTCAAACTATTAAAATAAACCGTCAATGTCCAAAATTTATCTTTTATTTCATCCGGCAAATCCATTGTATATGCATTCTGCATTAAAGCCGCCATCATACGAATTTCAGTCATCGCTTTTGTTTTTCCAGAAGGCATAATACCAATATACTTTCTTCCGTAGATTCCTTTTTCGTAATCAATTGTTGATTCTCGTGCAAAAAAGGAATCCTCGGCATCTAATCCGGGTGCAGGAAACTGTACCACTTCCCTATTATACAACACGGAGCATTGCTCCTTTGCCCTCCTAATCGTAGCCGTAGAAGCAATAATTTTGGGATAAACTCCCTTTTGACCGCAAATTCCGTCAACGGCAGTTTCGTATATGCCTACAACCGTACCAAGCGCCCCTGATATAAGGTGAAGTTCGTCTTGAATAATCAATTCCGGCGCCCTGTTGTTGCTTCCTATACCAAAGAAAGCACCTATCCGCCCGTCCCACGGCATCATCGCAAACTTATCAACCGTACCGAATAAGAGCGTAGGCGGATTACGGTATAGTTCGTCATCTATAATTTGAATAGGGAGTTTATTTGTAAAATCACAATCCTCTTGCGGACAAAACATATAAAAATGTTTCCCGCTTCCCATATTATACCCCCATTCACCGACCAATTTATTGTTTCTGTCATCCTTTACCATTTTCGTCCCGCACCAAGGACATTTTAAAACCTGAAACTTATTATGTCTTTCTTTTTCACTACGCACATAATAATGTTTACTGACATTTTTCAGCTTCTCTAAATGGTAACTTGCAGAATTCTTACCTTCATTCCTATTCGGAATATGCGTTCCGCCAATCCATAAGCCAATTGAAATAGGTTCCTTCCCTAATGAATATATCGGATATTTTCGATGCTTTTTTTCACATTGTTGTCTGATATATTCACATGCACATATCAGTGTCGCCGCGCGTGTGAATTGTTGTGCCGCCAAAAGCCGTAACGTATATCTCATAATTACGGTTGTTCCGGCCGATTCCTTAGAATGAGTCAACCGTCTATAGAATATCGCAAAAGCGGTCAACCCTAAATATGCTTCCGTTTTGCCGCCACCGGTAGGAAACCATATCAAATCAACAATATTACGTTCCGGCGACTCATCATAGACAATAGAATTGATATCCATTAGCAAAAACGCAATCTGAAACGGTCTCCAACGGCAACTTGCATCATCTTCTTTATGATAATCCACATTGCGAAGCCAATCCGAAATTTCTTCGTCTCCCGGATATCGATCCGCACTCTTCTTCGCCATATCCGATTGCATCGTGATATGTACTCGTTGCATGAACATTGCCCTGTTTGCTAAAAGGAACGCTTTATATGCGGTTTCATTTTCTTTCAAAGTTTTAATGCCAGCATACATCCTTTCATATGCCCACCTGCATTCCTCAATATTCTTTGAAGCCGCCGAAATATATTTAATATCAAGCAAAGAAGCCGTCTTTTCTAAATCAACTACCCAACTTTTATATAAATCCACCAAACTATACATAGAGGAAATCTTGGTATCTTTATCTATAGAATTTAAATCCGACAAATATTTCATTGACAGTTCATTATTTGTTATTACCCTATTCTTCGGAAGAGAAAAATTCATGGTCGGAATTTCTTCTATAGGGAAAAAATCATTCCAGACACTGCCTTTACCCTGCTCGTCAATATCCCAGTCTACCGAAGTACCAAGTCCCGTACCGTATATTTTTTTGTGGCGGTAAAGAAGTTCAAGAGAGCATTCTTCTTCATCCATCAAATGAATATCCGGATTGGGATTGCTCTCAACAAAAGAAAAACAATTATTATGAGTATTAATCTCAATACGCGATTGAAATATGCAATGGTTGGCTTTCGCCGGAACTTCTTCAAGTTCGTTTACAAGCATAACCGTAACTGACCATATGTCATCCGATACCTTCGTTCGTAAAGCAACCATTTTTGCACTTGTTCCGTCAAGTTCTCTATTTGATTCATCATCAACGTATTCCCCTTTTGAAAAATCCAATATAAACTCCGAAATTTCATGCGGAACACGGACATATCCAGCATTGCAATAATCCACAAATCTATATGCTATTTGCTTCAAAATCTGATACTCGTTTTCGGGAATAGTATCTTTCTCGAAGATATCTCTGACTTCCTTTGCTTTGATTTGAGTCAAAAGTTTCATTGTCCCCGTATTCTTATCAAAAGACATTTTATGTGCAAGTTCCGACGGAACAGCATAATTTTCAGGATCGGCAGGAGTATACGGTATTGCACAATCCGTTATTAACGCCTTTCTATACGTTGCAAACGTTACTTTTCCCTTTATAATATCTGCATTTCCCTTTATAAGAAATGTAATACCCATTGATGACGGCATATACTGCATGGACATGCCAATCTCTTCATCCAGATTTTCATCTGCCGTTTCGTCAAATTCAGACACATGTTTACAGGATTCTTGCACCGGTTCTGTTTGGATCTCAGCCTCCGCATCAGATTCTTCTTTATCGGTACTCCCGTCTGCTTCCGGTAAAGGCACCGTTTCATCGTTATCCTGATTCATTTGATTTCCCTGCGGAAAAAGTATCCCCACGGAATAACGGCTTGTCGGTGTGCTGGAAATCAGTTCATGTTCAATATCTGGCAGAGAAAATTCCGATCCCGGTCCAAGCAGTTCCGATTTGATAATTTTAATATACTCTTCTCGTGCATCAATCAATTGTTTTCTGATTTCACTTTCGTTCACATCAATACCTCCGCTTCTGTAATCGGCTTATTAACCAAGTTAATATTTACATTTGTACTTTCATGCAATTCTATAATATCTTCTAATTCCAGCGTTTCCGAAAGATTATCCACATTATTATATACGACTTCCAGCACACTTCCTTCTTGCGGAATATGCCCGCTCAATTTATTGTTAATTGCCTTACCGATAAGATCAAGGATTTTCCTACGTTCACGCCTAACGACTCGGCAAGCCTCAAAGTATCCGACAATATCACTCAAAATCTTCCTGTCTTGAGTAACTCGAGCAATATATCCCATGGTCTCTACATCTCTGGGACCCACAATATGACTGTCCTCTACTAACCATAAACGAATCGTAGCCTCTTGTAATGAGCTTCCTGCCCTACGCATTTTTTTTGCAATATCAGAATATGTATAATCCCCCTGAGTCTTATATCCCCTTAATGCATCTTTCCAATATTCGGCCTTTTCAGAAGCCTCTATTACTTTTGTACCCAGTTTCCCCGTATCAAGTAGTTTTTCATAAATGAAGTCTACAATATTTTTGGTATAGTCATCCCTTCTTGTAAATACCAAAAAGTCCCCCGGTAACAGCTTATCCACTGCCTTCTCCGTAACACTTCCTGCTTCATAATCAAACACAACCGCCGCATAATATTTTGAGAAAAAAATTCGTTCACCTGTCACGAATACGCCTACATGCTTAACTTCCGAAAGAGGGGAATTGCTATTGGAAACAAGCCCGCTCTCTACAAATTTACCGATATCCAGAACATTCAACTTTTCAATATATTCCTCTAAATCCGAAAATTTTTGAACGGTAATTTCCTCTTCTTTATCTGCATATAAGTCCTCTGAATTCTCTTCACTATATCTGATTCCACAAATCTTAGAATTCAATCTTTTCTCGGATTTATCTTTTTTCTTCTTTCGATATCCAAACGATTTATTTTCACATTCATACAACAAAGTATCAATATTTTTTGCAGAATGACATTGTAACGGATTAAACTTTTTACCGCTTATGTCTCCGACAACAAGAATCGATTCATATTCATGAGCGGCATCAAAACGATTCGCCGTAACACATATAACACCATCATCATTATCTTTCAAAACACCTGTCATAACCAGCATCTCTGCATAATAAGCCTTTGGTACAACTATTGCAATTTTTCCACTGTGTTTTGCCAAATATTCTTTTATTGCCAATGCTTTCGGAGATTGATCCATAAACTCATAATATTTTTCTTCTATATCGTTTATCACGGTAATGCACAGTTCTTCTACTACACCGGCTTTCTCGGCAATATCCCATAATTTATCAATACGCTCTTTCGGAGACAAAACAGTAGCACCAATCTTTAAATTTGTAACTAAATTTTCCATCTGGCGCATCGAAAATACAGATGTAGTTAATAAATTCAATAGTCCATGTGCAGACAATATAAATTCGTTTTTCTGTTCGCTAATCCAATTAGATTGCTTAATCAAAAGCAGTGTATCCTTAATCCTACGATATTCATCCCAAGTCCACCCACCAGAGACAAGAATCGATGAAACCGTATTATTAACAATATTATCAATCTGCTTTTCTAACTCTACCGTAAATGGATTAGCACATTTAATCTCTCCTGTACTTTTTGATAAATAACCTTTCGTACAGGCAAATATGTTCGCTTCCTCATACATGTCTAAAATACGGTCACTTGTATCAACATTAAGAAGCGAAGTAATATGTACAAAACGAAGAGATTTTCTTCTTAACAAATCGTCTAACTCGGAACTGTTTTCCGTTAAAGAATGTATTCCGTTGACAAGCAATCCTACCACCTTGTTTCCGTATTTATCAAGAACAAGATCTCTTGCAACAGACATTTTTCCTGCTATTTTAAGAACCGGAGCAGCTTTTGTCGGATTAGTCCCGAATTGTATTTCTTCCTGTCCTGTATAATACGCCGCCGGTACAATGTCGAGCAATCCTATTCGATTTTTCTCCCCATATACAATGCTCAAATGCTTACATATTTCCGAAAAGTCTCCCCTATTAGATACAATAACTACCGCTACATTAATCAAACTTGGGACATCCGCAATAGGTATATCAAAAATATGAGATAAAAATTCCTCACGATTTGTTTTTGACTTACGCACACCTCTTCCGTCAGTACGCAAAGATGTTCCATAATACGGTTTTACCAAATGTTTATTGCGCATAAAGGGTACTTTCCGTATAAATTCTCCGTTTTTACCTTTTGCATCCTGTACAAGAACCATATACTTGGTTCCGTTACTGTCTTCTAATCCTTTCCAACGATATCTTTTATTTTCATACATTACCATATCACCGATTTGAAGTCGGGAAATAATATCATCATTTGTCCAAAGATTATAAGACAAACACCCTAATGTAACGGCCACAACCGATATTATATCAAAACAAATCGACCCTGTATGCAATGCGAAATTCACAGAATGAGTTTCACCAGCGAAAACATTATCAAAAAATTCGATATAACGTTCTATAATATTTTCTTTTGAAATCAGCGCATCTTCATAATAAATATTACATTTATCAAGCATAACACTTATAAGATTATTAGCCGTCATATAGATACACTCCTGCCTAATTATTTTCCATTAGCATATCAATGCACTCCAGAATAAACAAAGCCATTTCTTCAACCACAGGAATTGTAACGGAATTACCCAATTGCTTATATTTTTGTAGATCCGGTATATCTTCTGGAAATGAAAAGCCGTCATTCCCGTTACCGTCCATAAACGCATAATTTACAAATCCCTGCAATTTCCCCCATTCCGTCGGAGTCATGACGCGAATTCCCTTATTATTTAACGGAGTTTTTTTCCCTTTAATTTCCATTCCCGCAATTCCTTCCTGCGGATCAAAAATCAGATTTCTTTCACGTCCGGAACCACCGGTTGCCAGCAATGTATTTGCAACCGGTTTTTCTACATTCGGTTCATTTACAATTCGATAACCAAATCCGTACCCTTTGTCTTCTTGTCTGGCTCTGTGCCTAATAAGTGTATCTAAATATCCGGATGCCATATAATATTTTGCATCCACATTATGTTCCAGCAAATCATTCAAGTTATCATATAATTGTTTTTCTCTGGATTTCGGTAATTCTTTCGGCAAATTCAGAAGCTGCTCTTTCCCGAACCTCTCCGTATCGAAACCGATTAAATAAGTTCTGGGACGATTCTGGGGCACACCAAAATCACGAGAATTCCTAACAAAATCTTTGGGCTTATACAACGGCATCCCATCTTCCGATAGTTCAACCCCTATAATATGATATCCCAGTTTGATTTCTAATGTTCCGATAATTTTTTTAAATGTCTCACCTTTGTTATGTGTCACAAGTCTATCAACATTTTCCAGAAAAAAGGCTACCGGACGAGTCCGTTCAATAATATCGGCAATATGAAAAAATATCTTTCCTTTTTCTTCATTTTCAAATCCTTCCTGAAGTCCGACTCTGCTAAAAGTCTGACAAGGAAAGCCCGCAAGTAAAATATCATATTCCGTTTGCCCTATAAGAGTTTTGAATTCTTCGCTGGTCAAATCATGTTTAGGATTGTCTCCGAACAAATGCTCATAGGTCTTACATGCGCACTTGTCTATCTCTGCCGATAACACATTGGTAAATCTTCCCGTCAACTCAAATCCGCGTCGTATACCGCCTATACCTGCACATAAATCAATTGTTTTATATGGTGCAACCGGTAATACACGTAATTCATCTATGATTACGGACATACAGTAATCCAACTCTTTCTTTATCTCATGCCCCCAAAACCTTAGCACTACCCAACCTTCTTGCTGCAATCTTTCGGTCACATCATTATCACGCTTCATATTTCTTTCAATTCTAGCTATCCAAAATTCTTGATCGCTCTTTATTTCTTCACGGGCATATTCCCAATTATACCCATGCCAGAAGTCTCCGTCACAAAAAACAGCAATCTTTCTGGCTGGAAACGTGATGTCCGGTTTCCCGAATACTAATTTATCGTTTCTTTTAAAAGTTGTTATTCCATAGCGAACCAGTTCCGTGCAAAGAGCACTTTCAAGTGCTGTATCTTTATTTCGCACTCGACTCATATTATACTTAATTTCTTCCTTGGTTTTTTGGCGAGCCATTGCGCATCACCTCACTTCTTAGTTTCTATATTATCAAAATTTCATCTTCGACAAATTCCACTACATCACCAATACTACATTAAAGCAATTTGCATATTTCGTCTAAACTCCCCACAGAAACAGGTTGATTTTTTACCAAATGCTCTGGAACATTTCATGTTATTCCAGCTTTATATATCATTTCAGTTCTAAGCGCATTTTTATCAATAAGATTTCCACAAAGTTTATTATAGCCTACAGCCATTTAAAAGTCCCCAACATCAAGCAATTTGGTATAAAAATACATTATACAGCTTATCATACCTCCCCTTATAACGCAACCACAGTTCGCGAAATAGCAAGCTTTCAATTCCTTTGATAATTAATTCATAATGGTTCAGAATGCCTTCGACACATAACTTTACTATAATGGCATAAACCTTCTTCCCTACTTCCCCACCTTCACCGCCTCCCGCAGCGAAAACGAATACAAATACTTCTCCTCCACCTTCATATCCCAGACCGCCTCCAACGCTTTCGCATACAAATCCAACTGCGCCTGATACATATCGCAAAGCTGCTTCCCGTCCTTCACCCGATCCGTCTTATAATCGAGCAGAATAATATGATTCCCTTCCATCCAAAATACATCAATAATTCCCTGCACCAGAATCAGCTCCTCTTCCGGCATTCCAAGCACAAATGGTTTTTCCCGGTAAAGCAGCCCCGCTTCTGCCGCCCTGCGCATCCTTCGTCCCACGTCAGAACGCAGAAATTCTGCAATCTGCCGCGGATTCACCAAATCCGCCATCTCCTTTGTTACCTGTTCACTGGCTAACATCTGCTTCATCTGTTCTTCTACATCTGCTAACAGGCTCTCATTGCTCACCGCCGTAAAATCCAGACATTCCAGAACACGATGCACAGCGGTTCCCCGCAATGCGCCCTGACTGATTTCTTCCCGCTTTGCCGTTTCGTCCACAAATGCAGGAATATACGGAATGACAGGCTTTTCGAGGAACACCGGAACCGTATCTAGCTCCTCTGCCTGTGCATATTCCCGCATGGCGCGGTGCTTTAACTCCGAGACGGAATATTTCATCTGTAAATCCACCGTATTCTGATAAGGGTATACATAGGACAGCCGCTCTTCTACCAGAGATATCATTTCCTCCGAAGGCTGCTCCCAATCAGACGCCGTTTCTTCCTCCATTAGCCGCTCTTCGGTCTGCTGCCTTGCCTCCTGCCAGACCATATCGGCTACTGAAATCTGCTGTATGAGATAAGCGTCTCCATAGCTGACCAATGCCGGCAATACCCAGTCCAGATAACTGTTTGCCCCTGCAAGGTCTGCAAAGCCAATCTTCTTCGCATCCTGATTTGTCACCCGGTAACCGGCAAGCTTCTCATCTGCTTTATCTAAGACTCCGGTCAATATCAGCTTTTCCTTCGCTCTTGTGAGCGCCACATACAGGATCCGAAGCTCTTCTCCAAGATTTTCCAATTCTCCCTGATTTGCCAGGATCCGTCTGGTCAAGGTCGGCATTTTTATATGCCGTTTCATATCCACCTCTTCCAATCCTATGCCAAGCTCATGGTGGAGAATCATGCGGCTCCTGCTGTCCTGCCTGTTAAATTGTTTTCCAAGCCCGCTTACAAACACTACAGGAAATTCCAGCCCCTTGCTCTTATGGATACTCATAATCCGAACAGCATCCTCATTCTCGCTGACAAGGTCTGCCTCCCCGTAATCCACATCGTATTTCTGCAGTTCATCCATGTAACGGATGAAATGAAATAATCCGCGGTAACTGGTTCCCTCATAAGCAATTGCCCGCTCTACCAGCATAGCGACATTTGCCTGACGCTGTTTTCCTCCCGGCATGGCGGCTACAATCTTATCATATCCGGTGGCGTCTAAGACTTCCAAGAGCAGTTCATGAATCGGACGGTCTGAAATCTCTTTCCTAAGATTCTGATAAATCTCATAAAACGCTGCAGCCTTTTCTGCCAGCTCTCCCGCAAAGATTTCCTCCCTGATGCCATCAAAAAAAGCTTCGCTAAAGGATTTCTCCCGATCCGTGACCCGTATCTGCGCCAGTTCCTCATCGGAAAATCCGCCAATCGGAGATTTCAGCACTGCTGCCAGCGGAATATCCTGAAACGGATTATCCAGTATCCGAAGGTAGCTCAATATGATCTGCACCTCAAGCGCCGAAAAATATCCAGTCTTTGAAGTGGTATGCGCCGGTATTCCGGCTTCCATCAGAACCTTTGTAAATGTATCGCCATATACGCTAAGGCTCCTCAGCAGCAGGACAATGTCACCATACCTAAGACGCCTCAGCTCTCCGGTCTTTTCATCCGTCACAAGCTGCCGCTCCATCAGCGTCTTAATTTTAGACGCAATCATCATGGCTTCCAGCGTCACCTTATCCCCATGCTCCAGCTCGGATAACAGTTCCTCCTTGCCGTCCGCTACCAAAATCTCCGGCGCAAACATCTCTCTTCCCGCCAAGCCGGAAGCCGCCTGAACGGAATCCATAATGGAACCGGCGGCATTCATGTCAGATACCGCTTCCGGATAAGACGCTCCCGGATACAATGCCGCCGCGTCGTCATATTCCACATTTCCGAGGCTTCGTTTCATGATTTTCTTGAAAATATCGTTGGTAATCTGCAATACCTCATTCCGGCTTCGGAAATTCTTATGCAAATCCACCCGCTGATTCTCACTGTCCTCTGTCGTATAGGCGTCGAATTTCTCCATGAACAGCTCTGGTCTTGCAAGCCGGAACCGATAAATACTCTGTTTTACATCCCCTACCATGAAAATATTGTTTTCCCCCGCCTGCTCACGGGAAATTGCGCGCAGAATTGTCTCCTGCACATAATTGCTGTCCTGATACTCGTCAATCATAATCTCCGCATAGGCGTTTTGAAATTCCTGCGCCGTAGCAGTCGGCTGCTTTGTCTCCCGATCCACTAAAATTTCCAGTGCAAAATGCTCCAAGTCCCCGAAGTCCACAATATTCTTCTCGCGTTTCCGCATGGAAAGCCGCTCCATAAAAAGGCAGGTAACAGAAACCAAGGTATGTACCAGTCCATGCAGACGTTTTGTCTGCGCCAGATGGCTCTCCATATCGGCAAAAAAGAATTTCTTCTGGATAGAATCAATCGCATTCTTCCAAG
>Ga0137307_102931_pt1 | contig 10939 bp, 11 predicted proteins | sample NAcewD2O_March_2_FD_97180 | JGI IMG/M metagenome (GOLD analysis project Ga0137307, IMG submission 97180) | Mouse cecal microbial communities from Vienna, Austria - N-Acetylglucosamine amended D2O_March | ecosystem: Host-associated > Mammals > Digestive system > Large intestine > Cecum | place...
ACGAAGATGACGATGCGATCTGGAGCCTTCTCCTGGCATCAGGATATCTGAAGGTGGATGAGGTCAGACAGGAATGCGAGGAGGATGAGATCCGATATCTTCTTTCTCTTACGAATCTCGAAGTGAAAAAGGAATTCCGGAGGATGATCAGGAGATGGTTTAAAAATACTTCCACACGCTATAATGACTTTGTGAAAGCGCTGCTTGCTGATGAAGTGGATTACATGAATCAATATATGAATCAGGTTGCGCTTAAGACCTTTAGCAGTTTTGACGCCGGACGGAAGCCTTCTGAAGAGACAGAACCGGAGAGGTTTTACCATGGCTTTGTCCTTGGGCTGATGACTGACCTTGCAGATCAGTACCGGATCACCTCCAACAGGGAGAGCGGTCTGGGGAGATATGACGTGATTATGGAGCCTTTGGATAGTCGGCACAATGCTGTCGTAATGGAATTTAAAGTGTTTCACCCGGCCAAAGAAAAGGAGCTGGCTGAAACGGTAAAAAATGCACTTCAGCAGATAAGGGATAAAGAATATGATACAGAGCTGACAGCAAGAGGGATACCAGGAGAGAGGATCCGGCATTATGGGTTTGCATTTAAGGGGAAACAGGTTTTAATCGGATAAAAATAAACAGAGGAGCGGCTATGGCTGTACAGAACAATAAAAAAAGAATCCTGTGTCTCATGGAGATTCTGCTGCATCAGACAGATGAAGATCATATTTTGAATGCCAGTGATCTGGCAGAGATTTTAAAAAATAAATATGGAATTGAGGCGGACCGCAGGACGATTTACACCGAAGTAGCCGTATTGCAGGATTTTGGACTGGATGTCGTGCAGGTCAGAGGGAAGACGAAAGGATACTATATAGGCAGCAGGGATTTTGAATTTGCCGAGGTGAAGCTTCTTGTGGATACCGTGCAGTCATCAAAGTTCATTACAGAAAAAAAGTCCAGGGAGCTGATCGGGAAGCTGGAGCAGCTATGCAGTGAAAGTCAGGCAAAACAATTAAATCCCCAGGTAGTTGTGACAAACAGACCAAAAACAGAGAATGAAACCATTTACTATAATGTTGACAGGATTCATACAGCGATTTCGGGCAACAGGCAGATTTCCTTCCAGTATACGGAATGGACTGCGCCGAAGAAGCAGAGGCTGAGAAAAGACGGAGCCCTGTATGTGATCAGTCCGCTCTGGATGCTTCCGGATGATGACTGCTATTATATGATTGGCTACGATGACAGTGCAGAACAGATTAAGCACTACCGGGTAGATAAGATGAGGCATATCGAAATCACCGCAAGCCCCCGGAAGGGTGAAGAGTATTTAAAAAGCTTTAATCTCGCCGAGTTTGCAAAAAAGACATTTAATATGTATGCAGGGAAGGATGGGGAGATTACATTTTATTGTAAGAATGAGGCGGCAGGGATTATGATGGACCGCTTCGGAAATGATATCTGGACTTTTCCGGATAAAGAAGGATACTTCAAAGCAAAAGTTACAGTGACAGTCAGCGACCAGTTTTTTGGATGGATGGCAGGTCTTGGAAAGCTGATTCAGATCGCAGCGCCAGTAGCGGTAAGAAATCAATATAAAGAGTATCTGAGGGAGATTCTGGAGAAATATAATGATGTGGAATAATTCTCATCAGGCACTATAAAGGTGGTTTCTAAAGGTGAATTGAGTTCATAAAACTGATAAAAATCAAAAAATAATGATATAACTCCACGATACAAAAAACTATACTATACAAAAGTATACGAAGCATATTCGAAAAGAATTCGAAGAGAATTGACGTGATAGGAACAGGAGGGGTTATTTTATGAATCAGATCTTGAATCCGGACAATCCGGTCATCCGGTTTCTCGGCAGGCTTTTTGACCTGGTTGTCCTGAACATTATTTTTCTGCTGTTGTGTATTCCGGTCATTACCATAGGCGCTTCGATCGCATCCCTGTATTACGTACTCCTGAAAATAGTCCGGGGTGAGGATCCCTATATCCTGCGAAGCTTTTTTAAAGCCTTCCGGCAGAATTTCTTTCAGAGTACTGTTATATGGATTATCCTGCTTATGGCTGCCGTCTTTTTGGGAATGGATCTGTATGTTGTCAGTTCACAGAATACTGCATTATGCGAGGCCATTCGGATTATTTTGTGGATCATGTGTGGATTTTTTCTTGGTATTTTTATTTATATTTTCCCCATTATCTCTCATTTCGTATGCAGTACGAAACAGGCCTTGAAAAATGCTGCTCTTATGACGTTCGTGCATCTTCCTTATACGCTTATTATGATTGCTGTATGTGTGGCTGTTCTGTATCTTGTAATGGCTTCCTTTAAGGTATTTGCCTGGGCGGTTACGATTGGAGGAGTGTGCGGTTTTTCTGTGACTGCCTTTCTTTTTTGTATTTTATTTGACCGGATTTTCCGGAAGTATGAAGAGGGGGATAAAAAGCAAAGATGAAATTTGGATATTTTGATGACGAAAAAAAAGGAATACATTATTACAACGCCGGCGACGCCGCTTCCCTGGATTAATTATCTGGGAAATGAAGATTTCTTTTCCTTGATTTCCAATACCTGCGGCGGCTACAGCTTCTATAAAGATGCGAAGCTTCTTAGGCTCACACGCTACCGCTATAACAACGTGCCTGCTGACACGAACGGGAGGTATTATTTTATCAATCATAACGGAACCGTATGGACTCCCGGGTGGCAGCCAGTCAAGACGTCCCTGGATACCTATGAGTGTCATCATGGACTCGGGTACAGCAGATTCATTTCTTCCAAAAATGGAATCCATGCGGACCTGACTGCTTTCGTCCCTTTGGGAGAAATCTGCGAAGTCAATCACCTGGTTCTTCGCAATGATACAAAAGAGACCCAGACCTTATCCTTAAGCTCTTACGTTGAATTCTGTTTTTGGAATGCAGTGGATGATTCCGCGAATTTTCAGCGGAACCTGAGTCTCGGAGAAGTGGAGGTAAGCATATTATACTGTTAATGCCGATATCTGCGGATTTGACACGGACAGAGATGTATTTCTGGGCGATTATGGAAGTATTGAAAATCCAAAGCGTGTGCAGGAAGCCGCTCTTTGCCAGGAGACATCTTCCGGCACAGAATCCGTTCCCAGTAAGGAGACGTTCTCCGGCACAGAATCCGGTGCCGCAGGCAGCCCTTCTTCCGTAGCAGGCGGCGGCGCTGTAATTGGTTTCCACCGCCTGAAAATCACACTCGCCCCCGGCGAGACAAAGAGCCTGATCTTCCTGCTTGGCTATGCGGAGAATCCATCGGATGAAAAATGGGAAGCGCCGGATGTCATCAACAAAACACCTGCTTTATTTGCTATTTCCAGGCTTAACACGGATGCAAAGATTCAGGTGGATTTTAAGCCTTCTTACAGCCGCTACTATGTAAACTTAGGCGAGATTTCCTCCTATCCGCCTGGGTATAAGGAAAATGCCGGGATATTCTGCCATAATAACCCATGGGTATCCATCGCGGAGACACGGATTGGACGCGGAAACAGGGCTTTCGAGATTTACAAGAAGACCTGTCCGGCATATATTGAGGATATCAGCGAGATACACCGCACAGAACCGTATGTTTATTCTCAGATGATTGCCGGCAGGGACGCACCAAAGCACGGAGAGGCAAAAAATAGCTGGCTGACCGGAACCGCTGCATGGACCTTCGTGAATGTCTCCCAATATATCCTGGGCATCCGGCCGGATGGGAAGAAAAGGGAATATCATGTAAGTGTTACGATGGGTTAAAAGGTTAAAATACCATATAGCGCTGTGCCAGAACGAAACCTCTCTTTTTCGTGCAGGAATTAAGAGGAAAAAACGGGGGAGATCCGATATACTAAAACATGTCAGGAGGATTTATATTATGGAATGGATAGAAAGATTAAATGAAGCAATCGGCTACATTGAAGAGCATCTGACAGATGAAATTGATTATAAGCAGCTGGGGCGTATTGCCTGTTGCTCATCCTATCACTTTCAGAGGATGTTTGCTTACATGGCGGGTGTTCCGCTGTCCGAATATATCCGCAGAAGGAGGATGTCCCTTGCCGCTGTAGATTTGCAGGCGAAGGATATGAAAATCATTGATGTTGCGGGCAAATACGGTTACAGTTCGCCTACCGCATTTAACAGAGCCTTTCAGTCTGTCCATGGGATTGCCCCGTCTGCTGTGAAAAGTGAGGGTATACCTGTAAAATCCTTCCCGCCTGTTACCTTTAAAATTACAGTCAAAGGAGTGGAAGAAATGAATTACCGGATTGAAACAAAGGAAGCGTTCCGTATCGTAGGCGTATCGGTGCCGTTATATAAGGAGATTGAGAAGAACTTTACAATCATTCCCCCAAAATGGCAGGAAATAACCGAGAATGGGACCTTACAGAAGCTGATTGGCATGATGGACACGCCGCCTATGGGAGTACTTGGAGTCAGTACCTGTAATGATGCCGAGGAGTGGAAATATTATATTGCGGTATCTACTTCACAGATGCAGGAAGGCCTGGAAGAATATATGGTACCTGCCGCCACCTGGGCAATCTTTTCCGGGCAGGGTACCAATCAGTCGATCCAGGAACTGGAGCAGCGTATTGTGACAGAATGGCTCCCGACATCAGGTTATGAGTATGGCAGTGCTCCTGATGTTGAGGTGTACCTGAATCCGGATCCGCAGAATGCGCAGTATGAGGTATGGATACCGGTTACAAAGAAAGAATAAACGGGTAACAGTGAAGGTATCTGAACCAATGTCATTTAGATAAGCCGGACGCGTCTGACATGATGTAGTTCTCTATCAGACGCGCTTTCGCTCGGTTCCAAACGCAGCGGTACTAAGCACGTGAAAAACCTCGCTAAGTGCCGGCGTTTTCCAACGGTCTGTGGGAGAACTACATCATGTCAGACGCTGTGTACTGGCTTAACTAAATGACATTTCAAACACTCTCCAGGAACCGGGTGCGTTATTATGAGCGTACGGCCAGCCCGTGAATCGCGGTGGTATCCATACTGCCAGAGCGGAAGCCTTCCAGGTCAAGCGCAATATAAGTATATCCGAGGTTTTTTAAGTATAAAATGATTTCATTTTTTTTCAGAATCAGCTCTGTAAGAGTGTCCGAATCTACTTCAATTCTTGCAATATCCCCATGTACACGAAGACGCACATTGTAAAAACCCAGACCGCGAAGAAACGCTTCTCCGTCCTCCACTTTCCGCATCGCCTCATAGGACAGCCTGCTCCCGTATGGAAAACGGGTGGCAAGGCAGGGGGTGGAAGGTCTGCCGGATACAGAGATCCCGTATTCCTCTGCAAGGCTTCGGATCTCGGCCTTCGTGAAGCTGGCATCCGCCAGCGGGCTTCGGATTCCCAGTTCTCTTACGGCGCGGATGCCCGGGCGGTATGCGCGCAGATCATCTCTGTTCGTTCCCTCCAGTATCGTGTGGATTCCGAGAGATGCCGCCTTTTTCTGGAGTTCCCGGAAAAGGTATTTTTTGCAAAGATAACATCTGTCTGCCGGATTTTCCTCAATTCCCGCCTGGGAAAGCTCATCAAGCTCCAGTACGAGGAAATGGGCGTTTGCCTCTTCCGCAACCTGTTCCGCGGTTTTTATATCCCCGGCGGGGTGCAGTATAGTATGGAGAAGGATCCCATAGACACTCTTTCCGGTAAGCGCCGCCGCATCACTTGCCATTTTAAGAAGGAGGCTGCTGTCCACACCGCCGGAAAATGCCACGGCAATATCCTCAGATGCATAGTCCCTTATCATTTTCTTTAACTGTTCTGTCTTTTCATTCATCAGATGCGCAGCCCTCCCTTTCATATCATATATTCGTATATGTTGTACCGGATACATCGCAGCTATCCCACAGCTCCCGGCAGACCAGGCTCCATACCTCCTGGTAGGAGCGCCCGCTCTCCCGGCTGATCCGGGATATGCTCTCGTATTCAGGATAGATCCGTTCGCTGCCGTTCAGGCTGCAGATCTTGATCTCCACCGTTCCCAGGGAGGTCTCTGCAGTACAGAGTCTCCGGTTTAAAACGGTCCGCTCCATTCTCATCCGGCGGATGCCGATTGTTGTTGTCTCTCTGAAAATGATTTCCTCCATCTGCTGTATCTGCTCTTCCCTGCAAATAATGTTCAGCTGCCAGGCGGGGCGGTTCTTTTTCATAAAGACAGGGATATAGTGGACGTCCCGTGCCCCGGCTTCTAGCAGACGCTCCATTACATAGCCGAGTGCCTCTCCGGTGCAGTCGTCAATATTTGTCTCTAGCTTATAGATGATATCGGAAGTATCCGGATCCTCATCAATCAGCATGGCCCGGAGAATACTTGTCCTTCCGTAATCGCGTTTGCCGGCGCCGAGGCCTGTCTTTAGAATCCGGTATCTTGCAGGCAGACGGTCCGATGTGCGGACAGCAGCTACAATTGCCGCTCCTGTCGGCGTGACAAGCTCTGCCTCTGTATCTGTCATATGGAGAGAAATGCCATGCGACTGTGCGATATTTGCTGTGGCAGGCACAGGAACGGGGATCAGTCCGTGCTGGCAGCGGATCACGCCCCGTCCCTCGTAAAGCTCAGGTACAATGACATCCGTAATTCCAAGGTTATCCAGGCAGATCGCGACGGCTGCAATGTCAACAATCGAATCTACAGCCCCTACCTCGTGGAAATGCACTTCTTCCAGGGAAGTTCCGTGCGCTTTCGCTTCCGCTTCCGCAAGAACCCGGAAAATGTCCGATGCGATTATTCTGGCGCGCTCCGTCATCTGCGAATCCTCAATAATCCGCAGAATTTCCGGAAGTCCCCGGTGGTCATGATGGTGGGGATGTTCCGCATGACTGTGCTCATGGTGGCGGAGGTGTTCCGTATGACTGTGCTCATGATGCCGGAGATGTTCTGGCTGGCTGTGACTTCCGTGACTATGTGCATGCTCTTCATGGTGGTATTCCTGATGACCGTGTCCGTCATGTCCATGTACCTCCTGGGGATGTCCGTGATGCCCATACAGATATTCATTATCATGGTCATGGTTCTCATGTTCCTTGTCCAGTATAACATTAAAATCGCAGGCAGCAAGCCCTGATTTTCTGACGCGGCTGATCTCTGCTTTATAGCCTTTCACTGGAAGACTCCCAAGCTGTGCCTTTAGCACATCCGGGTCTGCCCCCAGATCCAGGAGAGCCCCCACGGTCATATCGCCGCTGATTCCGCTGTAGCATTCTAAGTACAAAGTTTTCATTCCCGTACCCCCAGTCTGTTTATTTGGGCAGCCATATAGCCGGCCCCGTATCCATTGTCAATATTCACCACTGCGACACCATTTGCGCAGGAATTGATCATAGTAAGGAGGGCGGAAATTCCCTTCATATTTGCCCCGTATCCAACCGAAGTAGGCACTGCGATAACCGGCTTGTCCACCAGGCCTCCAATTACGCTTCCGAGAGCTCCCTCCATGCCTGCGACGGCAATTACACAGTTCGCCTTTTGTATGGTCTCAAGGCTGGAAAGAAGCCTGTGAAGTCCACTCACCCCTACGTCATACACCCGTTCCACATAAGCGCCGAAGTATTCCGCCACCTGCGCCGCCTCCTCCGCCACAGCAATATCCGCTGTTCCGGCGGTGCAGACCGTAATGCAGCCAGTGTGTTTCTTATCCGCTTTTTCGATCTTTACGATTCCTGAAACCTTGTCATACAGGACATCAGGATAGCGCTCCTTCAATAATTCATACTGATGCAAGGTGGCTCTTGTCCCCATTACTTCTCCCTCTGCCTCATAAAGCCGCCCGAAAATCTCTAGCAGATGGCTGTCCGCTTTTCCCATACAGAAGATTACCTCTGGAAATCCGGAACGCAGCTTTCTGTGGGTGTCAAGCTTCGCGTAGCCAAGTTCCTCAAAGGGCTGGCGGCGGAAGAAGAGTTCTGCCTCCTCCACGGATATTTCTCCCTGCTGTAATTTCGTAAGTATTTCATGTGCTTCCATAAAGTATCCTCCATATAATTTCTATTTATTTTGACTGATTTCAGAGGAAATGTCAAGTAACGGTAAGTTCTTAAATTATTCTTAATCCCAGTATTTTCTATTGTACAGATACCGAAAATGTGTTATTCTGTTTTCATCTTATTTATCCATATATTACAGAAATCTGTAAGGATAGTAGCGGCAGCTGTTCTGACTGCCCATAAGAATCTAAGCTTTTTAAGCGTCAAGAATTCGGATTCTTCAGATCGAAGAAAAATACCGATGACAGTGAAGAATAGTAACAAAGAAATAGTGTGGCTGTGCAATTACGAAACAGTTACAATCAGTGTGTCTTTATAAAAAGGCCAGAAAGAAGGGAGTATTAGCATATGGCGAATGCAGTACAGGAGAAACGGCATCCGGGAATTTTTGATGATGTGAAAACCCGGAGCGGGGTACTTAAGGAGATCCAAGGAAATCCGGTTACCCATGATGCCTTTTTGAGACTTGACGAGGAGTTCCAGGAAAGATTTGTGGAATTCTGCATGGGAGTGCGGGGTGTGAAGATGACCTGTGATCCGTTTTTTAAGAAGCTTTTTAATGCAGAGATTTACCCGGAAAGACTCTCAAGATTTTTGTCAGAGATTCTGGGACATCCCCTGGAGGTAAAGAGGATGCTGCCGAATGAACGTCAGAGGATTACGGACATGGGCTCTCTTATGATTCTGGATGTCCTGGTGGAATTTGCAACCGGGGAGCTTGCGGATGTGGAGATTCAGAAGATCGGCTACCGCTTCCCGGGGCAGAGGGCATCCTGCTATTCCTCAGACATGGTGATGCGGCAGTACGAGCGCGTGAAAGGCATAAAGGGAGACCGTTTTACTTACCGGGATATGAAGAAGGTATACACAATAGTCATTATGGAAAACAGCACCAGAGAGTTCAGAAAAATGTCGGGACAGTACATCCACCGTGGGAAATATGAGTATGACACAGGAATTGAGCCGGAGCATTTAGAGAGAATGTGTTACATAGCACTTGATAATTTCCTGGATATCATGGATAATAAAAGAAAAGGAACACAGATGAGCGAACTGGAGGCATGGCTGTACTTTATCGGATCGGACAAGGTGGAGCATATCTATAAGGTGATTGAAAGCTATCCATGGTTCGCGGATCTGTACAGGGAGATTAATGAATTCAGGTATCACCCGGAGGAGGCGGTAAGGATGTTTTCAGATGCACTGAGAATTATGGACCGGAATACAGTCTGGTATATGATTGATGAAGAAAAGCAGAAGAGGCAGAAAGCAGAGGAAAGAGCCGAGGGAGCAGAGAAGAGAGCCGAGGGAGCAGAGCAAAAGTTGTCAGAGCAGCAGCAGGAGCTGGATAAAAAAGAGCAGGAAATTGAAAAGCTGCAGGCTATTATTGACGGGCTTCAGAAAAAGTAAAGGGTCTGCTGCTGACCCTTTGCTTTTTAGAGGCACTGGTACAGCCTTGTATAATTAACGGTGACAGAATCATGAACAGAGTCAGGTTATATTCATAAACTTTCAGATTATCTCTGGCATATCGCCAGATTATTTCAAAGTCAAAGTATGTTTTAGGATTGTGGAAGTGCGTCAGCATGGAACAATTCATGTATCAGAAGAGATAAAAGAATTTTAATTGATATTAAAGAGTATGGAGGACTGCCTATGGTAAAGAATAAAATGATATATAATGGTCTATGCTGCAAGGTAAATACAAAGGCAGCATTTGTTGACATGTACATGGAAAATCCGGATACATCTGCAGATATGATGATGCGGGCTATGTACGAGGCGGCATGCGCGGACAGGCTTTATCCGGTCGGTGAGAGCAAGGACGGGTTCATGACGCTGAGAATGGAGCTGGATGAGGAAAAGAGGGAGAAGATTTACGAGGATGTTTTTGAAAGACGGCTTCGGGACGGGGCAGAGAGCCGTCTGACAGATGTGCAGAAGAAGCTGTTAGAGCCGATGTTCAGCGAAAAATGTGATTAAAAAGCTTGACCGGCTGGATGGGGAACGATACCGAGATGCAGGGTACGGAGACTGCGAGATACGGATGGAATTATCCCGGATGGTTATACAGATGATCATTGCAGAGGATCTTGGCATTCCGGTGGTATATGATTATCGCTTCTGTGAGGTGGTCTGTATGCTCATTCTTTATGAGGAAGAAGTCTTTCAGGTCTGCGAGGACAAAAGCATGGACATAAAGGAAGGAAAACGAATCTACAGGAAATTTTTAAGAGAACACCAGGACCCGGGTACATATTATGTGAGTGCATTTCTAGAGAATGAAGTCATAAGACCGCTGCACTCGAGTCAAAGATGGAACAACTTTTCAGGTTATTTGACATTGAACTGGAGGCCCTGGCAGGAGTGCATATAGAAAAATGGGAGGCGGAGATGATATGCAGTATTTTTGAGGAAAAGGACTGGGAGCGCTACAAAGAGCTGCTGCTGACAGCGAACCTGTGTAAATATATTCAACAGATTGAACTTCTCTATGAAGATGATATTCCAGAGGAAATCCAATATCGCAGATCCTGTGAGGAAAGCGCTGTAAAAAATATGGAATATGAGATGAAGCGCATGGAACAGAGAATCAGTGAACTGGAGAAGCAGAAAAAGGCCAAGAAATCCGAGCTGATCGAAACGGAATGTCAGGTGGAGCGGCTGAAACGGGAGCTTATGAAAAAGGAAGAAAAATACGAGAAGGAAAGCACGGAACTCCGTAATCTCCGGGATTACCTGTTCCACCCAAAAGAGGACAGGAAGGAAAAAAAGGAAGACAGGCCAGACATCGGAAGACTCGGCCGAAGTGTTGTGATCGGAGGCCACAGAAACTGGCAGAAAAAGATGCAGCAATGCCTTCCGGGCAGCCAGTTTCTGACCTATGATAAGATGAACTTTGATCCA
>Ga0137307_102939_pt1 | contig 10923 bp, 11 predicted proteins | sample NAcewD2O_March_2_FD_97180 | JGI IMG/M metagenome (GOLD analysis project Ga0137307, IMG submission 97180) | Mouse cecal microbial communities from Vienna, Austria - N-Acetylglucosamine amended D2O_March | ecosystem: Host-associated > Mammals > Digestive system > Large intestine > Cecum | place...
AGCCTTATGGCGTGTTCATCATAAGCACGACAGGCATGGGACGCTTTGTCGCTGAACATGGAATACAGCTTCATAATACGGTTCGCTTTCATATCATAACGGTAAAGCTCTCCACCCCGTGCAAAATACATGATGTTTTCACTTTTGTTCGTGAAAATCCTGTTTTTGTAATCATTCGTGATCCCCAGCTTAAACTGACTGGTCTGGACGCTTGTCAGCCCGGGGTCAAAAACAGCCTCCATCGTACGCTCAAAATTTAGGAGATAATCCGCCCCGCTGGCATGTCTCACCCGGTAAAATTCTTTGATATGATACGTCTCCTGTCCGGAATCTGTATTTGCCTTCACAAAATAATTATACTGGATGCACGCCGTCTCCATATTGTATTCTTTAACGGTAACCAGCTCGTCCGAGATCACATCGGGAGACAGGTTGCCCCATGTGACAAGATCGGTATTGGATGTAATGTCAACCGATGCCAGTGAGGTGTTGCGGTTGGTGCTGTTTGGCTCCAGATTCCTGCCGAGCTCCTCCGCCTTACTTTTTATAAAAGTATTTTTATGAAATCTCTTAACAAATTTCATCTTTTCTGCCAGATGGGAATCATCCAGATAATATTTGATCCGGGTATAATAATGGATCTCGCGTCCCTGGTCTGAGGTTCCGGTCAGGTCAAGAATATACTCCATGCTTGTCTTGAACCCATAGTTAAACGTCAGCTCGACACTCTTCTGGTCCGGTGCGAGGGCATTGGACTCACCTGTCTCATAGATCTCCCCTGTTTCTTTATCTAAGATCTGATACTGGAGACTTGTGAGATACGAAGAAGACTGTTCCAGATATACCGTAAGCTTCTTGTCCTGATCCAGAGGAGTCATAGATTCACGGATAATATCTGCTTCCATCGGCGCACTGTATCCATACAGGGGATTTATTTTCTGCCCCTGTGTACCGAGCCGGATATGCGGATATGTTTCTGTCCCCAGTTCTACCCGTTTCCCATCGTCATTAATATTTGTCTCCATCTGTTTACCGAAGAAAAAAAGAGCTCCCGCAAAAATAAAAAATAATGCCACTGTTTTATATATAAATTTAACCATTGTGATTCCTCTCCTAAATTTACGCTATGAAATGATACCTATAGAACATTGTAACGGCTATCCCGTAAAAGTGCAAGATATACACACAAATTTTTTCGTTTCATATATTAAAGATAAGAAATTTTCTGGGAGATTGATATGAATTACTACGACAATCCGGATTTCCTCTTCTCCTTTGAACAGGCCGCCATGCCCACGCTGGCTCCGGCGCCGGGCAGTACCCGGCTATGGGAAATGGAAGAGGACAATTCCTATCTCAAATATCTCTACCCGCAGATCACGCGGCAGATCAGTGAATTTGTAGAGGAGCAGTGCGACCAGATGGAATACGAAGGCAGTCTTATGTTTGACGTCTATCCGGATAAAACAGCGCTGCAGATCACTGCTGCCGGCATCGAACGGGACTTCAGAAACAAATACCCCGATGCCTATCCGGAAGAGGGAACTCTCCTGCGGGATATGATCGAGGTAGTCTATTTTCATGAGATCATGTACCGGCGCAGCCGGTACCGCAATCACAAACGACTTTATTTATAAGCGCCAAAAGCTAATTTTTCAAACTCCGGTACAGGCATTGGTCTGGCAAACACATAACCCTGGATCAGATCGCATTTCATCTGTTTCAGAAATTCTACCTGGTTCCGTTCCTCCACGCCTTCGGATATCGTATGCAGATCCAGTGCCTGTGCCAGCTGGATAACACTCTGGATGACATTTTTACCGCGTTCATTGTCCTCCTCCCTGTCATTGGCAAAAAAGACCCGGTCCAGTTTGAGCGCGTCAACCTGTACATCCTTTAACACATTGAGCGACGAAAATCCACTGCCAAAATCATCGATCGAACACGAAAGCCCCACGTTATGTATCCTGCCCACCAGAGAATTGAGCTCCTCCATATCATTGTAAAACAGAGATTCCGTCAGCTCGATCTCTATGGATTTCGGCGGCACGTCGTATCTCTCCAGGATCTCTTCATAGGCGCGGAAAAAATCCGGGACATTGAAATGGCTCCGTGACAGATTGACCGAGATCGGTATCGTCCGCCATCCCTCCCTCTGCCATCTCTCAACCATCCGGCAGACTTCCTCAAACATATAAAGATCAATATCCACAACAAAACCATTGCTCTCAAACAAAGGGATAAATTCATCCGGATAGATCATCCCCTCTTCCGGGTCCACCCAGCGCACCAGCGCCTCTGCACCGGCGATGGTCTCTCCCTCAAGTTCGTACTTGGGCTGCAGATACGGGATAAAATCCCCCCGCCCCAGCGAATCATGCATCTTCATCTCCAGCTCCTTTTCCCTGCCGAGCCGGAGCTTGTCCTTCTCATCATATATTCCCATAGGCACCCGGTAGCCCGGTGCGATCTTCTTCCTTGCCATATTGGCATGCTCCAGCATTGTACTTACCTCAATGCTCTTGTCACTGATGACATAAACGCCAAAATAGAGGGTGATCCCGTAACGATTGCCGTTTTCGTCCGTGAGCTCTTCCATCTGCCGGCTGATCCTCTCCAGCCTCTCATCCAGCTTGGGCAGGGAATGATACCGCATCAGAATGCCGAAATTGTCTGCCATGATACGTCCTGATACCTCATCCCAGCGCAGCTCTGCATCCACGATCGAGTGGATCTCATGCAGGATCCGGTCTCCCACAGAGTTACCATAGGTTTCATTGATCAGTTTAAAACGGTCAATATTGGCATAGACCAGGACATAACTGGCATCACTGCGGAGCATTTTTTTTGCCACCCGCTCAAATTCTTTTTTATCCTTTCCACCCGTCACATCGTCCTGTCCAAAATGTTTATACAGCAGCTGATATTTCACGGCAACCATCAATACAAGAAATCCCGTCGTCAGTATCACAAGAAACGCCTTTGTCACGCTTCCCTCAAAACGGTCGAGCGTCCATATCATAAAAAGAAACAGTACAACAGCGGTAGCCAGATCCCAGATCAGGGCTCCCCGGAAGCTCTTTAACCGGACCAATACTTGTTTCAATGCCGCATTCCTCCTAATTCTTCGTAGTGAAATAAATTATAGTATGTTTAGGGAGAAAATACAAGCCTGTTTTATCTGCTTATACATCAAATTTTACTTCTTTATCACTCTTCTGTGTTTTTATAACGATATAGGGATAGCTTGCCTTCTGGCTGACCACCTCGTCTTCTCCCGGACCGTTCAGGCTGGTCTCCAGGCAGAGAGTATTTCCTTTTTCATAAAGCCCCACCACTTTGATATTAAATCCTCCGCTCGCCTGCTCTCCATACCCTACAGCAAGGTACAGATATTCCGCCTCCTGATACGTCATCTGAAACGCATTGATCTTCTTCGTGTCCACTTCCTTCCGGAAATCCTCAGGAATATCTGACGTGGGAACGACCGTATAATCCCAGTCCTTTCCCTTTTCCCCTCCCTCTTTCACAGTCTCACAGCCGGTGAGGCAAAAGAAAAGAAAGAATGATAATACAGCACTCAATACAACCCTTTTCAAACTCATAAGAAGTTCCTCCTGTTTGCTCATTATCATTCTATTCCAGAAATATTCAATTTATCACCAGAGGCATTCCGTTAATCATCCAGCTTTATCCCGGCAAGCAGTCCGGCAAGGGAAGTCGTCGCCTCTTCTTCATCGTGGTATTCCAGGTCAGTCCCCTTACCGTCCATATCATCACCGCCCACCTCCGGTGCAATATCCTCTGCCTCTTTCATGCTCAGGCGGATCCTGCCCTCATTGACTTCCAGCACTTTTACTTTGACCCTCTGTCCCAGCTTCACTACCTCGTTCGGAGAGTGCAGAAATTTATTGCAGATCTGGGAAATGTGCACCAGCCCTGTCAGTCCATTCCCGATATCGACAAACACTCCGTAAGATTCAATCCGCTGGATCTCTCCTTCTGTGACAAACCCTTTCTGCAGAGCATCCAGTTTCCTTTCCTGTTCCTTTGCCGCTCTCTCCCGCGCCACTTCCTTTGCCGAAAGCACCAGCCTGCGCTTCTCCGGATCAGCCGTGATCACGACAACCTCCAGTGTCTCCCCCACAAACGAATCTACATCTTCCACATATTCGAGCGACAGCTGCGACGCCGGGATAAATCCCCGTATCCCCTCGAGAAAAGCGACTACGCCGGCATTGACGCTGGTCAGTACCTTTACGGTAAAGACCGTCTTATCCTCCAGCGCTTGCTGCAGCTTCTTCCAGCTCTCTTCCTCTTTCGCCTCTTTCAGGGAAAGCAGGACTCTGCCCTGCCCGTCGTCCGGATCCAGTACCACTGCCGCCACACTGTCACCAGTCTGGATCTCATCCATCGCATGAAAGGAAGGATCCTCACTGTATTCCCCTGCCGGGATCACACCCTGTGAAAAAGAATTCAGATCCACCAGGATCTCCTCCTCTTCCACGCTGACCACCGTGCCGGTTATGCGGTCCCCTTCACGAAAACGGCGGAAACTCGCATTAATTTCTTCTTCAAAATCCTTCATTGTCTCTTCCATTGTTTCACTCATTCCTTCCTTCTTTTCGTCTTTTTATGCCTCAACGGCGCGCCAGCTCATCTGCCAGGGCAGCAAACTGCTCAAGCCCCAGTCTCTCGCCGCGGATCGCCGGATCAAGCCCCACTGCCTGGATCGCCTGCCGGATCTCTTCCTTTGAGAAGTCCAGCCCGCTGCTATTCGTCAGACCATTCTGCAGAGTCTTCCGCCGCTGGTTAAACGAGGCACGGATCAGCCGGAACATCAGCTTCTCATCCTTTACCGCCACCGGAGTCCGGCTCAGGCAGTCCAGGCGGATCACCGCGCTTCCCACCGCCGGACGCGGCATAAAACAATTCGGCGGGACATTCGCCGCCAGATACGGCCAGGCATAATACTGCACGGCAAGCGACAGCGCACCGTACTCCTTTGTTCCCGGCTGCGCCTGCATCCGTTCCGCCACTTCCTTCTGCACCATAACTGTCACATTCGCCAGCGGGACATGGCTCTCAAAAAGCTCCATAATGATCGGGGTCGTGATATAATAAGGCAGATTTGCCACCACCTTGACAGGTCTGCCGCCATTATACCGGTCTGCGATCCCCTGAATATCCTGCTTCAGTATATCGCCATGAATGATCTCAATATTATCATAACCGGAAAGTGTTTCCTGTAAGATCGGTATCAGCTTGGGATCGATCTCTACTGCCAGCACCTTTCCCGCACGCTCGCAAAGGTACTGGGTCAGCGTACCGATACCGGGACCGATCTCCAGCGCAAAATCCTCTTTTCCGATTCCGGCAGCTTCTATGATCTTGTCCAGTACATGGGGATCGATCAGGAAATTCTGCCCGAATTTCTTCCTAAAATGAAAATCATGTCTCTGCAGAACCTGTATCGTCTCCTGCGGATTTGCCAGTTTCGCCAAAATTATCTTCCTTTCTGGAATGTCTTCCTGCCAGACCATACAGCCTCTCTGCATTCTCTGTCGTCGTGCGGATGACTTCCTGTACAGTCATCCCCTTTAATTCCGCCACCTTCGCCGCCACATGGATCAGGCGGGAGGAATCATTACGTGTTCCGCGGTCCGGTTCCGGCGCCATATAGGGGCAGTCTGTCTCTAGTACGATCTTCTGGATGGGAAGCTCTTCCACGGTACGTTTCAGTTTTTTTGCGTTTTTAAATGTGACAACACCGCCTACACCGATAAAAAACCCCATCTCTGCATATTCTTTTGCCATCTCAGGCGAATACGAATAACAATGGATAACGCCACCGCAGTCGTAGGCTTTTGTCTCTGTCAGGATCTGCATCGTCTCCTCTGCTGCCTCCCGGCTGTGGATGATAACAGGAAGTCCCGTCTCTTTTGCTGCTTCGATCTGGCGCAGGAACCATCTGCGCTGGATCTCTGGCGACGGTTCCTGCCAGTGATAGTCCAGTCCGATCTCTCCGACTGCCACAACCTTTGGATGGGCTGCATGTTCACAGATCCAGTCCATATCCTGCTCAGTAAGTCCTCCGGTCTCACTGGGATGCACCCCCAGTGCAGCATAGACAAATTCATATTTCTCCGCCAGTGCCAGTGCCATCCGGCAGGATGCAGGGTCTGCCCCCACATCTACTACCCTGCCCACGCCGTTTTCTGCCAGCGAGCAGAGAAGCCTGTCCCGGTCGCCGTCAAATACCGAGTCATCATAATGGGCATGGGTATCAAATATCAGTTCCTGATTCATGTTAATTCGATTCTCCTATCCGCTCAAAAACAAAATGGTTGTCCCCGGACTTCTTTTTATTGAACCGATATCCCATGTAATTAAATCTTTTCAGTTTGTCCGGGTCCTCAATCTTTTTTTCAGCCATGAAGCGAACCATCTGTCCCACCGCCATCCGTGTCATGACCGCTCTGCCTTTTGCCTCGCCCTCACTGGTCAGCTCAAGAAAACGGATCGTAATATAGCGGTCATTTTCCTCCAGATATCTTCTCATGCATCTTTCATATGCCTCCGATACTAGACTTATGATAACGCCGCTCTCATCTCTCACTTTGTCATAAAGTCTTCCGCCCCAGAAATCAAACAGATCACGACTGCGCCCTATCTTCACCTTCGATCCCAGCGGCAAACGATACGGCGTCACACCATCCAGCGGTTTTAATACACCATAAAACCCGGACAGGATCCGCAGATGCTCCTGAAGATAAGCAATCTCTTTCTCTTCAAACAGGGGAACGCTCATATACCGGTAAACACCACCAATATATGAATAGATCGCCGGCGTCAGTCCCTGCCGCAGATCCATATGGTTCAGACGTTCTAAATTCTCTTTCGCGATCCCTTTACTGCCACCCCACAATGTAAGTAAGGTCTTACGGGACTGCTTCCTCATCCACGCCAGTATTTTCTCCGTCTGACCGAGATATACCGGCAGCCCTTCCGGTTCGGGGGCATCCTGTACTGAACTCATCTTGTCTGATGATGGTAAAATAATCCTCATTCTATCTTCTCCTTATCTCTCAGCAGATCTCCGCACCTGCCGGCATCGTTTTATCCGGCGTCATCAGGGCAAGCTTGCCATCGGCATCCTCTGCGCACAAAAGCATGCCCTCAGACAGCACGCCGGCAAGTTTCGCCGGTTTCAGATTGACCAGGACCATCACCTTTTTGCCCACCATATCCTCTGGCGAATAATACTTCTTGATCCCGGAAACGATCTGTTTGACCTCACTGCCGATCTTCACCTTGGAACAGAGCAGTTTCTTTGACTTCGGCACCTCTTCGCAGGCGATGATCTCGCCCACCTGGAACTGCATTTTCATAAAATCATCAAAGGTGATCTCCGGCTTTGCCTCGATATCGATCCCCTCCTCTGAGGATCCGTCGTCCGTTGCTCCCTCTGCCGGAGCGTCTCCTGCCTCTGCCTTTGCCGCCACTTCCTTCAGTACCTCTTCCACATCCAGTCTGGCAAAAAGGATCTCCGGTTTTTCGACTACCTTTGTGCCGGACGGATACGCGCCAAAGGAACCAAGATCTGCCAGTTCACAGCTTTCCGCATGGATCTGCGACAGTATCTTCCCTGCTGTTTCCGGCATAAAGGAGCCCAGTAAGACAGCGCCAGTACGGATGCCCTCCATCAGATTGTAGAGAACCGTGGCAAGCCGGTCCTTCTTTGCCTCCTCTTTGGCAAGCACCCATGGTTCGGTCTCATCGATATATTTGTTGCAGCGCTTAAATAACGTAAAGATCTCCGTGATGGCGTCGGCGACGCGGAGCTGGTCCATCTTCTCAGTCACCCGGCCCGGCGCTGCTTCTGCCACGGCGATGAGATCGGCATCCATCGTATCGGAAACGCCTTTATTCTCAACTACCCCGCCAAAATATTTATTACTCATCGAGATGGTGCGGTTCACCAGATTGCCAAGCGTATTGGCAAGATCCGAATTCATGCGCTCCACCATAAGCTCCCATGTAATGACGCCATCATTCTCAAAGGGCATCTCATGCAGCACGAAATAGCGCACGGCATCCACGCCAAACCGTTCCACCAGTTCATCCGCATACAGTACGTTTCCCTTGCTCTTGCTCATCTTGCCGTCACCCTGTAAGAGCCACGGATGACCAAACACCTGCTTCGGCAGCGGGATATCCAGCGCCATCAGGATGATCGGCCAGTAGATCGTATGGAAACGGATGATGTCCTTGCCGATGAGATGCAGGTCTGCCGGCCAGTATCTGCCATAAAGCTCCCCATGATCACCGTCTGCATCGTAACCAAGCCCGGTAATATAGTTGCTGAGTGCATCCAGCCATACATATACGATATGCCCCGGATCAAAGTCCACCGGAATCCCCCACTGAAAACTGGTACGGGACACACAGAGATCCTGCAGACCCGGTTTCAGGAAATTGTTCACCATCTCATTTTTTCTGGACTCCGGCTGGATGAATTCCGGGTGATCCTCGATATGCTTCATCAGCCGGTCCTGATATTTACTGAGTTTCAGGAAATACGCCTCTTCCTTTGCCGGCTGGCACTCCCTGCCACAGTCCGGGCACTTGCCGTCCACCAGCTGGGACGGGGTAAAGAAAGATTCACAGGGCGTACAGTACATTCCTTCATAATGCCCTTTATAAATATCACCTTTTTCATATAATTTTTTAAATATTTTTTTGATCTGTTTTTCATGATCTTCATCCGTCGTACGGATAAATTTGTCATAAGACGTATTCATCAGATCCCAGATCCTTTTGATCTCTGTCGATACCTGATCAACAAACTGCTTTGGTGAGATCCCCGCCTCTTCTGCTTTTAGTTCGATCTTCTGTCCATGTTCATCCGTTCCTGTCTGGAAACGCACGTCATATCCCTGAAACCGCTTGTAGCGCACGATGGCGTCCGCCAGTACGATCTCATAGGTATTTCCAATATGCGGCTTGCCTGATGTGTAGGCAATGGCTGTCGTCAGATAATATGGTTTCTTCTCCATAAATAATTCCTCCAGATATTTACTTTACAGGAAAAACCCGTCTGAAAAGGCGGGTTTTCATGCGTCCTTCATTATTTATCTATTGTAGGAAAAAACAGGAAGATTGTCAAGAAATTACTTTGCCGCAATGTCCTGCATTTTTATGATCCTCCCACATCTCCCTGCCACCTCTTCATCGTGTGTCACGATCAGGATCGTATGCCCCTCCTGGTTCAAATGACTCAGTAATTCCATAATCTCACCGGATGTCACCTGATCCAGCGCCCCTGTCGGCTCGTCAGCCAGAATGATCCGGGGACGGTTCACCAGTGCCCGGGCGATAGCAACTCTTTGTTTTTGCCCCCCTGATAACTGCGACGGTTTTTTCCCCTCTTCCTTTTCCAGTCCAACCTTCCCTAACATTTCCCGGCAGCGGCCTGCTTTTTCTTTTTTTGAAATTTTCTTAGCTGAATATAAATTGTAGATATCCATAGCCATCTTTACATTTTCATAGGCAGTTAATTCCGGGATCAGATGAAAACTATCCATATTTTTTCCTAAAACAAAACCGTCACACCCGATTCTTTATAAATCCAGTCATAGTATATTCTTTGCAATCCATTGCGATTGTGATACTCTTTTAGAGGTACAAATTTGAATTCCCACTTGAGATCTTTTAGGGATTTAATAACTGCTATATCTTGATGGAACTATGTAGATGTGAATCGATGCGGAAGATTCGTTAAATCTTCTCCACGGGCACAGCGGTTCTTGCCCCCGTTTCTGCTTCTGCACCCATCCCCAATACCGGAGCCTTATCAGACCTTTTCCAACCAAATTGTTCAAAAGGGTAGTTTTCAATAGCCTCGTTCAAAATCCCGATGGCTATATCAAAATTATTCTGATCTTCAAAGGGCATCCCATTAAAATATAAATATGTACAAGGTGGAAGTTCTGCAATTTCGTATCCATCAGGGAGTGATTTGTTATACTCCAATGGAACTTCAACAAAAAATGCATTGCCGCTTGTTTCAGGCAAAATTAGGCTCTTTGGCAAACGACCGCCTGCACCTGTATCAAATGCTTCGGGAATACGATTAAAATAGCCTTCCCATTCGCATCCGACTTCTTCGCAGGCAGAAAAATAATCAGTAGCGGTTATGTGACGCAAAAAAATCAATTTTCGCGCTGGACGCTCAACTACCGTAACTGTGACAACTTTTGATACTTTCTCTTTTTCCATTGATTCTACACCTTCTTTTTATATATTGTGAAAGGAATTTTAATTCTCCCAATTATTGTATCTGTTTAATAGTACCGTTCCATTAACTCATATATTTTTTTCTCTTTTTCCTTGTCCAAATAATATATGATCATTTTGTTACTATTTTCTGGATCATTTGTTCTAAAAGAAGAACTTCCATCTGTTATAAGGGTAAAACTTTTATCATCTTTAATACACTGCACATAACCAATGTACCCATAAGTCAAATCTGTATTTTCTGTTTCTTTAACCTCTGCCTCTTGAAACAGTTTCAGCATCTCTTCTCTGTCTTTGCCTGTTACCTCTCTCTTATTTCCATTACTGCCATTCAAAATTATCAGCTGGTCCGGTTCCATAAACTGGCTTCCCACTACATCTGCCAGTGTTTTTGGTGAATAGAAGTGAAAGTAAGCTGCCACCAGTACAACGCACGCCACTACGACAGTTAAAATCAGTATTAATTTCTTTTTTATTGGCATAATACCTCCCCGTTCAGCGCCATTTAATAGGAAAGTTTCATTTTTTCCCTTATCTTTTTCCCGCCTTCCTTTTCCATATAATATACGATCATTCTGTCACTATCATCTGGATCAATAATTTTAAAAGAAGATTCCACATGTG